>Ga0070698_100000257_pt1 | contig 53272 bp, 55 predicted proteins | sample KBSK1502metaG_FD_65477 | JGI IMG/M metagenome (GOLD analysis project Ga0070698, IMG submission 65477) | Corn, switchgrass and miscanthus rhizosphere microbial communities from Kellogg Biological Station, Michigan, USA - KBS K1-50-2 metaG | ecosystem: Host-associated > Plants > Roots >...
AACACCGACGACGAGACCTGGAAGACGCCGACCGCCTGCACCGAGTGGGAGATCCGGGACCAGGTGGGGCACCTGGTTGATGTCACCGAGGGCTATATCAAGCGGTTCAATCTCGCTCGCGCAAAGCAGCCGTTCCCTGAACCGTTGGGCGTGACCGGCATGGCCAAAATGCTCGATGACGCAGCTAAGAGTTTTCGTACCACGTCACGTACGCAACTGATCGCCCGTCTCAAGGAGTCGTCGGCGAAGCTCTTCGAGATCTTCGATGCCCTGACGCCGGATCAATGGGCTAACGAGGTCGTGCCCCATGTGTACATGGGCCCGCTTCCAGCATCTATCTATCCGGTCTGGCAACTCGTCGACTACTCCGTACATAGCTGGGACATTCGAGCGGGACTTGGCGAGATGCAGCCGCTGAGCGACGATGCGGCAAACATGCTGATCCCGATCATGTTCATCGTGCTACAGAACACGGTCGACGCGGAACAGGCGAAGGGATTCGATGCGACCTGGGGTGTCCGCGTCAGTGGCGACCAGGGCGGTAGCTGGAAGCTGGAGCTCAAGGACGGCAAGCTGACATACGAGGAGGCGAGCGTCGCCGCGTGTCCGGTCGTCTTCAACTTCGATCCGAATGATTGGGTCCTCACCGCGTACCAACGCTTCCCTGGCGGAGCGGCCATCGGCGACCGCGCGCTCGCGTACAAGATCCGGCGCCTGTTCTTCAAAATCTAAGCGAGGAGGTTTGGATGGCCACCACCAAGGTCGACTACGGCGCGAAGCGCGACGCGCTCAAAGCCGCCTACCTCAAGCCCAAGCAGAAGCGACCGGCGACCAGCGCCCGCGGCATCCATCACCTGGCGCTGATCTGCGGGGATATCGAGCGGACGATCAAGTTCTACAGCGAGGTGTTGGGCTTCCCGTTGGTCGAGCTCTTCGAGAACCGCGACCTGGCGAGCTCGACCCACTTCTTCCATGACCTGGGGCACGGCAACCTGCTCGCCTTCTTCGATTTCCCGGAGGATCCGATGCCCCCCACGCGGGAATCGGTCGGCGGAATGCACCATGTCTCGATTTCGGTCCCTCGCGATCAGTTCGATCGCATCCGCGGCGAGCTCGACAAGAAAGGCATCGAGTATTTCGGCCCGGATCGGGTCGAGAACTCGCTGTACTTCAAAGGCCCGGATGGGGAACTGCTGGAGATCGAGGCCGATCCGCTCGAAGTGATGGAGGGCCGCCCGCTCGCCCAGTAACGGCTGGACACTCAACGCGCCCCGCGTCCTCTTCGGGCGCGGGGCGATCGACCGCGTCGGTTCCGAGCCCGAGACGCGCGGTCAGCATGTCCTTTTTGTCTGCACGCCGAGTCTGAAGGCGTCGAGCCATGCGGCGCGAGTCCGAACCTCGCTGGGCAGCAGACTGGCGGCCGAGTTCACCGAGGTGGAACCGCACGTTCCTCGGGAAGCGGTCGATGCCGCTCGTGCCCTGGCTGATCGCTACAGGATCGAGGTCGTCGTCGCCATGGGGGGTGGCAGCGCCATCGGAGTGGGGAAGGGAGTGGTGTCGGGAGAGGGCAAGAGCTTGGTTGCCATCCCCACAACCTATGCCGGCTCCGAGATGACGCCGGTCTTCGGGACGACAGACCGCGCCGAACGACGGAAGTCGGTGCGCCGGGACGATGCGGTGCTACCGAAGCTGGCAATTTACGACCCCGAGGTCACGCTCGAGCTGTCGCCTGGGCTCACCGCCTCGACCGCCATGAACGCCCTGGCTCACTGCGTCGAGGCCTGCTACGCGCGTGACGTCAATCCCCTTGTTCCGCCGGTAGCGCTCGAGGGCATTCGGCGGATCGTCCGGTCGCTGCCGCTGTGCATCGCGAACGGTCGCAACATTGATGCCCGCGAGGACTTGCTGACGGGCGCCTATCTGGCCGGCTTCAGCATCGGCAACGCCACGATGGCCCTGCATCACGGCATCTGCCATGTGCTCGGCGGCCGCACCTGGTTCCCCCACGGCGTCCTGAACGCCATCATGCTGCCGCATGTCATGCGGTTCAATGCCGATGCTGTTCCGGACGCCATGAGCGCTATTGCCGACGCGATGCTCCCCGAGAGAGGCAGGGAGTTTTCGGCTCCCGAGGGGGTGGCAGCGTTGGTGGCCACGCTCCCGGTGCCCCACCGGCTACGGGATGCGGGCGTGCCGGAAAACATCCTGGACTCGGTAGCGGCGGAGGCCGTCACGAACTCGACCGTCCAGGCCAACCCGAAGGCGGTCACGGAAGCTGATCTCAAGGAGCTCCTCAGGAAGGCTTGGTAACCCCACCCTACGCGACCGGCCGGTGTGCTACAAGAGGAGCTACCGCCGGTGGCCTATCGGATTTCAGGAGGATGACGCCATGGCTGTTTCCGCGCCGACCCACTCGCTTGCCGCAGTGAGGTCTCACGAAGTCCGGATCGATGCATCCAAACCGCTGCGGGCCGAACCCCACACGGGCCACAACCGCTGGCACCCGGACATCCCGCCCGTCCTGCGTGTTGATCCGGGCGATCGGGTCGCGTTGGAGACTCGGGACGCGCTGGACGGCCAGGTCACGGCCCACTCGAGCACGGAGGATCTGAGCAAGGTCAACCTCAACGTCGTCCACCCTCTGACCGGGCCGGTCTATATCAACGGCGCCGAGCCAGGCGATGTGTTGGAGGTCAAGATCCTGAAGATCGAGCCGGCCCCGTTTGGCTTCACGGTCCAGATCCCCGGTTTCGGGTTCCTTCGCGACGAGTTCCCGGATCCGTTTATCGTCCGGTGGCGGATCGCAGACGGCGTGGCCGAGTCGGCGGACCTCCCCGGCATCAGGATCCAGGGGGCGCCCTTCCCGGGGACGATCGGACTGGCGCCGTCTCGCTCGCTCATGCAGGCGATCACCAAGCGCGAGCAGGAACTGCTCGACCGGGGTGGCTTCGTCCTGCCGCCGGAGCCGACCGACGCCGTGCCCGGGGACGGCCGGCTGGCGGCGGAGGCGCTGCGCACCATCCCCCCACGGGAGACGGCTGGCAACCTGGACATCAAGCAACTCTGCGCCGGGACCACCCTGCTGATCCCAGTGCAGGTGGGCGGAGCGCTCCTCTCGGTTGGGGACGCCCACTTCGCCCAGGGTGACGGCGAGATCTGCGGAACCGCGATCGAGATGCAGTCGGTGTTCCACGCCCAATTCTTCATCCGCAAGGGTGCGGCCGCGCGCCGCAACCAGCAGGATGTCGCCTACTTCCGTGACACCTATGCGCAGCCGCCGGAGCTGGCCGTGCCCCGCCGCTTCTACGCCACGACCGGCCTGTCAGTCGAAAAGAGCGGCCTCAACCAGTCCGAGAACGCGACGCTGGCGGCCCGCAACGCGATGCTGAACATGATCGACCACATTCAAGAGCGTGGCTTCTCCCGCCAGCAGGCCTACGCCATCTGCTCGGTCGCCGTCGACCTGAAGATCAACGAGGTAGTCGACGTGCCCAACTTCGTGGTGTCGGCAGTGCTGCCGCTGGATATCTTCGTGTGATGGAAGAACCGATCGGTAAGATCACCCACTACTTCGCGCACATCGGCGTTGCGGCGGGGACGCTGACTGGTGGGCTGGCCGTGGGGGACCGCGTTCGTGTGAAAGGGCACACGACCGACCTCACCGAAACCATCGAATCGCTCGAGATCGAGCACCAGAAAGTAGAACGGGCCGGACCGGGCGCCGAGGTTGCGTTCAAGGTGTCGGAAAAGGTGCGTGCGGGCGACCAGGTCTTCCGAGTCACCGCCGGCTGATACCGGAGGAGGGAGCGGCTGCTCCCTTCTCGCCAGTTGTAAGCTTGTCTCCTCTCCGCAACGGATGAGGTGAGCAAGGCATAGCCAGGATGCTCCAGCCGAAGGTCTCCGGCCCTACCCTGCGCGCCCTGATGGGGACACAAGCTCCAGTCCTGGCGCCGGGCGCCTACGATACGTTGAGCGCCCGCCTCGTAGAGGCTGCCGGCTTCCCCGCCATATACATGACGGGGTTTGGCACCGCCGCCTCCGTGCTTGGCCGGCCCGACGTGGGCTTGCTCGGAATGAGTGAGATGGTGGAGCACGCCCGGCGGATCGTTCAAGCGGTTGGCGTGCCTGTGATCGCGGATGCCGACACCGGCTATGGCAATCCGCTCAACATGATCCGCACGGTTCAGGAGTACGAAGCGGCCGGGGTCGCTGCCATCCACATCGAGGACCAGGTGGCGCCCAAGAAGTGCGGGCACATGGAGGGGAAGCAGGTCATCCCGGTGACGGAGATGGTTGAGAAGCTCCGGGCTGCAGTCGAGGCTCGGCACTCCCCCGACTTTCTCATCATCGCCCGCACCGATGCGCGTGCTATGGAGGGCATGGCAAGCGCGCTCGAACGCGCCCGGCGGTACCGCGAGGCCGGCGCTGACGTGCTCTTTATCGAGGCGCCGCAGAGCGATGAGGAGATCGCCACAGTGGCCAGGGCTTTCCCCAGCGCGCCGCTCCTCTTCAACTGGGCAGAAGGTGGGAAGACGCCACCGGTCGCCCTCTCGCGGCTGCGCGAGCTCGGCTACGCGATCGTGATCTTCCCTATCAGTACGCTGCTGGCCGCCACCCGCGCGATTCGCGAGGTGCTCGCCCAGATCCGGGAAGCGGGAACGCCAGCCCCGGTGATGGAGCGGCTCGTCCCGTTCCAGGAGTTCCTGGACTTCATCGGCCTGCCCGAAGTGCGTGAGATCGAGCGGCGGTTCGCGGAGAAGGAGACGGTAACCCGGTAAACAGCGGAGGAGGTTGGCCATGGCAGACACGTACGAGAAGCGCAGCATCACGACCGAACTGGCTCACCGCATGGTGGCGGCGGCCGAGAAGAAGGCCCGCGAGATGAAGCACCCGTTCGTAATCGCCGTGGTGGACGAGAGCGGTGTGCTGAAGGCGTTCAGCAGGATGGATGGCGCCCCCCTGCTCAGCGTTCAGGTGGCGCAGGACAAGGCCTACACGTCCGTCGGCTTTGGCCTGTCCACGGACGGTTGGCACGACTTCATTAAGGACGACCCCCCGCTGGCAGCGGGCGCGGTCGGCGGAATCGCCCGCTTGGTCGTCTTCGGCGGCGGCTACCCGATCAAGGTGGAAGACGAGATCGTCGGCGGCGTGGGAGTCAGCGGCGGCCACTACTCGCAGGACATGGAGGTGGCAAAGGCTGCGCTGAGCGCGGTCCCGCAGCCAGTTGAGGCGCGCTGAGCGAAAGGGGCTCCCGTCTAAGGATGTGACGCGGCCGGGGAGGGGCTAACGACGGAGAACGTCACCGTCGGTTTGTCTGAGGCCGTCACTTTGAAGAACGCGTTTGTTAGGAACACGCTTGCCGCGGCGAGGAGCACAAAGACGACGACGCCGGCGCCAGCCTGGATGACTGCCCGATTCATGCCTTCCCTTCCTCCGGGGTTGATCCCCTACCTGACAAACACCAGTCGGAAGCCGAAAGTTACATAACTTCGGCGACGTCCAGCGCCTAGGCAATCCGGTTACGGCATCCTTACTATGTGCCCCCTGATGCGCCGGACCTCGAGCCGGTGCCCCGTCCGACTGCGGTCAATTGGCGCCGGAACCTGGCGGCCCTCTGGCTGGCCGAATTCACGGCCATCCTGGGGTTCTCTTTTGCGTTTCCCTTCCTGCCCCTGTTCCTCCATCGGGAGCTGCACATCCCGAATGGCCCCGAGCTCTCCTTCTGGACCGGAGTCGCCGCCAGCGCGACCGGGTTTGCGCTGGCGCTGACCAGCCCGATCTGGGGCAGGCTGGCCGATCGCTTTGGCCGCAAGCCGATGCTGGTGCGCGCCATGATCGGCGGTGGCATCTCGGTCGGCCTGATGGGCCTGGCGCAATCCGCCCTGCAGCTGACCGTGCTGCGTGGCGTCCAGGGCGCCAGCTCAGGGACGGTCGCGGCGGCCACCGCGCTGGTGGCAACCGAGACGCCGGCGCCGCATCTCGCCTGGGCGCTGGGGATCCTCAGCTCTGCCATCTCGTTAGGGAGCGCCGTCGGTCCAGCCGCCGGTGGCCTGGCCGCAAACCTGATCGGGTTGCGCGCGATCTTCCTTGCCGGCGGCACCCTTCTCCTGCTAGCCGCCGTCCCGGTGCTGCTCCTCGTTCGCGAAAGCCCACGGCAGATGGCACGGGCCGCCGCCCCGCGCACCATGGAGGTCCTCCGTCAGGCACGAGCCGGCACGGTCGGCGCCCTCGCCGTCCTGATCGTGGCCCAAGGTTTGCAGCAGACCAGTTATGGAGCAGCTCAACAGCTCGTGGTCTTGCGCCTGCTGGACCTGACCGGTTCGAAGCAGGCGCAGCTCCTGACCGGTGTCACCTTTGCCGCCGCCGGGATTGCGACGGCGCTCGCCTCGCTCACGTATCACCGTCTGCTGCGGCGGACCAGTTACCGGAGGTTGATCACCGGCGGCGCACTGCTGTTGGGGCTGGCCCTACTGGGCGCGGCGGCGGCTGTGACGCCTCCCGTCGTGATCGCCGCCTTCGTGATCGCCAGCTTCTTCAGCGGTGCCTTGATCCCGGCCTTCGGCGCGATGACCGGGCTCGAGGCGCCGGCCATCGTGCAGGCGACCATCTTCGGGGTGGGGTCGAGCGCCATCGCCCTCGGCTTCGGCCTCGGTCCGCTCCTCGGCGGCATCGTCGCGTCGGTCGCGGGCATCCGAGCCGGGCTCGTCGTCGCCGCCGTCCTCGCGCTCATCCTTGCCGCCCTGGTCGGCTTTCGGGCGCGCGAACCCTGGGCACACCAGCCGATCTGACGAGGGCTTAGGTTGTTACGGCCGCCTCCCAGCCGTCGTAGTCGCCATGAAAGTCTTTGGCTATCGCTTCCATGACACTCCGCAGCGAGGCGATGTTCTCTGGGCTGGGCACAAGGTCGGTTGTTGCGACCACAATAGGGCCTTCCTTGGTTGCGGATGGTCCTCTGACCCTGTAACCGTCCTCAACTAACCTTGACGCTGCTTTTGCGGCCTCGTTTGCCTTCTTGAAGAAGAGGTAGTTATTGACCTCCGTGGGCTTATCCAGGTTCGCGCCTGCGGCTTGGAGTTGCTTCAGCGTGAACTCGTCGAGCGGTCCGAGAGGCTTGCTCATGCCGTTTTTACCTTAACGGTCCACGAACCCGACAAGCCCCCACCCCGACCCTCCCGCGCAAGCGGGGAGGGCATGTGAGCGGCCCGGTCGCCAGCGCGTGCCATTTTTCGCGTTACGGCGTTGGTAGCCATAAGAGATGGGCACGGACTGGGAGCGCATGGCGGGCGAGGGCGGCGCATACCTCGTCGGGCGGGCCGCGGCCGTACTGCTCTACGGCCGGCTCACTCCGCTGGCGCTTCAGCTGGTGGAGGAGGAAGTCGAGCGGCTCAGGTTCATCCTCGACGAGGAGATCTCGCGACTCCAGCCTGCGGGCGACCTGACGCCGGCGGCGATCGGCGCTCTGCGGACGCATTACCAGGATCGGCTGGACGCCGCCGAGAATGTCGTTGCCGCGGCTCGAAGAATGACGGCAATTGCCCCCACCCCCATAACAGCCCCCAGCCTGCCCTCCCCCGCGAGCGGGGGAGCGGAGGTGTCGGCCCCCGCCCTGAACGTCTCAAACGCTCGCCTGGCACCAAAGCGCCGCTCGCGTGGGCCGACGGGCCCGCCCGGAGGCGGGGGAGGGAAAGAGGCTCCCCAGAGATCGTTGCGAGAGTTCTTCGCCGATCGCAGCATCCTGATCCTCTCCTACGTCGGCGCCTTCCTCCTGATCGTGGCGACGCTGCTTTTCGAGTTCTCGGCGTTCAGCGCCGTCGACAGCACGGCTCGGTTCGCGGGCGTGCTGGTTCTCAACCTCGTCTTCGGCGTCGCCGGCTGGGTCTGCTTCCGGCTGCCGGCGATGCGCCTGGTGGGACGAACCTACATCGCGATCGCGGCGCTGATGGTGCCGCTGACCTTCATCGCCGCCTGGGTCTTCCTGCTCCTGCAGCAATACGGTCTTTCGCGTGACCTTGCGATCGCCATCGCAGCAAGCTCGTGCATGCTCCTCTACGGCGTCCTCGCCGTCAATCTCGAATCGAAGGGCTACGCGCTGCTCAGCCTGGTCGCGCTCGCGGTTGCCTGGGGTGCCACGCTCGACGTCGTCGACCCGGGCCGCTGGCGCGGGGCACTGCTGACGGTGGCCGCCGGCGTCTACCTCGTCGTTGCCCACCGGTTTGCACGCTTAGTCAGATTTCACGCCGCATTCTCACGGCTGGCCGACTGGGCGATCCACCTCGCCGCTCTCGGCGCGGTTGCCGCGACCGCGGTCTCCGCCGTCAACCTGCCCGGTCGCGAGGGGTGGCAGGTCGCCGCGGTGACCGCGGCGCTGATCGCCATCCTCTATGTCGCGTACGGGTTGCAGGCTAAAAGCCCGGCGGGCGGTGCCGTGGCGATGGTCTTCCTCGCCGCCGCCTGGATCAGCGCGCTCAACATCGTCGACCTCGAGCCGCTGACCGGTCTGTTGCTCACACCGCTGATCGCTATCTATATTCTCGCCACCTACCGCTCGCGGCGGATTCCCGGTATCGACCTGGTCTTTGCCAGGTGGGGTGAGCCGTTCATCCATCAGGCGACGCTGCTGGCGTTGGGATGGACCGCCTACTCGGCGAGCACCGTCTTCGCCGGTTCTAGCGATCAGGCCTGGTTGCTCGCCGCCGCGACGCTGGCCGTCGTCGCGCTGCTCTACGCCTGGTATGCCACCCTCTCCGCGAAGCGCTACGGCGGGCTAGCGGCGATGGTTGCCCTGGGCGTCGCGTGGTTCTGCTTGATCAACGGCACGGAGATCTGGCCGTGGCGCGGTGTGGCATTCACTCCGGTCATGGCGTTCTACATCGTGGTCGCCTCCCGACGCCCGGTGATCCGCGAGCTGTTCGCCTCTGAGCCGGAGTTGTTGATCACCGGCGCGGCGGCCGTCGCCGCGGGCTGGTCCAGCTACGCGACGGCAACCACGGCCGATCTATCCGCCGGGTCAGCGTGGTACCCGACGACCGCCGCGCTGACCGTGATCGCGCTGCTCTACGCGCTCGACGCTCGACTCCGCGGGGATCGGCTCGCGCCGGCGCTCAGCCTGGGCGCCCTGGTGGGCGCCTGGATCGCCGACCTGATGGTGCTGCAGCTTGGTGATTGGCGCGGTCTCGCCCTGACGCCTCTCGCGTTCCTGTTCACCCTCCTGGCGTTCCGCGGTGACCGTCTGGGATCGCTCGGCGCCGCCTTCGCCAGGGTGGCGGACCCCTTCGTGCATGCCGTCGCGCTGATCGCGATCGCGTGGAGTGCGTACCCGGCGCTCGCCCAGATCGGCGCAGCGCAGGGGGTTTCGCAGCCGGCTTATGGGTACCTTGCCTGGACCTTCGGCGCGTTGACCGCCACCTACGCCGTCTATTCCTGGCTCTCGAAGCGACAGTGGATGCAATGGACGGTTGCGATCGGGTTGACGCTGACCACGATCACTGCCAACCAGGCTCTTGGGCTCGACCTGAGCGCGCTGGCCGTCGAGTTCCTGGCGCTCGCGGTCGGGAAGGTGATTGTTGCCCGCTTTTACCGGGGCACTCGAATGCATACCTTCTTATATGTGACGGGCGCGACCCAGGCCGTCATCGCCGCCGCCATCCCGGTCGAGCAGGACTGGCTTCGCGCGGTGATCCTGGTCACCGCCGGCGCGATGGGTATCTTGATGGCGGTCGATAGCAAAAAGCCGGGGTGGCTATATCTCGCGGGCGCATTCTTCACCTACGGCTGGTACTGGCTGCTGAAGGTCGCCATTCCGCCACCTCCGAACCCGGGGCCGAGCACGCTCGAGCTCATCTTCAGCCCGCTCCCGGTGATCTACGCCGCGATCGCTGTAGTGCTGCATCGCGCCGGCACGGTCCTGAGGTGGCGCATCCCGCTCTACGCATGGGCCGGGGCCGTCGCGCTCGGCGTTGTGTATATCGGCTACCAGCAGGGCGAGCAGACGATCCTCGGCGTCGCGCTGCTGGCCTACGCAGCCGCGATCTACGTTGCAAGCGCCTTCGAGGGCGAGCGCTACTGCGTGCCAGCCGCAAGCCTGACGGGCGCGATCGGGCTCTTGAGCCTGCTGAGCGCGGGCTCGGCCGCTGCGCAGTGGTACCCGTTGACGTTCACCCTGGCCGCCTGGGCGATCTACGCGGCGGGCTTTGTGTGGCGCGGCGCCGAGCGCCAAGTGTGGAGGGCCATGCATCGTTACAGCGGGCTCGCGCTGATGGCGCTGACCGCGCTGGACTGTTTCACCTTTCCCGACTTCTCCGCGACCGGCAACCCCGCAACGTTTGCCGCGCTCGCCGCCACCTGGGCGCTGGCGCTGATGTCTGCGGTCGATGCACGGCTCAGTCCGACGCCTGCCCTCGACTACGCTGCGCCGGTCGCCGCCTCACTCGGCAGCTACTGGATCGCGCGCTATCTCGGCGCCGACAACATCCAGTGGTACGTGGTCGCGCCCGGATTGGCGCTAGTGGCGGGCGGGATCATGCTTCATGCCGACCGGCGGTTCAAGACGCCGTTGGCGTCGATCGCCAACGCCTGGATCGGCATCGGTTCGGCCGGCTTGCTCGGGACGACCGCCTTCCAGACGCTGGATTCCACGCCATCCGTCTCGCTCTACACGGGTCTGCTTCTCTGCGAGGCGATCGCGGCATTGCTGGTCGGCATCGCGACCCGCAGTCGGGTACTCGTGCTGGCCGGCGCCGCAGGCGCCGCGCTGGCGAGCCTGCGCGCGCTCGTGATCCTGATCCAGGCAGTGCCGCTCTTCATCGTCTTCGGACTTGTCGCCATTGTTTTGCTGGGCGGGGCGGCGGCGCTCGCCGTGCTCCGCGCGCGATTCGCTGACGCCCGGGTCGCCATGTCCCGGTCCTGGAACGACTGGACCTAACACCACACCCCGACCCTCCCCCCGCCAGAGGGGGAGGGAGGATCCACTGGGGGGAAAGTCAGATGGCGCCTGCCGTTGTGGGTCGGTGGGCGAGTTGGCGAAGCGACAGGGCGAAAGCGATCAAGATCACGCCGAGCACGATCAGCCACGCTCCGAGTAGCCAGATCAACGCCAGGATGCCGGCGCCGGGGAAGACCGCGGCGATGACCCCGAAGATCACGGACGCGAGTCCAGATCCGACCAGGAGCCATTCGTTTCGTACCACGCGGCGAAGGCGAATGGCCGCGACGATCCGGACGATCCCGGTGATGATCGCCCAAGTGGCCACAATGTAGAGGAGGACGAGCGCGGTGATCGCCGGCCAGACAACGATGACGATACCGGCAACGACGCTGATAGCTCCTTCGGCGATTGCCCAACCCTCCCGGCCACGGACGCCGGCCACGAAGTTGGCCACCCCTTCGACCAGGGCGAATGCGCCGAGCAAGATCACGAGCACCGCGACGGTCGGTCCGGGCCAGACGATCGCGATCACGCCGAACAGCACCGCGATAACTCCGCGAAGGGCGACGGCGCCCCAGTTACGTGTCATGGCTTCCAGCATTTCAATTACCTCCACCGCTGATCATGATCGCTAGTGCCGCCACCCTGCCTCCCCCAGAGGAGGGAGGTACGAAGACTCCGCAGAGTGGGAGCGCCGCGAGTGAGCTTATGATCGAAAGGAGCAGGGATGGCAACAACCTGGGAGACGCTCGAAGAGCGCGAACGGCGGGTAAGAGGGACCAGGACGACAACCGCGATGGCCCGCGCCGCCGAACAAATCCCGGAGGGCGAGACGCTCACGGCGGCCTTCGCCGAGCGCCCCTTCATCAACCGCGAGGACCTAAAGTTGATTGCCCGCCAGCACTATGAGCGCCCGGTCATCACCTTCTATCTCAACTTCTCGCCGCACCGACTCGTCCGCGCGGACCCACCCGTCTTCGTCAGTGTCTTCCACAGCCTCCGCCACCAGGCGCTCGAAGGCCGCAAGGCGAACATCGAAGCGCTGCCTCGGGACCAGCGCCTCGGCGTTCCCGAGGACTTGGGCGACGTCGAGGCGTTTCTCGAAGCGTACCAGCCCAGCGGTGCCCGCGCGATCGTGGTCTTGAAGAGCGGGAAGCAGCTGAACCGCGTGATGCCGCTGCCGGTGCGAGTGGCCGACTCGCTGACGATCGACGACGACCCCTACGTCGAACCGCTCGAGGCAATCATGGAGGAGCAGCATCGGGTGCTCGTGGTCGACCTCGCCAAAGAGAAGACGACCTTTTCACTCTACGAGCTCGGTTTCGAGGAGCCGATCCAATCGATCACGGCGTTCGTTCCCAGTGACACGGTCGACGCCGGCCGCCCCGGCAAGGTCCAGCGCCACCGGCTGACGCACCTGCAGTGGCACTTCAAATCGTCGGCGCAGGCCGCCGAGCGTCTCTTCAGAGAGCGAGGCTGCGAGCTGGTGGCACTGATTGGTCAGGAAACCCTGGTGAAGGAGTTCGAGGACTACCTGGCCAAGTCGCTCCGCGATCGGCTGCTCGCCGAGCTGCACCTGTCCCCCGATGACGGGCCGAATCGTCGTCGCGAGCTGCTGGAGGAGGCGCTGGCGAAGCAGCGAAAGCAGGAAGAGGAGGCAGCGCTGGGGGAGTTGGGGTTCTTTCAGGGGCATGGCCGCCTGGCCGCTGGGCTGGAGAAGGTGCTCGACGCCGCCAATCTCTTCCTCATGCGCCGTCTCCTGCTCGACGACGAGTTGGCGAGGCCCGGTTACGTCTGCCGCAACCATCATTTCCTTTCGCTGAAGGCCGGATCGTGCCCCTTCGACGGCCAGGCACTGCTGCCGGCTGAAAACGTCGTCGACGAGCTCGTCGAAATCGCCCGTCTTCATGGTGTCGAGGTGACGCTGGTGGAGCAACGGCGTGACCTGCTCGCTCCATTCGACGGGGCGGCGGCCGTGTTGGTCACGGCCGTTCCCGTCGAGGAACTGAGCACCGTCAGCGTGACGAGCTGACGGCTGTGAACCAATGAACGCCGCGGCGAACGAACCGGGGCTCGTCCGCTGTCCAAACTGCGGCAAGACGAACCGCGTCCGGCCTGCGGCCAGCGGCGTACCGCATTGTGGCAACTGTGGCGAGACGCTGCCCTGGCTGACCGAAAGCGGCGAAGCCGAGTTTCCGGCCGTCGTGGAGCAGAGCACCGTGCCGGTCCTGGTGGACTTCTGGGCTCCGTGGTGCGGGCCCTGCCGGATCGTGTCACCCATCGTCGAGCAGATTGCGACGGATCTGCCCGGCCGGCTCAAGCTCGTCAAGGTCAACAGTGATAACGCCCCGAACCTGTCTCGGCGGTTTGGCATTCGCGGTATTCCGACCATGGTCCTGATCGATCACGGCAAGGAAGTGGCGCGCGTCACCGGCGCGCTCCCTGCCCCCGCTATGCGGAGCTGGGTCGAACAGCATCTGCCGAAGGCGGCCGCGAAGACGTAAGGCGGGAGTTCAGGGGCTGCGGTCGCTGAGCGTCGGCGCCGGGTTTCGGCCCTTGAAGACGTAGAAGAGCAGCGCGAGAGAGGGCACGAGCACGACCATGCCCGCGGCGATCGTAACGGTGAGCGCGAGCAGAGTGCTTTCTGGGGCGGCGCTTCCGTGAATGGTGAAGTCTGGGGGCACGAGCGCGGGCCACTGGCCCACCGCCCACGCCCACAGCACGAAGACGATCTGCGCGGCCACCGCAATCCGCGCGACCCTGGGTGAGCGGCGCCAGACCGCGAATGCGGCGATCGGACCGTTGATCAGTGCGATGATCAACAGCCAGAGGCCGCGGCCGGTCAGCTCGGACCACAACAGCGGGGCCTGGCGCCAGGTGAGGACGAGGCCGACAAGGGCCAGGACGCCGGAGACCATGGCGGCGCCGAACGCGCGCCGGCGGAAGTCCGCCTGCAAGGGCGGGTCCCCTTCCGTCTCGACCATCAGGAAGGTCGCGGCGAGGTAGGCGCAGAGCGCCACCGCCAGTAGAGCCAGATCCGCGCCGAGCCAGCTGACCCAGCCCGCGGTCACGCTTTGCCCGCCGGAGAAACGGACGGCGCCCATCGCGCTGGCCGCAAGCGCGGCTCCGAGAAACGCCGGCGCGATGATGCTCGCCGCCCCGAAGGCGGCGCCCCAGGGCGCGAGGTCGCCGGCCGCTTCGTAGCCATGGGTTTGGAACGTAAAGGCGGCGCCGCGCAGGATGATGCCGAGCAACGCGATCGTGAATGGCACGAAGAGCGCGGTGCTGAGCGCGGCGAAAGCGGTCGGGAAGGCCGTGAACAGACCGACCACGAGAAAGATCAGCCAGACATGGTTCGCTTCCCAGACGGGACCCATCGCGGCGGCGATGGCGATGCGCTGCGCTCGTACTCGCGGACCCGACGCGAACAGATCCCAGACGCCGCCGCCGAAGTCCGCGCCGGCCAGCACGGCGTAGGCGGTGAGGGCGAGCAAGAGGATCGCCGCGACGCCGTCGGCGAGCGTCAAGTTCGTCATCAGGGTCGCGGGATTTCCCGCGTGTCGGAAATCGCGGCGCGCCGGCGTTCGCGCTCTGCCAGCAGAAGAAGCAGACGTGCCAGCGTGATGCCCAGCGCAACGTAGAGCAAGATAAAGATGGCGAACGTCGGGCCCAGGGCCGGCGTGGAAGTCGCGGCCGTGGAGGTGCGCATCACACCGTAGATGATCCAGGGTTGCCGGCCGAACTCGGTGACGAACCACCCGCTTTCCATCGCCACCACGCTGGCGGGCCCAGCCACGACTAACGCCAGTAACAGCCAGCGGTCCATCGGTGGCGCGCGTCGCCGCAGCGCGAGCAGCCAGTAGAGCAGACCACAGAAACCGAGCGCCAGCCCGAGCCCGACCATGATCTCGAAGGAAAAGTGGACGATGAGGACATTCGGCCACTGGTCGCGGGGAAAGTCGTTGAGTCCTCGGATCGTCGCGTTCGGGTCGCCTTTCAGCAGCCAGCTCAGCAGGTGAGGGATCTCGATCGCGAACACGGTGCGGTGCTCGTTGGGCAGCGGCACACCGCCGATGTGGAGTGGCGCGCCCGTCGTGGTGGGGAAGAGTCCCTCCTGCGAGGCAAACTTGATCGGCTGATCGTCGGCGACGAAGCGGGCACTCGTGTCGCCCGTGATCCCGGCCAGCCCGCTGGCCACCACGGCCATCACCATTGCCAGCGGCAGCGCCCGGCGGTGCAACGCGTCACCGTGTCCGCGCAGAAAGCCGGCGGCGTAGACGGCCGCGACCGCGAAGCCGCTGACGAGGTAGGCGGAAACGAGCATGTGCAGGTCTTCGGTGGGCGTCGATGGGTTGAAGGCGGCGGCCAGGGGATCGACTCGGATGATCCGATTGCCGGCCACCTGGAAGCCGGTCGGCGAGTTCATCCATGCATTCACCATGACGACGAAGAGGGATGACGCCGCGCCGGATAGGGCGATCGGGATCGAGCAGAGCCAGTGGGCCAGTGGACGGAGGCGGTCCCAGCCATAGAGGTAGAGACCGAGAAAGATCGCTTCGATGAAGAAGGCGAAGCCCTCCGCCGAAAAGGGGAGTCCGATGACGCTGCCGCTGAACGCCATGAAGCCCGGCCAGAGCAGCCCGAGCTCGAAGGAGAGCGCGGTGCCGGAGACGGCACCGATCGCGAAGATCAGACCGAAGGCCTTCGCCCAGCGGCGGGCGAGCGCGATCCAGGCCGGGTCGTGGCGCCAGAGTCCAATAGCTTCGGCGACCGACATCAGCAACGGCATCCCCACACCGAGCACGGCAAAGACGATGTGGAACCCGAGTGAGGTGCCCATGATCGCCCTGGAAAGGACGACGTTATCCATGGCGGCTCCTCAGCATCCTAGTGCTCGGGCCAGGCAGTCGGTGCCTTCTGGAAAGGCCTTGGTCACCACCCTGCCCTCCCCCAAAGGGGAGGGGGAATTAGTGAGCTTGGGGCAAGGTGACGTGCCGGCCGATGATTGGCAGGCGCGCACCGTACTGGATCACGAGCGGCGCCAGCCGGCTCGTCGCGAGCTGGGGGCGCAGGGTGTGTTCGTAGTAGTTGATCACCTGTGCGTACTGCCCGAGCTGCGCAAGGGCAACCGGGTGGACCGACGCGACGCCGGCGAGCTGGCCCAACTCCCCTGACGGCACGAAACCGGCGACTTGCGGGTTTTCGGCCAGCAGCATCTGCATTGCCGTCACCTGGCTCGGCTGGATCGACCGCGCTCGGCTGAGCGGATCGAGCACCGTGCCGGCGCCGATCAGGCCGAGCAGAACGACATAGACGATGACAAATGCGAGACCGCCGTTGGTAGCCGCGCCCAATAGTTTGTCGAGTGGCCGTGTCAGCGGCAGCCGGAAGAACGACATCAAGACCATCCGGCCGACGATTCCGACGACAAGGCCGAGCGCAATCGGGAGAAGGAGAACGGCGAGCGGTCGCGGAACGCTGGCTGGAATCATGCTCACCAGGCTGGGATGCGTCGCGACGATCCAGTAGGCGAGGAGGAAGGTGCCCTCAGCGAGTAAGGGCCCGATCAGCCCGTTGCGCCAGCCGATCAGCACGCCAAGCCCGATCACGACCACGATGCCGAGGTCCACTAAGTTCATATGGCGACGCCATTGTCGCCGATGAGGCGGCGGAACTCAACCCCGGGTGCTGGCGCGAACCCTCCCGGGTGCCGCGGGCAACGGGGATGCTTTGCCGGTCATGCCCGGGCGATTGTGAAAGCCAACGAGCTTAAAAAATCGCTCGAAAGCCCTCCCGTCACCCTTGACTTCGACGCGGCCCTTCGCGAGGGCCGCCGCCGGCGTAATCACCTGAAACATCAGGTCGTTGAGCGTCTCGACGCTCATCGTCATGACGACATCAGGATTCGATGCCTGACCCTCGCGGGTGGTGAGGCGTCCATCGGCAACACGGACTTCGAAGACGAGATCGGCAATGCGGACCTCGTAAGTCTCTGTCATCCCGGCAGCAACGTCTGGGTTGAAGACGCCGCGCATCGCCATGAAGTAAGCGCGGGGGACCATAACGTCGGTCTTCTTTGGTGCGCCCAAGAAGCGGGCGCCCCAGCGACCGAGCGCGATGACAGCGGGTTCCAATGCCTGCCCCGCCTCCGTCAGCAGGTAGACGGTTGAGCCGGCTGGTGGCGGGAGCACCGTCCGCTCGATAAGGCCGGCTGCCTCCAGTTCGCGCAGCCGGTCAGCGAGGAGGTTGGTTCCAATCCCGGGGAGGCCGTCCAGCAGGTCTTTGTAGCGCTTCGGTCCCAACAGGAGATCCCGGACGAGAAGCAGCGTCCAGCGGTCGCCAATCACGTCCAGGCCGCGCGCCACGGCGCAGTACTGATCGTAGCTACGAGGAAACGATTTCGCCGTTCGAGGTGCCATTCGACGATATTGTAGCACGCGCTTGACTAATCGTAGTAGCTACTATAGTATTCTCAAGTCACAGCTTTTTCCTTGAAGGGAGGAACGGAAATGGTCGTCCAGCAATTGCCTGTCGCTCGATCCCGGCCCATTTGGACGCTGGTCCTGACGTCGCTTGCCTTCTTCATGGTCGCGCTCGATGCGCTCGTGGTCGTCACGGCGCTGCCTGCGATCCAACGGGAGCTGCATGCCAGCCTATCCATGCTGGAGTGGACCGTCAATGCATTTACGCTGGCCTTTGCCGCCGGCATCATCACGGCGGCGGCGTTCGGCGACCGGCTTGGCCGGCGCCGCGTCTTCGTCAGTGGGCTGATTCTGTTCACCGCCGCGTCGGCGGCTTGCGCCCTGGCGCCAACCGCGACGCTGCTGATTGCGGCTCGCGCGATTCAAGGGGTCGGGGCGGCCATGGTCATGCCGCTGAGTTTGACCATCCTGGTGTCGGCGTTTCCACCTGAGCGTCGCGGCGCCGTGGTCGGGATCTGGGGAGGGCTCGGCGGCCTGGCGATCGCCAGCGGCCCACTCGTCGGTGGCGCCGTGACGCAGGGCCTCGACTGGCACTGGATCTTCTGGGTCAACGTCCCCATCGGTATCGTGGCGGCCGTGCTGGCGCGCCTTCAGCTTGGCGAAAGCCACGGTCCCGCCACGCGACTCGATCTGCCGGCTGCCGCTTTGGTCTCGGGCGGCGCTATCGCGATTATCTGGGGCCTGATCCGCACCGGCGATGTCGGGTGGGGGAGCCCGGAGGTGATCGCGTCATTGACCGTCGGCGCCGTCCTGATCGCCGGCTTCCTCCTGTGGGAGCGGCGGGCAACGGACCCGATGCTGCCGCTGCGACTGTTCGCCAGTCGAGGCTTTGCCGCCGCCAACGCCACCGGGTTCCTGATGGCGGGCGCGATCTTCTCGGCTGCCTTCCTGATCTCCCAGTACTTCCAGTTCGCCCTCGGCTATTCGCCGCTCGCGACCGGACTGCGGCTTCTCCCGTGGACGGTGACCCCGCTCATCGTCTCACCACTCGCGGGCGTGCTCTCCGACCGCATTGGACGGCGGCCCGTGCTAGTGGTCGGCATGGTGCTGCAGGGCGTCGGTCTGGCATGGATCGCCGCGATTGCGGCGGCCGGGGCCGGGTACGGCCAGTTCGTCGTGCCTCTGATCATCGCCGGCATCGGTATCTCGATGGCGATGCCGATCGCGTCGACCGCCGTCCTGAGCGCGGTCGCGCCGCACGACATGGGCAAGGCGTCCGGCGTGAACAGCACGCTGCAGCGCTTTGGCGCGGCGTTCGCCATTGCCGTGGCGGCGGCCGTCTTCACGGCCAACGGGCACCTGGGCACGGCGGTGAGCTTTACCAGCGGGTTCCGTCCCGCGCTGACCGTGGTCGCCGGTCTGTCCGTGCTGGGGGCGATCACCGCACTGGCCGTCACCGGTCGCCGACCGGTGCCGGTGATGGTGGCCCGGTCTGCGATGGCGGAACCTGCGGCGGCGGCGTCCTAAGCGAACCGTAATTTCTGCAACGTGAGATGTCGATTCCGGGCTGTCTCAATTCGTCGTCAAGATAAAACAAGGCCCAACACGGCCACAAGGAGGACGACATGAAGTACGTCATGCTGATCGCCGACGAGACGGGCTTCTGGGAAACGCTCCCAGAGGAGAAGCGCAACGAGACGTTTGGCCGCATCGGCCAATGGTGGGGCGAGCTTTCGCAGAAAGGCACGATCGTTGGAGGGCACCAGCTCCAACCGCCACACACGGCGACGACCGTAAAGGTCCATGGAGGAAAGGCCGAGGTAACAGACGGCCCGCTGAATTCCAAAGAGGCTGTCGGTGGCTATGGAATCCTCGACGTCGCGAACCTCGAAGAGGCAATCGCCGTCGTCAAGACGTGGCCTGGCGACGCCAAACTCGAGCTCCGGCCAATCGTCGAGCGTGCCAGCATGGAGAACCTGCCGAGCGCACAAGCAGCCGCGCGGAGGTAGGGACTGCCCCCACCCTGACCCTCCCGAACGTCTCAAACGCTCGCCTGGCACTAACGTCGCAAATCGCTCGTATGGCACTAAAGCGCCACTCGCGAGGGGCGACGCCCCGAGCGCCGCTCGCGTGGGCCGCGGGCCCGGCACGCGGGGGAGGGAATACTAGCGGCGAAGCTGCGGTGCTTTCGGAGGCGAGGTCGCGACGGCGGTAATTCGCACGTCGCGCCTCGCTGCCTCGCCGGCGGCGAAGGTCAGTAAGCGCTCGCCCTCCTCTGACACCGCCAACCGTTCGGTCTTCGTGAAGCGTCGCAAGGGCTCGATCAGCAATGTCGCGGCATCGCGGCCCCGCTTGATCGTCCACGTGCCCTGGACGAAGCCATCGACCAGAAGGGTCCCGGTAAAAATCACATACCGGTACGCGTGGTCGATGACGCGGGTGCGGTCATCGTGACCGATCAGGAGGTTGTCGTACTCGGGGAGGAAGCGCGGTGGCGCGGGCGTATCGGGATCGGGCAACGGGCCATCGGGTACGTCGAACAACTCGCGGCCGCGCTCGTCCTGGAAGGTTCGAAGCTTGGGGCGCAGTCGCTCGACGGCGTCTCGGAGCCCGGGCAATCCCGACCAGGCCGAGACGTCGGAGACGCTGGCCGGCCCGAAGGCGGCCAGGTAGCGCACGATCAATTTGTCGATCGACGGCTTGGGCGCGAGCGGGCGCCCGAGCCAGAGTTCTGTTGACGTCCAGGTGGGCTGGGCGCGCTTGCCCCAGATGCCGCGCGGTGGCACCTGGACGATGGGGACCAGGTAACGAATCGCATAGGCGAGCGCGGTCGCGTCCCGGTCCGGCCAACGCTGTTGCAGCAACTTGCCGAGCTCCGAAAACGTGCGCGGCTTCTCCTTCATCAGGCCGCTTGCCTGCGCGACCAGCGCGCTCATGTCCATACCAGCCAGATTGCGACCGAAGTGCGTTGTCTGCAGCATGCGCTCGAGGAGCGACTGAAACAGGGATCGTTGCCCCAGGCAGTCGCGGGCAGTGACGAGATGGATCGTGTTGCGCATCAACCCGAGTCGCACCGCGCGCCGCTCGCTGATCAGGTCGGCCAGCTCGTGTGGCTGGAATCCTACGAGCCGTGTCCAGAGCCCGACGTACGGTGCATTCGGCACCTGGGCCTGCATGGCGACGAGGTGCTCGATCTCTTGAGCCGCTGATGCTTTCCGGCGGCGAAGGAGGTGCTGCCGCGCGAGTAAGGCACGGTTGAGGCTTCGGCGGCTGAGGATTTCTGGGGGCAATCTCGTTATCGCGTGGAGTTGGCGCGCTCCTCGACGACGTTCACGGCAACGAGGATCACTACGAGCGCGACAAGCTGGGCGACCGGCGTGGTGCGCAGCCCGATGAATGTCGTGAGCAGGGCCAGGACGGCCATCATCACCCTGACCGCAATCCGGCGGACGTGGATCAGCCAGCGGAAGAGCGCCAGCCCGCCCAGATAGATGGCAACGCCCGCCGCCAGGAAGACCGCGGCCGAGGCCGTCGACGGCTCGTTGTAGCGGACGACAGCCAGCTTGAGGCCGGCGGCAACCAGGACGATGCCTCCGAGGATCGGGACGAAGGCATAGCCAAAGGCATTGAGCGCCAGCCACGGCTTGTGTTCGCCTTGAGCCGCGTCGAGCGCCGCTTCGGCCCGTTCGTCATCGCCGCTAAAGTAGAGCCACCAGAGCGCGGCGGTCAAGGCGAGGCCCAGCAGGGCGGCCACGATTCGGCCGGCGGGCAATTCGATCGCACCCAGGCCGATCCCGACGGCGACCACCGACTCGCCGAGCGCGATCAGCAAGATCAGCCCGTGGCGTTCGACGAAATGGCCGGCTCGAATCGTGAAGACGGATTGGTGAATGAGGTAGGGGGTGATCCAGTGCAGGATGCCGCCCAGAACGAAGAGCAGGATCCGAACGCCACCGTTCGTAAATCCCGCGACCAGCAGGAGTGCGGCGGTGATGATGTTGAAAGGGCCCAGCCGGGCGATCGCCGACGTGATGTTCTGCTGGGCACGCAGGAAAAGGCCGGTGTGCACGAGGGTCACGACCATGTAGCCAACGCCGAAGGCCACGCCGCCGCTGCCGAAGGCGGTCGGGATGGAGAGCGCGATCAAGAGGAACCCGCCCATGCCGACCAGCAGCAGCAGCCGGACGCCGAGCTCGCGAGGAGGGACCGCATTGGTCAGCCAGGCGTAGCCCCCGTACATCCACCAGACGTTGCCGAAGAGCAAGACCATCTGCAGCAGGCCGCCGAGAGTCGGATCCCGGAGCAGCAGGCTGGTGAGCTGGGTAATGGTAAAGACGAAGACCAGGTCGAAGAACAGCTCCAGCGAGCTGACGCGTGGCTCAGCCGAGCCTGCAGAATAAGGAGAAGGAATGGCCGAATTCACTGACGCCGAGCTTACCTTCCTGCGGTCGGCTCGCCTGCTCGGCCGGATCGCCACCGCTGGCAGCGACGGGATGCCGCACGTGACCCCGGTCGGATGGAGCCTCGGTCAGGGCGGTGACACGATCGAGGTCGGTGGTCGCGGCATGGCGAGCTCCAAGAAATTTCGCGATGTGGCCAGCACGGGCCGCGCTGCCATCGTCATCGATGAGGTGCTTCCACCGTGGAAGCCGCGCGGGATCGAGGTCCGTGGCCGTGCCGAAGTCGTCATGGAGCCTCAACCACTCATCCGCATCCATCCCGAGCGGGTCCGCTCCTGGGGGCTGACGGACACTCCCGCATGAAGGATGTCCTTCGCCTGCTCGAGTTGGAACGGGAAGCTGAGCGCGGGTTCGTTGTCGAAGCCGCGGGCGAGCCCGATTTTCCGCGCGGATGGTCGTCGGGATTGCTCATGGCGCACATCGCCAGCTGGCGTGAAGTGCTTCGTGGTGGCTTGATCGAGGCCAGTCGCGGAGAGCCGGTTTCCGCGCCAACAATCGATGTCGACGCATTCAATGCGGCTGAGCTGGCCAGGAGCGCCGGGGTGTCGCTGGAGGAGGCGGCGACCCGTGCTGATGCGCTGCTCGGTGACCTGATCGACCTCTGGGCCGCGTTAGGAGACCGGCCGTTCTCGTGGTACATCGCAAGGACGACCGGTGAGGCGCTCGTCCGCAACAGCTACGCTCATCCCCGAAATCACCTCGCCGAGCACTTCATCGAGCGCGGAGACCGAGCCCGCGGCTACCAAATATATGAAGAGTCGGCGATCGCGCTTCGTCAGGCCGAGGCTCCTCCAACGACGCTCGGCACCGCGCTATACAACCTGGCGTGTGCCCGAGTTGGCCAGCGCCGGCATGACGAGGCGCTGCGCCTGCTCGAGGAAGCGCTCGCCATGCGTGCCGACCTCCGAGCGGGCGCGATGGCAGACCCGAACCTTGCCCCGCTGAGGACCGATCCGCGCTTCGTGCATCTTCTGAGGTAACCATTCGGACGACTGGCCGTCTGCGCATCTGCGGATATGAGCAGTTAAGGTTCTTCGTATGAGCGAACGCCGGTACCGCCTGCGCTGGGTTGATGTGTTCACCGAACGGGCGCTCGCCGGCAACCCGCTGGCGGTGGTGCTAGACGCCGATGGGCTCTCAACTGGTCAGATGCAGGCGATCGCGAGGGAGACGAACCTCTCGGAGACGACTTTTGTCCGGCGGCCTGAGAAGCGAGAGCATGCCGCGAAGATCAGGATCTTCACCCCTTACGCCGAGCTACCATTTGCCGGCCACCCCACGGTGGGAACGGGCTGGGTGCTGCTCGATGAGGGACTGGTCGGTTCTAATGCCGACGCGTTCACGCTGGAGGAGGGTGTCGGCCCGATACCGGTGCGGGTCGATCGCGGCGGGGGAGAGGTCGTCCTGTGGATGTCGCATCCCCCTGTCAGGTTTGGCGAGGTGATCGAGGAGCGAGAGGACATGGCGGCCGCCCTGCGCCTCATGGTCAATGACCTGCTGCCAGAAGTGCCGGTCCAGACCGTCAGCACGGGGGTGCCGTTCGTTTACGTCGCGCTGAAGGACGCCGCGGCCGTCGATCGTGCCGTCTCCAGCGGCGAGGCATTGACGAGCGTCCTCGACCGATACGGCCTACCAGGTGTCTTCCTTTTTGCGGCCGTCGGCGGCAATCGCCTTTACAGCCGCATGTTCGACCCTCACACCGTCACGCGCATCGTGGAAGACCCGGCCACCGGCTCGGCGAGCGGGCCGTTGGGCGCCTTCGCCGTGCGCTACGGCCTAATCCCGCGTGTGGCCGAGGTCTCCATCGTGAGCGAACAGGGCACGAAGATGGGCCGGCAGAGTTTCGTCCACATCAAGCTGGTCTATCCCGCGGGTGCGGAGCTGCCGAACCGGATCGAAGTCGGGGGCTCGGTGGTGCCGGTGATGACGGCAGAGCTGACCATTAGCGGATGAGTCAGGACGAGCCGGTCTCCCTCAACGACGTTGCCCGGCGTCTGCTCGAACCGTGGAAGCCGCAGGACGTCGTCGAGGTCAACGACGCGATCCTGCGACTCGCTCGCCTCGATGGCGCCTTCCCCTGGCACCATCACGACGAGGATGAGCTGTTCCTCTGCTGGTCGGGTACGTTTCGGATCGAGATCGAGGATCGTCCGTTCGTGCGGCTTACGGCCGGTGATCTTTACGTCGTACCGCGCGGCGTGCTCCACCGACCCGTCGCGGATGAGCCGGCGTACGCGCTTCTCTTGGAGAAGCCGCAGACGAAGCAGTACGGCGACTGAGGCGGGCACCCGACTCGACCACATCGAGTGCGCGGTTGACCAGGTCCACGAGGCCGTGGCGACCGTCGCTTCGCATCCACTCGAGGCTGGCTTCAAGCACCGCGCCAGTGACGATCCGCGCCGTGACGCCTAACTCGAAGTCATCGGGCCGCCGGCCGGTCCGTTCCGCCAGTAACTGGGCAATCATCACCTGCGTACGCTCGGCTTCGTCCCACATGCGCGACCGCAGCTCCGGGACCTCAAGGAACAAGCGGCCGCGGGCGAGAATCAAACGCTCGTCACGCTCAAACGCCGCCGCCAGCCTTTCGAGTACCTGACGGAGGCCCACATTCAACGGTTCGTCCTTTGGACGGTCGAGGAACATCTGGATGACCATCGGGTCGTAGGCGTCGTAAAGGACCACGTCCTCCTTGGTCGGGAAGTAATTGAAGAAGGTGCTGGGTGAAATCTCAGCGGCGGCGGCGATCTGCTCGACCGTCGTCTCCTCGTAGCCGTGCTTCTCGAAGAGTCGAAGTGCCGTCCGCTGGATCGATTCCCTCGTCTTCTGTTTCTTACGCTCGCGCAGCCCGATGGTCCGGCCCCCACCCTGCCCTCCCCCAGAGGGGGAGGGGGTCGTAGGACCAGCGGGCCGCTGCTGTTTTGCCACCTTGGCTGAAGCCATCAGACGTCTCCGGGGTCGATCGGCGAGACGCGGGCCGGCAAGAAGATCGCGATGGCGATCGCTGTCGCCAGCACCAGGCCGGCGCTGACCAGCATCACCTCCGCCATCCCCTTCGTGTAGGCCTCGTTGGCAGCGCGCACAACCACGGCGCGGGCCGGCGGTGGCAGATGCGCCGCGATCGCATGAGCGCCGGCGATGCTGCCCAGCGCCACCTCGCGAGCTTGGGACGGCAATGTAGCCAGGTGTGGCCCGATCTGTGCCTGGTACGCGTTGCTCAGGATGCTGCCAAGAATCGCCACCCCGAACGTTGCGGCGATCTGTTGCAGAGCCCTGGTCAAGGCCGAGCCCGCTCCGGTCTGCGTGGGCGGGAGGGTGCCGAGGATCACGTCGAGGGTTGTGGGGAGGGCAATTCCGATGCCGACCCCGATGACCGCCAGCGCTGCTCCGATCGGGCCATACCCGCTCTCGGCGCCGATCTGGGAGAAACCCACCAGCCCGGCGGCGGTCACGGCCAATCCACCCGATACGCCGATCCGGGCGCCCAGCCTGGCGGCGAGAACGTTGCCGATGACGGCGCCGACGATCACGCCGCCGATCAGCGGCAGCAGCCGGATCCCCGTCGCCTGCGCATCGTTACCGAGGACGATCTGGATGTAGGGCGTGAGGATGAACATCACGCCGAAGAGGCCGAAGCCGGTGACCACGAAGGCCATCGTCGCCCAGGTGAAGCCGCGGTTGCGAAAGTTGCGGAGGTCGACGAACGGTGACGGATGGCGGAGGTCCCAGACGACAAACGCTGTCAGGACAAGCGCCCCGCCGATGATTCCGGCCAGCACCCGTGGGTCGGTCCAACCGTGGATCGGCTGTTCGATGACGCCGTAGACGAGCGCGGTGACGCCAACCACCGCGAGCAACCCGCCGACCCAGTCGAACGGTCGCGGCTGCGGATCCTTGCCCTCCGGCACGAGAAACCAGACGCCGAGGAGCGCGATGACGACGACGGGCGCGTTGATCAGGAAGACGGATCCCCAGGCGTAGTGGGTCAACAGCCAGCCGGCGACCAGTGGGCCAAGCGGGAGGCCGAGGAAAGCGCCCGCCGCCGTGGCGGCGATGGCGCGGGGACGTTCCTCTGCCGTGAACATGCTCGGCAAGATGGAGAGGGACAGTGGCAGGATGAGCGCCGCTCCGACGCCCATCAGGGCGCGCATCGCGATCAGGCTGGTGGCCGTTGTCACCTGGCTCGCGATCACCGACGAGATGCCGAAGATGACGAGCCCGACCAGCAGCAGTCGTTTGCGGCCGTAGCGGTCACCCAGGACACCGCCGGGAAGCAAGAGACCGCCGAGCGTCAGCGTGTAGGCGGCCGCGATCCACTGCAGATCGCTGGTGGTGGCGCCCAGCTTCGACGAGAGGGTGGGGAGGGCGGTGATCAGCACCGTCGAGTCCAGGCCGATGACGAGGCCGCTCACCACCAGGGCGGCGAGCGCCCACCAGCGGCCGGCGCGGCCCTGCGCGGATGGTTCGATGTCGGTCTTCCGGATGTCGACGGTCATGGCGTCACCTCCTTTAATCTAGTCACAGTAAAATACTAGTGACTCCAAAAATCAAGTTACCGTACAAACTTGTTACGGCCGGGCCATTTGCCTAGCATTGCGGTCATGAGCCCGATGACGATGCCCAAGCCCAGCGAGCAGGCGAAAGCCGCCTTTCAGAAGCTGGTGCCTCCAGACCCGGCCGTCACGACCCGCCCCATGTTCGGCAACCTGGCGGGCTTCGTCAACGGCAACATGTTCTGCGGACTCTTCGGCGAGGACCTCTTCGTGCGGGTGTCCGATGAGGACCAGGCCAAAGTTCGCAAGCAGGGCGGCCGGGCCTTCGAGCCGATGCCGGGACGGGCGATGACGGGTTACGTCGTGGTGCCGGCCGGTTGGCAGAAGAAGCCGGATGCGGCGCGCGCCTGGATCGTTACCGCGCTTTCGTGGTCACGCAGCCTGCCGGCAAAAGATAAGGCTAAAGGGAAGAAGAAACCCCCCACCGTGACCCTCCCCCGCAAGGGGGGCGGAAATTGACACCGTCCCCCAAAGGCGGAGGGGGTAGCCGAAAGAAGTATTGGTCGGCTATTCAATTGGTCAGTCTGGGCGGAGAAGGCCTGCGGTCACGGATTGACGCACCCCTGGCTGTCGTTCGGCTGAGGTTGATTGACCTGCGAGCCCTGATCGCAGAGTGGATGAACTCCATTCGACGCAGTGAAGTACTGCAGGAAACCGTTCCCCGTTTCAAGACTTCCACTGACAGTCGTAAATGTGAAATCATCTTCGGCCCCTGAACCGGTTCCGGTATCAAGGAACTTGCCGAGCGAACCTGAGATGACCGCGCTGTAGCTTTCACTCTGCTCTGAACCGACCACGGTGCCGACTGCGCCAAGTGAGGAGACAACCGAGATGTCACACCAACCGAGACCGAAGCTACTGGAGAATGTCCCCAGGGTCTTCGAGCCGGAGATGGTTGTGTTTGTCGCGGGTGAATTGATCGTGAAGCTCTCGCTGTAAGTTGCAACTGGTCCCGATGCCACGGTCCCACTAACCGCCGCGGGGGCAGTTGTACTGACCCCAGTTTCGGGTCCAACTGTCACTGAGCCGGTTGCGATGAAAGTTCCTGGATAGGGTCCGATTGCCACGCCAGAAGCCGAGAAGTTAAAGCTCGATGTCCCAGTTGGATTACAGGAGACGGAGCTGAAAACGACCGGTGGAACGTTGTCGAGGATCTCGCCAGCCATGCTGGCCGGGGCGGTCTGTGCCGAACCAACGGTAGGAGTGATCAACATCGCAAGACTAAGAGCGGTAACCAGCGGTACCGTCACCTTCAACTTTCTCGGAATTGCCACTCTCCCAGATCCCATAGTGCGCACCTCATGGATCGATTCCTTCCCAGCGGTTTTGGCTGCGAATTCTGCAGCCTAGCACCGACCTCTTGTCAGCTTGGCGACCTTTCACCTCCATAGCGTGGGCATTCCATGATCGGCAGCCTCCCCGATTAAGCTGCACGCCCACTACCACTAATGATGTATAGCGCGTTGTCCGTCAAGATGACGTATTGGATATTCGTCCTCTGGTCGGACGGATGCCTTCCGACACAAACACCCGTTCGAAACAGTTTCGAAGTTTTAAGGGGCCTTATCGCGACCGAAACGTCGGATTCGACTACCGAAGCGTCGACCGGTCGGCGAGATATGCCACCAGAGTGAGGTTTTCATGCTAATCGGCGGAAGCGACCACCTGCCAACATCTGGCTTGCGTCAAAAACGGCAAGGATAGGGAGAGCCACCACCCGCGAGATCTAGGCAGCCGATGCGAGCTCCTCTCTCGGTAGCGGCTCGACCAGCACGTCGTCCTCGGCCTCGGAGCGGAACAGCATAAGTAACCGCAGCTCAGCGGTGAATCGATCGCCGGCGAGCACTCTCGCGATCTCTCGACAGTCGAGCACTTTCATGCGATTTGGCTCCGCAGCCTTCCTGACTCCACTTCTACTGAGTTAAACGCTAGGAGTCGTTACAGCCCGCGTTGCGGCAATGGGCGCAAGCCGCCAGCGTGCTTTATCGGCCCGTCACCTCGAGTATTTGTTAAGGCTAGTCGAGTCCTCGTCATTAATTCTTGCCGCGTCTGGATTAGGACCCTTCGCCGGGCAGCTGCGTCACAGAGATCGCATTTCCGTCCGGATCTCTGTAGACGGCAGTTCTTCCCCAGGGCTTCGCTTCGGGCGGGTGAACCACATCGACACCGGCGCGCTTGAGCATGGCATGCAGGTCGTCTAGGTCTTCGACGGCAAAGCCGACATTCGCGCGAGATTCCTCCCCGGCCTCGGCGGGATAGATGTTGAACAACAGGAAATCCTCCGCCCCATCGGACCACGATCCCCGCGAGGCATGCGCATGGCGGAGGCCGCCCTCTGCGTGAACCTCGGGCTGTCCAAGCGGCAATCCAAGAAGGTCGCGGTAGAAGCGAAGAGCCCGCTCAAGGTCGCGTACCCTCAGCTCCACCTCGATCAGGCGAGCAGCCATGTTTACTTCCTCCGTCTTCTCGACCCCGGGTCAGCGACCCGGTATTCACGGCGATCCCGGTTGACGGCTCGATGATACTGGCTGCGAGATGGGCGCCCTGCCGTGCTCCGTTGATACGCCAGCGACCCGTTATCATCCGAGGCGGCTTTTCGGAGCTTGGAACCGTCAGCGTGAAGCCCTCAGGCTGACCGGTCTCGAAGCCTCCAGACCCAAGCTTGTCGGGCCCGGTTCTATTCTGATGCTGGCGAGCCGTCGAGGAGATAGGCCTCGTCCAGGATGGGCAGGACCTGTCTGGCGCCAGGCACGATCAGCAGGTCCGGCCGAAAACCGTGCAGCGGAAAGATCACGTCAGGGGCGATAGCGGCAGCCATGCGGACCAGCTCGCTGGGGCTCGCGTGCCCACTGGAGCGGACGACGCGATACGCGATGCCGAAGCGGTCGAGCCAGCGGAGCAGGTTCGCGTGGGCGGGATCGAACGGACCGAGGGGCTCCCCGTCGGAGTGCACGAGCACTGACCCCGCTGGCGCCCGAAGGTCGATCAGCTCGGCGAGCCTCGGGTACGAAATCTGCAAGAAATACCGACGAGGCGCCGACGCGATAGCGGCGGCGTCGACCCTCTCGTGCCCCGAAACCCTCTCTCCGTACACGCCCACCTCGGCGGGGAGGCTCGTGGCCAGAAGATGAGCGATGGCAGGCTCTACGACGAGCCGGCGTTCCGCGCGGTGTGCCACCTCCGGCAGGCGGCTGAGCCGTTCGAGGTTGCGCGCGTATGGCATGGCGAGGGCCAACCCGGAGGCCTGGCTGGCCACCGACACCAGCTCTTCGAACACCTCGGCTTCGCTCATCATGGACACTGGCTCCTCTCCCATCCGGCTGGTCTCGATCACGAGCGCGCGTGGTCGCCGGGCCGCGGCGGCCAGGAGGAACGCCTCAGTTGTTTCCCGCCGGCACCCGTGTGTCCGCAGGTCGCCTGAATAGACCAGGGTGCCGTCCGGCGTGTCGATAAGGAAAGCAACCGCACCGGGAATGTCGTGATCGACCGGCATCGCCGTCACGCGCAGCTCGCCCACGGAGACAGCCTCGCCCGGCGGCATCGGCTCGACCGCGCGCCGCGCGCCGGAGCCCAACCCGGCCTGCTCCAGCCGGATCAGCAGCTCCGCGCTCGCCGCGCTCATGTAGACGGGAACCTCATCGGCGACGTATGGCAACAGGCCCATATGGTCGAGGTGGAGGTGGCTGATGAAGACGGCCGTCCGTCCGTCAGGACCGGGCGCCAGTCCCGTGCCCTCCAGCGCACTCTGGTGGTAGAGGCCCGGGAACCCAGGCGCGAGTCCGAGGGCGAGGAGATCCGCCAGCAGCCGGTCCGCTCGGCGCTCGATCCGCCCGTCGAAGTAGCTGGTGGCGGGCGCGAACGCCAGCCCGAGGTCGAAATAAGCCCGCCAGCCGCCGGCGCTCACGTGGAAGCGCGTTCCGCTCGGCGTCCGGAGCCCGCCAGTGAAAGTCACCGTGGTGCCGGGACTTGTCATCTGGCGAGAATAAGAGTAATCAGAAGGAGGATGCGGGCGCGGTCCCGTACGCCACGGGGTTCGTACCAGCCTTAAGGAGGTCGGTCATGGTCCGTTTCCGTCTTACTTCGCTCGGGATGGTGCTGTTGCTGGCCGCCTGTGGCGCCCAGCCGAACTCGTCGACGGCCTCGACCGCCGCGCCGGAGGAGGCGGTGACAATCACGTTCTGGCACGGCCAGTCAGGGGTGCTCGGGCAGCGCCTCCAGGCCCTCGTGGACCAGTTCAACAGCACCCACAAGATCCACGTCAACGCGTCCTTCGAGGGCAGCTACACCTCGGGCCAGTTGCAGCAAAAGATCGTCGCCGCCATTCAGGCAGGCACCCCGCCGGACCTGGCGCAGGTCCCCGGGCCGGCGGACGCGGCCCAGTTCGTGAAGGCCAACGCGGTGACGCCGGTGCAGCAGTTCGTGGACAGCCCGGACGGCTTCAGCGCGTCCCAGCTCAAGGACTTCTACGGGCCGTTCCTCGACGACAACCGGCTCGTCGTCAAGGGGAAGAAGGAGCTGGTCTCGTGGCCGCTATCCAAGAGCGTGTCCGTCCTCTATTACAACCCGACCATTGTGCAGCAGGCCGGGGTCAGCTCTCCGCCCAGGACCTGGGACCAGTTCCAGCAGGACCTGCTGGCGGTGAAGCGAAGCACCAGCGCCGTCCCGCTGGAGTGGACGCCGGACCTCTACTACTTCTGGGCGGCGTACATGCGCGGCAACGGTGGTGACATCCTGAGCGGGAGCCTGGACAAGGCTGCGTTCAACAATGACAAGGGGATCGCGGCCCTGCAGTACGAAGCCAACCTGGTCCTGAGTGACAAGACCGCGGTGGTGACCAAGGGCTTCGACTGGCAGAACGACTTTGCCAACGGCAAGGTGGCGTACTCCGTCTCGACCAGCGTGAGCTTGCCATACATCGAGCAGGCGATGCCCGCCTCTGGCAAGTTCCAAATCGGCGAAGCCTCGCTGCCCGCGGGATCTGTCAAAGCCGGCAATACGCTCTTCGGCAACAACCTGCTCATCTTCAACAAGGCCCCGCAGAATCATCAGCGCGCTGCCTGGCTCTTCATGAAGTGGCTCACTGACACGGACCAGACGGTCGCCTGGGCGCTGGCCAGCGGCTACCTGCCGCTGCGTACCTCGGGGTTGAATTCGCCCACCTACCAGCAGAAGGTCGCCGCCGACCCGCGGCTCAGCGTCCCCCTGGCGGCAGTATCCTCGGGCGCCGAGGGGGTCCAGGCGTCGGCCGACTGGAACAAGATCCAGCCGATCCTCAACGACATGGTCATCGCCGCGCTTGCGGGCAGGAAGACGCCGCAGCAGGCCGTCTCGGACGCGGCAGATAAGGTGAACACGATCCTGTCCGGCTACTGATCACGCTGCTCCTCAAGCCGTGGTCATGCGCCCGGTTGCCGGGGCCGCTCCGCTCGAGGCGGTGAGCCCGCCCGAGCCCATCCGGCCTGCCAGCCCTAAGGCGCGGCGCCGGCGGGAGGCCCTCGAGGGCTACCTGTTCCTCTGCCCGGCGCTGGTCATCATCGGGCTGTTCTACGTCTACCCCGCGCTCTACAGCTTCTACGTCAGCCTCTTTCGCTGGGAGGTGGTCCAAGAAGCCTTCGTCGGGTTGCGCAACTACGCCCACCTCCTGCACGACCCCGATTTCGGTCACTCGATGCTCCTCTCCATCGTCTATGTAGCGGGCAGCGTCCCGATCGAAATCGCGATCGGCCTCGCCCTCGCCCTGCTCCTCCATCAGGGGTTGCGGGCGCGGGCCTTCTTCCGGTTGCTGTACTTCCTGCCGTACATCACCTCCCAGGTCGCCCTCTCGCTCGTCTGGGGATGGATCTTCAACGCGCAGTACGGCGTGGCCAACGCCGTGCTCCGCTTGGTCCACCTGCCGCCGCAGGGATGGTTGCTGGCAAACAACGGCGCCAGCAGCGTCTGGCAGGTGGCGAGCGGGGGCCACCTCCACGCGCCCGACGCCGCGCCGCCGAGCCTGGCCCTGGCCTCCATCATGCTGGTGACGGTCTGGTTCTACGTGGGCTTCCACACCGTCGTGTACCTCTCGGGGCTGAGTGCCATCCCGACGGAGGTGACCGAGGCGGCGCGCATCGACGGCGCCGCCGGGTTCAGCCTGTTCCGCTACATCACGTTTCCGCTGCTGACGCCCACGACCTATTTCCTGCTCATCATCGCCACCATCGGGGCCATGACGTCGTTCAATATCGTCTATATCCTTGGCGGAGGTGGCGTCCAGGCCGGCTGCGGCGGCAACCCGCTGGAAACCACCAAGGTGGCGGCCCTCTTCATCTTCGATCGCTTCTGGTGCCAGACTGAGCTCGGCTACGCCAGCGCGGCGGCGTTCGTGCTCAGTCTTGTGATCCTGGCGTTGACGGTCCTCAACGTTCGGGCCGTTGGTCGGAGGGTCGCCTTTGCCGACTAAGCGGCTGCGCCGTCCGCTTCTTTACGTCACCATGACCGTGGCGGGGGTGCTCATGGCATTCCCCTTCGTGTGGATGGTTCTGACGTCATTGAAGAGCGAGTCGGAGGCCACGATTTTCCCGCCCCACCTGCTCCCGCAGAGCTGGCTCTTCGGCAACTACCTGCAGGCATGGCGGTCGGCACCCTTCGCACGCTACTTCGTGAATAGCGGCATTATCGCGATAGGGCAGACGGCGCTCGGCCTCTCCACGTCGGCCTTGGCCGCCTACGCGCTCGCCCGAATGCGTGTACCCGGGAAACGGGTGATTTTTGGCATCCTCATCGCCACCCTGATGATCCCGCCGGAGGCCACGCTGATTCCCAACTACATCACGATCCAGCGGCTCCATTGGTACGACACGTACTTTGCGCTGATCATCCCCTTCGGCGCCTCCGTCCTCAGCATCTTCCTGCTGCGCCAGGCGTTTCTGCAGGTGCCCCACGAGCTGTATGAGGCAGCCGTGCTCGACGGCTGCTCGCACGCCCGCTACCTGGCCCAGATTGTGCTCCCCCTTTCGCGATCCGCCGTGGCGGTGGTGGGGTTACTGACCTTCATCCGGGGCTGGAATGACTTCCAGTGGCCGCTGATCGTGACCAGCTCCGAGAGCGTCCGCCCGGTGCAGGTCGGTCTCTCCATCTTCCAGAGCGATGTGAGCACCCAGTTCCAGCTCCTGATGGCCGGCACGATGATGGCGGTGATTCCAATTCTGCTGCTATTTCTCATCGCCCAGCGGCAGTTGGTCCAGGGCATCAGTCGCGCCGGCTTGCGCTAACGTGGGTCTCGACCCGTGAAGAGGAGCTCACTCGCCAAAAGAAGGCGGTCTCTCGACCGCCTCCTCTAACGCGAACTCGAGTGAGCGCTTAGCCGCGTGTCGCGGCAGGTTGTGCGAACGCGGGGATAACACCCAACTTTTGCATCAAGCCGAGAGCATCCCAGTTCCCCCAGCCCTCCACGAACTTTCCGCCCGAGTAGCGGTCAATTGAAATCCCTGTCACTCCCGCCGCGTGCTTCCCGGTGGGCGGAATCCCCATCAGCTCGCCCTTATGGGTTCCCTCACTTGACCAACGAGTTACCACTTTATCGCCCTCGGCGACCTGATCTTCAACAGTGAAACGGAGGTCGGGAAATGCCGTGTAGTACATCTTGACGAACTGTTTGAGCGCCTCGCGACCCCGAACGTCAGCACCGCCCACACCGTCAGCCTGGTGGATCACGCAGTTGGCGTCGGCAATCTCGTCAAGCAGGTCGAGGTTCAGACGGGGCGGAGCCAGCCGAGCGGGATCACGCGCGACGTCTTCTTGGGGTAGTTCGCGTAGCCCTTCCCATGGGCCACCACGTTGTTCCAGATGCGATCCCGATCCGCTGGGTTGGTGATCACTTGCATTCGGGCTTTGATCACCTGGTCGTTGACCTGGAGCGTGACGTTGGGATTCGTCACCATGTTCAGCCACCAGCTGGGATTGATATCGGCGCCGCCGTTCGACGCGATCACAATCCAGCCGTCGCCCTCAGGAACCGCGCCCAGTGCCACCGTGTGTGGCCGTCCACTCTTGCGTCCGGTAGTCGTCAGCAGGACCAGCGGCATCGTGCCCATCTTGCGGGCCATTCCACGCCGATAGAGGAAGGCGTGTGCCGCTACGCCGGCGCGAAGCATGAAGCTCATTGACCCGACCTTAGCACGGAAAATGGGTAGGTGAACCCGATTACGTGGGTTCAGGGCCTCAACGGCATGACCCTGATCGTGGCGATCTGCGTCTTGATGTTCATTGAAGAGACGGGTGTGCCGCTGCCCTTTGCGCCGGGCGACCTGGTACTCGCGATTGCGGGGATCGCGGTGGCCGGCGGGCGGGTAAACCCTGCACTTCTGGTGGGCGCAGTCGCCGTCAGCATCACGGTCGGTGCCATCATCGGCCTGGAAGCGGCAGAGCTCCTCGGCTGGGAGCGGCTGATGAAAGTAGCCGAACCCCTCCGCGCACGCGCACCGCTCGAGCGCGCAGCCGGACTACTGCAACGAGGTGGTTGGCGCGCCGTCTTCACGGCTCGCCTCATCCCCGGCCTACGCGTCTACACGACACAGGTTGCGGGGGTGAGCCGCATGCCGCTGAGGACATTTCTCGGCGGTCTGCTCCCGGCGAACGCCGTCTACATCGCCGGCTTCGTTGGACTGGGCGCCGCCTTCGGCCGTCCCATCCTGGCCCTGATCCACGCTGCCGAGCGACAGCTGCTGGTCGCGCTACTGCTTCTCGTCGCCCTCTTGGGCGTCTTCTTACTGACGCGAGCCCCGGCACGGCGGACGCTAGCGTCACTGCAGGCCGCCGGCTGGACGGGTCCGCTGAAATTCAGCCTCGACTCGGTTGGTGTCGTCCTCATCTTCGCCAGTCTCGGCCTGAACTTTGCCGGTCACGCCATCGCCGTCGCCTTTGGGCTGCCCCTTTTTCTCGATTCCATCGGAACCGTGCTGGCCGGCGTCGTCGCCGGTCCCTGGGTGGGCGGCAGCGTGGGGTTCATCAGCAACCTGGTCAGCTCGAACACCGTCGATCCAATTGCGGCGCCTTACGGCATCGTTTCGTTCGCGGTCGGCTTTGCCGCCGGGCTCGCCCGGTATCTCAACTGGCAGAAGCGGGCAAGTGGCTGGGTGGCGCTCTGGTTGATGACCTTCGCGATCGCATCGCTGGTTTCGACGCCCATCAACTTCCTGGTCAGTGGGGCAAGAGCGGCGTGGCACTGGGTGACTCAATCTACGCCGCGCTCAGTGGCGCGCATGTCCCTCGGATCATCGCGGCCTTGCTCGGTGAGGCTGCCATCGATCTCCCCGACAAGCTGCTCACGGTGGTCGCCGCGCTGCTCATCGCCCAGGGCCTGCCGCGGCCGCGGGCCGCACCGGGCGCAGCTGACCTCGACCTCGGTGAGGCCGTGACGTTTGTCGTCCGATCTGACCGATGGGTTCGCAAGCTACTGGCCGGTGCCGCCTGCTTTCTCTTCTTCTGGCTGATCGTCCCGTTCTTGCTGCTGACCGGCTATACGGTTGAGGTCGCTCGCGTGGTGCGCGCCGGGGACCGCGAGCTTCCGCCATGGGACCAACGCTGGCGGAAGATCAAAGACGGCTTCAAATTCCTCGTCGCCCTCCTCATCTGGACCATTCCGAGCGCCCTGCTCGGCATCCCGGCGGCCATTGTCGACGCGGCCGTCAACGAAGGCTCGCGGCAGGTGCTCGGCGGGTCGGTCAGCGCGGCCACGGCGATCGTCGCCGCGGTCGGCAGTGTGTGGGGACTGATGGTCCTGTTGCTGGAGCCCGCCATCATCAGCCAGTACATGGACCGGGGATTTCGGGGCGCGCTGAACGTCGCGGCCGTGATCCGCCGGGTGCGGGTCAACCTGGCGCTGAGCATCGTGGTCGGGACGCTGGTCGTGGCGCTGTCGACGATCAGCCTCATTGGCCTGGCCGCGCTCGTAGTCGGTGTGTTGGTGACGTATCCGTACGCGAGCTTCGTCGGCGCCTACCTGGCCGGCCGCTATGCCCGCCTGACCGACCCGCCCGCACTACGGGCCGAAGCGATAGATGGCTGAGGTATCAGAGAGATAGAGGGCGTGATCCGGCCCTTCCTTGACATCGAGCTGGCAGCGCGGCCCATCGAAGAGCGGTCGGGTCCCATCCGAGGACATGACCTTGAGCCGTGCCTCGCTATAACTGCAGAAGACGAACGTCCCCTGATAGCCGCTCGGTCCCTTCTGGCTCACGAAGGTCGCGCCGGTGGGGACAACGTCTTCGGATCCGCTCTGCCAGGTCGGTAGGCTGCCGACGCAGTAAAGGCCCTGCAGGTGGCGGCCATCGCCGAAACAAGTCGGCCATTGGTAATTCCCGCCGCGGACGACCAGGTCTACCTCATCCCAGCCGCTGCCCGGGGTTCCCGCGTCGCCGGATGGCCCGTTATCAGTCACCAGCAGCTTACCGTCTGATGAGAAGGCCAGGCCGAACGGATTGCGCAGCCCGATGGCCCAGACCGGGTTGCCCCGACCGAATGGATTGTCGTCGGGAACCGTGCCGTCGGGGTTGTAGCGCAGGATCTTGCCACGGAGGCTCGCCGTGTTCTGCGCCTCGGCTGCCATGTGGTTCTCGCCCATGGTGACGTACAACTTGCCGTCGGGGCCGAAGGCGATCCGCCCACCCTTGTGGCAGCAGTCCGGTCCGGCCGGCAGGTTGTCGACGATGGTCGTCAGGTTGACGCCGGTCCCACCGCGATCCAGCCAGCGCACCACGCGTTGCCGGGTGAGGTCATCGGCGCGGCTGTAAAAGGCGAAGACGAAATGGTCCTTGTCGAACGTCGGGCTCAGGGCCAGGCCAAGCAGCCCGCGCTCACCCTCGGTTGACGTTGAGACCGTCGCGAAGACGCGCCCGGTGGTGGCGTCGAACGTCCGAATCGTTCCCGAGCGCTCGGCGTAAAAGAGCCGTCCATCCGGAGCCCAGGCAAGGGCGGTGGCAAAGTCGGCGGCGGTGTAGGTCGTCAGTTTTGGAGACGGCCGCGGCGAACCGCCCGGGCTAGTGGGGGAGGGCACGTTCGAGGACGTACACGCCGAGAAGGTGACGAGAGCAAGCACGGCCGCGGCCATTCGCGCCGACATTCCCTGAGCTTACGGGCGGTTGAGCTCAGCGCGGCGCGGCGGGTCCGCTCCAGCGCGGGTACAGGTGATGGAGGCGACCAGGCAAGCGAAGTCGAGGGCAGCACGAAGTTCCTCGCGTTCGAGATGAAGATCGCGGTTCAGCCGGTCGTGGTCGTGAAGCCAGGCAAGCAGGCCGGCGCCGAATGCGTCGCCGGCGCCGATCGTATCGACGACGTCAACCACCGGCGCGGCGACGCGTGCCTCTGCACCCGCGCTCACGCCGAAGGCCCCATCCGCCCCGAGGGTCACGACGACCAGGTTGGGGCCGCGCGCCAGCAAGGCGCGCGCGGCCGAGATCAGATCGAGCCCAGGACAAAGCCAGGCGACGTCAGCATCGCTCGCCTTGACGATCGTGCTCTCCGCGATGACGCGGTCTAATCGGGCTCGATACCCCCCACCCCGACCCTCCCCCGCAAGGGGGGAGAGAGATTGATTCCCGTCGACCTGTGAGAGGGCAGATGGCCGGATGTTTGGGTCGACCATCACCAACCGGTTCCGGTGCTCGCGCTCGACCAGTCCAGCGATTGTCGTTCCCACCGGTTCGAAGACCAGGCCGAGCGTGCCAACGTGGAGTGCCGTGACGTCGGGGGACAGCGAGGTCGGCAGCATCTGCGGAGTCAGGTTGGGTGCGGAGGTGCCATCGATCACGAACCGATATGCGGCATGTCCGTCGGAGTCGACATCGGCGATGGCGAGCGTGGTTGGCTCAGAACCGAAGGTCGTGAGGGAGAGGTCGGCGCCGTCCGTCCGCAGCAAGTCCCGAAGCTGCTGGCCGAAGGCATCGGTGGACAGGCGTCCTAGAAATTGGGTTGGGCTTCCCAGCCGAGCCAGCGCTCTCGCGGTGGTGAAGGGTCCGCCACCGGGCGAGTCAGTGCCCCGAATTCGGTCGATTAGCGCCTCACCGCAGACGACGATCAAGGCTGGATCTCGCCCGAGCCTCGCTCGATCAGGCGGGTTGGAATGATCCGATTCACCGTCGGCGTCCGATCGCCGTCGAGCCGGCTGAAGAGCCTCTCGGCCGCCGTCCGTCCCATCGCCGCGGGATCCTGGGCGATGACCGTGATCCCGGGATCGAGCAGGTCCGCGAGCAGGATATCGTCGAAGCCGACCAGGGCAACTTTGTGGTGGAGGCCCAGCCGCCGGAGTGCACGGCAGGCGCCGATCGTCAGCAAGTTCTGCGCGGCGAAGATGGCGGTCGGCGCTGGGCGCAGGGCAAGCAGTTGCACGGTAGCCGCCTCGGCCTGTTCGATGCCGCGGAGGTCAAGCCGGACCAGGCCGGGATCAAGCGTGAGATGCTCGGCCTCGAGTTCCTCCCGGTAGCCCTGGTAGCGGAGCGCGGCCGTCATGATGCTCTGAAGGTCGCCCAGGTACGCGATCCGTTGATGGCCATGGGCGGCCAGGTGCTGGATACCATGCCTGGCGCCACCCAGGTTGTCCGCCAGCACCGTGTCCGCGTCGAAGAAGGCCGGTGGCCGGTCGACGAACACGATCGGGGTACCCGCCTTGCGCTCGTTCAAGAGGTAGCTGTGGTCGTGACTCGCCGGCATGATCACCAGCCCGTCAACGCGGCGCGAGGCGAAGGCGGAGACCAGCTCGCGTTCCCGGGCTTCGTCCTCCTCCAGGCTCCCGGCGAGGACCAGCACGCCGCGCTTGACCGCCACGTTTTCGATGGCCCGATGCAGCGTCGAGGAGAAGGGATTGGCGATGTCCTCGAGGATCACGCCGATGGTGGCGCTCTTGCCGTCGGTCCGCCGCAGGCTGCTGGCCCACAGGTTGTGGCGGTAGTCGAGGCGCTGGATCGCCGCACTCACCCGCGTCGCCAGTTCCGGCGACACCCCCGGCTCCGCGTTGATCACCCGAGACACGGTCTTGAGGCTGACGCCCGCCAGGGCGGCGACCTCGCGCATGGTGGCGCGCGGCTGAGCCCGGTGGATGCCGGTCGACGTTGTCAACGTTAGTACTCCATTCCCCTGAGGTGCTGCTTGCAAGGCGGCGGTGAACTCCGTCTTGCGCTCCCCAACAGGGTATGCTACTTAGACAACCTTGTCATCCCAGTAGGGGGAAAACGGGCAAAAGACGGGAGGTAGGAAGGATGGGGACCCTTAGGCGAGCGTCGGTACTCTCAATAGGTGTCGTCGCGGCGCTGGTGACGGCCGGTTGCGGCGGGAGCAGCTCGACCCAGGCGGCGGCCTCGCCGAAGCCGGTGATCGTCGGGCTGATCACGAAAACGGACGCGAATCCGTTCTTCGTCAAGATGCGGCAGGGCGCTGAGCGGGAGGCGGCCGCGAAAGGCGCGGTGCTGATGACCGGCGCCGGCAAGGACACGTCCGATGCTGCCGGCGAGGTGACCGCGCTGGAGAACATGGTCAGCGCCGGTGCCAAAGCGATCCTGATCACCCCCGACTCGGCGGGCGTCACCGCCGCGGTCAAGAAGGCACGCTCGCAGGGTGTCCTCGTGATCGCGCTCGACAGTCCGACCGACCCGGTTGATGCCGCCGACGCGCTGTTCGCCACCGACAACAAGAAGGCCGGCCAGCTGATCGGCCAGTATGCGAAGGCCGCCGAGGCAGGCAAGACGGGGATCAAGATCGCGATGTTCGATGAGGCGCCGGGGAGCACGGTCGGCAAGCTCCGCCACGACGGTTTCTTGTTGGGCTACGGCATCAGCGACGGGGACCCGCAGATCGTCTGCGTCGCCAACGGCGGTGGGAACCAGGTTGACAGCCAGACGGCGATGGAGAACTGTCTGACCAAGGACTCCGGCATCAACGTCATCTACACGATCAATGAGCCGTCGGCCTTCGGCGTCTACAAGGCGCTCCAGAACCGGGGCAAGCAGAACGGTGTGCTGATCGTTTCGGTGGATGGCGGTTGCACCGGCGTCGGCGGGGTAAAGGACGGCCGGATTGCGGCCACCTCGCAGCAGTACCCGCTGAAGATGGCCGCCCTTGGCGTTGACGCCGGCGTCGACTTCGCCAAGAATGGAAAGCGTGTGTCCGGTTACACCGACACAGGCGTGACCCTGATTTCCGACAAGCCCGTCAGTGGCGTCGACTCGAAGGACACGACCTTCGGGCTCGACAATTGCTGGGGCTAATCGACGAGACCCAAACCGGCCGGCTCGCTCGCTAAGAGCGGGCCGGCCTTGTTAGCCCGGCTTTGGCGGGGGGAGCTCGGCCGGGATCCGGGTTCGGCTATCGCCCGGGCCCGCATCATCTCGGCCCTTGGTCCACTGATCGCGCTCCTGCTCGCATCGCTCTTCTTCACGATCCGGACGGACCGCTTCCTCACCACTGAAAACTGGTCGCTGATCACCCAGCAGGTGGCGGTGGTCGGCATCCTGGCCATCGGCCAGACGCTGATCATCCTCACCGCGGGCGTCGACCTCTCCAACGGTGCGGTGATGGCCTTCGGGACGATCGTGATGACCCGGTTGGCCGTAACGTATCACCTCAACCCCTTCCTCGCCATCGCGCTCGGCATCGGCGTCTGCCTCGCCTTTGGCCTCCTCAATGGCCTCCTCGTCGCCGGCCTGCGACTCCCGCCATTCATCGTGACGCTGGGGACCCTCAACATCGCCTTTGCCCTGACGCACATCACCTCCAACGAGGAGACGATCGCCAATCTGCCGGACCCGCTCGTGTTCTTCGGCGACACCTTCCGCTTCGCCGGCACAACGATTACGTATGGCGCGGTCCTCGCATTGGCGTTGACACTGGTGGCCTGGTTCGTGCTGACGAGGACGGTCGGCGGGCGTCATGTCTATGCGACCGGGAACAATCCGGACGCCGCTCGGTTGGCCGGCGTGCGGACACGTCGCGTCTTGCTGGGCGTATATACGACCGCCGGTCTTCTCTACGGGATTGCGGCCCTGGTCCTGGTCGGGCGAACAGGTGTTGGCGATCCGCAGGCCGGGCAGTCGGCGAACCTCGATAGCATCACCGCGGTCGTGGTAGGCGGAACGAGCCTCTTCGGCGGCCGCGGCAGCGTCCTGGGCACGCTGGTCGGCACCCTGATCGTCGGCATCTTCCGCAACGGACTGACATTGCTCGGCGTCGCCGCCATCTACCAGTTCCTCATCACGGGCATCCTCGTGATCCTGGCGGTCGCCGTTGACCAGCTTTCGCGACGGAGGCAGGCGTGAGCGCGGCGCAAACGCCCGCGCCGGTGCTCGAGGCACGCGGCCTGGTCAAGCGTTATGGGGTGGTCACCGCCCTCAATGGTGCGGACTTCGACCTCTATCCCGGCGAGATCCTGGCGCTGATCGGTGACAACGGGGCCGGGAAGTCGACACTGATCAAGGCGCTATCGGGGGCGATCGTTCCGGATCAGGGTGAGATCCTTCTCAACGGGACGATCGTTCATTTTCGCAATCCGCTGGAAGCCCGGCGCAGCGGGATCGAGACCGTCTACCAGGACCTCGCCCTGGCTCCCGCGCTCGACATCGCCGAGAACCTGTTCCTCGGGCGTGAGCTCCGCCGTCACGGCATCGTCGGTTCCGTGCTGCGTGTCGCCGATCGGCCGCGGATGCTGGCCGAGTCACGGGCGCACATCGCCGACCTCAAGATCAATGTCGGGTCGATGAAGCAGGCGGTCGAGACCCTCTCCGGCGGCCAGCGTCAGGGCGTGGCCGTCGCGCGAGCCGCCGCGTTCGCGAGCCGGGTCGTGATCATGGACGAGCCGACCGCGGCGCTGGGCGTCCGGGAGTCGGGCATGGTGCTGGACCTGATCCGGGAAGTCCGCGCCCGTGGAACGCCGGTGGTGCTGATCAGCCACAACATGCCGCAGGTGTTCGAGATCGCGGACCGGCTGCATGTGATGCGCCTCGGTCGCCGCGTTGCCACGATCACGCCGAAGTCGCATACGATGACCGAAGCGGTGGCGCTGATGACGGGGGCGAGCTCATTCCAAGGGAAGGAGGGATGACGGTATGGACATGATGCAGGACGGCGATCGCTACGCCCGCATGCCGTACCGCCGAACTGGTCGGAGCGGCCTGTTGCTACCCGCCATCACCCTTGGCCTGTGGCAAAACTTTGGGGGCGACCGGCCCATCGAGACGCAGCGGGCCATCATCCGCCGCGCCTTCGACCTCGGCATCACGCACTTTGACCTGGCGAACAACTACGGCCCGCCCTATGGCTCCGCCGAGGAAAACTTCGGCCGCATCCTCGAGAGCGACCTCGGCGGTCGCCGCGATCAGCTGGCGATCTCGACCAAGGCGGGGTACGACATGTGGCCGGGGCCGTACGGTATCTGGGGATCGCGCAAGTACCTGCTCGCGAGCCTGGATCAGAGCCTCGACCGGATGGGGCTCGAGTACGTCGATATCTTCTACTCCCATCGGTTCGATCCGCAGACTCCCCTGGAAGAGACGATGGGCGCGCTCGACACTGCGGTGCGTCAGGGCAAGGCGCTCTATGTGGGTATCTCGTCCTACTCCGCGGGCCGAACGAAAGAGGCGGCCGCCATCCTGCGCCGGCTGGGGACGCCGCTTCTGATCCACCAGCCCTCTTACTCGATGCTCAACCGATGGATCGAGCCGGACCTCCTCGACGTGCTGGGCCAGGAAGGGATCGGCTGCATCACCTTCTCGCCGCTGGCGCAAGGCCTGCTGACCGACCGATACCTCAACGGGATTCCCGCCGGGTCGCGAGCCAGCCAAGCCGGCTCGTTTTCCCCGGAGATGCTGACCGATGAGACGCTGGCCAAAGTGCGGGCGCTGAACCAGATCGCGCAAGAGCGCGGCCAGACGCTGGCGCAGATGGCGCTCGCCTGGACGCTCCGCGACCCTCGGGTGACATCGACCCTGGTGGGAGCGAGCAGCGTCGCGCAGCTCGAACAGAACGTTGGTGCGATCGACAAGCTGATGTTTTCGGCGGATGAGCTCCGCGAAATCGACCGCTACGCCACCGACAGCGGCATCGACCTCTGGGCTGCCTCCGACAGGGAGTAGCCCTCACCTTACCCGCCCGCGCGAGCGGGGGAGGGACAAAGTGCCCCCGGGACGTGTGGCGGTTTTTTTTGCGTTGACTATGGTCCAGACGTGTGCTATGCAAGCCCTGAGAGTCAGGGCGGTAGATGTTGAACGCGTCGCATCCGGACGATGGAAAACTCAATGGCTCGCCCCGGCCTGCTGACGAATGTCCGTTCCCGCGGCCGTTTCCTGAGGGATTCGATCAGTGCATAGCCTTCCGGCCGCAGCCGTTCGTCCCGATGGACATGAGTTACCGACCGCTCACGACCATGCTCACGTGTAGCCACCTGGTGACCCGGCCGCTCCCGAATGGAAAGGTTGGCTGGTATGCGGCCTGCGACATTGGAGACGAGGAGGCCCGGCGCAAGTTGGAGGGGGTCGACGTTAACTAAGCCGATTTCTTAAGCTCACGGTTGGGCGATGAAAACGGCTGAACGAAGTCAGCTCACCCCGGAACAGGTCGCGCGCTATCCGCGACCCGGGATGGCGATCCCCGGAAAGATCCACTTTTCGCCTGACGCGAAGTTCATCACGTACCTGTTCAGCGAGCGCGGCGACCTGGTCCGGGACCTCTGGGGCCTCGAGCTCGCCAGCGGGCGGAGGCAGCGTTTTTTGTCGCCGCCAGGCGAGACCGTCACGGAGGAGAACATCTCCCACGAGGAGACGCTCCGACGCGAGCGAATGCGCCTGCTGGAGACGGGGATCACGGACTACATCTGGGCTGAAAAGGCGAACGTCATGCTGCTGCCGCTGCGGGGCGAGCTCTACCGTTGGACCGAGGGATCTCTCACGCGGGTGGCGGGCGGGGGCGTCATCGATCCCAAGATCACGGATGACGGGCGTCGCGCCTTTTTCGTTCGCGAGGGCGATGTCTGGACGATCGATGACGCAGGCGAACGGCGGTTGACCTCGCATCCACCCGGTACGACCAGTGGTCTTGCAGAGTTCGTCGCCCAGGAGGAACTCGATCGATTGAGCGGGTACTGGCCATCGCCCCGCGGCGACATGCTGGCCTTCGAGCAGGTCGATGAGTCGCACATTCCGGTCTTTCCGATCGTGCATCAGGCCACGGCAACGCTCGAGATCGAGGAGCATCGCTATCCCTTTGTCGGATCGGAGAATGCCCGGGTCAAGCTGGGCGTGGTCTCGGTCGACGGTGGTGCGACGACCTGGATGGACCTCGGCGGCGAAGATGGCTACATCGCCCGGGTCGATTGGCATCTCGATGGTCGCCTCCTGGTGCAGTGGCTCTCCCGGGACTGGCGACACCTTGAGTTGCGGGCTTACGACGTTGACAGCGGGACGTGGCGCGCGATCCTGGTCGAGAACCTGGAGCCGTGGATCAATCTTCACAACGACCTGCGTGTCCTCGAGTCGACGGGTGAATTCACCTGGTCGTCCGAGCGGAGCGGCTTCCGACACCTATATCTATATGCGCCCGACGGAACCCTGATCCGGCAGCTGACGAGGGGCAACTGGCCGGCCGAGGCGACGGCGGCACTGGACCAAAAGGGCCGCCGGCTCTACTTCGTCGGCTGGCAAGAGACCCCCCTGGAGCGCCAGCTCTTCCGGGTTTCGCTGGATGGTGGTGAACCGGAGCGCCTGACTCGCGTGGCGGGGATGCACGCTGTCGAGACCGCACCCGATTTCTCCAGCTTCGTCGACGTCTGGAACGACCGGACGGAGCCACCAAACATCGACGTCAAGAGCATGGCCGATCGGCGGACAACATTGTCCGTCCATTCGCCGGCTGATGTCTCGGTCGACCTCGCATCACCCGAGCTGCACTCATTTCGGACCAGCGACGGCGTCGAGTTGCACGCTGCGGTTTACCGACCGGGCCCAGATTTCCCTCCTCCGGAGGGTCAGCGTGGGGGCCGCGCGCCGGTCATCGTCTCGGTGTACGGCGGCCCAGGAGCCCAGATGGTCAACGACAGCTGGGTGCAGACGGTGGACTTGCGCGCGCAGATGCTGGCGCGGGAGGGGTTCGTCGTCCTCAAGGTGGACAACCGCGGCTCGGCGCGGCGCGGACTGGCGTTCGAGGCGCCGATCTCCCGACGTATGGGACAGATCGAGGTCCGCGACCAGATCGAGGGTGTGCGCTGGTTGGAGACGCTCGGATTCGCGGATATCTCTCGAGTCGGCATCTACGGATGGAGCTATGGCGGCTACATGACGTTGATGGCACTGGTGACGGCGCCCGACGTGTTCAAGGTGGGAGTGGCCGGGGCCCCGGTGACGTTCTGGGAGGGATACGACACGGCATACACCGAGAAATACATGGGCACGCCCCAGGGGAATGCGGAGGGGTACAGGGTTGGCTCGCCGTTGACCCATATCGACCAGCTTCGCGGCAAGCTGCTCGTCATCCACGGGATGATCGACGAGAACGTTCACTTCCGGCACACCGCCCGCTTGATGCAGTCGTTGATCGATGCGGGCAAGCCGTTCGAATCGCTGCTCTACCCGAATGAGCGGCACATGCCGCGCTCCGAGCGAGATCGTGTCGACATGGAGCGGCGCATCCTCGAGTTCTTTCAGCGCAACCTCTGATGAAAGCAGGACCATCTCCCTCCCCCCTTGCGGGGGAGGGTCGGGGTGGGGGGTCGATCAAGGCGCTGGTCTTTGATTTCGATGGCTTGATCGTCGACACGGAAGTCCCGATTTTCCGCGCCTGGCAACGGATCTATCGCGAACACGGCCAGGACCTGCCACTGGAGCAATGGCTCACAATCATCGGCACCGCATCCGGGCCATTCGATCCCGTGATCGATCTGGCGAAGAAAACCGGCGCGAAGCTCGACGAGCGGGAGCTCAAGGCGCTCGAGGTCCTCTACTACCAGGAGGCGACGGCGCTGCAGCAGCTTCTGCCAGGGGTCATCGATTATTTGGTCGCCGCGCGCCAGCTCGGGCTCAAGACCGCCGTCGCATCGAGCTCCACACGCAAGTGGGTGATGGACCACCTGAACCGCTTCGGGATCGGTGGCCGCTTCGATGCCATCATTTGTCGAGAAGACGTGAAGCGGACCAAGCCGGACCCCGATCTTTACCTCACGGCGCTCCAGCGGCTCGGGGTGCAGCCGGCGGAGGCGATCGCGTTCGAGGACTCCAGCAACGGCATCCACGCCGCGAAGGCGGCCGGGCTCTTCTGCGTCGTCGTGCCGAATCTGCTTACGGTCGACCTGGATCTCACCGAGGCTGACCTCCGCCTGTTGACACTCGAGGCGATGCCGCTGCGCGACGTCATCAAAGAGGCCAGCGCGGTTGGCAAGCGGCCGGCGCGATGAGACGCTGGACGAACCTGGCGCTCTTTGTCCTGCTGGGCCTGGCGTTTACGACCGGCTGGGTGGCGTTCTTTTATGCCACCGCACCGTCACGAGCATCCCTCATCGTCCACGCGGCGAGTGGCTACGCGATCATCGCGCTGACCCCGTGGAAGGCGGTGATCGCCGCGCATGGCATCCGGCGTCGCCGTCCGGGGTGGTGGGCATCGCTGGTCTTTACCGGGCTGGTGATCGTGTCGGTTGCGGCGGGCATCCTGCATTCGACGGGGCTGCTGCTCGCCATCGGTCCGTTCAGCGCCATTGAAATTCACGTCGGCGCCGCGCTTGCCGCGGTCCCCTTCGTCGTCTGGCACGTAGTCGCCCGCCGCATTCCGGTGCGCGCGGTCGATCTCTCGCGCCGGAGCCTGTTGCGGGCAGGTTCCTTGCTGGCGGGCGCCGGTCTCGTCTATGGGGCGGGTGAGGCCGCGGTCCGGCTGCTCAGCCTGCCGGGTTCACTGCGACGCTTTACCGGCTCCTACGAGGTTGGCTCCTTCCAACCGGCGCAACTGCCGGTGACCCAGTGGCTCTTCGACGCGGCGCCGCCCATCGATCCGGCGACCTGGCGCCTGACGGTGCAGATTGGGGCGACGATGCGGGAATGGACCTATGACGAACTGCTCGCTTTCGACGACCGGGTGCAGGCGACGCTCGATTGCACCGGCGGCTTCTACTCGACGCAAGATTGGTCGGGTGTGTGGCTGAGCCGGCTGCTGCCCGCCGGCCATCACAGCGAGAGCCTGCATGTCCGGTCATTGTCCGGTTACGACCGACGCTTTGCCGCCGCCGACGCGGATCGCCTGTTGATCGCCACGAGACTCGGCGGCGGGCCGCTCGATCCCGGTCACGGCTTCCCGGTTCGTCTGGTCGCGCCCAACCTCCGCGGCTACTGGTGGGTCAAGTGGGTGACGACAATCACGATCGACGAGCTGCCATCCTGGTGGCAGCTGCCATTCCCGATGCAGTAACCGGGCCCTCCAGACCCGTTAGGCGCTGGTCTGCATCTCCGATCGCCAGGGTGGCTCTGCGCCGGAGCGGGTGCATGTGAGCGAGGCTGCCCGGCAGGAATACTCGAGGAGCGACTCGAGGTCCTGGTCCGTCAAGCTCAACTCGGGATCGAGCGCATCGCGATCATGGAGCCACGCAAGTGCCGCTGACCCGAAGGCATCACCCGCACCAATCGTGTCGACAACCTTGACGGGCGGGGCCGAGACGCTGACCCGGCAGCTTCGCGTTGCGCCATAGGCGCCTGCCGCTCCCAGCGTGACCAGGGCGACCTGGACACCGGCTCCCAGGATTCGGTCGGCCGCGGCGCGGTAGTCGATGTCGGGATAAAGCCACGCCAGATCTTCAGCGCTGGCCTTCACGATGGTGCTCTCCGAGATCAGCGCGTGAAGACGCGGCCGGTACTGCGGGTCGGTCGCCAGCACGGGCCGGATGTTTGGATCCAACATGACGAGTCGACTCCCGTTCTCGCGCCGGGCGAGTTCGGTGAGCGACGACGCCATCGGCTGCAACACCAGGCCGAGCGTTCCGAGGTGAAGCGCGTTGACCTCGGGCGGCAGCGCGGCGGGAATCATCGCGCGGGTCAGGTTTGGTGCGGAGGTTCCCTCGATGACGAACTCGTATTCGGCCAGCCCATCCTTGCTGATATTGGCGATCGCGATGGTGGTGGGCTCGGGGCCAAAGCTCGCGAGCCCGAGGCTGGCGCCATCCGCCGCGAGTCGATCGGCGAGCAATCGCCCGAGCGGGTCCTCAGAAAAATGCCCGAGGAATGCGGTGGGAACGCCGAGCCGGGCGAGCGCCCGCGCGGTGTTGAATGGACCGCCGCCCGGCGCAGGGCGCCGCGTCCCGTCCGCGCTGAGGACCATGTCGATCAGCGCCTCACCGCAGACGACGATCACAGGACGATCTCGCCGGATCCTCGGGTAATCAGGCGCGTAGGAACCACGACGTGCACGGACGGCGAGTGATCACCATCGATGCGGCGGAACAGCTGCTCCGCCGCTTTCCGACCCATGGCCGGCGGATCTTGCGCGATCACCGTAATCCCGGGCTCGAGCAGGTCGGCCAGGAGCACATCGTCGAACCCGACCAGCGCAATCCGGTGATGGAGATCAAGCCGATGCAAGATGCGACTGGCGCCGATGGTCAGGATGTTCTGGCCAGTGAAGAGTGCGGTCGGAGGGTTTCGCATCGTCAGCAAGTGATGCGCCGCCGCTTCCGCCTTTTCGAGGCCATGCACATTGAGCCTGACCAGTTCGGGATCGATCGCGATGCCCTGCGCCCGCATTTCCTCTTCATAGCCCCGATGCCGCTCGGCGGCGGTCGTGATGGTGACCAGGTCGCCCAGGTAGCCAATGCGCCGATGTCCGTGCGCGATGAGATGCGCGACGCCGTGCCTGACGCCGGCCTGGTTGTCAGTAAGGATGCTATCCGCGTCCAGAAAGGCCGCGGGTCGGTCGACGAAGACCATCGACGTTCCCGCCCGACGTTCGCTGAGGAGATAGCTGTGGTCGTGGCTGGCGGGGACGATGATCAGGCCGTCGACTCGTCGCGCGGTAAAGGCCGCGATCAGCTGCTGCTCACGGGCCTCGTCCTCGTCGGAACTTCCCGCCAGCACCAGGACGCCACGTTCGAGGGCAACGTCTTCGATCTCCCGGTGTAGCGCGGAGGAGAAGGGGTTGGCGACGTCTTCGAGCAGGACGCCGATCGTTGAACTCTTGCGGTCGGAGCGCCGGAGGCTGCTGGCGGCGTGATTGTGCCGGTAATCGAGCCGGTCGATGGCGGCCAGGACCCGCGATCGCACGTCGGCCGACACGGAAGGCTCGGTATTGATCACCCGGGAGACCGTCTTCAGGCTGACCCCCGCCAGCGCCGCCACCTCGCGCATGGTGGGCCGCCCCCGGGCGCCGGCTCTCGCCTTTGGCAACGTTAACCTCCTTTACGCTGGGATGCCCGCCAGGGTCCGCCAAACAAGTTGGGCTTGCGTCCCAACGAACACCATGTTATAACTTGATAACGTTGTCAATGTCCAGTTCGAGCTAGCGGGGAAACCGGGGGCGGGATCGCCTCCAAGCTTCAAGGAGGGTCGTCGTATGAGCACCGACGTACATCGGTTACAAATGGGCGCGCAGACCAGGTCCCACGCCGTTTTGGCCCTATCGCTGCTGGCTGGGCTGGTGGTTGCGGCGTGCGGGGCCGGCGGGAGCAGTAGCTCCAGCACCAGCATCACCGTCGCGGCGGTCGGGAACCCGCAGATGGAAGACCTGCAGAAGCTGGTTCCCGAGTTTCAAAAAGCCCATTCCAACATCCAGGTCAAAATCGTGATCCTGCCGGAGAACCAGCTTCGGCAGCAGGTGACCCAGGATGTCGCCACGCACAGCGGCCGGTTCGACCTGAGCATGATCGGCACGTACGAGGTCCCGTTGTGGGCGAAGAACGGCTGGATCGAAAATCTGGCTCCCTACGTGCAGAAGACCAGCTCGTACCAGCCCGACGACCTGATCCCGGGCGTGGCAAAAGCGCTCTCCTACAAAGGGAGCCTCTACGCGGTCCCGTTCTACGGCGAATCGTCCTTCCTCATGTACCGCAAGGACATGTTGCAGGCCGCCGGCGTGAGCCTGTCGCAGAGCCCGACCTGGGACGAGGTCGCCGCCGCCGCGCACGCGGTCAACAATCCCAGCAAGGGAGTCTCCGGCATCTGCCTGCGCGGTCTCCCCGGCTGGGGCGAGCAGCTCGCACCGCTCGACACGGTGGTGAACACCTTTGGCGGACGCTGGTTCGACGAGCAGTGGAATGCCCAGCTCACCTCGCCGAAATTCAAGGAAGCCGTCAACTTTTACGTCAACTTGCTCAAGACCGCCGGTGAGCCGGGCGCGGCCAATGCCGGCTTCGGTGAGTGCTTGAATGCCTACAACGGCGGCAAAGTCGCGATGTGGTATGACGCCACCGTGGGCGCCAGCAACTTCACCGGCGACGCCGCCGCCAACTCCGGCTATGCGCTGGCTCCGATGAAGCTGAAGCCGTATTCGGGTTGGCTGTGGGCCTGGTCGCTGGGGATCCCGTCGACCAGCACCAAGAAGGACGCCGCCTGGACCTTCGCCTCGTGGGCCACGTCCCAGGACTACATCAAGCTGGTCGGCACGAAGCTCGGCTGGAACCATGTTCCACCGGGAACGCGGACCTCGACCTATCAAATACCGGACTATCAGAAGGTGGCGGGAGGCTTCGCGCAACTGACGCTCGACTCCATCACCCATGCCGACGTCAACCACCCCACCGTGGATCCCGTTCCCTATACCGGCATCCAGTACGTCGATATTCCGGAATTCCAGGAACTGGGCACCCAGGTTTCGCAGCAGATCGCGGCGGCGATCGCCGGCACGACCTCGGTGGACAGCGCCTTGCAGCAGGCGCAACAGCTGGCCGACGCAGTGGGCAAGAAGTACAAGAGCTAGGGCCTGGCGGGGAAATGCGATGGCTCGCGTGACGCTCAAGCCATCGACCGATGTGGCGCTCGCAGGTGGAGGCGCTCGGGTTGGACCGAGCGCCTCCAGCGCACGCCGGGATGGCTGGCGCCGCCGCCTTCCGTTGCTGCCGGCGCTCATCTACGTCATCCTCGTCACGCAAATTCCGTTCGTGCTCACGATCTTTTACAGCCTGCAGGACTGGAATCTGCTCCGGCCTGAGCCGGCGCGATTCACGGGCCTGCAGAACTATGCGGTTGTGCTGAGCGATCCGAGCGTCAGGATCGCGGTCTGGAACACGGTCGTTCTCACCATCTGCGCGGTGGCCATTTCGGTGGTGTTTGGGATCGGCATTGCCCTGCTGCTGAACCGGGACGTCTTCGGTAAAGGCGTGCTCCGAACCCTGATGATCGGCCCCTTTCTCGTGATGCCGACGGCGGCGGCGTTGATGTGGAAGGATACGCTCCTCAATCCCCTGACCGGGTTGGTCAATTACGTTCTGGGGCCGATCGGGCTTGGTCGGGTTGACTGGATCAATCAGTTCCCGATGGCGTCCATCGTCGGCATTGAGGTTTGGCGCTGGACCCCCTTCATGATGCTGATCGTGCTGGCCGGGCTGCAGTCGCAGAACCAGGAGGTGCTGGAAGCGGCGCGGGTCGACGGCGCTCGGGCGCTACAGATGTTCCGCTATATCACGCTGCCCTTCATTCGTCCGTTCGTCGAGCTGGGCGCGCTGTTGGGCTCGCTCTTCATCGTGCAGAGTTTCGACGTCATCTTCATGACGACGCAAGGGGGTCCAGGGGAGGCCACCACGAATCTTCCGTTCCTCCTCTACCTCGTGGCCTTCCAGGGCTTTGACATCGGGAAAGCGTCGGCCATCGGAGTGGTTGCCGTGATTCTGACCATGATCGTCGCGACCTTTGCGCTTCGTACCCTGTTCACCATCTTTCATGTGGAGGCAAGACGATGAGTGTGGCGGCGGCACGACCACGAAGCCGAGGGATCATGGTGTCGAAGGTCGCCTGGTCCGCGCTCGCCTGGGTGATCGCCATCGCCTTCTTCTTCCCGGTCCTCTGGATGGCGCTTGAGGGCCTCAAGACGGAACCCCAGGCAGCCAGCATTCCACCCACCATCCTGTTCGTCCCCACGCTCATGCAATTCCAGGAAGTCCTCTCTCGCGACTTTCCGCCCTATCTGATCAACTCGGCGCTGGCCACCTTTGGCTCGACCCTGCTCGTGCTGATTCTCGGATTGCCCGCCGCCTACGCTCTATCAATCCGCCCCGTCAAGAAGTCGCGCGACGTCCTGTTCTTCCTGATCTCGACACGCTTCCTCCCGTTCGCGGCGAGCCTTGTCCCGCTCTACATCCTGGCGCGCAACCTGCATCTTCTGGACAACATCTTTGCCCTCGTCATCATCTACACCACCATCAATCTTCCGCTGGGTATCTGGCTTCTGCGGTCGTTCATGCTCGAGCTCCCGCACGAGTTGGTCGAAGCGGCAAGGGTCGACGGTGCGGGCATGCGGCACGAACTGATGCGCATCGTGCTGCCCTTGATCACGCCGGGGATCGCCGCCACCTCCTTGATCTGTCTTATATTTGCCTGGAATGAGTTCTTCTACGCCGTCAACTTCACGACGAGCACCGCGGCGACCTCGCCCATCTTCCTCGTCGGCTTCATCAGCGGTCGTGGTCTCTTCTATGCGAAGCTGGCGGCAGCGGCCACGCTTGCCAGTCTCCCGGTCCTTCTGGCGGGCTGGTTCGCGCAGAAGCAGCTGATCCGCGGCCTGACCATGGGAGCGGTCAAATGAAAGCTGTCGTCTTCGAAGAGCCCGGCACGATCAGCGTGACGAGCCTGGCCGATCCCACGCCGGGACCGTCCGACGTGATTCTCAAGGTGGCGGCGTCCGGCATCTGCGGCACCGATCTGCACCTGCTCAATGGCGACATCTCATCGGCGCACTATCCGGTCGTTCCGGGTCACGAGTTCTGCGGGGAAGTGGTTGCGGTGG
>Ga0070698_100000258_pt1 | contig 53190 bp, 38 predicted proteins | sample KBSK1502metaG_FD_65477 | JGI IMG/M metagenome (GOLD analysis project Ga0070698, IMG submission 65477) | Corn, switchgrass and miscanthus rhizosphere microbial communities from Kellogg Biological Station, Michigan, USA - KBS K1-50-2 metaG | ecosystem: Host-associated > Plants > Roots >...
TTGACGACAAAGGCTACACCGGCGGCATTGGCATCTCTCGTCCGGCGCTACTGTTTGCTTATTTGCTGCGTGCATCGCTCGGTCAACATGGCGTGATTGTTAGAGGCAAAACGCGCACTATCGATGCTCGCCCGGCTGCCGGCTTCGTTTTGCAGCCTACGGTTGGCAGCCCTGGAGCGGCGCGGGTCGAGATTGCGAGCACGCAGTCGGTCCCGTTCAGCGTGATAGCTGCACAGACGCTGAAGCCAAGCCAGAACCTCTACACCGAGATCATTTTGCGCACGCTCGGGACAGTAGTTCCGCCTGCTGTAAGTACGCCGAATATCGATCGCACCAGTGAGTCCGACGGGCTTGAGGTTGTCAAAACATTTTTGCGGGAGGCTGGTATCAACCCCGCGTCGCTGGTTCTGACTGACGGCTCGGGTCTTTCGCGCAACGACATGATCACGGCGGAGGCGACGATTCAGTTGCTCACCTACATGCATCGCCATCGTTACGCTTCTGTCTTTCGCGATGCTTTGCCAATCGCCGGCGTCGACGGCACATTAAGAACTCGTTTCAAAGGCACACCGGCTGAGAATAATCTTCGCGCCAAGACGGGCACATTAAGCTCGGCCAACAGTCTCTCGGGTTACGTCCGCGACGCTGCCGGTGAAGATTTGGCTTTCTCGATTATGGTCAACAACTATCCGCAGGACGCCGATGTGAGGGCCGGCTGCATCGAGCCGATTGCCGTTCTGCTGGCATCTTTCGCCGGAAAATCGCAGTAACGCAAACTGTTAGTTTGCGGACAGGCAACTCGGGGCCTGCAGTTCAGAGTTCAGCCTTTAGGCTGCTCCTGCCCGTGCAGCAAGCTAAAGCTTGAACTCTAAACTTCGATCGCTAATCATGGTTGTCTATTAATCCGTTGTGAAAGGAGACTGACATGTCTATAGATCGACTTGTCCAAAGTTGGAGCGAAGTGAGGACCGGACTGATCAACGAAGCTTCGCAGATTCCTGAAGGGCAGTTTTCATTTCGCGCTACGCCGGAAACGCGCAGTGTCGCTGAGTTGCTACAACACATAGTACAGACGCAAAAGTTGCTGGTCGGTGAGGCTTGCCGCGAAAACACCGATCTAATGCGCCAGTCTTTTGCCGATCACATCCAGGAATATGCTCCTGACGTGGCGTCGATCACTGAGAAGAATGGGCTGCTTGAGCTCTTGCGGAGTAGCCTGGAGCCGGCGGAAGCTGCAATTCGGGACTGTGGCGAAGGCTTGCAGCAGAAAATGAAGCGCTTCGACGGCAAGGAAGTAACGAAGTTTGATTTTCTAAACTTCGGCATCGCTCATGAGATGTATCACCGCGGGCAACTGACTGTTTATGAGCGTTTGTTGGGAGTCGAACCTGCGCTCACGCAGTATTTCAATAAACGCTTCCTGACGGCCTCAACACCAACGGAGTAACATGCCCCCTCGGTTCATCAAATTCCATGGCTTTGGCAATGACTACATTGTGATCGAGGCGAAAGATCTCGCCCTCGCCGGAATCTCAACAACCGCTGACCTTGGTCAATTCGCGCGCCGCATTTGCAATCACCACTACGGCGCTGGTGGCGACGGCATTGCGGTGGTTAGTTCGTCAGAAGTCCAGGGCGCGAACTTTCATGTGCGAATTTTCAATCCTGATAGCAGTGAAGCCTCCCTCTCAGGAAACGGCACTCGCTGCGCGGCTGCTTATCTCTACTACAAACAACAATGGTCAGCCCCTGAACTTCGCCTGAGTACTCGAGCCGGAATAAAGCTCTACACGATTCGCGAACAGACTGACGCCGGGCATTACTTGTTTGATTCCGAACTCGGCCAGCCAAAGTTTGACTCGAATTCCATTCCCATGACGACCCGCGAGCCGTTGGGAAAAGTCATCGACTATGAGCTCGAAGTCGAGGGTGAGTCGTTCCCAGTCACTGCACTGCAGATGGGAAATCCTAACTGCTGTATTTTCGTTGACGACTTCGATAAGCTCGAATGGCGCCGAATCGGCAAGACGATTGAAACTCATAAACAATTTCCCGAGCGTACGAATGTCATCTTCGTTCGCGTGGTTGATCGCAAGACTATTGAGCTGCGCATCTGGGAACGCGGCGTGGGTGAAACGGAGGCCTCGGGTACTTGTTCCTGCGCCGCAGCGGTGGCAGCGATGATCAAGGGAAAGACCGAACGGCTGGTGGAAGTCCTGATGCCGGGCGGCCGCGCAAAAATTAACTGGCGCGAAGGCGATGGCGAGGTTGTTATTACCGGCACGGCTGGAGTAATTTATGAGGGTGATTGGCTGGCTTTTGGAGTGCGGTGACCTGTCACCGCTTTGGTCCTGGGCGGCTTGACGCCCAGTCTTCAAGTAGTTTCAAGCCAACGCTGGCTGCGACAGGTCGCGACCGACTAACGCGGTGATAGGTCACCGCACTCCAAAGAATTACTCCCCCCATGAGTGATCCCGACTATTGCTCGACATATTCCCGGCGTCTTCCCAGTCGTCAGTTAATCCCGCTTGTGCTTGGGTTGGCGCTGCTGGCGGCGGCCTGTGGCGGGACAGTGGTTTCCAAAACAGAAGTCGGACCCACCAAAAAAGAACTCAGCAAGCCGGTCTCTCCGAGTCTTCATTATTGGCTGGGCAATTCCCAGCGTAACTTTTATGGCAGCGGCCCGTGGTCCGACGGCCCGCTCGAGATTGTCTGGGAGGCAGAAACCGGTTTCATCAGCGGCAAACTGCATCCAGATCCGTGGGGTGGCACATCATGGCCGGGTCAACCCGCCGTTGACGGTAATCATGTCTACTTCCCTTCAGCTGACGGCAACGTCTACTGCATAGACACTCGAGATGGCAGCGTCGTTTGGAAGTTCAAGGCCAAAGATAGTTTCAAAGCGACGCCAACCATCGCGGGCGATCGAATCATCGCCAGCGGATTGGATCATCATGTCTATTGTCTGAACGCGCGCGATGGCACATTGATCTGGGACTTCGAAACCGGCTTTGAAGTTGACGGCTCGGCGGCCGTGCTTGATGGACGCATTTACTTTGGCAGCGAAGATGGTTTTTTCTATTGTCTCAATCTCGCCGATGGTTCTTTGATTTACAAAACGGAACGGCTCGGCTCAATGGAGGGCAGCTGTACAGCCGTTGATGGACGGATCTACATCGGCACCGAACGAGGTGAACTGTACTGTCTAAACCAAGCTGACGGAACCACCGTTTGGAAGGCGGGCATTGGCGCCGATTCTGATTCAACTCCAGCCGTGGCCGGTGGTTTCGTCTACACAGCCGCCGAGGATGGTTACGTCTATTGTTTTCGTCAGTCAAACGGCGAGGCGGTTTGGAAATTCAAGGCTGACGGAGGCCTGAGCAAAAACTACAGCGAGCGAAGCGGGATATGGGCCAGCCCCATTGTCGTAAAGGATCGAGTTTATATCGGCTCCAACAACGGCTACATGTATTGTCTGACGGCGGACAAAGGGGAAGTTGTTTGGCAGAAATTGATGCCGGCGCCAATCTGGGGTACATCTCCGGTGGTCGAAGGCCGGCTGGTGTTTGGCGATAAGTTAGGCTGGCTCCATATGCTTTCAGCCAAGGACGGCAAGACCCTCGGCGAACTAAAGATTGGAGACAACATCAACTCCACTCCTGCTGTCGTGGACGGCCGGATTTACATTGGCGCGTTCAACGGAAAGCTCCACTGCGTGCGGACAAAACCAGGCGGTTGGGAGAAGCTGGAGGGCATGGGTGGGTAAGACTAGCGCCTCCCTGATTTATCTCGTCGATAATACCCTTGAAGGTCAAGGCGCCAGCCCTCGCGAACTGCGAGCAGTACTGAGCCGGATGCATGAAGGGGTGGAAATCCTTACCGAGCCCTATCACGCCGTTTCTCTCAAACGCGTAAAGTCGCTTCGTCCCTCGCATATCGTTTTGAGTGGCCAGAGTCATCCCTGGGATAGATACGCTCCAGAATTGCTGGCCGGCGTAATTGAAGTGATCAAGAAATCATCGCAGCCGGTGCTCGGCGTTTGTGGAGGGCATCAGCAAATCGCTCTGGCTTACGGTGCGCCTGTAGATCTGATGGGGCGGCTTGAGCCCGGCGAAGGATATGCCGGCGCAAAACGCGAACGAGGATACTTCCCCGTTGCCACCAATGGCGCTGGCCTCTTCAAGAATCTGGCGCAGGAAATCACCGTCTGGCATTCGCACTTCGACGAGGTGAAAACTCTACCCCGGGGCTTCCGCCGCACGGCCTGGAACGAGGCCTGTCCCATTCAAGCTATGGAACATAATGACCGGCCAGTTTTTGGTGTGCAGTTTCACCCGGAACTCTTTGACGAGGAGCATCCGGACGGTCGCAAGGTCCTGGCAAACTTCCTCGAAACCTAAAGTTAAACGGGTTTTTCACCCTCAAGAATCCCCTCCAACCAGCGAAATGTACCGAAAGGTTTCGGTCACATTTACGACCCTTTTCTAACTCTAAACATGTCAGTAGTTACCCGAAATGTTGCGATTTTGGCGGCATTTTAGAATCTCTGGCGGTTGGACACCCCCTACCTCGTGTGCTAGTTTCCTGCCGACAAGCGGGGAGTAACCACCCAGCTTGTTTTTCTTTGTAGGACGCTCACTTGGGTTTTTCAGCGCGCATGCATCAAGGATGCAAGCCCCCAACTCCGGCTGACGCAGGTTCTCAACTCCTTGGGCCGGAGGTCGAGTCATAGGAAAGAACGGACTCGCGCAGAGCGCTGGGAATTTTATTTACATCGGACAGGAGACCCGACTTATGAAATCATTCTTTAGTAGAAGCGCGATCATTGCGTCTTCGCTGCTCGCAGGTTTGATAGTTTTTTCAGCAACACCATCCATAGCAGATAGTCCTCTTTCAAAGTCACAGGGACAAAGAGAAACTAAACAGAATCCGGCTGAGACACTGGGTAAGTTTGAACCAACACCAACGACTGCCGGCACTACAAGCAAGCCAGCTGAGGAGCCCGCTCTTGCAGCGGCATCACCTTACGTCGCGACCGCCTACAGCCTCAGGGGCAAAACCGCGAGTGGCCGGATGGTAAGCAGAGGCCTGATAGCCGCCGACCCTTCCGTCTTGCCGCTGGGATCGCGTGTGAGATTGGAACATCCCGGTTACAGCGGGGAATACCTCGTGGCTGACACGGGAGGTGCCATTCGCGGCCGCCGCATCGACATTTGGACGCCAAGTACGAGTGAGGCGATGCGTTTTGGCAGGCGTACAGTAAAACTGACGGTGCTCAGCTATGGCGCGCGAAGGACAAAGCGAACCGCCCGAGGGTAGGGGAGTACAGGGGCAGTAGGCAGGAGCAGTAGGCAGAACAAACGAAGAGGGCACTACGAAGTTCACACTCGTAGTGCCCTCTTTCTGCTTTCTGCTTTCTGCCTTCTGCTCCTGCCTCCTGCTCCTGCTCCTGCCTCCTGCCCCTGCCTCCCGCCTGCCGTGTTACCATAATCGGGCAATTCATATTCACTTTTTGACCAGCTCATCCGACTACTATGCAGGCTTCCGGGCGGCCGTCTGAGAACAACCTAGAGGTACCAGCAGCTGAGCCGCTGGTTAAGGTGACCCGAGGCGGAATCACTGAGTCGCGACATCGCGGCCACGTCGTCGCAGTCGAACCGGATGGCAACGTTGCCGCCTTCCTCGGTGCACCCGAAACTGTCACCTATCTTCGTTCTTCCGCGAAACCACATCAGGCGATTCCATTGGTTGCTTCCGGAGCGGCTGACCGCTTCGGCTTCACTGACATGGAGATCGCACTTGCCTGTGCATCGCATAGCGGCGAACCAATCCACACGGACGTTGCCGCTTCCATGCTCAGGAAAATTGGACTCAAACCCGAAGCCCTGAAGTGTGGCGTACATGAGCCCTTCAGTCTTGAAGAGACTCGTCGCCTTCGCGAAAAAGGCGAACAGCCTAATGTCTTGCAAAACAACTGCTCCGGCAAGCACGCCGGCATGTTAGCTCTTGCCTTACATCTGGGTGCGCCCACCGGAACTTATGACGAGCCCACCAATCCGGTGCAGTTGGCAATCGGCAAAACAGTCTCCCAGTTCTCCGGGATTGCAATCGAGGATATTGCTGTAGGGACAGACGGCTGCGGTGTCCCCGTATTTGGAATTACCGTCAAGGCGATGGCGCTGATGTACGCGCGACTGGTTGCAACGCCGGCGGAGTTTGATAAAGAAACCAGAGAAGCCTGCACGCGAATCGTTGCGGCGATGACGTCGCACCCGGAGTTGATCGGAGGAAGCTCCGATCGCCTGGACACCGAGATCATGCGTGCAGCTCCCGGCCGGCTGGTATCGAAGGTTGGTGCAGAAGGCGTCTATACAGTTGGTGTGGTGCCCTGCGACAATTGGCCGCGAGGCCTGGGGGTGGCACTCAAGATTGAAGATGGCGACGATCATCGCGCTCGGCCCACGGTAGTGATTGAGTCACTCAGGCAGCTTGGAATACTCGCGAATGAATCGTTGGAAACTCTGGCGCGTTATGCTTTTTTCCCCGTTCGCAACCGGCGTGGAGACGTGGTCGGAGAAGTGACACCGGAGTTCAGGTTGAACCAGACAAGGAACGCACAAGAATAATTATGGGAAGCCCTCAAAGCCCGCAGACAACTTCGGAAAACGGTAATGGCGGCGAAAATGTCAGCGAGCAGGCTTCGCTTAACCCTCCTCCCCTGCGCGACGCTGGAGGGAAAATCGATCTTGATTCCGTACCTGATGTCATTCAATGGTTCCTCGATTTTGATCAGCGAGTCGCAATCGTCAAGCACCCAAACGTCGAAGAAGTGTTTCATTGGAAACAGGAAAACAGCCGCAGCCAGGGTGAAGTAGTTTTTGATTTCAAACAGGCGCAGGACCGCCTCGCGATCGGGATTATCCAGGCACTGGCGGAGAATAATACCGAACGCTCGCTCCATTCCTGGATAAGCCAGCTTCTGAACGCGCTCGACTCCGCTTCCAAGGCCAACGAGGCAACCGCGGAAACCTACCGTCTCGATTTGGCCGGCGGCGGTTCAGTTGTTAAAGAAGCAGAAAAAATTCCCTCAGCGCGAGGGCGTCGCGACTTTCTAATCAACTGCTGGGTTGAAACGCTCTGCACAGCTGAAGCACGCGTGCTGGGATGGCTTTACAAGGAATTTTACGGTAAGGCTTTTGCGCCCTGAAGGCACGGTCACCACCGCTCTCAACCTCCTATGAGCGACCCGCTTTCATAAAGAGTCTCATGTGTGGTTTCTGGAGCCGATCTCTACGCAAAATCAGAACTGGGAGCGACAGTGACCAGCCGAGGAGTCGACTCATGAAATGCGAACCAGCGCGTCAACTTCTGGAAAGTTGAACGATCGGCTGGTCGCTATCGCTCCCAGTTCTGATTTTGTCTGACCGTGCTACCAGCCCCTATTCCAAAGTCAAGTGTCGTCAGAACAGAAAACACCGGGGATAACACTTAATCCACACCGTGGACTAAACTTTTGCACAAAGCCATGAACGACTCAATTCGCGCGCTCTTTCCGGTTACAGGGCGCGCTATCTATTTGAACCATGCCGCCGTCTCGGCGCCGCCAACTCCCACTATCGAGGCAATCAAGTCGCAGCTGGCAGACGTTTCTGAAAAGGGGTCGGTAAACTTTCGCAAGTGGCTTGCAGTCCGTGAGAGCGCGCGTCAGCTCGTTGCTGGAATGCTGGGCGCTAGTCCGAAGCAAATCGCATTCGTGAGAAACACTTCCGACGCACTTTCCACCGTGGCCAACGGACTTAGCTGGCATGCCGGTGACAACCTGGTGACGTTCCGTCACGAGTTTCCTTCAAACCTATATCCCTGGCTGCGCCTTCGAGATGTGCTGGGAGTGGAAGTGCGCGTTTGTGAGGAGCGCGACGGTCGCGTCGATGTTAACGAACTTATTCGGCTGATTGACGGTAGAACAAGGATTGTGGCCATCAGTCAGGTTCAATATGCATCGGGCTTTCGCGCCGACCTCGAGCGGATCGGGCGCGCCGCTCGTGCTCATGACGCGCTGCTGGTAGTCGACGTTATCCAGGCACTAGGCGTGATTCCCATCGACGTCGAGGCGGAGCTGGTGGACGTTGCGGCGGGAGCTTGTCATAAGTGGCTACTAACACCGGAAGGCGTGGGATTGCTCTATCTTTCCGCACGGGCCCGCGAGCGTATTCAGCCGACGTTGGTCGGTTGGACCAGCGTCCCCAATCCGGACGATTATGGCAACTATGAACAAGGTTGGAACGAAGGAACACTTGCCTGGGAAACCGGGACCGGCCCGGTCGCGCTTGTACATGGATTGGAAGCGAGTCTGAAGCTCTTGAATGAGGTTGGCGTCAGCGCCATCCAGGCGCATCTCGAGAAACTTACCGACCACCTTTGCGAGCAACTGCGAAACACGGATTGCGAAATTGTAAGCTCACGAAGCGCGGGGGAAAAATCCCAGATTGTTTGTATTCGAAACACTGCCGGTCTGAGTTCAATGGACTTGTACACCCACCTCAGAAAGAGAAACATCATCACAGCCCCCCGCGGTGATCGACTGCGAATTTCGCCTCATTTGTACAACACGCTCGAAGAAATGGATGAGGTCGTCAAGGCTCTGCCTCAGTAGGACAGCGCCTTTGCACAAAAGGTCTCCAGCGTGGTTTCTGGAGCGATCTCAAACACAAAATCAGAACTGGGAGCGATAGCGACCAGCCGAAGAGTCAACTGAAAGAAAGTGCCTACCAGAAGGTGCCAACGTCCGTAAAGTTGGCTCTTCGGCTGGTCGCTATCGCTCGCAGTTCTGATTTTATGTTAACGAATGTCTAGTCCCAGGTGACGAGCGAGCGAATATCGTTCGCTCCAATGGGTGGGACGTATTGAACCTGTACGCGCGCCTCCGTCCGTCCCAAGTGGAGTAACGCCGGACTCGAAGAATTCCCATAGAAAAACGCGGGTCCAGCTTTTTGAGGCTGGCGGATATGCCAATTGGCACGCTCGTTGCCAAGAACAAATCCGAACAAGAAGGGTACAAAGAGTAAATCGGGTCAAGCTCAAGATTGCAGTGAGTGGAGGCTTTGGGGGAGGCGTCCTCTCACGATTTAAAAGGCGGATGTTGGCTCTCTCGGGGGAACAGAGTTAACGCACGTACGCAATCGAAGAGCAGTTAATTGCGGTGCTGCTGATCGTCGTCCTGACGGGGCTTGGGGGAGCTTCCCAGGAAAGATCAGCAGCCCGCTTTTGTTTTTATGTCCGACAAACTTTAGTTTGTCGTTGAGGTGGGTTGAGCTCTCAGGCCACGCAACGACAAGCTATAAAGCTTATCGGACATCCTATAAAGCTCATCGGAGATTTTTAGTTTCCACGCTCGAGGAGTCTTGCAGGATCGCTTTCCGGCGTCAGTTCATCCAGATTAAGTCGCAGCATCGCGTCGGAGTCGGCAAAGGCTTCCCGAGACCGCTGCTGCGCCCGCCGGGAACGAAATAGCAGAGTGCCAAAGAGTCCACCAACCGCCAGACAACCTACCAGCGCTAAACCTGAAGTCTGCACCACAGAGACGAGAACACCGAGTGTCGTCTCCGTAAATTCTCGTGTAGCTTGCTCGTAGGCAAATGGATTCGGCCCGAGCCACTGCACCACCTGCTGATACTTCACCTGATCGATCAACTGGTTTGCGGCTTCCGCGGTAGGTGCGTCAAAAACAAACACCGCATAGTTGCCAACCCGGCGGTACGCGGTGGGCACCGGCTGCCCTTGTGTGCCAAGCTCCTGAAGCTTCGCTTTTATGCGCAGATCATTGTCCGTCGCCAGTGAAGCGGTGTTGAATTCAATTACGACCAACTTTTGCTGACCGTATTCGGCTGCCGCCGCTTCAGCTCCGCCATCGAAGCTGACAACGTCAAGAACCGATTGATTGCTAAACATTCTCTTGAGCGTCGCATTATCAACGGCATACAAGACGTCAGCCTGCTGCCATCCCGGAAGGTGCTTTACGAGTACTGGGATTTCACCAGCGCCCTTATCAAGGTTGTCTGCCAGGCTCCTGGCAAGATTAATGAGGCGTTCCCGGTCGGGTGATCTGTTCTCCCTCTGCAAAGTGACAAATACCCGGCCCTTGAAGAAACCGACGAAGTTGTTTGAGGAGCCATCGGAAAAAGAGAATCCCGCCGTTCCCACATCCACGTTTTCCGTCTTGCCGGCGCTTTCTGCTTGTTTCCTTGTTTGTGTCAGTTCCGCGTACGCCGCGGAATCCGAAGTCATCGTAGTCAAGCCTACGGAAAAGCGTCCGCTATCTTTCGATACATAGGTGCGGCCGGCAGCCGACGTGACACCTGAGCCTTCAAACGACGGGTTCTTCTGTAAGTGGATCGTGTGTAAGTGGATCGTGTCGTCCGCGCGGAAGTCTGCAAGTTTATCTGGAAGGAGTTTTGCTGCAGGGTCACTCGGCACACTTTGGCCGGCAACTGTGACGAACAAGACCAACGAAAGCGCCGCCGCCGACCAAACTGTTCTGGAACTAAGAGAAAACACAGATATCACCTCAGAAAATCACATCCCCGCTTTAGAACCCCAAGTCCTTTGGATGTTCCGCCTTTTATGCCAGTTGGTACGCGTTCTATTGATTTAGCAGTTTAATTCCTGCGTCGTAGTTCACGCAAAAGCAGGTCGGCGTAATGGCGAGGCTTGCTGATGTTATGCAGGACGGTGGTGCCACCGACCTCGCTGGCATTGTCTATTAACAAATCGCCAAAGCCGAGTACTCGTTGCGGAATGCTGGCGGAAACCGTGACGTCCTGAATCTTGGTGAGTGGGATATTGCGAGTGGTGCGGGCAATCAAACCTGTGTCGATCTCAATTTTTGAGTCCGTCAACGTATACCGCACCATGTTTCGCCTGAGATGGTAGTAAGCCGGGATGAGCAACAACATCAGCGCCAGGGGTATAGAGATATAGACAGGTATCTGGATCAGAGTCAGAAGAATAACGAGGGCAATCCCTCCAATCACAGCCAGCGCGTAACCCAACTTGATAAAGATCATGGTTGGACGAACAGTAAAAACAACCTGCTCCAAATCGTTGTCTGCATCGGCCACGGGAAGCCCACCGCCGGCGCGGACAATTCGCGTCGCCTCCGGATCGTTGGCGGGCGAACCGCAACCGGAGCAAAAGCGCACGCCCGGCGCTATGTAGGATCCGCAGTTGGAACAGTGCATCTTGAATTACACATTAGGGGTTGGCAGCCTTGGTATCTTTGGTATCAACCGGAAGTCCTGCACTTTGCCACGCAGCAAAACCACCAAGAAGAGCTCCTGCGTTTTCGATACCCTTCGCCTTCAGTTCGACCACCGCACGGGCGGACGTATGTTCGTTTGGTCAAGAGCAATAGGTAACAATCAACTTGTCTCGCGGTAATTCATCGGCGTGCTTTACGACTTCCTGTTCAGGAATCAGTTTGGACCCTCTGATGTGTCCGGCGTCATACGAAGTCTGGTTGCGCACGTCAATGACCACAGCCTCATTCTTCGCCAACAAATCTTTTAACTCGGCAACAGTGACTCGGCGCGCACCGTCAGCGATTGGCGCCGGCGCACCGGTCGGGGAAGTGGGTAAGGTTCGTGCATTCTTCCACTCGGCGGAATTGCAGGCGGTCAAGACTCCCAGGGCCAGAACCGCAACGGCAAGGAACGAAATAATAAGACGCATCAAGAAACCTCCAAAGGCGCCCGTGACCGACAATCACAGACAAACAATAAATTAACCAGAGCTAATTTCTTATGCGCCTGTGCATTTGTCAATCCCGCCAGTCCGCCGCCGTCCAAATGCGCGTGTTTTCTTTTCTTCTTTGCGTGATATAGTTCGCTCTCGCCAAATCCGCAACCCGGAGCTTTCATGCTCGAAGAACCACAAAACCGCGCGGTGAAGTGGGCCAAGGTCATCGACCAAACGCGTTGCATCGGCTGTCACGCCTGCACCACTGCGTGCAAGTCGGAAAACCTTGTCCCGCTCTCAGTAACCCGTACCTATGTGAAGCATGTCGACGTCGGCATCTTTCCGCAGGCCCGCCGCGCCCATCAGGTAACGCGCTGCAATCAATGCGCACACGCGCCCTGCGTCACCGCCTGCCCCACCACCGCCATGTTCAAGCGCGCCGACGGCATAGTCGATTTCGACAAATCTATCTGCATTGGCTGCAAGGCGTGCATGGCTGCCTGCCCATACGACGCGATCTTCATCAACCCCGAAGATCACTCGGCGGAGAAGTGTAACTTCTGTGCGCATCGCATCGATGTCGGTCTCGAGCCCGCCTGTGTGGTCGTCTGCCCAACGCAGTCGATTCTGATTGGTGATCTGAACGACACGGAGTCGTACGTGGCACAGATAGTCAATCGCGAGTCGGTCGCAATTCGTAGACCCGAAAAGGAGACGCTGCCAAAACTTTTCTACAAGGGCGCGCATCAGGCGACCCTGGATCCGCTCGCGGCCAGGCGACCTGAGGGTGGCCTTTTTATGTGGAGCGAACAACAGGAGAATTCGTCGCAGGTAGTCTCAGGAAATCCAACGTTTAATAACAGCTCAGCGGCCGCCTTGCTTTCCTATGACGTCGCACACGCGATTCCGTGGGATTGGAAAGTCAGCCTTTACACCTGGACGAAAGGCATCGCCAGCGGAGTCTATCTGGTCGCTGCTCTGCTCGTGCTATTCGGCTTTCTGAGCGCGAACCACGCAATTTGGTTGTGGGCGGCGCCGGTTGTTTCGGGTGTTTTTCTGGCAATCACCGGCGGTTTGTTGATTTGGGACCTCGAGCATCCTGAGCGTTTTTATCTGATCTTTACGCGACCGCAGTGGAAGAGTTGGCTGGTGAAAGGCGCCTTCATTATTGCCGGATACACGTTGGTGCTGGCATTACATTTCCTCGCCAGCTGGTTAGGATCCAGATCATTTCAAAGCTGGCTGATGATAGCCGGAATTCCATTGTCTATTCTCACGGCGATTTACACCGCCTATCTCTTCGCCCAAGCGAAGGCGCGGGACATGTGGCAGAACCCTTTACTGCCGCCGCACTTGCTCACGCAAGCATTGTTGTTGGGATCGGCCGCCTTGCTGCCATTGACGATTTACCTTGAGCTAAACACGGTCCGGCCGGTATCGATTGTCTCGCCGTTGACCTGGCTCCTCGCGATTTCCAGTTTGCTTCACGTGTTAATGATCTGGGGCGAGGTGTCGCTTACACATCCGACCGCCCACGCTCGGCTGGCAATTTGGGAAATGGTTCGTGGACGTTATCGCAACGACTTCTGGATGGGAACAATCCTGTCTCTTGCTGGCGGGCTTATTCCCTGGCTCGCACTGCTTGGTGCTTTGTCACTGACGATGGGAGTTGCCGGCGCGCCGCTTGCGGTCATGGGCTTGATGCTTTACGAAAATGCTTACGTTCAGGCCGGCCAATCCGTACCGCTAGCTTAGCTTTTGATAATCCTTCGAGATGCTCAATAAAGAGGAGACCCCTGAAAGATGAATATGAAAATGAACCCCAGTCATTCGAGCATGTTCATGGCATTGGTGTTGTTGGTCGCGGCCGTCCTGGCCTGCAGCGGCAGCATTGGAAATCAGACTGAGCAAGCCAACAAGCTTGTCACCGAAGGCAATGCAGCGGTCCAGGAGGCTAACAAGTTTGTGACTGAGGCCGAGGAAAAGAAGGGCGGGATGCTCCGCACCAAGATCTCGGAAATAGAGGAGGCCCGCACTCTGGCTAAGGAAGCAATCGCGGCGTATGACAAGGCTGAGGACAAGTGTAAAGAAGCGGCGAAGAAGTATGACGAGGCGAGCAAACTGAGGATCAACGATAAGTTCAAGGAATACCTCACCCTCAAGGTGAAGGAGTACAACAAACGCGCCGAGGTGGCCGAAACCGCGAAAGGGACGCCGCAAGCTCTAATTGATAGCGAGAATCAAAAGAGTTTCGTAACCAGAGCAAATGCCAACAACGAAAAGGTCGACGCGCTCGGTAAAGAAGCTGAGGCGTTGGCTAATCAATCGGAGAAGCTGGAAAAAGATAACCCGAAAATCTTTGAGTGATGAAGGGATCAGAAAGGATTTACAGGATGACAAAAAGTCTGGATTGCGATGCAAACTTTTCGCATTTCACCTTCTCAATCCTGTAAATCCATTCTCACTGCCCAAACCTCTGCCGGTACTCTCCCGACGTTATAAACGCCTTAACCATTTCGGCATTTACAAAGTTGCCACTGAACTCGTTCAGCTTGGTTAGCCAGAAGTCGAAGCCTGTGTAGTCCGTATCCTGAGGATCATTTGGGTTGCGTCGCAGGTAACCAAAGTATTGCATCAATACGAAGGCGCGATTTTTCTCCGAGTTATTCAGATCCGAATCTTGGGCCACTGCTCGCAACACCTGAGCACGGGTCTTCACTCCGGATGTCAGTTCGCTCACCAATTGATCACGTTCCGGCTGTGACAATGGATTGCCGGCATTAGCGTTCAGCGCGTCGACAAACTGCGCCGGCGTCAGCGAGCCGGGAAAGGCCGTCGTGAAACGTGAACGCAACACAAACTCACTAGTAAAGGCCTGTTTGTTGTTCTCGAGCACTTGTTCCCAACCCGGTTGGCCCACCACCACGCCTAAGCCAATCTGCTGGGTATCCGGCAGAAACTCGCTGAGACGCACAATCGGTACTGGAAGGTTGTGGTTTCCACCGAAGGTCGAGGTTCCGGTCGCGTTACCGTAAGCGGTTTTGTAAATGCGCTCCACCAGATAGCCCGTGTCCTGGAACTCTATCGAGAGATAGAAGGCCGCCGATACGTTGATTCGTTTCAGCTGGATGCACGCCTGATCATTTCCACAGGAAGTTATCTGGTCTGTCCAGAAGGCCAGACCGGAGGCATCGGGTTGCCGATTAAGGAAGTCGTGATAGTGCTGGCAGACGAAATTCTGCGGGTCATCAATCACATTCGCGGTCGGTTCGTTCAGATCGTCAGTAATTTGCACAGATGCGAGCGCCGGCGCGCCCAGCGCGACGCCCGATGGATTGGCTAAAGTTATATTGAATGTTTCATTCCCCTCGATGTAGGAGTCTTCGTTGATGAGCACGGCGAAAACTTTGGAAGACTCGCCGGCTGCGAAGCGAAGCTTGCCGATCGCGGTGACGTAGTCGCGGCGCTCAGTGGCCGTAACGTCGGTGGTGAAGTAGTCCACCGTGGCGGGGCTGGACGTATCGCCGAGGCGGTTAACGGTTATCGTGACAGTGGTGCAGTCTTCGACGACGTTGTAGCTGGTGGCGCTGAACTGCACACCGCTCCCGGACTGAAGCGTGGCGCATGCGGAAAATTCGGAAGTGTTGCCGTCCGGATCAGTTGCGGTGGCTGTGATGAACTGGCCGACGACCGTATTCGAGGGCACGGTGAGCGTGAAGCTGGCGTCACCGGAACCATTGGTCGTCACGGTTGTCGAGGTGATGAAGTTTTGTCCTTCGCCATTTCCGGAAGAGTCACAGGCGTTGTTGGCGTAAAGGTCAACCGAGAACTGGGTGCTCGCTGTACTGTTCAACGTGCCCTGAATGGTCGTATTGCCACCCAGTGAGACCGCTGAAGTGAGTACCGGAAAGTTCTGCAGGTTATTCGGTCCGGTGTCGCCATCTCCCGCATCGTTGGGAGTCACTCCACCGTCCAGGCCCAGGGCTATTCCCAAACCGGAACTCGAGAAGATGGCATTGCGGCGAATAGAGTTAGCAACGTTGGCAGCAACTTGGACCCTCACTGCATCATTCCCGCTAAACGCGATGAGATTACCTGCTCCGTTGCTGGTTCCGCCTATGGTGTTGTGGTTGGCGTTGCCATTGATGAGCACTCCAATATTTGGGTTACCCAGCACAGTAGTTCCGCTCAGGCCTGTGCCAATGTAGTTTCCCTGCACCAGGCACCCATTAGCGTCAGCATACAATTCAACTGCGGCCTTGTTGTGACCCGCAATCACATTGCGGGCGCTCACAGTTGTGCCCCCGAGGGTGTGACCCGTGCCGCTCAAAGCGATGCCATCGGAGACATTGGGAAGAGCGGCATTTCCCGCTGCATCGGTACCAATGAAATTCCCCTGCACCACACCACCGCTGGACTGGGTGATAAACTCAACTCCTCCAGAGTCATTACCCGAAATAACGTTGCCGGCTCCGGCTGTGGTCCCACCAATCGTATTATTTGAGGCAAGAAGACCGACCCTCACTCCCGTTAGACTATTGCCGAGGTCAACGTTCCCGCCCGCGTTGGTCCCGATGTAATTGCCCTGAATTATTGTTCCGTTGGCGCTAATAGAGATGCCGAATTGATTGTTTCCAGAAATGACGTTCCGCGCGCCGACCACAGTGCCGCCAATGGTGTTGTTAGGGCTGGTGATCAAAACACCATCGTGGTCATTCCCCAGATCGACGTTCCCGTTGACATCAGTGCCGATGTAATTGCCCTGCACGACGTTTCCAGTTGCGGTGTTGCCGACGATTTCAATCCCGTGTACAGCATTGCCGGAAATAATATTGCGAGACCCGCCGCTCGTCCCACCGATCGTATTGTTTGGCGCGTTTTCGATCCTCACACCATCATTTGTGTTGAAAATCGCTGAGGTGCCTGCGGCATTGGTGCCGATGTAATTGCCTTGCACAAGATTTCCCGTCGAGGTGGCATCGAAGAATCCAACGCCGTTCCCCATATTGCCGGAAATGATGTTGCGCGCCCCCGCACTCGTACCGCCGATGATGTTGTTGCTGGCTATTGAAATAACAACGCCATCAAAAGTGTTGGGAATCGCGAAGGTGCCTGCAGCATCGGTGCCTATGTAGTTGCCCTGGACCTGATTGCCAGTTGACCCCGCTCTTTGAATAATGATGCCTACGTCTTGGTTCCCTGAAATGACGTTCCGCGCGCCGACGGTTGTCCCTCCAATAATGTTATTTGGTGCGTTGAGTATTTCTATTCCGGTACGAGTGTTACCCAGGTTCACGACCCCGTTGACATCAATGCCGATATAGTTTCCTTGAACCAGGTTTCCGGTTGCGGTTGCGCCTGTAATTTCAACGCCGTCCTGGGTGTTTCCGGAAATAATATTGCGCGCCCCCACGCTCGTCCCGCCGATAGTGTTATTGGCTGCAGTGATCCTCACACCATCAATCGTGTTGGGAATCGCGGACCCGCCTGCGACATTAGTGCCGATGTAATTGCCTTGCACCAAGTTTCCGGTTGCGGTGTTGCCGAAAATCTCAATGCCGTGCCCATTATTGCCGGAAATGACGTTGCGCGCCCCTGCACTCGTCCCACCGATAATGTTGTTGGGCGCAAACCCGACAGACACACCAGTATTGTTGGAGACGCTGGAGGTGCCTGTAGCATCGGTCCCGATGTAGTTGCCCTGGATCTGATTTCCGGTTGTGGTATTACCGCTTAAGCTAATACCGAAAAGGTTATTGCCGGAAATGACGTTGCGCGCCCCTGCGGTCGTCCCACCAATAATGTTGTTGGGGGCGTTGAGGATAGTCACACCATTACCAGCGTTGGGCACGCTGGTGGCACCTGCAGGATTGGTCCCGATAAAGTTGCCCTGCACTACATTCCCGCTGCCACCATTATCGATATAGACACCGTAAGCGGAGTTGCCGGAGATCACATTGCTTGCCCCGGCAGTCGTCCCGCCTATCGTGTTGTTAGAGGCGGCGTTAATGTACACACCGTGCAGTGAGTTGCCGCGGCTGGAGGCGCCGACTGCGTTTGTGCCGATATAGTTGCCCTGAACCTTATTGCCCGTGGAGCCATTGCTCGTTATGAAGATTCCATACTGGTTATTGCCCGAGATGATGTTCCGCGAGCTTGTTGTTGTTCCTCCGATGGTGTTGTTCGCTGAGCCATCAATATGAATGCCATCGAGCGTGTTGCCTTGATCCACGCCTCCTGTCGCGTCAGTACCGATGTAGTTACCCTCGATCAAGTTGCTGCCGTTCGTATCTATAAGAATGCCATGGGCAGGGAAGCGGTTTATGATCAGACTCTTGATGGTGCTTGAACCGGCAGTAATTCTGAAACCACTGCCGCCCGCGTTTTGCCCGTTTAGTTCAATGAGAGGTGTACTGGCGAAACCCGGTTGCGTGGTGCCGTCAATCGCAACCACGCCGGTGATTGTTGGCAACCCTCCCACTATAGTAATCGTCTTTACACCGCCACCCGCGATGTTGAAAAAAATCTTATCGGCGCCCGCCGCGGTGTTGGCGGCGTTAATTGCTTCGCGGAGAGTGCAATTGGCTACGTTACAAACGCCGTCGTCTGTGTCTGCAGTGGAGTTAACCGTGAAGGTCGCAGCCTGAGCCGTCGGCTCCAGCCAACGCCAAATCGATAGCGGCAGGGCCACCCAACACCCCAATCCTATTAGAGCCACTCCGCACACCCGCATTTTTGTGGTGAGTTTTCTTGAATTTCTCCGCACCATTGCGTCCCTCCCTGGACGGACGGACAATCCCTGCTGTCCGATGGTCTATCTCAAAGGCACAATTGGGGGATTGCTGTTTCGGTTTCTTAGCCAGAGACTCCTGACTAGAAGAGTGGCGAACGAGAAAGTTGTACTAGCGTCAAAGTAAAGTTTTTTAGCGGACGGTGTGGTCTCGTGGCGACTATCAATGACTGCCGCAGTGATATAAAGCTACGATAGGAGCCCTACTAATCATCAGAATGCCCGGCTGCGGATGGCGAGCGGCTCGGCAGGCCTGAACATGAATCAACCGCTGCTTCAAGCCGTGCGCCGTGCCCGGGCCGGCATCGAGGTCGAAGATAGCTTTCGTGTAATCGATGCGCAGCTTTCTCCCAGACTGCTCAACTATTTTCAAGCTCATCGATTTTCCCGCGCTGATGCTGAGGACCTGGTACAAAAGACGCTGGCCGCTGTCTATACAAGTGTCAGGCAGTTGGAAGATGAGGAGAAATTCCTGGCGTGGCTTTTCACGATTGCGCGAAACGCACGCTACACGGCTCTAAAGCAACAGCAGCAGGAAAGTAGGTTAGTTGCCGGGGGAATTCAGCTGGCGGAAGGTTTACCCGATCCGAAGACAGCGAGTTGGACTTACGACCAGCAACTGGATGAGAAGCGGCTTGCGGAGGTGAGTGCGGCAATTGATGACTTGCCGTCCCAGCAGCGCCGTTGTTTGTTGCTGCGCGTGCAGCATGAATTGTCGTATGAAGAGATCGCCGAGACGCTGCGGCTCAGTGTAAATACAGTGCGGAACCACTTAGCTGAAGCCAGGAAAAATCTCCGGCAGAAGTTCGATCCGGAGTCTCGAGAGAATTTCGATCTATGAAACCTGAAGGACCGTTGAAAGAATACTTCAAGGCTGCAACCGAAGGACGGCCGCGGGTTTCCTCGTGCCTGGATGAGGGAGAACTGGTCGAGTTTTATCGCGGGCATTTGGATGAGAGCAGAATCGAGTCAATTCGGGATCACCTGGCAGAGTGTTCTGATTGTCTTGAGCTGTCCAAAGATGTGCGTCAGTTTCTCGCCGCGATGGACGAATCGATTAATTCGATTGAGGCAGTGCCTGCTGAAGTCTCTCGCGAAAGCCCATTCGGGCTCGGTCCTGGACCAAGGCTACTTCTTTTGGCAGCATCGGTGGTCATCGCCGTCGCAGCGGGCATCGTGTACTGGCAAGGTTCGCGAGTGAAGGCACCGTCGCCACCACAGGCACAGGGACCTCAGCCGACACCGACACGAACAACAACCCAGGAAAATCCCTGGCGCGATCTGCAAATTGCCAAAGCACAATACACGCCTGCAAAAACACCGCACGATGAACTCCTCTATCGCGACGATGGCCCCCAGGCTAATCGAAAGCCGAGCGCTTTTACTCTGGCAATGCAGCCATACGAACGAAATGATTTTGCCGAAGCTGATCGGCGACTTAGCCAGTTTACCGAAAAGAACCCAGGCCATGCCGCAGCTCATTTTTATCGTGGCGTGTCGCTATTGCTGCTCGGGAAACCCGCCGATGCAATTGCCCCTTTCGAAACTGCGGTTGCAAAGGGTGAAGGTCGAGTGCTTGAAGAAGCCCATTGGTACCTGGCGCAAACGTATCTAAAAACTGGTGACTACGCGAAGGCCCTCGAGCAACTCGATAGTGTTATTCAAATCTTCGGCAAGCGTCGCAGCGATGCTGAGGCGCTGCGAAAGCAAGTACGGCCAATCGTGGAAGGCGCCCAGGGCGCAAAGCAATGACTATGCGGCCAAACATTCTACGGTTCTACTCCTTAACGCTGATAGCTCTTGTCGTTGGCGCGAGTCTGAGCCTCAAGGCCCAAACTCGGTCCCGAAAAGGAGTAGCGCGAAGCGCCATTCTCTCAACCCCAATTGAAACAGGGGACGCGCAGACGGATACAGAGCGAGCTGAACAGCTCATGAACGAAGCCGAGCGGCTGTGGTACCAATCATCCTTCACCGCATCATCGGAGAAACTTGCAACTGCCTTACGACTTAGCGAGCAGTTGTCAGAGCCGAACCTGCTGGCGCACTGCCTCAATCTTATGGGCAACGTTTCCGCCAGCGAGGGGGATTATGCGAAGGGATTGGAACTGCATCAACGTGCGCTTGAGCTGGCAAGACAAACCGGTGAACAAAAGCTGATCGGCGCCATCCTGGCTGACATCGGTTTGGGGTATTGGAGACAAGCTAACTATCCGCAAGCTCTCGAATATTGCCGGCAGGCACTTGGCATTCAAACACAGATCGACGCCAGACTCGATCAAGCAAAGACGCTCGTCTACCTCGGACGGATCTATTACAAGGAGGGGGACTACGACGAGGCGCTGGCTTCGCTGGGCAGCGCCCTCAAACTGCAGCAGCGCGCGGATGATCGCCCGGCGCAAAGCCGCACCCTTGAAGATTTGGGTGATGTGCGTCAGGACCAGGGCTCTTACGCGCAGGCATTGCAGCACTACGAACAATCGCTTCAACTTCGAGAGCAAATCGGTGATGCAGAAGGTCAATGTTACATGCTGCACATCATCGGTCGTTGTTACATGATTCAGGGTGCCTATTCAGAAGCTCTCAACTGGTACGGGCGTTCGCTCGAGCTCGCCCAAAAGACGAATGATCGACCGGGCTACGCTGAAGCCTTCTATCACATGGGCATCGCTTATAGCCGACAGGGGGCTTTTGCGAGGGCGCTCCGGTGTTATCAGCGCGCTTTACAGGCGTTTGAGGAGCTCGGCAATCGAAGACAGCAGGCCTGGGTAATTGCATTTACTGGCGACCTCCACCATCGACGTAATGAATATCCACAGGCAATCGAGCTCTATGAACGCGCCATGCATATCTGGCAGGAGACTGGAGATCCCCGAGGCGTGGAAACTGGCCTGTCGAAGCTGGGACGTTTGTATTACGACGCCGGTGACAACGAGCGCTCGCTCGAATATTACGAGCGCGACGCCAAAATGCAGGCCGAGACTCCAATGCCTTTCTTATCCAGGGCTCTGGGAAACATCAGCCTGATTCACGCCCGACGGGGCGATTACGATCAAGCCTTGCGCCATGGGTCTCGGGCGGTCGAACTGGCCCGACAAACTGATAATCCCGAACTGCTATGGTCGGCGCTCTACACGTTGGGGTTGGTTCAACGCCGTTTCGACCTGCGGCAGGAGGCGCTACAGTCATTTAAGGAGAGCCTCGCGATTGTTGAGCGGTTGCGCGGCGGAGTGGCCGCTGCGGATGAGGCGAAAGTTGGATTCCTTGAAGGCAAGCAAGCGGTCTATGCAGATACGATCGGTTTGTTATTGGAGTTGGGGCTAAATGGTGAGGCTCTTGAGTTCGCCGAGCGGGCCCGGGCCCGTGCCTTTCTGGATTTGCTTGGGAGTCGCGAACTTGAACCAAAGTCAGCCGACGCAACGTCGCTCGCGCACATCCGGCAGCTTCAGAAAGAACTCGGTCGCCCAACCAGGACCAAAGTCTCAGAAGCGGACAATAAGGTTGCAATGCGAGGCAAGGACCTTATCAAGCTGGAGCTGACCAGGCTCCAACATGATCGGCCTGAGCTTGCAAGCCTGGCTTCGGTTCAGCCTTCTACTCTGGCTCAACTTCAGGAGGCTGCCCGGAGTCGTCACACTACTATCGTTGAATATTTTTCTGCAGACGAGCGTCTTTTTATTTGGGTCATTGAACCCGACGGAACCATCCAGGCTACATCCTCTGCCATTAAGCGACGCGAGCTCGAACGGCTGATTCAGCTGATGCGCCGAAGTGAACTAACAAATATCGCCAGCCCGAATTGGGACGAAGAAAATCGCAGAGACGCTCCCGGCACCGAACCTCCGGCTAAAAAAACCCGCCGCCGCAAACAGCGAAACACGACTAAAGATCTCTCAGCCTCGCAGCGACTGTATCGCGTATTGATCGAACCGATTTCCACGTGGCTGCCCGAAGACCCCAATCAATTAGTAACCATAATTCCTCACGGCCCGCTCTTCCTGGTTTCTTTCGCGGCTCTTCCGGATCCAAACGGACAATACCTGGTCGAACGAAATACGATTAACTATTGTCCTTCAATCAGTTTGCTGCGCTTCACCGGCGACAAGGAAAAACGGGCCGCCCAACTGCTGGCGCCACACATGTTGGTGGTGGGCAATCCGGCGATGCCGCGATTGTTTGGAGGCGGGCGAGCGCTGCGTCCACTTCCGGGCGCTGAACATGAAGCGCACGCGATCAGCAGGCAATATCCGCCGGGCCAGGTAACTACACTTGTTGGTGCCAGAGCCGAAGAGAGGCTGGTGCGAGAGCTGGCGCCAGGTCAGGCAGTGATCCACCTCGCGACGCATGGTGTCATCCGCGATGACGAACCTCTCGAAAGTTTCCTGGTGTTGGCCCCTCGGAAAGGTGTCAAGAAAGGAACTCCCATAGGTGAACTGCCTGCGGTCAGCGATGGACCGTTGACGGTACGCGAAGTGTTCCAACTCGATCTAAACGCTGACCTGGTGGTCTTATCGGCGTGCAACACCGGCTTAGGAAAGATTAGTGGCGACGGTGTGATTGGCCTTAGCCGCGCCTTCGTCTACGCTGGCACCCCGAGCGTTATTGTAAGCCTGTGGCGAGTGGCTGATATTGTTGCAAGGTTCGAGATGGAGCAATTCTACAGCGAGTTGAAACTGAACGGTGGCAACAAGGCAGCCGCGCTTCGGCGAGCACAAGTTGCGACACTAACAATGCTGCGTCGCAACCGATTGCGGACACCTTCCGGCAAACCTTTAGGCGAGAATCCCCTTTTATGGGCGCCATTCGTTCTCATCGGCGAGGCGCTTTGAACTCATTTCAGTGCACCTAGAAAATAAATCGCTGCCGGTATTCACCTGACACCAGAAACGCCTTCACCATTTCCGCGTCAACGTAATTCCCGTTGAACTGGTTCAGCTTCGCTAGCCAAAAGTTATATCCCTGGTAGTCGAGCGTCGCTTCGGGCGGATCGTAAGGATTGCGGCGCAGGTAGCCGTAGTACTGCATCAACACAAATGCGCGATTGAGTTCCTGCTGGTTAAGTGTTGAGTTTTCAGCAACGCGTCGCAAGGCGCGTCCGCGAGCAGCGGTATCCGCGCTGTTACCGGCGCCGGCAAATTCGTTAATTGCCGCCGTTCGTTCCGCCGCTGGAGGCGCCGCTACGCCGGCGTTTGCATAGAGGCCATCGACAAAACTGCGCCGGCGTAAGCGAAGTCGGCAGCGCGCTCGCGAGACTCGGGCGCGCCCCGAAAGCCGCGGCGTAGGCCTGCTTGTTGGCTGCGAGTTTGGCCTGCCAATCAACGGCGCCCACTACTACGCCCAGCCCCATCTGTTGCGTATCAGGCAGAAACTCATTGAACCTGAGCGGCACTGGCGCATTGGGCAAGTTGCCGTAAGCTGCCTTGTAAAACCTGTAGACGAGGTAGCCAGTCTCCTGAAACTCAATTGAGAGAAAGAAAGCCGCCGACACATTCACACGTTTGACCTGAATGCATTGCGCGTTAGTCCCGCAGGAAGTGATTTCATTAACCCAAAACGCGAGCCCGCTCGCGTCGGGTTCACGGTTCAGGAAATCGCGGTAGTGCTGGGTCACAAAGAATTGGGCATCATCGATATTTGGCGTCAGGGAGCCAAACGCGAGGCCGCTCAATCCCTGGCTAAGGGCGTCGTCGGCACTGGTGAAAACAGAACCGTCGCTCAGGAAACCATCCTGAAACTTGTCCGGAAATCCGTCGACGCGCGGAGAGCCGCCATTACCGCCCGTGCCATCAAACGCGCCGGAAGCATTTTCGATAACATAAACATTTCCCAGCCCGTCGACGGTGAGACCGTGCAGAAAAAGATTGTTGTCGATGGAGAGACCCTCTACGCAAACTTCGTCGCGATCGGCGACCCCATCCCGGTTATCGTCATAGAGGACCAGCAGGACCATGTCGTTGCCGGCGGAATGCGAAAACACAACGCCACGTGAGTTCACTGCGACATCGAGCGGCGCATCATTTGAAAAGCGGTAGGAGTAGTAAGGCGTCGTTGACAGTGTGTCGGGTACGCCGTCGTTGTCAGTGTCGCGAATGATTCTCAGTTCGTCGGAGTGAAAATCCGCGATCAGCAGATCGTGTTCGGCAACAGGGCCAACGCGTTTGCGTTGTAAAGTTTGTTGTCGCCGACCTGTACCAACTGGCGGGTCCGCGAGTTGTCAAAACCGCCGGTAGCAGGATCGCGAACAAGCAGAATTACTCCGGGCGAAGGTTCGTTATTCGGATCATTCGGATTGGCCGAATTGTAGTAGCCGCTCGACGAAATGATGACAAACTCACGGCCGGCTTTCGAGGTACCGGAGACGATCGCGGCTGCTGAGCGCAAGTCAAAATCGGTGCGCAGGTTGTAAGTTGTAGAACTATCTATGCGGTAGTCGCCATTTGTATCGAGCGCGACCACCAGCACGCCAACGAGCACGTTGTTGAGGGTCGCCGAGTAAACTTCGTATCGGGCTCCTGAGTGCCCGACCGCGACATCAAACGAGCCGCCCGCTGAATCGAAAGTAGTTCGCTCGTCAGCGATTAGATCGCCGGTGCGATCGACGAACTCCTCGTTGGTCCCCGCTGAGGAGGTCAAGCTCACCTGTGAGGTGTGCAAGATCTGAGTCAACGTAGTACCCGGCTGGATTGAACTGGTGGCCGGAGTGTTCAAAGCATTCGAGGCACGAGAAAGCGCAGAACCCACTGTGCGAGCGTTCGACGCGTCGCGCCGAGGCGCGCTTGATGTTTCTCGAGGACGTTCGCTTCGCTGGGCCTGTAACGGCGTATAGCCGTTGGCGCGACCCTTAACCTGGTTGCCGATGCTGTCAGGCTGTGCCGCCAGCGCTCGTTGCCAGTCGGGTCTGAGTTCCGGGTCTATTGTCTGAGCAGTTACCGTGCCCGCGAAGAAAACGAGTCCGGCTAGGACTAACAACGTGCGCCCGTGATTTGAAGCCAACCTTGCGACTCTCATTTGAACACCCCTTTTATTTTCCGCTTGTTCGTTTTTCTTCATCCCCGCTCCGCTGGCGCGGAGGGTTAGGACGAGGTAGGACGCCCCCGGGCTACCTCTTGCCTGACCCTCTCGCCAGCGGAAGGGGGGTGCTTTTAGCGTGGGTCTCTCACCTTAGCCGGAGTTCGGTCACCGCTGTCTCTCGACTCAGAATGCGACGGCGGATCGCTACGCGCTGGTGGTGGATCGCTACGCGCCGGTGGTGGATCGTTCCGCGGTGGCGGATCGTTCCGTGGCGGAGGATCGTTGCGCGGTGGTGGATCGTTCCGCGGTGGTGGATCGTTCCGCGGAGGTGGATCGTTCCGCGGTGGTGGATCGTTGCGCACCGGTGGTTCATACCGCGGCGGCGGATCATTGCGCGGCGCTGGATCGCTGCGCGGCGCTTGTGGCCGCTCATGTCGTTCAGGCCTCTCCACGTTGGCTGGTGGCTCGCTGGGCGAAGGCCTTACTGGCACACGTTCCGGTTCATTCACTTCCGGACGCGCCGGAGCTTCTCTCGGGAATGTCCGCTCCGGCCTTACCGGACGTTCGTTGGAATCCGGAATTCTACTCGCATCTCGCTCGCCGCCATTGTTATCACCACGCGGATCCGAACGAGGAGTTTCACGGGGCGGACGCGACACGGGCAGTGGACGCGTAACTGCGCCAGTGGGACGTTCCTCAACCGGACCGGCGCCGGAAGTTGGCACTGGTGACTGCGGACGAGCGACTACGCCTTCGCGTCCATTCAGAACTCGCGTGCGACGCAGTTCGTCGTCGAGTCGAACCCCCGGGGCTCGAGCGGCAGCGCCAGTCGGTCTTTCGATAACCTCGACTGGTGGTGCGACTCTGGCGGGGCGAGCCACGGTAATTCGTCCGCCTTGTTCACCTGCCGCGCCGCGATCACCGGCTGCGGAAGCCGGTCTAACTGGCAGGTCGGTACGCAGTGGTTCCTCGTTGAAAACGCGTCGCGCAACTGCATCGTCTGCTGGTCGCGATCTGGCGCTTTGGGCGCCAAAGTCTCCGGCCGCAACAGTCGTCACCGCTCGGTAGTAGGCTGGATTAACTCTTTGGAGTCGCGCGATCTCATCAGCGCGCAACGGACGGAATCGATCGTCGTGGCGATCATGGTTGCGGTGATGACGCGAATACGGGTCATGCTGGTAATAGTGCAGCGGATACCAGCAAACATTATTGCCACCGCCAAAAATTATCCTGAACGCGACCAGCGCGGGCCGCCACCAGCTGCGATGCCGGTAATACTGACTGCGCGGACACCATGCCCAATAGTTGTTGTAGTAGACCCAACGGCCGTAGTGATACGGAGCCCAGCCCCACGGCTCCTGGCCCACCCAGGTCCAACCATAAGGCGGAATCCAGTCCCAATAACCATAACGATAGGGAGCCCAATTGTCGTAGCTGTTGATTGCGCTGGGGTGCGGATGCCAGATCCAGCCATAGTCTTTGGTGTAAGCCCATTCGCCATAGGCATCGAGATCTTCGCCACCCCAAACATAACCGTCGTAATACTGAGTGTCGTAACGCAGCCGCTCCGCCAGGTAACGCTCGCGTTCCTGGACCCAGTAATCCCATGGATCCAAAACATCGGCAGCGTTGCTTGCGACAAATTGCCAATCACCCGCGTCGTCGCCTTCGACCACGAGCTCCGCAGTACGTCCATCGCGCAGCTCAAAGCCTGAGGTCTCCGAATAGATGCGCGCCCGGCCACCGTCGCGCGCGCTCAGACGCACGTGGCCATCGCGCGACACATCGACGCGGTAAAGTCCCTTTTTCTCCGCGGCCAGCGTGGTTTTCGGCGCGTCAATTTCAAAGTACTCATGATCGCGATCAAATTTTGCCAGCCGCACCGAAGCCGAGCCCTCGCTTATGCTGAAAGCGACACCTTCATCGCGCAGAGTGGCAAGCTTCAAAACTGATCCGGGGCCAAGCCGCACGAAGTTACGCGCATCGATCTGAATCTCAACTCGCGAATCGCGATCGGTTGAAATGGCATCGCCCTCAACCAGCGGCGTGTTGAGCCGCGCGCGCTCCCAGTCAGTGTTGCCGTTGCGCCGCAGACTAACCTGGCCTGTGATCAGGCTGATGCGCACTACGCGCGCGGTAACATCGTATTCATCGCCTTCATCAGCGTCATCGGCCGCGCGCGCAATTATTGTGGTGCTTAAGAGTGTCAGTAAGAGCAGAAGAATCGTGGAAGAGACAGCTCGGCCAGGACTCCATATCGAAAGCCGGGTAGAACGCATGGCAACGCTCCTTTTTTATTCAATTGTTTTTCGTTACCGTCAGACGCGCGCTGATGATTCAGGAGAGCTTCAGGAGTGCGCGTTGGCGAAGCGCTAAGCGTCCCGAGCTTTGCGAAGACAGACCACAGTCTGTCGCTTTGCAGGAAAGGCCTTCGAGTCTGTCACTGCTTCGAGGAGACTTAGCTTACTGGCAAACGGCAAGAGCAAGGCGCATGCCCACACGCATCTATTTTGGGAAAGCGTTGGGCCAACCTTGGGCTAACTTAGGTTCAAAATAGTTCTCAATGAGGCTTGAGGTTTCTCAAGATGGTGTGGACTGAAGGAGTAAACGCCTGATGCGCTGCGCACTCTCGACGGAAACGAACGCGTCAAGCTCCAGAGGAGCCGAATGTTTATGGATACGAGACCGTCGCAAAGAGACCGCAGCTCCAACGGAGCGAAAATGTTTTCAATCAAGACTTTCTTGGCAGGAGTTCGTTCCTTCGGAACGAAGAAAGAACTTCTGGCGGTTCCAACTATAAACATCTCGTCCCTCCGGGACTCACCGCTTACCAGTTTCTTTCGTTAATTGATACAAGAACTGAATCCGGTCGAATAACTTTGCCCGAGAACGTGCAGGATAGGCACTATATGGTGCGTTGGAAGATGAATCTAATTCTGAAACTTCCATTTGTCATTCGCGAATTCAGGTTTGAAGTGACCGATGCAACCCGGAGGGTTGCCAGAAAGTAGCCGGTGGTCGCAGCGAAGCGAAGACCACCGGTTCATCAGGCAGGAGTAACCGCACCCCGACGGGGTGCCAGATGAGAGAGTACGCAAGAGATTGTTTGGAGCTTCTCGCACGCCTTCGGCGTGCAAACTCTTTTCTGATTTGTTCCGGTGGTTTTCGCTTCGCTTCAACCCCCGGCTACTATCTGCCAGCCCTGCGGGCTGATAACCACTGTTCAACTATCAATCCGAATCCGCGAGTATCTGCGTTAATCCGCGGCTAATATGTCACCCAATGACGAGCGACAACCTCCAGTTTGACGTTATCGTGATTGGCGCCGGTATCAACGGCGCTGGTATCGCACGCGACGCCGCGATGCGCGGACTCAAGGTGCTGCTGCTCGACAAGGGCGACATTGGCAGCGGCACATCCAGCTGGTCGACGCGTCTGATCCATGGTGGCTTGCGCTATCTCGAGCACGGCGAGTTTCGTCTGGTGCGAGAGTCGCTCCGCGAAAGATCGTGCCTTTTGAATATTTGCCCGCACCTCGTCCGGCCCATTCCACTGCTCATGCCGGTTTATGAAAAGGCGCGGCGTGGTTGGTGGACAATTCGAGCGGGCATGATTGGGTACGATGCCCTCTCGTTTAGAAAATCCCTGCCCCGCCACCGCATGCTTTCCGTCGCCGAGACTTTGCGGCAAGCGCCCGCGCTCAATCGTGACGGTTTACGCGGTGCTGCAGTCTACTTTGACGCGCAGGTTGAATTTGCCGAACGGCTCGTGTTCGAGAATGTGCTGTCTGCTGTCGCACACGGCGCCACCGTACTGACCTACGCGCGCGTGGAAAAACTTGTCGTCAAGAACGGTGCGGTGAGCGGCGTTGAATTCAGTCGTGAAGATAGGTTGAGCCCGGCAGTTATGGACGACTCCGAGGTTGCGCGACATACAACTTCTGCCAACATCGTGGTCAACGCCGCCGGCCCGTGGGTCGATCAAGTGCTCAGCGGGAGCGATGTCACTGGCCCAAGATTGATCGGCGGAACCAAGGGAAGCCACGTTATCGTAGCCACATTCCCCGGCGCTCCCGCGACAGCAATCTACGTCGAAGCTGAAACTGACGGCCGCCCGTTCTTCATCATTCCGTGGAACGGCAAACTCCTGATCGGCACTACAGACAGTCGCTACCAGGATGACCTTGATGACGTCCAGATCGCAGTCGATGAGATCGACTACCTGCTGCACGAAACGAATCGCGTATTCCCGGTGGCGAGGCTCACTCGCGAACAAATCCTATATACCTATTCCGGCGTGCGGCCTTTGCCATTCGCGGGAGACAAAAACGCTCAAGCCATTACCCGGCGACACTTCATCCGCGCTCACCCCACAGTAAGGGGTTTGTTCTCTATCGTCGGCGGCAAGCTGACGACCTACCGTAGTCTTGCCGAGGAAACCGTCGACCTTATCCTGAAGCAGCTTCCTACTCATCTGGACCGCCGCCGCGCTCTCGAGGGCATGACGGCCCGCCAACCACTCCCCGGCGCTGCCACCGCAGACTTCGGCGCCTTTTGCGAAAATTTCAAACAACAGTCACGCCTGCCCGCAACGACTAACGAACGTTTGCTGCGAATCTATGGTACGCGCGTCTCATTGCTTCTCAACTTGATCGCTGAAGACGCATCACTCGCTGGAGTGTTCGACTCTGAAACCGGCGCGCTTTCAGCGGAAGTCGTCTTCGCGTTCAGGCACGAGTTTGCAACGACACTCGCCGACTGCATGTTGCGGCGCACTATGGTTGGATTGAATTCGTCCCGTGGGTTGGCCGCAGTTGAAGCTGCCGGTGCAATTGCACGGAAATATCTCCGCTGGACCGAGCAACGTGTTGCGCAGGAGATTGTCGCTTACCGCAGGGAGGTCCGAGTCGAACCATAGATTTCGCTCCGCTGGAAAGGATCTTACTGATCCAAAAGTTCTTTGCACAAAAAGTCCCATCGGGTCGCGACACAAAATCAGAACTGGGAGCGATAGCGACCAGCCGAAGGGTCAACTCTTGAAATGCGCACCATACAGATCTCCAACTTCTTGAGAGTTGAGTGATCGGCTCGTCGCTATCGCTCCCAGTTCTGATTTTGTGTGACGGTTTCCTTGAGGTCACCTCGAAATGTGAAAGCCCAGGGGTTTCGCTTCGCGCGCCACCCCTGGGCCTCTGTCGAGCTAACTATCGCCCCTAACGCCGCACGAGCGGCGTAGCGGCAGTCCAGACTTTTACTGATCCAACACTCACGTTTACTACCTTGATCGTGTAGATCCCGGAGCCGTTGACGCTCCGGTTAATTCGCGCAATCCCGGTTGAGTTGTTGGCAGTATTCAACACGGAACCGGAAGGATCGATCAGCAAGAGCTGAATCGGCAGTTCCGGACTTGCTTCTGCCACCACCGAGATCGCCTGCGTTCCAGCCGGCAGCGACAGGTTTTGCAATGCCTGTTTGCCGACATTCAGCGAAGTTGTATTGCTGCTGGTGGCCCCTGGTCCCGAAGCTGGCTGCGCGCTCGAGCTTGAACTTTCCATGCAGAAACCGTCGACATAAGTCGCACCGCGCATGTTGCGAAGTTCCAGCACATGGCTGCCTGGCGGCAGGTTACCGAACGGAACCTCGTACCCAGCCTTCTTTTCGGGCTCGCGGAGCTTGCCGACACTGCCTTTGTAATCGACGGTCTGCTTGAACGTACCATCGAGATAAACATCGGCTGTTCCACCCTTCGTGCTCTTAAGGTAGTAATAAGTAATCTTGCCTATTTGGCCACTGGCCACGTCAAAGTTCAACGTGACGCCGTGGCTTCCGTCATTGCCGGTACCCAGACGGAAGTGACCTGCACTCGCAGCGGCGTAATCCACCTGGTGCCAGCCATTGTCATAACTGATGTGGCCGTCACCGTCTTCCATGCAGATTGGTTCTACGACGGTACGTGACACAGTTGCGGATACCATGTTGCTGAACGGTCCGGCTGCAGATAGTCCGTTCAGGTTGTAAGTCGTTCGCACGCGATAGCAGCGCGTCCCGTTGGCGACACCTGATGCGGTGTATGACGTACCACTCGTCGTTACGACATTGGTAAAGCTGTCGTTTGTGATTGAGATATCGTCAACATACCAACCGTACTGCGTGTTTTGAAAGAAGTTTGACTGCCCGAGCGAGTAGCGGAGGCGCAAGTAAATAGACTTACCACTGAATGCAGTGAGATCCAGCTGTTTGGTTTTTAAGTCTTCATTCGCCAAAGCCAGAGCCCCATCCTCAGTGAGTCCGTTACGGTTGTTATCGTAAATGGCTACCCACGTCGCTCCGTCTTCTGATATTTCAACGTAACCGTGATCATCCTCCTCATTGAAATACCATTCCGAAAAGTTGAGCTTGGTAAGTCCTGAGGCCGGTATCTGGATCTGAGCGTTGAAAGTTAGAGTCGCAGATGTGTTCTGTGTCTCCTGCTCAGAGACCGGATTGGCCCAGAAGGCGTTGCCGGTGTGTTGCGGCTTCGCTCCCGATGTCTGCCACATTGGCGCAATCACATCAGAACTAGCAGCTGTCCACTGACCCAGGCCACCCTCAGCATCATCGGCCATCTGCGGGCTACAGATTGTAGATTGTTGCAACAGAACCGGTCCGCCGGCGGTTGCTGGCCGCGTCCAGGTCAGGGTGTATGAGCCGTTCGTGTCGGGATTCTCGTAGTCGCTGCCCATTGAAAGAACAGGCGCCTCGAGTGCCGGACAGTAGTACACGCGAACGTTGTCGACGTACCAACCGTCGATGCCGTTGCAACCATCCTGGCTAAAGGTAAAGCGCAGTTTGATCGTATCGCCGGGGTTGGTTAGCGCTGAAAGGTTGGCGATGGTTGTTCCCCAGGAACCTTCAAACTTACCCTGATCGGTACCGTTCCAGGCGAATTCACCTGCGTTCGGATTAGTGCTACCGTCGACGACACTGAGCAGAGCGCTGTTAGGAGCATTGAACTCGTAGTTCTCCTGGGCCACGACCTGGAACGCCGCTCCATTTACACTGATCTCCAGCTGGCCGCCATCAGCTCCTGCTTCGCTGGCCATGTAATGGTCAAAACTCAACTTAAGAGTCTCGGCCTGGGCTGGAATAGTTATGGACGGACTCTCGATCGTAAATTGGCCCGAGTAGTCGCCGCCGGGTTGACAGGTTCCCCCTCCGGGTTCACCGAGAGGAACATTGGTCGCCTTTATTGCCGTGCCTGCATGGCCGCCGGGCAAGGTAGCATCGACGTTCCAATCCCTGAGATTACGCGTCGAGTCTTCCCAATCGGGCGACACGCCAGTGCTCGTTTTCGTCCAACCATCAGTACCGGTCTCCCAATCTTCTGTGAAAACACTCGTAGCACCGGGACAGTCTTCAGGCGTGTTCTTATCAAGAATGGGCCGATAGTTACAGCGCGCGTTGATGTCAGCGCTCATCTCGACGGCAAGCATCGCCTTCGACACTTGCTGGCAAGTACCTGAGTCGATCACGTCACCCGAGACGACATGATTGGTCGAATCGGTTGACAGCGCGTTGAGTGGTTGTCCGATCAGATCGTTACATGACGCCAGCAATGCCTGCTCGTGCATGGGGAAGTTAGTGCCTGGCGTTTGGTAGACGGTCATCGCGCGATAATAAATGTGCGCGGCACGCGTCAACCCGATCCCCTGGATCACCTGGCCATTTTCCTTGCCGTCAGGCTTTCTTGAAGTGCCGTCTACCAGCAGGGCGAAGGCGTGTTCCGGCACACCCGAGGTGTTATGCACCGCACCCGGCGCGCAATCGTAGTTGGGTGACGAAACTCTGTCGGGATTTCCATAATGAGTTGGCTCCCACATGTCGCGCAGGAAACCCAGGGCTTCAGCGTTAATTGTCGGGACATCTTCGCCGACCTGCCAGCGCTGCCCATCAGGCATATAGTCGGTATTGTTAGAGCCGCCTTCGGCATCGACGCCATTAATGAGGTCAACTGTTTCACCAAAGATATCGGAGTAAGCTTCGTTCAACCCGCCCGCTTGATACGAGTAGATCAATCCGTGAGTAAACTGCGTATAGGCGTGCGTCCATTCGTGCGCCACGACGTCGTCGGCGTCAAAATCGGGACAGTAGTTTGTGGTAATGCCGTTCCAATAAGCATTGGGACACTGATCATTAACGAGCAGCACGCTGTTCATGGTATGCCCCAAGCCGTCATAGGAGTCGCGGCCAAACGCAGACGCGAACAAGTTGTACTCCTGTCCGGCAAAAAGATAGAGATTATCTATTGGATTTGCTCCGGTCGTGCCCGCTGGCAGCGGACCTACGAACGGCTCACCCTCGTGGCGTACCGCAAACATCGGATCGTAATCAGGAGTGTAGATAATGCGGTTAAGTGCTGCGTGAGTAAGGGGAATGCGATCCAGGACAGTTCCTTTCAGGGCGTCAATCCAGATCTGCATTCGTACGTGCCGTCCGTCTGTAACCTCGATGTTGTAAGCAAGCAGGCTTTGTCCGGGATAGCCGGCAAGCAAGCCTTTGCGGTAAACGCTCAATTCGGTCTTAACGACGGTGAGCTGGCCACCAAGTGCCCGAGCAGCAATTGCCTGCGCCGCTGCTTCTTTGATCGCAGCGTTTGAGCCGATGTTGATGTCCGGTACAAATTGACCGCTAACGCCTGTAATTCCACGTTCGTTCATGTGCACGACTACTTGCGCACCAAATACTGGCAGCCCTTCATAAGATTGATCCAGACGAACGTGCGAACTACCAAGTGAATCTTTGGTAGCCTTGCCGGCTTTCAGCGTACTTGCGCCGCGGGCCGCTACCGGGCCGGACTGCGCGCCAGTCAAGGCTCTCTCGGCATCGCTCATGCCTATCAGTCCGCCATGCTCGCGCAGGAAAGCGATTGCGCGCTGCTCCGCTGAAGCTGAGGAATTGTCGGTTGTCAAAACGCCGCCGCCCGTGGAACGTACAAAATCATAATTGCCGGTCTCACGCGCCACGTGTGAAGCGATCAGCGCGGTGGCCCTCGGTCGCAGTTTCTCCAGCGCCGCGCTTGCCCTTGGCGCCGCTTTGGCGGGCGCCTGAACAGCAGGCGGCTGTTGCGGCGCATTGCGCGAACCCGCAGCTCCCGCGCTTTCAGAAATGCGAAACGCGCCCAGGGCGAGCGCGGTCAGACAGAAAACAAAAGCAACGACAATTCTTAAATGATTGGGTTTCCAAAATGGTGCGGGTGTTTTACTGGACATTATCAGCCTCCTCAACGAAATAAGCGACGCAATTTTTGGCATTCACACGGAGCGGCCGCGGTGCAGTTTGTTGGTGTAACGAATCACTTGCGGCCCACTTTAGGGGGTGCGTCTTGAGAAAAACTTGAGGAGGCAATGGCTTGTCACGGCGGGAGGGGTTGAGGAGATCTTGAGCGTGCAAAACTCAAGAGAAATGCGGGTTTCGGCACCGGCCAGCAACAGACCTAACGAAAGAACGCACGACAAATGCAATATTGAAAAGTGACGATCAAGTGATTGTCTGGGACCGCGGGGCGTCCCGCCCTCAAACGCGCCGAGAGCGCGCAGTCTTTTTAACAATTAGCCCGATCCCGGGTTCGCGCTTCGCGCTCATTGCGGGCGAGACGCCCGCGGTCCAGCAATCACTTGACCGGTTTAATCCCAGATTCAGACTGATGCACCACCCTCATTTTCATTTCTGGACTTCTTTCTTGCATCGCTGGTAAAGTAAAGGCTGCTCGCCGTTTCCCAACTCGGCGGGCGCTTACGTTAAGGAGCTCGGGTTTTGTACCGCGCCGCAGTTCCCCCGGACACTCGGTTGCCTCAATCCTGATTCATTGAAATCCAAAAGCGAACAGGTCTGTTAAGTCCGTCGCTTAATCAACCCACGCTGCCAGAGAAGAGCCTTTGCAGCGAGAGTTTTTTGGAGTACCTGTATGCCTTCCCCCGTCAGAAAAATAATTTCCAACTCCCCCAAAGTGACCCTGGTCGTCGCTAGTATCGCGTGCGCAGCGCTGCTCATCGTGACGGCCGTAGTCGTCTACCAAAGCCGCACGCCGTCTGTGACGAAAATCAACTATTCGGAGCTTTACCAGATTGCTGAGACCGGAACAGCCGCCGCGCTCACTATTGAGACTGACACGCTGACAGTCCGAAGTAAGCAGGGCGTATCGCTTCAGGCAATGGTCACGAGCGATGCAGTCAGGCAGGGATTGATTGAACAATTTCGGAAAAACAATGTTCCGATTGAGTTTCGACCAATCGAAGCAAGTTGGACGGCGACCGGTTTGACCTGGGGCGTGCCGCTTGCGCTTGTTCTGCTGTTTGGTCTGATTGCCTGGCGCATGCATGCGAACATGGGCGGTGGTGCTGGCAGTTTCAACCTGAGCGATCAAGGTGGAAAACAAGACGTTTCGTTTGCTGACGTCGCCGGCGTAGACGAAGCCGCGTTGGAATTAAGTGAGACTATAGATTTCCTGCGCGAGCCGGCGCGCTTTGGCCGGCTCGGGGGTCGTGTGCCAAGAGGCATTTTGCTTTTTGGCCCGCCAGGAACGGGTAAGACGCTCCTGGCCCGGGCCGTCGCCGGAGAAGCAGGCGTGCCTTTCCTGCTGGCTTCAGGTTCAAGTTTTCAGGAAAAATTTGCGGGGGTGGGAGCAGCACGTGTTCGCCGGCTCTTCGCCCAGGGTAAAAAGCTTTCGCCCTGCATTATTTTCATCGATGAAATCGATGCCCTGGGGCGACAGCGCGGCCGCGGTAACGACTCGGCCAGCTCCGATCAGGATCAAACCCTTAATCAGCTGCTGATTGAAATGGATGGTTTCGATCAAAGCTCGAGCGTCGTGGTCATTGGATCAACAAACCGTCCCGACGTGCTAGATCGTGCGCTCACCCGACCTGGCCGCTTCGATCGGGAGATCGCGGTCAACCTTCCTGACGTCAGAGGGCGCGGTGCGATACTCAGAGTGCATGCGCGCAGAATGGAACTCGATTCCCAACTCGATCTCAACTGGGTGGCTCGTGGCACACCGGGATTCTCGGGAGCGGATCTCGCAAACCTTTTGAACGAAGCCGCGATTGCTGCTACGCGTGAAAATTCAGAGGCTGTGGGCCGCAGGCATGTTGAGTTCGCTCGCGATCGAATTCTGATGGGAGCGGAACGGCACGGCTTCATGATCGACGAAGATGAACGGTATGCGACGGCAGTCCACGAAGCCGGTCACGTCGCCGTCGGGCTGGCTGTGAAGAATGGCGATCCGATTCACAAGGTTTCCATTCTTCCCCGTGGACGCGCGCTGGGGGTCACCCAATCTCTGCCAGAGCGCGATCGCCTTATGAAGAAGCGCGAATATCTGGAGGATCAAATTGCGGTACTGTTGGGAGGGCGTGCGGCGGAGCAGGTGCTGCTCGCAACCATGACCGCGGGCGCAGCAAACGACATTCAGCGAGCGGTTGAAATCGCGCGCAGCATGGTCAGTGAGTTTGGCATGAGTCCGCTCGGTCCGATTTATCTGGGCGATCCGCGGTCGGAACCGCTCAGCCAGAGTCTGCTCGATCGAGTTGAGGAAGCTGTCAACAACATCATCAACTTTCAACTCGCCCGCGCTTGCGAAGTTGTGACCGGCGAGAAGGAATCGATCGCTCGTTTGGTGGAGTTACTGCTGGAACACGACACCGTTGAAGCTGACGGCATTGAGCAGTGTTTTGCACGGCAGGACGCGAGCAAACTTGATCCGACGTCTTTAACGCCCCAGGCATCGGCGCCAATGCCGCAACCGGTTATGGTCTAGATGGACCGAGCGAAGTAGTCGTGACGTAAGGCCGGTCGCAGTTTGCTCGCTGGATAGCATCAACGAGAGCGAATGCCCGCTTGCAGACCAGGCTTCATTCGAGTATGCGACCGGCAAATCCACAGCTCCGGCAGGGCGGTTCTCTTCCGCCCAGATGGATCCTGAGACTTGCTCACACCTGAGCAGGTAGTGCTCGATGCCCGTAAAAACACTGCGCCAGTAGCCACCATAGAGGGTTTTGTAAACCACCCCGCCCACTTCTACATACACACTGGCGCCTTGAATGATTTTGTAATTTACTTTGCCCAGCAGCTCCAGGCATTTGGTCTGCTCTCTCGCATCCGGACGAAACTTTACTTCGTCGTCAGCGGACCACTCAGCTCGCCATGTTTCGGGTTCGTATTGATCTAACTGCTGCCCAGGCTTTTTGTGGTTCATGTGACCGGCCCTCGATCGCGCCGACTTATGAGCTCGTTGAGAGTCCGCCGCAAATCCGATCGGACAACTCTGAGTTGTTGGGGTGCCGCAGCAATATCATAGTACCAGTCTCGACCTTGTCAATTTAAAACTTGCAAGGCAGTGGCTAAGAACAAAAAACCGAAAATCCGTATTGGTTCAGGCTTGCGCGTTTGTTTTAGAGCGCCAAGGGCGCGAAATGTAACAGCCTGGGGCAACGCCCCAGGAACTCAAAGAACTGATACTAGAAGCGCTGAAGGCGCGTAATCAAGTTGTGGCCCTTAGGCTCCTGCAAAACCTGCCCGCTAGTTTCATTTCGCGCCTTCAGCGCTCTACGGTTTTGACCGGTACGCCACCTGGGGCGTTGCCCCAGGCTATTTCATTTCGCGCCTTTGGCGCTTCGAAACGACTGGCTTGTTTTAAGCTCTTCGACGATCTAGGATTCGCCGCATGCCACGCACAGTCAGTCGTCGTGAATTTGTCAGCGCCGCGTTAACGGGCGCCGCGATCGCCGCCTCGGCAACCGGACTTTCTCGAGCCCAAACAAGTCGGCCCAACATTCTGTTCATCCTCGCCGACGATCTTGGTTACGGCGATTTGAGTTGTTACGGCCGTCCCGACTATCAAACTCCACACCTCGATGGTCTCGCCACGCAGGGTGTTCGTTTCGTAAACGCCTATTCCGCTTCCTCCGTTTGCACGCCTACGCGATGCGCGTTTATCACCGGGCGTTACCCGGCGCGAACTCGCGTCGGACTCGAAGAGCCTTTAACAGAAAAAGGTGATCTGGGTGAGAGAGCGAAGACTCTTGGGCTGCCGGCTGAGTATCCGACGATCGCGTCTTTGCTAAAGCAAGGCGGCTATCAAACTGCGCTCATCGGCAAATGGCATCTGGGTTATTTACCGACTTTCGGACCGGTGCAAAGTGGCTTCGATGAGTTCTTCGGCATCATGAGTGGCGCCGCTGACTTTTTTACACATAAAGACATGCGCGGCGATCCCGATCTTTATGAGGGAAAAGTTCCCGTTGAACGCATCGGCTACACGACGGAGCTGTTGACTAAGCGTGCGGTTGAATATATTTCAGCGCGCCGGCAATCTGCGAGCCCGTTTTATCTGAGCCTGCATTACACAGCGCCACACTGGCCCTGGGAAGGGCCACGTGATATCGAAGTGAGCCGCACCCTGGGAAAGGAGTACGCTGGATTCACCGCTGGTGGTTCATTGAAAACGTACGCCGCAATGATGAAGAGTTTGGACGACGGCATCGGGGAAGTTTTGCAAGCGCTGAATCGAACGGGTCTGAGTCGCAACACCCTGGTAATTTTCACAAGCGACAATGGTGGCGAACGCTTTTCCTATAACTGGCCTTTTCGCGGACAGAAGTTTTCGCTGTGGGAGGGCGGCATCAGGGTACCGGCTATCGTGCATTGGCCCGGCGTGGTTCCGGTGAACGTCGTAACCCGCCAGGCGGCTATCACGATGGACTGGACAGCCACGATGCTCGCGCTCGGCAAGGCTAAGCCTGACCCGGCCTATCCACTCGACGGTACTGATCTGTTGCCGGTGATTCGCGGAACTCAACCTACCCACGAACGCAGTTTTTTCTGGCGGACGTCTGAAATGAGTGCCGCCTTGAATGGCCCCTGGAAATATGTCAACGACGGCGCACAGGAATATCTGTTTAATCTAGCGGTCGACGAACGCGAACAAGGAAACTTTCGCGAACAGAACGCGAGCATGTTCACTCGACTCCGCGACGAGTTTAAAAAGTGGGACTCGACCATGCTCCCGCGTCCGCCGGCGAGACGTCGCTGAGTATTTTGTGCTTTCGGTGTGAACAGTTGGGGTTGTAGGATAAGAGCAACCGAAATAAGAAAATGTTAGGGGAGTAAACCATGATGAGTCGGCGCAAGATCAGAATCACCGCGATAGTCCTTGTCCTACTGGTTACTCTCGTTGCTTTGTTGGGCTTTGATCTTGCTATCGGACGCCAGCACTTCCCACCCGTGCAACAGAACCACACCTTGGACTGGTAGACCAGGACAAATATCTTTAACTCGGTACTGATGCAGTTTGACTCGAACTTCATCCGATGAGTAACGAAATCAGAACCGGGAGCGGTAGCGACCGGCCAGGGACTCAACGGAAAAAGGACGCAGGCAACGCACAGTCTTTGAAGAACTTGAGTATTCGGCCGGTCGCTACCGCTCCCGGTTCTGATTTTGTATTGGCTTGCTCGCCTTTTCCTTAGACGCTGACTCAGTTCAACATTGAAAATGCATCGGTACCTTCTTCCGAAAATCTTCTTGGCCCGTGTAAACAAATCGTGATAAAAGCGGCGCGATGAAGTTTGCGAAACTCTAGTTTGCGAGGTGGCGATGGAGAACGTGCAGGCAAACCCGGCAATCACTCGGCGGCGACGCGAGCGCTGGTTCTACATCGGGATGTCGATCGCGCTCGTGATCACGGTTTTTGCCGGGTTCGCTCCAACCTATTATCTCCGGCCATATTTCACTGCGGCGCCGCTAATCCCTTTGCTTCATCTGCACGGCTTGATATTTACGTCCTGGCTTGTGCTTTTCGTGACCCAAACCACGCTCGTTGCCGCCCACCGCATCCACTTACACCGGCGTTTAGGAATTCTGGGTGGGGTGATTGCCGTTCTCATGGTCGTGGTTGGAACTACTACGGCTATCATCCGGGCAAAGATCGGAGTAAGTCCCGTGCCGGGTGTGTCTATACTCTCCTTCTTAGTAATTCCGCTCGGCGACATGTTCGTGTTTTCAATTTTGGTGGGGGCGGGTTTCTACTTCCGCCGCCGGCCTGACGTGCACAAAAGGCTGATGCTGCTGGCCACTATCTCGATTTTAGCGGCCGCGATCGCGCGGCTGCCATTCGCGTTCATACAAGGTTACGGCCCACTGGCGTTCTTTGGACTGACTGACGTGTTGGTTGTGTTTGCCGTGCTTTACGATCTAGTTACGCTGCGGCGCATTCATCGCGTCAGCGCGCTGGCGGGTTTGCTAATAATCGCTTCACACCCGCTGCGAATGATGCTTGGGGGCACACACGCCTGGCTAAGCTTCGCAACCTGGCTGACGCACTGGGTCACATAGGCGAACTGAGAAATTGAGTTGTCTGGTAATACAAAATCAGAACTGGGAGCGAACCGGGGTCCCCGCGCGGGCAGCCCGCGTGGGGTGGTGGTAGCGACCAGCCAAAGAGTCAACTCATTGAAATGCGGCCCAACCGTCTCCAAGGTTCTGGAAAGCTGAGTGTTCGGCTGGTCGCTATCGCTCCCAGTTCTGATTTTGTGTGGGGCTCGCTCCAGAAACTACGGTTGGGCACTTTTTTGCAATGCCGCCTGGATGCTTTTTTTGTTATGAACGGGAGTCAAATAGGTCGTCGAAGTTTTCTGCGCTCTGGTTTAGCTGCCAGTGCCGTGGTTGTGGTTACGCCACCGTTACGATCGCGCACTTTCGCGGCGGCGCTTCTCCAGCAACGCCACCTCGCGCCGGTGCGGGTCTCTCGCGAGCGGCTCATCCGCACGGTGGTTGGCCTGCGTCCGTTTCGTTCCGAAGGGTTTGTGGTCGAGGCCGAAAAGCTTCGCGAGAAACTATTGGTTCACAACTACGGCCATGGTGGCGCCGGAGTAACGCTGTCATGGGGCACGGCCTCGCTGGCACTCGATCTCGCGCGCGACTTCATACAAAGCAACTCCCAACGTTCGGCCAGGAACCGAAATCGCCATCTCAATTTCGCCGTGCTGGGTTGTGGCGTAAGTGGACTTTCAACCGCGCGTCTGCTGCAGCGACGCTTTGGCGATAGCACCGGAAATATCACTATCTACGCGAAAAACTTACCGCCTGATACGACTTCAAACGTCGCCGGCGCCTGGTGGTATCCGTCATCTGCGTTCGATCCGGAAAATGCAACGGCGAAGTTTACGGAACAGTTTCGATTGGCCTGCCAGATTTCGCATCGGGCCTTTCAGACGCTGGTAGGGCCTGAGTTTGGCGTGCGTTGGGCGGATACTTACGAACTGATTAGACATGAAGAGTCGTTGCAGCGCGAACTGCTGGGTGGCGCGCAACTATATCCGCAAACTGAAATTCATCGTGGCGCCGAAAGTTATTTTGGCTTTCCCTACACGCGACAGTTTAGCTCGATGCTGATTGAGCCGCACACCTACCTGCGCGCTTTGCTGCGCGATTTTTATATCGCCGGTGGCAAAGTCGTAGTTAAGGAATTTAAGACTCGCGAAGAGGTTGGTCGGCTGCGCGAGAACGTGATCTTCAACTGCACCGGTCTCGGAGCCAGAGCATTGTTTAATGATGAGAAATTGATTCCAGTACGCGGCCAGCTTGAAGTGTTGCTGCCACAGGCTGAGATTGACTACTGCTACCTCGCCGGCGGTTTGTACATGTTTCCCCGTCGTGACGGAATAATCCTTGGCGGCACCTGGGACCACGACGACTGGAACCTGGAACCTGACCCGAAAACGACCAGCGCGATCCTCGAGGCGCATGCTGAAATAATGAAAGGCGCGACGCGCTGAAAAGGCTCTTAAGTCGGAAGCAGATGCTATTGTCGGAAGATGAGGCAGGTGGTGGTGCCGTGAGCGTACAGTTTGCCCTTTGAGTCGACAATCTTTCCTTCGGCGGTGGCGGTGCGACCCCCGACGTAAATCGTGTTCGCTTCGCAACGAACCTCGCCCGTTTCCACTGACATAGCCTTGATGTAGTTGACCTTGATTTCCAGCGTCGTGTAGCCGGCACCGACGGGAAGCGTCGAGTGAACTGCACAGCCCATGGCGGAGTCGAGTAAGGTCGCTGCTACGCCGCCATGCACAACGCCGATGGGGTTGTAATGATACTCGGCCGGCGTGACGAGAAAGACCGCGCGGCCTTCACCGATCTCCGCAATGCGGAAGTCCATCAGCAAACCGATGGGCGGCGGCGGCAGTTCGCCGGAAACAATCTTGTGAAGGTATTCAAGTCCCGATAATCCGGCGGCGGCTTTTGCGAGAGCTAAGGGATCGTCCCAGTTGATGGTGCGAGTGCGTTTGGTCATAGGGAAGTAGAACTAATCAGTAGTCAGTAGTCAGTAGTCAGTAGTCAGTAGTCAGTAGAAAAACTACGAATTGTTTTGGTGGCGGGTTTTTCGCAGCAGCAATAGGGCTGCGAGGCCACCGGCGATTATCCAATTAAAAGAAACTGTTCGGATGGGCCGGAATTCGGCGGCACCGTTCTTCAGTTCAATGAAACCGACAGGCGTGATTTGCATGCCGCCGCCACCGCCGCCGCCGTCAGCATCCTTGCGGTGACCAACGCCGCCACCGAATCCCCAAAGGGCCCGCGCAACTGGAATCACTGTAAGGCCTTCGCGCTCGACCGGATCACCGAAGATCGTGTTGGCGCGCGCCGCAGTTCCCAATCTTTCGGCCATACCGCCAATGAATGTCGCCGCAGAATTCGATTTCTCGAGATCCATAGTGTTTCACCCTCATTTCTGGAGTAGAAGAAATTGAACACCGGCGCGATGAGGATGGCAAGTCAGAAAGATGGCACTACGCCTTCTGAAAGAGGCGACGCGCACCTGCGACGGCGCGGGACACTCTTCCACCGGTGGCAACAGAAGCTACTGAGGCCATTTGCGCACGAAGCCTCGTAACCTCCTCGCCAATGATCCGATCCATTGAGTTGAGCGTGTTCGGCACAGTTGCCAGTTCTGACGTCGCCGACATCCAATGCATCGTCGCCGAAACGAATAGTTCCTTCAGATAGGCAAACGAGAAGTCTTCCGTCTGTTGGACTATTGCACGAACTGCGTTCTCCGAAAGACGCAGCTCCGGCTGCAATTGTTTGTTCCAGGCCGCAATGTAAGCGGACCGTTCCGAGGCAACCGGCAAGGGGAAATAATACTTGCGATCGAAACGGCTCGGTCGATTGAGAATAGCAGGGTCGAGCCGGTCTGGGTGGTTGGTGGTGGCCAGCACTACCAATCCGGTGTTGCTCTCAAACCCGTCAAGCTCGTTCAGGAAAAATGCCCGGTTCTGATCGTCAATCATCGCGTCAAGGTCCTCGAAGACCAGCACACACGGTGCGGCCATGCGCGCTCTTTTGAACACTAAACCAATGTTCTCCTCGTCGGTTGCATACTCCGACTTGAAACCTTTCACGAGCAGGCAGGGCCGCCCGAGTTGGTTCACCAGGGCTTTAACGGTGTGGGTCTTCCCGTTTCCAGGCGGGCCAATGAACAAGGCTCCGCGCTTCCACGGAATACCATATTGGTTATAGAGGTCGCGGGCTCCAAAAAACTGCTCGAAGTCGCTCTGCACCTGCTGCTTCAAGGAAGGTGGCAGGATGACGTTCGCGAAGGTCGAGGTTTTGATGGCCTTGTAGAGTTCCTCATTCTTTTCCCAATTGCCGTCCGCGAAAACCAGAATTTCACCGCGCACTTCCGATGCCCACTCGCACACTGCGGCAAAGAATTCCTCGGCGAGCTTTTTGCTCTCGGCCACAATCCAATGATGACGCAGGCGGTAGCAGCTCTCCGACCAGCTGATGAGCACAACGTCCAGGAGCTGTCCGCGCCAAAGCACATTGAGCCAGCAGTTCTCAAACTCCTGAGTCAGGTTCTTGTCCGGCTGCTCCCAGTTCGTCCTCAGATGATTGAAGACGGACGTCTCCAATACAAGCGCGCATTGCTTTTCACGCACGAATGCCTCCAGGTCAAAGTACCCGGTTCTTCCTTCAACGATCGCCTTATCTGGATGTAGCTCCGCCAACTCCCGCCCGACGTGGTAAGCAACGTAGTCGTTCGGTTTGTAGAGCGCGTCCCTGATGAAATCTTCCATGCCCATATCATTTGCTCGCAAGCCGTGGTTGCGAGTTCAGTAAATACACTTTACGCGAGCAGTTAGCTCGCCCTGGTTCCTGGTAGTCGCCCCCACCGCAAGCGTAAATTCAAGCAAACTAACGGTTTGCTTCACGCAGCCGACAGCGGCGTTAAAGTTCTAAGTCTTGAATAAAGTTAGAGGTTGCGACCGTGATGCGGTCGCCAATACTAGGAGAAGATGTAACTCGTCAGCGGCATAACAATTAACCTACTTCCGCGAAGTGAACCGACCATACCGCGACTTGCGATTGCCAGTCAAGGTTTTTGGGTGGGCTGGGTCGTTGACTTGAGGTCAGTACCACCACGCGGTAGCGGGTGGGTCTTCCCGATTTCCGATTTCCGATTTCCGAATCTGCAGTCAAGGGACCCACCCGCTACCGCGTGGTGGTACTGACTTCATCTCACTGTTAAGGGAACTTTTAGTCACGAAATTCCTGCGACACCATCAAGCCGCGGATGCCGCCGTCCATGATGCCGATGCCGAGGCGGCCAAATTGGGGATGCAGGATGTTGGCGCGGTGGCCCGGTGAGTTCATCAGACCGTTATGCGCGACTTGCAGCGTTGGAGCGAGGGCCAGGTTTTCTCCGGCAGTAAGATAACGAACGTGGGCTTCGCGCATGCGCGCGAATGGGTCAAGACCTTCGGGCGTATCATGCGCGAAGTAGCCGCGGGCGAACATGTCGGCTGAATGCCGGCGGGCCACCTCAGTCAATTCCGGGTCGGGGGCCAGGGGCCGTAAGCCCGCCGACGCTCTTTCCCGGTTTACCAGTTCCAACATTTTCGCTTCTAAGTCCGGTCTCGGCCGCGAATTCGCAACCTTGTAAGGCAGGTTGACGCGCTCATGCGACTCAGGTTGTACCGTCAGCAGGTTTAGCGTTTCAGCGACGGCCTCGGCAAAAACCGGATGAAGTTTTGCTTCCAGTCGTTCAGCGTAGACGGCGAGACGGTTGGCGACGGCACTCTCCCGCGCGCGTTCTCGCAATCCCTCGTTCAAAGGTATTGCAAGCAGCAGCGCGGCTACGAGCGCCGAGGTGATTAAGCCGTTGGCGATGCCGGGCAGAACACCAAGTGCGCGATTGAATGACCCCTCATGAGTTTTGTCAGTTACGCGCCGGAGCAGTACCTTGCCGAGAAGTTGAACCGCTATGGTCACAAGAATGGCAATGAGGATGAAGGCAAAGGGACGGTCCCAAACTTCCGACCACACATCAAAGTGTGAACCGATCCACCTGGCCAGCGGTTGATAAAACCGCAGGCCCGCAAATAGAACTAAAGCCCAACCGAGCAGATCGAGTACGCCCAGAATGAAGCCGCGCCGCCAGCCGTTATATGCGCTCAGCAGAACGATAACGACCAGGACAAGATCAATAAGGTTGAGAGTTCCCCAATTCATTTTCGCACTTCGCGCTCATTTGCGGACGGGACGTCCGCGGTCCCGGTAAGTCACTTGACCAGTTATGGGCTGATTCAATTACTACAAAATCACGGATCAATGTCGTTCATGAGACAAGAAAGTTGGGCGGAGGGCAAGGAGGGCGCTGGACATAAAACGATGTAAGCGAAAGATAGTTGTTTTCAGCGGTGCATTGTTGGAGTAAAGTGCGCGTAATGAAGTTAAGTAGGCGATGAGTAATGGGCGATGGTGATTGAGTAATAGTGAGGAGTGATGAACCTTTGCTCGATTCTGACTTCTGAATCCTGAGTTCTGAATTCTGCTTGCCGAGGTAACGCCATTGAAGATTTGCATTCTTGATCCTTCCTACGAGAACTCCGACAGTCCGATGAAGGATTACGATCCACTCTCCGACGTGCTTCGCCACCTTGAAGGCCACGAATGTGAAACCGCTTACATCGACAAGGCGAAAGGGGTGCGGCAGATCATCGAGCTTTCGCGGCGCGATTTCGATGTCTTCATTAACCTGTGTGACGGCGCCTGGGACGAAGATCGCGCCGGCGTGGAAATAGTGCAAACAATGGAACGGTTGGGCATGCCCTTCACCGGCGCGACCGCAAACTTCTACGAACCCTCGCGCGAGACGATGAAAAAAGTCTGTCAGTTCTGGGGCATCAAGGCGCCGGCGTACGTCCTGGCAAAAGACCCTGCGAGCATCGAAGTGGCGGCCCGAACGCTCCAATTTCCCATGATCGCCAAACACCCTAACAGCTACGGCAGCATAGGTTTGACGAGGGAATCGCGCGTTGAGACGCCGGGCGCCTTGCGCGAACAAGCCGGGAAAATGATCGCCGCCTTCGGGGCCACGCTAATCGAGGAGTTTATCGACGGGCGGGAATTTAGCGTGCTGGTGGTCGAGAACGCCGACGACCCGCTCAAGCCTTTCGCCTATCGTCCGGTTGAGTTTTGTTTTCCCAGCGGCGACTCGTTCAAACATTTCGACATGAAATGGAAAGACTATGAGGCGATGAGCTGCATTCAATGTGAAGACGATGCGATTGCTGAACGCCTGGAGGACATGTCGCGCAAACTCTTCATCGGCTTGAACGGCTCCGGCTACGGCCGCTGCGACATTCGCATGAACGCCAAGGGCGAACTGTTCCTGCTGGAGATCAATCCCAACTGCGACGTCGCTTATCCTCTGGAAGAATCAGCCGGCAGCGCTGACCTCATTCTCCTGCATGAGCCATGGGGTCATCGCGATTTCTTCGAGAAGATTATCCGGGCCGCGCTGAAACGGCAGCAGCGGTCGCATAAGAATTGGCATCTGGCCCTCGACCATCAGAGTCGGTATGGAATGTATGCGCTGGAAAATATCTATTCCGGCCAACTAATCGACGCCCACGAAGAGCAGCCGCACGTGTTGGTAAGTCGGGAGCATGTTCGCGAAAACTGGAACCCGGAACAACAGCGCTGGTTTTCAGAGTATGCCTATCCGTTGACGGATGAAGTTTTTGTGAGTTGGAGTCCCGATCCGGAACACTGGAAGCCCATCAATCATTCCTGCGATCCAAACGCCTGGCTGGAAGGCCTGAACATGGTCGCGCGTCGCGACATTAAGGCCGGCGAAGAGATTACGATGGACTACGCCACGTTTTACAACGAGGCGATGAACGACTTTGTCTGTCACTGTGGCGCTCGGAAATGCCGCGGCATTGTGCGCGGAACCGACTACCGTGAGGCCTTCGTTGAACGTTATGGGGATCACGTCTCTGACTACGTTAGGTCGAAACGAGCGGCGGAAGCGGCCGCGAAGATCCCCGAAGAGATATTCCAGTAAGCTGTTTGGCACTGATGCAGTTTAGAGTTCAAGCTTTAGTTTGTGCTTTCGATTGCCAACGAAACCCGCAGCCTAGAGGCTGATTGCTTTGGAACGTGAATGTCATTGGACAATCCGTCCACAGACTGAAATCTTCTCTACTTCAATTCCATCAGCCAGATGTTGCCGGTGGTCTCGGCATATTCATAAACGATTTGATTACCTACTGGCGACCAGGCCGGATACCGGACGAACGCGTTCAGCTTCGAATAATGCGTGAGCTGCTTTTCTTCTTTGGTTGTGACCGAGACGGAATAGATATTCCAAATGCCATTGCGTAATCCAGCGAAAGCGATCTTACTTCCATCGGGCGACCAACTATGCGGCCAGCTGTGACCGCGATCGAAGGTCAACTGAATTGGCGTCCCTCCACTGCTTGGAACGATAAAGAGATGAGTGTCGTCGCCTCGTTTGGTTTCAAACGCGAGGAATTGTCCATCGGGCGACCAGCAAGGGAATCCCATCAGCTCAGTATCAAACGTCAACTGTTTCTGCTCCCCGCTTGCGATGGGAGCTGTCCAAAGGTTGATGGTTCCACTCTTTTTTGAGTTGAAGGCGAGCTGTCTGCCGTCAGGGGAGAGCACCGCGAACTCCAGGCCTTCGCCGAGGTCCAATAGCGGCTCTTCTTTTCCGGTCGCTAATGAGATGGACCAGAGTGTCAAATGATTATTATTGCGGTCGGAGAGGAACTCGATTCTCTGACTGTCAGGGAACCAATTCGGCTGATTATCGGTGGTTGGATTGGTTGTGAGCTGGGTCAGATTCTTACCATCCGCGTCCGCCACCCAGATGTCGCCACTCGTCCCTGGGCGCCACCTTGTGAGGGCAAGCTTTCGTCCATCAGGTGAAAAACGCGCTAGATTATTTCGCAGGCTGGTATCCCGCGTGAACGGTGCCGGCAGGCCGGATGTGTCGCCTGAGCCAGGCGACAGCGAAACTGACCAGAGATTACTTGAAACCCTGTTAGCGCTGTAGGCGATTTTCTTTCCGTCGGCGGAGATGGTCAAGCCGGGCATAAAATTTCTTTGCCCGACCTCCACGGGTTCGCCAGTCGGTTCGCCCATTGGCGAAAGAGGAATCCTCGATAGTCCAGGGGTGTTGCCTCCCCACCAGGACACATAAACATATTGCCCGTCGGGTGTATAGATTGGTCTAATGCCATTCGTAGCGATTTTCCTTACCTCACCTCCTGCCACAGAAACAGACCAGGCAGAAGAAAGAAGATAATCCCTGGCATCAAATACAATGCGTTTTCCATCCGGCGACCAGGAGGGATCGCCGTGTCCGCCCTGCGGAGTCCCCTGCTTCGTAACCTGTCTTGCCGTTCCGCCTTGAGAGGCAATGACCCAAATAGTTGAAGGCGGCATACTGCCCGATGTAGCAGTGTCGGCGGGCGTACCTGATTGAAACGCGATCATCGAACCGTCGCGCGACCATGCAGGGCACGAACCAAATTCAGCCAGCTGCTTAGCCGAGCCTCCAAATGCGGGAATGACCCAGATACCGCCTCGGCCCCTCGAGTAAAAGGCGATTCGCTGGCCGTCTGGGGACCACGCGGGCTCAAGACTCTGCTGCCCATCGGAAGTCAATCTTATTTCTTGCCCTCCCGGGGTTAGTTGCTTGACATAGATTTCAAAATTTCCGCTTTGATCTGAACTGTAGGCTATCGAATTCCCGTCCGGTGACAACGAAGGAAACTGGTCAAGAGCTGTCGAGAAGGTGAGCTGAGTAGTTCTTAGCACTTGCGGCTTCTCGCTTGCCTGTGGCGCAGACCGGCTGTGATTCAACAGTTTATAGAGCCCGAAGACACCGGCGCTGACTGCTACGATGAGCGTGGTTAGAGCGAGAATAGAACCAGCCTTGTGACGTCTAATCTCGGCGCTCAGAGAATGGGTGATGGTTGAGACGGCTGTTTTGATTTCAGCGGTACTCGCGGTCGTCTTTCCGGTCGCCAAAGGTTGAGGCTGACTAGTAACTGCGGACGCCTTCTGAGGCGTGCCTGGCGCGGCAGAACGATCCAGCTTAGCCTGATAGTCCAGCTCTTCTTTCAGGCTCTTCAGATCGAGCAGCATGTCTTTGATAACTTGATAGCGCTGCTCGCGATCTTTGCGCAGAGCTTTGGTGACAATGCGGGCCAATTCGGGCGGAGCTTCCGGCGTGAAATGCGACAGCAGCGGTGGCTCGCTCTTCAATATCGCCGCGAGAATGTCGCTGGGCGTTTCGCCTTCGAAGGGTTTCTGCCCCGCAACCATCTCGTAGATCACTGCGCCCAGATTAAAAATGTCCGAGCGCGTATCAACCACAACTCCGCGGGCCTGTTCGGGCGACATGTAGCCGATCGTCCCCATAATCACGCCCGAGCCGGTCTGCACATTCTTAGTGGGTGCTTCGGCAGCCAACATGGGGGACGGGGCCTCAACCAATTTAGCCAAGCCGAAGTCGAGCACCTTCACGTAACCATCGGGACGAATCATTACGTTTTCAGGTTTGATGTCCCGGTGAATGATCCCGGCCTGATGAGCGGCCGCCAGCGCGTCGGCAATTTGAATCGCGATGTGCAGGGCTGCCTGGAGTTCGAGGGTGTCGCAGCCCAGGCGCTGGCGCAAGGTTTCGCCTTCGACAAACTCAGTGGCGATCATGAGCGTTGAGTTTGCCTCGCGGATCTCGTAGATCGTGATGATGTTCGGATGATTAAGAGCTGATGCAGCGCGCGCCTCTTGCTCGAAGCGGCGCAAGCGGCTTGCATCTTTCGTTACCGAGGAAGGCAGAAGCTTGAGCGCCACTTTGCGACCCAGCCGTTTGTCCTGGGCGAGATAAACCTCGCCCATCCCGCCGCGGCTGATGAAGGAGATGATCTCGTAGGAACCGATCACTTGCCCCGATTTCAATTCGGTTTTCTCATTCACGATCAACTCGGCCGCCACTTCATAAGCAGGCGAGTCGATGAAGCTGCCATCCTTTTCGTGGGACGAGATGAGCGACTCAACCTCTTTACGCAGCAATTCATCGCCACCGCACGCGCTCGAGACAAAGTCACATCTCTGCGCCGGATCGTGTTGAAGCGCCGAATGAAATATCTCTTTGACTTGTTGCCAGCGGTCGGGTGTCATAGTTGGACGGCAATCTGTTAGTTCGCGGCTCTTCTCGGATCGTGAAACCTGGCCGGACCTCTACTGTTAACGCGCAGAAGCCTGGTCCTGTCCCTCAAATTCCTCAAATCGCTATTCAAGCTTCCGTCTTAGCCAGGCACGGGCCATCTTCCAATCGCGTTCGACTGTGGCATGGCCGACACCGAGGACCTCCGCAGTTTCCTCGATCGAGAGGCCGCCAAAGAATTTCAGTTCGACGATGCGTTCCTGTTGTGGATCGATAGTCCTAAGTTCTTCCAGGGCTTCATGCAAAGCGAGCACGTCGAGATCGGGTTTCGCTATCAGCTTCCCTGCACTGGTGATGGAAAGCTTTTGCTGATCCGACCCGCCTCGCTTCGCTGCTTTATGCTGCCGCGCATGGTCTACCAGAATGCGGCGCATGAGTTGTGCGGCAATGCCGTAAAACTGTGCGCGGTTTTGCCACCTTGGCGCCTTTTGGTCGATCAGCTTCAGATATGCCTCATTAACCAGCGCCGTAGGTTGCAGCGTATGGTCCCGGCGCTCGTGCCGCAAATAGTTGCTCGCCAACCTGCGCAGCTCGCTCTGGACCAGGGGTACCAGCTTATCGAGAGCCTTTTGATCGCCGTTGCTCCAACGGGTCAGGAGTTGGGTTATGGCTGCTTGCGTTTCCATTTCAGTGGCCGTTTGCTGGGCGAAGAAGGGCTAAGTAGTCATCAGCCCGGGACTTCTGCGTTGCGAGGTTCGAGTGCGGATGGATTCTACCTCAATAAGTTTTCGGCTGTAAGGGGATTTCGTGAGGGAATTTTCTGGCGGTGTCCGCGTTAGTAAGTGAGGGGCATTCGAGAAAGAAGCTGGGGCCAAGGATGGCCGCCCCACAAACAACCGCATGGGACTCGGCTTCAGCCCCAGCGCAACGATTCGAAGGAGAACACCAATGAAAAAGCAAGCTTACATAATAATCGCTGTGATAATGCTCGTGACCGTTGCCGGCCTTTCCACCGCGAAAGCCCAGACGAGTGGCCGCCCCGAGTTGAGGGCCAGCATCCCGTTCGCATTCAACGTTGGCGATCGAACTCTACCGGCTGGAGAATATACCGTCCAGTGCGTGAATCCCGACTCATCGCAGAAGGCCTTGCGGGTGCGCAGCAAGGACGGACATGCGAGTGCGTTGGTTCTAACCAATAGCGTCATCGGCAAGATAAGAGACAATGCGAGACTCGTGTTCTACCGCTACGACAATCAGTATTTCTTCACGCAAGCATGGCTGCCGGCGGACAGCATCGGTATGCAGGCCCCCAAGTCGCGCACCGAAAAACAGATTGCGCGTGAACTCGCAGCCACCAGGAAGTCGAAGGAAGTCGTGTCGATTGCTGCGCGACGTTAAAGCTCGTAGCTTTCGCGAGAGACATCAGCATGCGGAGAATTCAAAAAGGGGAACTCGCTGCAAGCTGACAAACGACAACCCGAAGGGCAACCTTCGGGTTGTTGTTTCGTTAGAAAGGAAATGCAGGAAGTCCTGGTTCCGCGCTAAGTTATGTACAGCTTGCCGCGAAAAGAGTGCAGCGTTTATTGGTTGCGCGTCATGAACCGCTGGCATAGACTCGCGGCGCTCGACCCATTTCAACTTACGAACTCTCTAAGATGAGCTCTCCTGAAATCGCCCAACCCAGCATCCGCACGGAAGCGATCGCCGGCATCACCACGTTTTTCACGATGTCGTACATCGTGGTGGTGAATCCTGCAATTCTTTCGACACCCGGAACCGGAATGGCTTTCAGTGGCGTGCTCACTGCCACGGTGTTGGTGTGCTTTATCATGACCCTCTTCATGGGTCTCTATGCCAGGCTGCCGTTTGCGGTCGCGCCCGGCATGGGCATCAATGCCTACTTCACGTTCACTATTATCCTCACGCAGAAAGTCTGGTGGCAGGTGGCGCTGGGAATCGTGTTTTGGGCCGGCGTGCTCTTCCTGGTCATATCCGTTACGCCGGTTCGCGAAACGATCGCGAAAGCAATTCCTGCTGAACTACGACTCGCCACAGCCGCCGGCATCGGTATTTTTCTGACGTTCATCGGACTTAAGAACGCCGGACTGATCGCTCCGGATCCGGTAACCTTCGTTAAG
>Ga0070698_100000259_pt1 | contig 53181 bp, 44 predicted proteins | sample KBSK1502metaG_FD_65477 | JGI IMG/M metagenome (GOLD analysis project Ga0070698, IMG submission 65477) | Corn, switchgrass and miscanthus rhizosphere microbial communities from Kellogg Biological Station, Michigan, USA - KBS K1-50-2 metaG | ecosystem: Host-associated > Plants > Roots >...
GCCTCGACGACTTCCGGCGCCATGACCGCGCCGCCCAGTCGCGTCAGCGCCCCGGCGGCGTTGATGCGGCGACGGACGCCAAGACGTTCGTAAGGATCGGACAAAGTCATGGAAGGAGCTTATAGCAAGCGTCGGCGCGGTTGTGGAAAAGCGATACAGCCGTTGTCGCAGAAGCTGGAGCGGTTAAGCTTCGGGTGTATGACCCGGTATTGGTGGGTGAACCATAAGCAAACTGTCCGTCACGAAATCGACGGCCAATATCTTTGGTCACCTAAGACCTCGAATAACGGGATACGCAATCAGTTCTACGACAACATGAGGCGAGCGAGCCCAGGCGACCTCGTTCTGTCCTACGCCAATCAGGTTATCCGATACGTCGGACGTGTCGCCGAGTTCGCATTCGCGGCGCCAAAGCCAACCGAATTCGGTTCTGCAGGTGCTAACTGGCACAACGAGGGGTGGCTCTTGCCGGTATTTTGGACAGAGCTCGACCCGCCTGTACGGCCAAAGGCAATGATTGATGTCTTGGGGCCACGCCTGCCAAAGAAGTATTCACCGATCCGACCGAGTACAGGCGACGGCAATCAAGGTGTTTATCTCGCCGAGATAGACAAGCCTATATTCGATACTGTGGTCGGCGGCTCAGTCATCAATCGCCAGCTTCTTGCCCGCGGCGGCGCTAACAGTCTCACGTTTCAGACCGTCAAAGAGATGTTGGATGATCAGGAGGAGAAGAACATCCTCGCCGATCCTGGACTGGACGCGACCATAAGAAAGGCCATCATTCAGGCGCGACGAGGCCAAGGCGCATTTCGAGCAAACGTAGAAAGCATTGAAAAGGAATGCAGGCTCACAAAGGTCACGAATCCGTCCCTGTTGATTGCCAGTCATATCAAGCCGTGGCGATCGTGCGAAACGGCCCAAGAGCGTCTCGATGGCATGAACGGGCTGCTACTCACGCCCGATGCAGACCTGCTCTTTGATCGAGGTTTCATAACCTTCCAAGACGACGGCGAAGTGCGGGTTTCGCCTCGATTCGACAACGAAGATCTTCGCCGACTGGGACTCGGTGACCTTAGTCTTCCGCGAAGAGGCTTCTCAGAGGCCCCATTGTTTGGCGCACTGACTCCGTCGCTCCGGACCAATGCAGTTACCTGGCGTATCACCGTTCTCATGTCTATGTCGGCGACTAGCCGCGCTCCGGTGCCATTTTCTTCCTTGTCCAACTCGACACCCCAATGACTGCTGCCTCCCGCTTTGCTGCCCACGCGATCGACACACGTTTCAGCGATCTGCCGCCGGCCGCCGTGCAGATGGCCAAGGTCTTCGTGCTCGACAGCCTCGGCGTCGGCATCGCCGGCTCCTCGGTCGACGGCGCCGAGGGCCTGTTGCGCGTGGCCGCCGGCTGGGGCGCGCCGGCCGTGCCGGTGTGGGGCCGTGCGGCCCGCCTGTCCGCGCCGGCCGCGGCCTTCGTCAACGCCTGGCAGATGCACAACCAGGAATATGACTGCCTGCACGAGGGCGCAGTCGTGCACGCCATGGCAACGGTGCTGCCTGCGGCGCTGGCGGCCGCCGAGATGAAGGGCGGCGTGAGCGGCGCCGACCTGATTGCAGCGATCGCCGTCGGCGTCGACATCGCCGCGGGCCTGGGCCTCGCCTCCCGCGCGGGCTTTCGCTTCTTCCGTCCCGGTACGGCCGGCGGGTTCGGTGCCACGGCGGCGGCCGCGCGTCTGCTCGGCCTCGACAAGCAAGCGCTGCAGGCGGCCTTTGCCTGGCAGCTCGCGCAGGCGAGCGGCACCATGCAGGCCCATGTCGAGGGCAGTCCGATCCTGCCGGCGCAGCTCGCCTTCAATGCCCGCGCCGCCGTGCAGTCGTGCGAGCTGGCGCGGCTGGGCTTTGCCGCGGCAGGCGAGGTGTTCGAAGGCGCCTTCGGCTATCTCGCCCTGTTCGAGGGCGACTTTGCGCTGGAGCCGGTGCTGGAGAGCCTGGGCCGCGACTGGCGTGTCGCGGAGTTCAGCCACAAGCCGTTTCCGGCAGGCCGCGCCACCCACGGCGGCATCGAAGGCGTCATGGCGCTGCAGAGCAAGCACGGCTTCACGGCCGCCGAGGTGGCTCGGATCGAAATCAGCGCACCGCCCCTGATCGGGCGCCTGGTCGGCCGGCCGCCGCGGGCCGACGCGGGCGCGAGCTATGCGCGCCTGTGCCTGGCCTGGGCGGTGGCCAAGGTGCTCCAGAACGGTGCGCTCGACCTGGCCGATTTTCGCGGGCACGCGCTCGCCGACCGCGAGACGCAGGAGCTCGCGCGCCGCGTCGTCCTGAAGAACGACGGCAATGCCGACCCCAATGCGCTCGCCCCGCAGCGCCTGGTCGTGCGGCTGCAGAGCGGCGCCGAGCTCGCCTGGTCGTGCGAGACCATGCTCGCCAACCCGGCGCGCCCGCTCGCGACGGACCAGCATCTCGCCAAGTTCCGGCGCTGCCTGGACTTCGCCGCGACGCCCCTGCCGCCGAAGACGGCCGAGCGCCTGATCGACGCCGTCAACCGCCTCGAGGCGCTGGCGGATGTCCGCCTGCTCGCCGCTCTGGCCGCTACGGAGCCTTGCCAATGATCGCCAGCGGTCCGCCGCCGGGCGGACCCTGGTGCTCGGCGCCGCCGGAGACGTAGAGCATCGTGTCGCCGATCACGCCGGCCAGCACGCCGCCCACCAGCGCGCGGGCGTGGCGCGTCGAATGGATGTCGCTGTCGTCCAGCATGGTGTGACGGCGGCCGCGGATTTCGCCGGACGGCGATGCTTCGGCCTTGGCGAGGACGGCCACGATCTCGCCGCCGAGGCGGCTGAGCACACGCCGGGCGGCGTCGGCGTCGATGGCGTCCTTCATGACGTCGTGGTCGATCATCAGATCGCCCGCCCAGCCCGACGCGTTGCCCAGGACCACGATCTCGTTGCGCAGGAGCTCGACGCCGGCCGAGGTGCTGGCGACATTCGAATAGAGCGACCAGTCGCGGCAGATGGCGGCCTCGGGCGCAGCCGGCACTTCGCCCAGAGCGACCGCGACGCCCAGCGCGGACGCACCCCGCGACAGCGCCATCGAATGGTAGGTGTCGTCGGTCATCACGGCCGCGCCGCGCCGCGCCGCCTCCTCGATACGCTCCTTGGTGAGCAGCGGACACTTGATCTGGACGAAATGCACATCGGACGGCGAGGTGATGCCCGCATCCGCCATGGCCGCGGCGACACCCTCGGCGGTGGCGTCGATCTGTGCCGTGCGGCCGATCTCCTCCGGCGCGAAGGCGCGTGTCAGCCCGATACCGATGGCGAGGCGCTTGTCGGCGGCGGCGGTCGCCGCCGCTTCCCGGCAGAACACCAGGAGATGCGGCGACAGCCCGCCTTCGGTACCGCCGGACATGACGATGGCGACGCGCCGGTCGATCTCCTGAAGCGCGCATTTCAAGCTCTCGGCGAGCAGGAGCTTCAGCGCCAGGGTGGCATAGCCGCGGGTGAAGTCGTTGACGCAGCCATTGCCCTCGGTCTTGCCGACGATGGCGACGATGGTCGCCGGATCGACCTCGCCTGCCTTGATGGCGGCAGCGAGCGGCGCAGTGTCCTGTGGACTCGCGGTCGCCAGCCGTAGGACCCGGGCGCGGCGCATCGTGCTCACGCTTTCCGTCGGTCCAACTCGGGCAGACGCCCTTGAACGACGGCATCCATTATCTGTCGGTAGAGGGTCGATGCCTTTGCCAGGTGCGTGCGAAACTCCCCTTTCTCGTCCTGGTCGCCGATGTGATCGGCCAAGCTGGCTACCGCGTCCAAATCGGCCGCCGCCGCTCGAAGCACGTCGGCAATCGCCAATTCACCTGACCGATCGCCGGGGCGCGCGTCGAGATCCTCCCGATCGGGATCCAGATCACCGAACTGACGGACGATCGACATCGTCATGTAGAGGTGCGAAGACATCACATCGCCGATCTGCCGCCGCAGCCTCCGTCTTCTGAATTCGTCCGAAACTTTCGTCGACAGGGCGCTCAGCTTCTCAAGGTTGGGTTCGGCTGCCTGAAGTGCTTCCATCAGCTTGATCGCCAGTTCCCTGTCCATCGGGCATGCCTCCTCGTCCTGGCCGCAGCTTTCCTCCCGGCAAGTCCTGCCTGTCCACGCATTTTGGGTTGCAAAGTGAAACACTCACGCCGCCTTGCCGGCGTCGCTGCCGTGGCGCTCGCGCCGGCGACGCACCAGGGTGAACGAGACCAGGGCCATGCCGATCACCAGGAACGACACGGCCGTGGTCACCGTGCCCAGCGCATAGAGCACCGGCGTGGTGACGTTGGTGGTCATGCCGTAGATCTCGAGCGGCAGGGTGTTGAAGGTGCCGGCGGTGTAGAGGCTGCGCGCGAACTCGTCGTAGCTCAGCGTAAAGCCGAACAGGCCGACGCCGATCAGGCTCGGCAGCAGGATCGGCACGACGACATGGCGGACGGTCTGCCACGAGGTGGCGCCGAGGTCGCGCGCCGCCTCCTCGTAGCGCCGGTCGAAGCGGTTGAAGACGGCGAACATGATCAGGAGACCGAACGGCAGGGTCCAGGTCAGATGCGCGCCGAAGGCCGAGCTGTACCAGGCTGAATCCCAGCCCAGCACGCGGAACAACAGGCCGATGCCCAGGCTGATCAGGATCGAGGGCACGATCAGGCTGGCGATGGCGAGATAGAAGATGACGGCCGAGCCGCGAAAGCGCGTGCGGAAGGCGAGGCCGGCCGAGAACGAGGCGACGACGGTCACCACCATGGTCGCCACCCCCAGGATCATCGAGCGTTCGAGGGAGCCGGCGAAGTCGCCGACCATCTGCTTCTCGAACAGGTTCTTGAACCAGTGCACCGACACGCCGTTCATCGGGAAGGTGAGCCCGCCCGACGGCCCCTGGAAGGACAGCACCAGAATGGTGAGCGTGGGCCCGTAGAGGAACAGCACGAACAGGGCGAAGAAGGCGGCCAGGCACCAGAAGGCGGGTCCGCGGCGGCCGTTCACGGCTAGAGCTCCTTGCGGATGTCGACCATGCGCATCATGGCGGCGACGGTGAACAGGACCAGCAGCAGCAGCACCACGGCGTTGGCCGCCGCCGCCGGATACTGCAGCAGCGACATGGCGTTCATCATCATCAGCGAGACCGAGGCGCTCTGGCCGCCGCTCATCATCCGCACCGTCACGAAGTCGCCCATGACGATGGTGACGATGAAGATCGAGCCGATGGCGATGCCGGGCTTGCACAAGGGCACGATGACAAAGCGCAGCGCCTGCCAGCCGGTGGCGCCGGCGTCGCGCGCCGCCTCGAGCAGGCTGCGGTCGATGCGCATCATGGAGTTGAAGATCGGCACCACCATGAACAGCGCGTAGAGATGGACATAGGCCAGCACGACGGCGAAATCGGAGAACAGCAGGAATTCCAGCGGCTCCTTGATCAGGCCGAGCTCGAGCAGCGTGGTGTTGGCCAGCCCGTTGCGGCCGAGGAACGGGATCCACGAGATCATGCGGATGACGTTGGAGGTCCAGAACGGGATGGTGCAGACCAGGAACAGCACCGTCTGCCAGGTCGCCGAGCGGACATGGAAGGCGAGGAAATTGGCGACGGCGAAGCCGATCGCCAGGGTCAGCAGCCAGGTGATGGCGGCGAACTCGATGGTCTGCAGGTAGGTCCGCCAGGTGACCGGCGAGAGCAGCAGCTCCTCGTAGTTCTGGATCAGGAAGTCCGGAATGATCTGGGTGGTGTTGTAGTCGAAGAAGCTCACCACCACGATGGTGGCGATCGGCACGACCAGGAACAGCAGGAAGACCAGCGCCAGCGGCGCCACCTGCAGATACGTCGCCCAGGCGTTGATGCGCTTCATTGAGCTAGCGAACAGCGATTCTTTCAGGCCTCATCGCCCTCATGCTCCTCTCCCCCTTGGGGGAGAGGCTGGGTGAGGGGGTTCTGGAACCTCGTCGTGCGCCCCCTCACCTAACCTCTCCCCCAAAGGGGGAGAGGAACATGAGGGAGTGGCGCGAACCGAGCACTCAGGTCCGCGTCAGGCCTACGCCGCGATGAACTGATTCCACTTCTGGACCATGTAGCGGTCTTCATCCATGACCGCGTTCCAGCACGACACCGCGCCCATGCGGTCGTAGAACGAGCCGCCGTCGCGCACGGCGCCGGCCTTTTCCATGACCACGCCCTGCGGGTTCTTGATGTCGCCCTTGGCGGGCTTGCCTTCCATCCAGTAGCCCCACTCGTCGGCCGTCATGTTGGCCTTGGCGGTGTCGAGCACCGCCGAGTAGTAGCCCTGGCGGTTGAGGAAGGCGCCGACCCAGCCCGACAGGTACCAGTTGATGTACTCGTAGGCCGCGTCGAGCTGCGGTCCCTGCAGGTGCTTGGCCAGTCCCAGACCGCCGCCCCAGGCGCGATAGCCTTCCTTGAGCGGCTGGTAGACGCATTGCACGCCCTTGGAGCGCACCGCCGTCACCGCCGGCGACCACATCGACTGGATCACGACCTCGCCGGAGGCCATCAGGTTCACCGATTCGTCGAAGGTCTTCCAGAAGGCGCGGAACTGGCCCTCCTTCTTGGTCTTGATCAGGAAATCGATGGTCTTGTCGATCTCCGCCTTGGTCATGTTGCCCTTGTCGACATACTTCACGATGCCGGCCGATTCGCAGATCATCGCCGCATCCATGATGCCGATCGACGGGATGTTGAGGATCGCCGTCTTGCCCTTGAACTTCGGGTCTAAAATGTCCTTCCAGTTCTCGATCTTGCGGCCGACCAGGTCGGGGCGGATGCCCAGCGTGTCGGCGTTGTAGATCGTCGGGATCATGGTGAACCACTCGGTCTGCCCCTTGGCGAACTTGGTCGACCCCGCGCCCTCGACGAAGCTCACCGTGTTGGGCGCCGTGCCCTGGGCGACGACGCTGTCGGGCTTCAGCTTGCCCGAGGTGAAGATCGGCACGATCTTGTCGAAGTACTTGATCTTCTTGACGTTCATCGCCTGCAGCACGTTGGCCGGATAGACCTTCTTCACCATCCAGTACTCGATGTCGGCGATGTCGTAGGAGTTGGGCTGCGTCACCGCGCGTTGCACGACGGCGTCGGAGTCGAGCGCCGTCATCTGCAGGGTGATGCCGAGGTCGGCTTTGCACTTCTCGGCGATCTCGTTGATGTTCGACACGCCGGTGCCGAACTGGCGCAGCGTGATGTTCTTGGTGGTCTGCGCCCAGATCGTCGGGAAGCCGCTGACCAACCCGCTTCCCAGCGCCGCGCCGGCGAGCGCGCCCGTGCCTTTCAGGACCTTGCGGCGTGCGATGCCCTCCTTGGGGCCGCCATTCAACTTGCGAGCCATCTCCTGTCCCTCCTTCAGCTAGTGACTTCAATGTCCGAGGACATGCACGTCCTCGGGTTTCCACGACAGAACCACCGGCTGGCCAGGCCGCACCGGCGAGGCATCGAAACGCGCCTCGGGGACCATGGCCGACATGGCTTCGAGGCCGACGACGTCGATGCCGACCTGCACGGTCGCGCCGAGATACTCGACCGAGCGCGCGACGCCCGCGATCGCCGAGGCGCCGACATTGGCGAAGCCGTCCGCGGCCACGCTCATGCGGTCGGCGCGGATGGCGACGAATGCGCCGTCGCCCTTCGCCCGCGCCACCGCCGCGGGCAGCACGTTGTGGCCGCCGATGAAGCGGGCGACGAACGACGAGGCCGGTTTGTTGAACACTTCGCGCGCCGTCGCGGCCTGCTCGATCCTGCCGTGGTTCATCACCACCACGAGGTCGGCCAGCGCCATCGCCTCGTCCTGGCTGTGGGTGACATGGATGAAGCTGATGCCGAGCCGCGTCTGCAGGCTTTTCAGCTCCTCGCGCATGCGCACGCGCAGGAACGGATCGAGCGCCGACAATGGCTCGTCGAGCAGCAGCACCTGCGGGTCGGTGATCAGCGCCCGCGCCAGCGCGACGCGCTGCTGCTGGCCGCCCGAGAGCTGGGCCGGCAGGCGCGCGGCAAAGGGTTCCATCTGGACGCGCTTCAGCATCTCGAGCGCCCGCGCGCGGCGGGTCGCCTTGTCGACGCCGCGCATGCGCAGGCTGAACGCCACGTTGTCGGTGCAGTCGAGATGCGGGAACAGCGCGTAGCTCTGGAACATCATCGCCGTGCCGCGGTTGGCCGGCGGCAGATGGGTGATGTTGTCGGCGCCCAGGATGATGTCGCCTTCGCTCGCCTCCTCGTGGCCGGCGATCATGCGCAAGGTCGTGGTCTTGCCGCAGCCGCTTGGTCCCAGCAGGCAGCAATAGGACCCGGCGGGGATGCGCAGGTTGACCGTATCCACCGCCACGGTCTCGCCGAAGCGCTTGGTCAGGGCCACCAGTTCGATGTCGGGCTTTGTCGCCATCGCTTCCTCCACAAGCAAGCCCCATGCCAGCGTTGTGAAATTGGATGGGGATGGCGCCAGCAGTTGTTCCTCTCCCCCGCTAGGGGGAGAGGAGCATGAGGTGAAGTGATAGTCTCCAGCCTTGGCGCGGGTCTTGCAGCCGCGTCGCCAAAGGGAAAGGCAAGCAGATGCGTTTGATCGGCGTCGATGTGGGCGGCACCTTCACGGACCTGGTCTATGCCGACACCGACGCCGGCCGGACCGCCGTTCACAAGGTCTCGACCACGCCCGACGATCCCTCGCGCGGCGTCGTGCAGGGGCTGATGGCGCTCTGCGACAAGTATGACATTCCGCGCGAGACCATCGACGTGGTGTTCCACGGCACCACCATCGCCACCAATTCGATCCTCGAGCACGACGGCGCCGTCACCGGCATGATCACCACCGGCGGCTATCGCGACATCCTTCACATTGGCCGCCATCAGCGGCCGCAGCACTACTCGATCATGCAGGACATCCCCTGGCAGAGCCGTCCGCTGGTCAAGCGGCGCCATCGCAAGACGGTCAAGGAACGCCTGGTGCCGCCGAGGGGCGAGGTGCTGGAACCGCTCGACGAGGCCGGCGTGCGCCAGGCGGTGCGCGAGCTGAAAGAGGCGGGCGTGCAGGCGATCGCCATCTGCTTCCTGTTCTCCTATCTCGATCCCGCGCACGAGGCGCGCGCCATGGCGATCGTGGGCGAGGAATATCCCGAGTGCTTCGCCACCACCTCCTCGTCGGTGTCGCCGCAGTTCCGCGAGTTCGAGCGCTTCACCACCACGGCGATGAACGCCTTCGTCGGACCCAAGGTGCGCAACTACGTGACGCGGCTCGAATCGGAGATCGAGGCCTCGGGCTTCAGGGCCGACCTCCGCATCATGGCGTCGAACGGCGGCGTGGCGACGCCCGCCATGGTGGCCGAGCGGCCGGTGCTCACCCTGCTGTCGGGTCCGGCGGCCGGCGTGATCGGCGGCGACTGGGCGGGCGGCCTCTCGGGCCGGCGCAATCTCATCACCTTCGACGTCGGCGGCACCTCGGCCGATATCGGCATCGTCACCGACGGCGGCTTCGGCGAGGCGACGGCGCGCGACACCTGGATCGCCGGTTTTCCGGTGCTGGTGCCGATGATCGACGTCCATACGATCGGCGCCGGCGGCGGCTCGATCGCCTTCGTCGACCAGGCCGGCGCCTTCAAGGTCGGGCCGCGCTCGGCCGGCGCCGTGCCGGGCCCGGCGGCTTACGGGCTTGGCGGCACGCGCGCCACCGTGACCGACGCCAACATCGTGCTGGGCCGGCTCGACAGCAGCAACTTCCTGGGTGGCGGCATGTCGCTCGACGAGGTGGCGTCCCGGCGGGTGATCGGCGAGCTGGCGCGCGAGCTCGGCCTTAGCGACCGCGAGGCGGCGGAAGGCGTTATAACCCTGATCAACGCCAACATGGCCAACGCCATCCGCTCGCGCACCGTCCAGAAGGGCATCGACCCGCGCAACTACGCCCTGGTCGCCTTCGGCGGCGCCGGCCCGCTGCACGGCGCCGAAGTGGCCGACATGCTGGGCGTGCCCGAGGTCATCGTGCCGCCGCATCCCGGCATCACCTCGGCGGTCGGCCTGCTGATCAGCGACCTGCGCTACGACGCCATCCGCACCTCGTTCCAGGTTTCCAGCGCGGCCGACCTTGCCCGCATCAATTCGGATTTCGCCGCCATGGCGAAGGAACTGGCCGACCGTTTCACCGCCGACGGCATCGACCTGGCGCGTGTGAGCTTCGAGCGCCGCGGCGATCTTCGTTACGTCGGCCAGGGCTACGAGCTCAAGGTGCCGATTCCCGACGGCACGATCGACGCGGCAGCGCTGGCCAAGGTGTTCGACGCCTTCCACGAGATCCATCGCCGCGAGTACGGCCATCACTTCGCCGACTCGGCGATCGAGATCGTGAACCTGCGGCTGGTCGGCGCGGCCAGCGCCGCCACCATCGCCAAGCCCACGCCCGGCACGGCCACGTCGCTCGAGGCGGCCAAGGTGCGCACCGGCGCCTGCACTTTCCGGATCGACGGCCAGCTCGCCGACTATCCGACGACCTTCTATCGCCGCGACCTGTTGCCGGTCGGCGAGCGCATCCCCGGCCCCGCCATCATCCTGCAGATGGACTCGACCACCGTGGTACCGCCGCGGCATGGCTTCGAAGCAGACGCCGCCGGCAATTTGATCGTACGGAAAGCCGATGCTTAAGGAGTCCTGCACTTTCCTGAGGGGTTTCCGCAGGTTTCCGCTAGTCAAAGACAGCCGCCGACGGGCTGCGGAAAACATCGATAAAATGCGCATCCGAGGGGGTTTCCGCACTTTCCGCTACCCTTTTCGAGATGTTGGCCATGGGGGTCGTGTCATTGCTGGGAGCGCGCGACTCCGATCGCGCGTCTTCGTTCGCGACAGGAGGAAGACCGCGCCATCGGAGTGGCGCGCTCCCAGCAAAAACACCTACGACAAATCGAAGTGAAAGTCAAGGACCGTAAGTTTTCCTAGGAGCCTCCCATGACCACCGCCCCTCTCCGCCAGCCGGCCGTAAAACCCGACCGCATTGACCCGATCACCACCAGCGTGATCCAGGGGGCGCTGGAGAACATCGCGGTCGAGATGGGTTATAAGCTGATGCGCATGAGCTACTCCTCGATCATCCGCGAGTCGGAAGATTTCGGGGCGGCTCTGGTCGATGCCGAGGGCCGGGGGCTCGCCGAATCGGCGCAGTCGACGCCGCTGCAGTCGGGCCCGATCCCGGGCTATGTCCGCGGCGTGCAGCGGATCCTGGCCGAGCGCGGCGACACCATCCGGCCGGGCGACGTGATCATGCACAACGACGCCTATTCGGGCGCGAGCCATGGACCGGACGTCGCTTTCATCGTGCCGGTGTTCGTCGGTGGCCGGCTGATCGCCTTCGCCGCCACCACGGCGCATCACCTCGACATCGGCGCCCTGTCGCCCGGCTCGTGCGGCATCGTCGAGGCGATCGACGCTTATGCCGAGGGCCTGCAGTTCAAGGCGATCAAGGTCTACGACCGCGGTGTGAAGAACGACATGGTCTGGCAGATCGTGCGCGACAATATCCGCGCCTCGGACCTCGTGGTCGGCGACATGGATGCCCAGGTCGCCGCGGCGCGCATCGGCGCCGAGCGCATGGCCGAGCTGGTCGAGCGCTGTGGGCTAAAAACCTTCGACCTCGCCTGCACCGCCCTGATGGATCACGCCGAGCGGCTGATGCGGCAGGCCATCGCCAGGCTGCCCGACGGCGTCTATCGCGCCGAGACGGCGATCGACGGCTATCTCGACAGCGACGATCCCGCCAAGAAGGAGCTGCCGATCGTCGTCACCATCACCAAGAAGGACGACAGCCTAGTGGTCGACCTCACCGGCACGGCGCCGCAGGTGCCCGACCGGCCGATCAACATGCCGCTCGAAGGCACCGCCGACATCGCGATCTGGCTCACCATCCGCTCGGTGCTTTTAGACACCGAGATCCACGGCCACATCCCGGTGAACGCCGGCCTGATCCGGCCGATCACCATCGTGGCGCCCAAGGGGTGCCTGGCCAACCCGACCTTCCCCGCCCCGACCATCGCCCGCTTCTGTCCCGGCAACCAGCTCGCCGATACGGTGATGAAGGCGCTGTCGCAGGCGATGCCGGGCAACGTCTCGGCCGGCATCGGCAACCTGAAGGTCATCGCCTTCTCCGGCCTGAAGGACGAGACGCACTGGGTGCACATGGAGATCTTCGAGGGCTCCTATGGCGGCCGGCTGGGCAAGGACGGCATGGACGCCGTCGACACGCTCTACGCCAACACCCGCAACAACCCGATCGAGGACATCGAGACCCACCTGCCGCTGCGCGTGCTGCGCTACGAGCTGCGCGAGGACGTGGCCGGCGCCGGCAAGTGGCGCGGCGGCCTGGGCTCGGTGCGCGAGTTCGCGTTCCTGAGCGACGGCGGCGCTTCGGTCGAGGGCGAAGGTCACCGCTACCGGCCGTGGGGCTTTTTGGGCGGGAGCGAAGGCATGCCGGCCAAGCTCGATCTTCTGTTGCCGGGCAGCAACGCGCCCAAGGTGCTGCCGTCGAAGGTGCCGCACATGAACATCACCAAGGACGGGCGGTTCGTGTGCTACGGCCCGGCCGGCGGCGGCTACGGCAATCCGCTGGAGCGCGATCCGGCGAAGGTGGCCGATGATGTGCTGGACGGCGTCATCTCGGTCGAGACTGCGCTTAGAGACTATGGCGTCGTGGTGTCGGCCAAGGGTGCCGTCGACCACGCAGCAACTGAAAAAGCACGCGTCGGGCGTACTGGCTGAGCGCTGTTCTTGATGGCGATTTGGGCAACGCCCGTAGGGAAATCCCGTCATCGTCCTGTACGAACGCACCATATGACGAGGGCACTTCCCCTTGCCGGACTCCGGCAAGGGGAAGAAAGCTGACCCGACTTGCTCGCAGCGGCCTCGATAGGCGCTGTCTCACTTTTTTGAGCCGGGGTTCGAATCCCGGAGAAGCGACTGCGAGCGACGCACTTGTCCGTGGCAGGACTCCGGCAAACGCACGACTGCATTCGATTCATCGGCAACCTATGATAAAGTTCAGCTCATGGGCGGGACTCACGCTGACGGCGGTGGTGCCACACGCCAATTCGGCCGGGCGTTCGCCGGGACGGTGCTGGCGCTGGTCGCGTTGGGGCTCTGGTCGTACCGGGACGGCATTTCATCCTGGTTCGCGGCCTCGTACACGACCTCGATCGGTTTCAAGACGCAGAACAAAGGCGACGACTTGCGCCTTCAGCGCGCTTTCGCCGCTGTGCAATCGGCACAGCCGAACGAGGCAACGTTCGAACTGGAGCCCGGTTTTCACCCCTTCCGTGACGTCCAGGTGACGGGGACGTCGCGCGCCGCGGCCGTCGCTGCGGCCGAGGCCCTGTCGAAGGCCATAGTTGCCGCCTTCAACGCTGAAGGTCCCGATACCCTCAGCGTCAGCGTGCGCCGTCGCGGCCACGCCGTGCCCGGGCCGACAACCGATGCAATCAAATCGGCGCTCGCGTACGGCGGCCCGGTGCTCGCGCTGGCCGGCATCGCGCTCCTCTGGCTCGGTTGGCGCGACTGGCCGGCCGGCGCCATGCTCGATCGCATGCCACGAATGGCTGCCTTCAGTGCGCTCGGCGTCATGGCTTTCGGCGTCCTGCCCTTCGTCATGCCGGGTTGGGTGTTCATGGCGCTGTTTGCCATGGCCATTCCCGCCGCGATCTTCGGCGTCATCATCCACAAGATGCAGCACGTCCGCCGCGCCGCGAACTGGCCGTCGGCACAGGGGCGCATCGTGCACTCGCAAATGCGTACAGTGCGACGCGAAAAAGCCGACGCCGCGACGAAAGTCGGCAACGTGCCGGCCGTCGAATACGTCTACTCCGTCAACGGTGTCGAATACCATGGCAAGCGGATCGGCATCGGCGAAATTCCCGCCGACAGTCCGCAGGCCGAGGCGGCTCTCGAGCGCTATCGGGTCGGCCGCACGGGCCCCGTTTTCTACAATCCCGACAAGCCCGAGGAGGCCGTGCTGGAACGCGACCCGCCGGCTCGCCCGGCCGTGGTGTACGGTGTTGCCGCCTTGGTGATGCTGGTTGGCCTTGCCGTCGTCGTCACCTTCACACAGGCCCGCGCGATCATCGAGTGGCTGCAACCCTATTTCCCGCCCGGCGCGGTCGTGCAAGGCGTGTTGTTTTGCGGGGCCGCTGGATTGCTGATGCTGCTGTTCCTGGCTTCCGAGCGGCGCGCCGCCACGGCCGCAACACGTTGGCCGACCGCGACGGGGACGATCCTGTCGAGCTTCGCTGAATCGCATCGCACTCTCGTTCCGCGTGGGCGGGGCCAGACGGTGGTCGTCTGGTCGCCTGTGGTCGAATACAACTATCGCGTCCTTGACCGCGACTATCACGGCTCGCGCGTTGCGTTCGGCGCCGCCGCTGCGGGCGCACGCGAGTTGGCCGAGATGACGGTCGCGCGCTATCCGGTCGGTCAAATGGTGGCCGTGCATTTCAATCCCGCCACCCCCTCCGTCGCCGTGCTGGAGCCACGCGTCGCGTTCAACTGGTCGACTCTCTTGGTAACCATTGCTTTCTTTGCTGCGGCCGTATTCTTTTCCGGCTGGCGCGGCTTTCTCCCATAGAGGGTCGACACCGGAGTGCGATGCCTCCAAGTCGGCCGCATCTTCGGCGTAGTGCGCCCCTCGGCGGCAAGAGGCGCCACACAGATCACGATCGGCTTGCCAGGCCAGGAGGTCTCGGTAACATTTCCCTTGCTCGCGCGTTCGTACGCCGGCGGTTTCCTGGGGAAGCAATTTATCCCTCCCGACCACCCTGTCGCTCCGTGGTCTGGTCGGGACGAGCAAAGGGTGGCGCAATGCCAGGTTCCCTGGACGAGGCATCGCTTGGCCTGATGGCACGGCAGTTCTAGGTGATGGGGCCAAGCCACGACATTGGCGCCAGCCAGCCTCCAGGGCGTCGAAGCCGCTGCCGCCGGCGGTTCGTTCGGCCATGTCCAGGGGTAGTTCCAGTTCGGACGCCGCAGCGAGGGCGTTGCCTGGTGTTCGGCCAGCTCTACTTCCCGAACCACGAGCCCTTCGCACCGTCTAGGGTGGGAAGCCCTTGGTACGACCCTGCCGTTCTTCAGCCACGTTGCCCTTCAAGCGGCGGCCCGCAATTCATGGATTCTCAAGGCAGCCTCAGGGTTTTTGAGCAGGGCGGCGGACATTACAGCGGGCGTCCCAATAGGTCCGCTTTGTGCCCGGTAGCAAACATGGTCATGCCGTCTCGTGAGTGGTAGCGTTCTCGTTCAACCTTCGCTGGCCAGCCTCTGAGGCAGACGACGTTGGTTTAGTACCTTCTCAGCAAAGGCGGCCACCGACCTGACGGCGGATCCGGCAGATGAATCCATCATCCTGGTTCGGCGCTGATGGAGAGCGTAGGCTCCAGATCTTGTGGGAGGACGGCGAACGCGTCTTCTGCAGAGGAGAGAGCCACGCCGACGGTCATCGGACCTCGGTGTTGGTCGTGCTGCCCGCCGCGGAACATCCGACACCTGCCTTCCTCGATCGCCTTGCTCGCGAATACGACTTGAGGGACGAACTCGACGGGGCGTGGGCGGTGCGGCCGATTGAGCTCGTCCGCGACCGGGGCCGGACCATGCTGCTGCTCGAGGACACTGGCAGCGAGCCGCTGCACCGATTGCTCGGACCGCCCATGGAGGTGCGGAGCTTTCTCAGCCTCGCCATCGCGATCGCCGCGGCGCTCACACAAGTCCATCGGCGCGGCCTCGTCCACAAGGACATCAAGCCGGCCAATATCCTGGTGGACCGCACGACGGGAGAGTTCAGGCTCACCGGTTTCGGCATCGCGTCGCGTCTGCCGCGCGAGCGCCAGGGGCCCGCGCCGCCCGAGTCGATCGCGGGCACGCTGGCCTACATGGCGCCCGAACAGACCGGGCGAATGAACCGCTCGATCGACGCCCGCAGCGACCTCTACGCCCTGGGCGTCACGTTCTACCAGATGCTCACGGGCTCACTGCCGTTCGGCGCGGCAGATCCCATGGAGTGGGTCCACTGCCATATTGCCAGAAAGCCGGTGCCGCCCAGCGAGCGGCTGGCGGTTGTCCCGGCCGCGCTCTCCACCCTCGTCCTGAAGCTGCTCGCCAAGACCGCCGAGGAGCGCTACCAGACCGCGGCCGGCCTGGAGCGCGACCTCCGGCGCTGCCTTGCGGCATGGCAGGCTCAACAGCGGATCGACCCCTTTCCGCTCGGCCAACACGACACGCCCGACCGACTTGTGATTCCCGAGAAACTGTACGGACGCGAACGCGAGATCGAGACCTTGCTGGCCGCTTTCGATCGAGTGGTGGCAGGGGGGACATCTGAATTGGTGCTGGTTTCCGGATATGCCGGAATCGGGAAATCGTCCGTCGTCAACGAGCTCCACAAGGTGCTGGTCCCGCCGCGTGGCCTGTTTGCGACGGGCAAGTTCGACCAGTACAAGCGTGACGTTCCCTACGCGACTCTGGCGCAAGCCTTTCAGGGCCTGATTCGCCCGCTGCTTGGCCAGAGCGATGCCGAATTGGGCCAGTGGCGCGATGCGCTGCGCGAGGCGCTGGGCCCCAACGGGCAACTGATGGTCGACCTGGTGCCCGACCTGAAGCTCATCATCGGCGAGCCGCCGCCGGTCCCTGAGTTGCCGCCCCAGGACGCGCAGCGCCGCTTCCAGCTGGTGTTCCGCCGCTTTCTCGGCGTCTTCGCCTGTGCCGGTCATCCGCTGGTGCTGTTCCTCGACGACCTGCAATGGCTCGACCCGGCGACGCTCGATCTGCTTGCGGATCTGCTGACCCGGCCGGAGGTGCGCCATCTGCTGCTGATCGGCGCCTACCGCGACAACGAGGTCGATGCCGCTCATCCGCTGACGCGTACACTCAATGCGATCCGCCAGGCGAAGGCGCAGGTGCAGCACATCAGCCTGGCGCCGCTTGCCCGGGACGACCTGGGCCAACTCGCGGCGGATGCGCTACACTGCGCGCCAGAGCCGGCCAGCGGCCTCGCCCAGCTGGTCCACGCGAAGACCGCCGGCAATCCGTTCTTCGCCATCCAGTTCCTCACCGCGCTCGCCGACGAGGGCTTGCTCACCTTCGATCACGATGCTGCGCGATGGTCCTGGGATCTCAATCGCATTTACGCCAAGGGTTACACCGACAATGTGGTGGACCTAATGGTCGGGAAGTTGGCCCGCCTGCCCACTAAGACCCAGGCTGCATTGCAGCAGCTTGCCTGCCTCGGCAACATCGCCCAATTCACGATACTTTGCATCGTTCACGGGACCTCGGAGGAGGAGCTCCACTCGGATTTGTGGAAGGCGGTCCGTCTGGATTTGATCGTGCGTCTGCAGGGCGCTTACCGGTTCGTCCATGACCGCGTCCAGGAAACCGCCTATTCCCTGATCCCGGCAGACCTGCGTCCCGAGGCGCATCTGCGCATCGGACGGCTGCTCGCGGCGCACACGCCGCCGGAGAAGCGCGAGGAGGCGATCTTCGAGATCGTCAATCAGCTCAACCGCGGCGCCACGCTGATCACCGAACAAGGGGAACGCGAGCAGCTGGCCGAGCTCAACTTGATTGCAGGCCAGCGCGCCAAGGCCTCTTCCGCCTACGCCTCGGCGCTCACCTATCTCACCGCCGGTGAGGCCCTGTTGCCTGAAGACTCGTGGGAGCGCCGGCACGAGCTCACCTTTGCGCTAGAGCTGAACCGGGCCGAATGCGAGTTCCTGACCGGCAGGCTGCCGGAAGCAGAGCAGCGCCTGGCGGCGCTGTCGGCCCGCGCTGCAGACAGGGTCGAAAAAGCGACCGTCGCGTGCCTGCGCATGGACCTATACGTGAACCTCGACCAGAGCGGTCGCGCGATCGCCGTCGGCCTCGACTACCTCCGGCATCTGGGCATCGAGTGGTCGGCGCATCCGACCGAAGACGAAGCGCGCCGCGAATACGAGCGGATCTGGTCGCAGCTCGGCGACCGCACGATTGAAGAGCTCGTCGGTCTGCCCTTGATGAGTGACCCGGCGTCCTTCGCGACTCTCGATGTGTTGACCAAGCTCGCGCCGCCCGCGTTCTTTACGGATGTCAACCTGCTTTCCCTGGTCACCTGCCGAGCGGTCAATCTGAGCCTCGAGCGCGGCCACAGCGATGGTTCGTGCCCCCATTTTGAATGGCTTGGCCTGGTGGCCGGCGCGCGCTTCGGCGACTACAAGGCCGCGTATCGCTTCGGCCGGCTCGGCTACGAGCTGGTCGACCAGCGCGGGTTGAAGCGCTTTCAGGCCATGACCTACATACTCTTCGCAGCTCACATCATACCGTGGGCGAAACATCTCCGGTCTGGTCGTGATCCGGCGCGCCGCGCGTTCGAGGCCGCCAACCAGATCGGCGACCTCACTTATGCGGCCTACAGCTGCGAGCTGCCGAGCACGAACCTTCTCGTGGCAGGCGATCCGCTCGTCGAGGTGCAACGTGAGGCCGAGCATGCTCTTGCCTTTGCACAGAAGGCGCGGTTTGGTCTCATCAGTGACCTCATCGCCACGAAGCTCAGGCTGATCCGCACGCTGCGCGGGTTGACACCGACATTCGGCCGCTTCGATGATGCGGAGTTTGACGAGTTGCGGATGGAGCGCCGTTTCGCCACTAACCCTGATTTGGCCCGCGCCGAGTGCACGTATTTGACCCGAAAGCTGCAGGCGCGCTTCTTTTCCGGGGACTATACCGCAGCCGTCAATGCCTCATCGAGGGCGCAGTCGCTGCTTTGGACGTCGCTAACGACTCTGGAAGCGGCGGACTATCACTTCTACGGAGCGCTTTCCCGAGCGGCATTCTGCGACTCCGCGTCGCCTGACCAAAGGCAGCAGCATCTCGACGCTCTGGCCGCTCACCACCGGCGGCTTGAGGTCTGGGCGGCGAGTTGCCCGGAGAACTTCGAGAACCGTGCCGTGCTGGTCGGCGCGGAGATCGCCCGGATCGAAGGCCGGGTGCTCGATGCCGAGCACCTGTACGAACAGGCCATCCGTTCGGCGCAGGTAAACGGCTTTGTCCAGAATGAGGCGCTCTCCCACGAGCTTGCGGCACGCTTCTACGCAGCCCGCGGGTTCGACCAGTTCGCCGATCTCTACCTGCGCAACGCCCGCTACGGCTATCTGCGCTGGGGAGCCGATGGCAAGGTGCGGCAGCTCGACGAGCTGTATCCACACCTCAGGGAGCAAGAGCCGACGTCCGCTCCGACGAGCACGATCGGGACGCCGGTCGAGCACCTGGACCTTGCGACCGTGCTCAAGGTATCGCAGGCCGTCTCGGGTGAGATCGTCCTGGAAACGCTGGTCGACACGCTCATGCGCACGGCCATCGAGCAGGCAGGTGCCGAGCGGGGCCTGTTGATTCTTCAGCGTGGAGCCGAGCCGCGGATCGAGGCGGAAGCCACGACCGGCGGCGACACGGTCGTCGTGCAGCTGCGCGACCAGGCGGTGACCGCTTCCGTGCTGCCGGAGTCGGTGCTCCACTATGTCCTGCGCACCCGCGAGAGCGTCCTTCTCGACGATGCCGCCGCCCAGCCCGCGTTTGCCGCCGATCCCTACCTCCGAGAGCACCAGGCGCGGTCCATTCTCTGCCTGCCCTTGATCAACCAGGCCAAGCTGATCGGCGTGCTCTATCTAGAGAACACCCTGACCACCCGGGCCTTCGCGCCCGCCCGTAGCGCGGTGCTGAAGCTGCTCGCCTCGCAGGCGGCGATCGCACTGGAGAATGCTCATCTGTACCGCGATCTCGAACAACGCGAAGCCAAGATCCGACGTTTGGTCGACGCCAACATCATCGGCATCTACCTCTGGGACCTCGAAGGCCGGATCATCGAGGCCAACGACACCTTTCTCCGCATGGTGGGATTCGATCGTGAGGATCTCGTCTCCGGTCGCCTGCGCTGGACGGACCTGACGCCGCCGGAATGGCACGACCTCGACGCACGGGCGGTCGACACGCTGAGGATGGTCGGGCGCTCGGCACCGGTCGAGAAAGAGTACTTTCGCAAGGATGGCAGCCGTGTGCCGGTGCTGATCGGCTCGGCCGCGTTCGACGACCGACGGGATGAGGGCGTCGCCTTCGTGCTGGATCTGACCGAGCAGAAGCGGGCGGAAGCCGAAGCCCGCGAGAGCGAGCGGCATGTCCGCGAGATGCAGATGGAGGTCGCGCACGCCAATCGCGTCGCAACCATGGGGCAGCTCACGGCCTCGATCGCCCATGAGGTGAACCAGCCCATTGCCGCGGCGGTCACCAACGCCCAGGCGGCGCTGCGCTGGCTGGCGGCGCGACCGCCCAATCTGGAGGAGGTCCGGCAGGCGCTCGACCACATCGTCAAGGACGCCAATCGCGCCGGCGACGTGATCGGCCGAATCCGTGCGATCATCAAGAAGGCGCCGGCCCGCAACGACCGGGTGGACATGAACGAGGCGATCCGCGAGGTGATCGAGCTCACCCGCGGCGAAGTGGCGAAGAACGGTGCGTCGGTGCAGACGGCACTCGGAGCGGACTTGCCGCTCGTCGAAGGCGATCGCGTACAATTTCAGCAGGTTATCCTCAATCTGATCGTCAACGCTGTCCAGGCAATGGGCGCGGTCGAGGAAGGGCCGCGTGAGTTGTTCATCACCACCGCTCGAGCCGAACCAAACGGCGTGCTGGTTGAGGTGAAGGATTCGGGGCCGGGCGTGGCTCCGGCGAATCTCGACCAGCTCTTCACCCCGTTCTACACGACGAAGCTCGGCGGTTTGGGGATGGGGCTGTCGATCTGCCGTTCGATCATAGAGGCTCATGGCGGCCGGTTGTGGGTGACCGCCAATCAGCCCCGGGGCGCCATTTTTCACTTCACGGTGCTCATCCACCCGGACAGCACATCGTGATTTGGGCACCTGTTATGTACCGACATATGCCAGCTTGCGCACAGAAGCGGCAAGCGTGTGCCACGAGGCGCATGTCCGATCTGGGGTCAAGAGCGGAAGTGACGACAGGTCCGCCGTATGTCCGGTTACGGGCTAATCTCTGGCTGGCGGCCAGTACACACACCCCCGGTTTACTTCGCTCCCTTTGTTTCCTGCAGATACTCGAGGATCGACGCCACATCCTTCTCGGCGATCGGCGCCTTATAGGCGTGGATCATCTTGTCGACCACGCCCGCCCACGTCGCCTGGGAGAGGCTGTGCTGGGTAAGCACCATGCCGGCGGAGTGACAGGCGAGGCAGTTGGCGTTGATCGCCTCGGCCTTGGTCCCGCCGGGGAAAGCGACGGTGCTGGTCGGCAGGTCGACCGATACCGATTTCAGCCCGAACGTCTGCGGCGCGCCGGTCGAGACGGGTGCCGATGCGACCGGAGGGAGGACCGGCGGTCCCGACGAATCGGGATGGCCGATGAACGCCAGCACCAGCCCCGCCAGGCAGGCGGCGCCGAACCCGACCGCGCCGAAGGAGAGGTTCATGTGTCCCTCATGCCGCCGTCAGGTGGATGGTCTCGATGGCGTTGTGCATGAACCCGCCTGGGTTCCAGTTCAGCGTCGCCGGCTGGACGAGACCGTCGCTATTGGCGCAGCGGACCATGATGGACAGGGCGCCCGCCGTGGGGACGAACTCCGTTTGCCATTGGCGGAAGCTGTACTTGCCCTCGTCGCGGCCGAGCATCGTCGGCAACCAGCTCGCTCCGCCGTCGAGCGAGATCTCGACCGATTTCACGGCGGTCGAGCCGCCGAAGGCGATGCCGCGCACCGCCGTCCTCGCGCCCGCCTTCAGCGCGACGCCGGCTTTCAGGTTGGTGACGAATGAGCGCGGCACCATCTTGTTGATCGGCACCATCTTCACGTCGGTCTGACCCGGCTTCATGGTCGCGCCCGGCGTGTCGGGGATAAGATAAGCCGTCTTCATCCAGTAGTTGTCGTCGGGCCCGTCGAGAACCTCGATGCGGTCGAGCATCTTCACCCAATAGGTCGAGTACCAGCCGGGCACGATGAGCCGCAACGGAAAGCCGTTCAGCAGCGGCAGCGGCTCGCCGTTCATGGCGTACGCGATCATCACCTCGCCGTCGCGCGCATGGTCGACCTCGAGCGACTTCATGAGTTTCGGCGCGCCCTCGACCACCGGCTCGTCGAGGCCGGCAAACCGCACCCATTGCGCGCCGCGCTTGACGCCGGCCCGGTCGAGCACGTCCTTCAGCCGCACTCCCATCCATTTGGCGTTGCCCATGGCGCCGTTCGACCACTGCGCGCCGGCGACCGGCGGCGCGGTGTAGCCGCGCGAATTGCCCGAGCACTGGTTGACTGCCGCCAGCTCGACCCGCGGCAGTCCGTCGACGACGTCTTTCAGGGTCATCGACAGCTCGCGCTCGACATGGCCGCGCACGGAGAGGCGGAACGTATCGACATCGACTTCGGTCGGAATGACGGCCCAGTGCCAGCGGACGAAGAACGAATCGTTGGGGGTGAACACGCCGCGATCGAACACCTCGAACGGCGTCTCGAGCAGCGGCGGCCGCGTGCGTTGCAGGATCATGGCTGCTTTTTGCGGGAAGGACGTCGTGATAACGCGCGCTGTGGGGCCCTGCGGCAGCGGAAGGTCGACCCGCGCTTCAGCCCGCGCTGAACTCACCCACGCCGAACCGGAAACGATTGCCAGGCTGCCGGCGGCTGCCTGTCCCAAGAAGGACCGTCGTGTGGTCCCGATCGTCTGGCGCATCGATTCGCCCGTCAATTGATGGTCTGGTGCTCTGGCGGCGCACGATGCACCTGTCTCGGACCAGCGCGCCATCAGATCAACGTATGAGGTCCTCATACCGATTCAACGTTCGACTCTCCATGCGAGGAGCGGTTCGTCCTGGTCGCTTAGCGGTGCGGATTCGGAGCGGAGCAAGCGACGACTTCACTGACTAATTCCAGTATTGTCGCAGTCGCCCTATTTCCAGGCAGCTTGATGAGATCGACGTGCGCTGGCTCGGCTCCAATGACGAAGTCTGTCATCCGAGATTGTCGGTCAATCCAGGGAACGGCAGCATCAGGCTGCTTGTGGCTGGACTGTTAGTCGCGGCTCTGCATCCAGCCCGCGCCGAGGACCTGCGCGGCGAGCTCAAGCGCTTCCTGTATGACGAAGCAATGGCGACGCTTCATGTTCGGAGCTACCTGCTCGACCGCCAGAACCCGACACCCCCCAACTTTGTCGCCCAGGTCGTCGGTGGATGGGTAGGCCTTCAAACCGGATGGTTTTACGACACATTCCAGCTGGGCGCCGTCGGCTACACCACGCAGCCCATTTGGGCGCCGCAAAATGGCCAGGACAACGCGGGCATGACCACGCTTCTGGCGCCAAACGGGAATGGGTTCTTCACCCTCGGACAGGCCTATATCTCCGCGCGATGGCAGGGCCAGACCTTCACCGGCTTTCGTCAATATGTCGACGAACTGGAAGTCAATCCGTTCGACGATCGAGAGTTGCCGCAAACATTCGAGGCCTACGCGCTGCGCGGCACGCTGGGCGCGGTCAATTATTTCGCGGGCTATGTCGCCGCCGTGAAGCCGCGCAACTCCGCAACCTTCATCAACATGGGCCAGGCCGGCGGCGCCCCCAACGTCAATGCCGGCATGGCGCTGGGCAGCTTGAAATACGGCAGCATGGACAAGCTGCAGCTGCGTACCTCGACCTATTACGTGCCGGATATTCTGTGGTCGTCCTATAGCGACGCGGGCGGAACCATTCCCATCAGCGAGGACTTCAAGCTCCAGCTATCCGGGCAATTCGCGGTACAAGGCAGCAACGGCCTCAACCTCCTGACCGGGCAACCGTTCAGCACCTTTTGGGCCGGCGCCCGCGCCGAAGCGATCTGGGGACCCTTCTCGCTGTGGGGGGCCTACACCCAGACCGGAAGCGCGGCGGCCTGGAAATCACCCTACGGCATCTGGATTGGCTACAACAAGCTTGAGGTCCTGGATTTCGACCGGGCCGGTGAAAGGGCATACCAGATCGGTGCGGCCTACGACTTCAAAGAGGCCGGCCTGCCTGGACTTATCTTCCTTGCGTCGGCCACCTACGGTGCCAACGCCGTCAATCCAGCCAACGGCCAAGCCCTCTCGCAGAACTGGGAGTACGATCTCGACCTGCAATTTCGGGCCGATCCCCTGCCGGTGCCCGACTGGCTGAAGCCTCTGCAAGTGCGCGGGCGCATCGGCTTCGTCGATCAGTACCTCAACAACACCGTGAGCTCCCTCACCGAATACCGCGTCGTCGTGAACTATGAAGTCACCTGGAAAGCCCCGCGCCGTTAAGGTCGTTTCGCAATGTCCGGTTTGGGGCCATAAGCCGAAGTGGCAGCATTTCCGGTTCATGTCCGCTTCGCCCCTGGAAGCGGACGCCTAGCGGAGCCTATGGGACGTCGGCTTTGTGCCAAAATGCGGACGAATCGATAGAGAATCATTCTAGCGTCAAGCTTGCCGCAAACTCGTCATCGCTCATGCGCGCGAAATCATATCGGGGATACACGTCCTTTGCCCGGCTGAAGAAGAATTCGTCAAACGCTTTCATGGCACGAGGACGCAGCGGATCAGTGACACGGCCCAAGGCGATCCGTGTAAAGAACGGCTCCGCGCCCGGAACGGCAACGGATTCGAAATGACCCGGGAATATCCGCGCCCAGTACGAAACGAGATGATGCCATGTAAAGGCTACGTCCGCATAACCGCGGGCGACCATCTCCGGAAGATCGCGATGCATGATGCCAAGGCGGCCCGGAAAACTCGGCACCTCCGCTGCGAACAAGGCCTTGGCTCCGGACTTGCCAACAAGCTCGTCGGCAGCAGCACGGCACTTGGCGCGAACATCACCCGAGTCCGGCAGCGCAATCCGCGTGCCTGTGCGTACGACGTCAGCCAGGCCATGAATCCCGAGCGGGTTGTCTTTGCGGACAAGCAGCGCGACTCCGCGGTTCTTCGAGAAGAAACGCGCCTGCGGCTCGAGCACGCCCAGCTGACGTAACTGTCGCAGAGGCTCTGGGTAGCCCATGAAAATGTCGGGGTAAAGACCGGAGCTGCGGCTTATGTCCAGCATGAGATTGCCGAGGGCGACTCCTCCGGTGCGGATCATCTGCACTAGAATGGGCTGAGGCAGGGTGACCAAAATGATATTGGTCAGGTCAAGATCGGCGTACGGCGGCCGAGACTTGGCCCAGGACGGAAACGCGCCGACAATATCGTCGCTCGACAACACCATCAGGTGGTTACCTTCGGTGAAGATCACCAAGCTTGGCGGCTTACCGATCTGGCCGATCACGTCGAGCGCGGTATTTACGTGACCAACGAACGAGCGGATGCCGGGCTGGAGTTTGATTGCAATCGGCCACACTAGCGGCTCAGGCGGTACCTGAGGGATCACAGCCTGCGACGTGGCCGTATCCGATTGTGCTTTGCAGGTACCGAAGACTACGGCACTCAATGTGCCACCGAGGACTGCGCGCCTTCGCATCATGTCGGGGACCTCCTCTGTGGCAGCAGCCTACGCAGGATGTTCATCAGAATAAAATACATACTGCGCACAATACTATAATCTGGAGTTATGTACCTTGAAGCACGCTTGCGGGCCTTTGCGGCGTTCGCCCGGCGCCGATCGTTTTCAGCGGCTGCGGCCGAGCTGCGCATCAGCCAACCGGCCGTCTCAAAGCATATTGCGGACTTGGAGCGCCTACTGGGGCTAGCACTGGTGGAACGTGCGCACCGTGACGGTACCCTGACCAATGCCGGCGAATTCGTCGCGAACCACGTTCTGCGGGCCGAGTCTCTGTTGGTGCAGGCAACACGGGGTGCCGCCGAACTTCGGACAACCGGTTCGGGATCGCTCGCGATCGCAGCTTCGTGGTTGACCGGCACGTATCTGCTGCCCGAGATCATTGCCGAGTTCAAGCATTCCCACCCGGGAGTGCGCGTCTCGTTGGACCTCGGAACCGCCAAGCGGGCCCTTGAATCGCTTAGGTCGCATCGCGCCGAACTGGGTTTTATCGCCAATGCTGCCAGCGGGCCGGAAATCGAAGCTGAACCCGTGCTGGAGAACGAGATCTCGATCGTCGGGCGGCCCACACTCGTCCCCAAAAAACGGCCACCGCGCAAAAGCCTCGAGGGCTTGACGTGGATTTCTCGAGAGGAAGGCTCCGCGACGCGCATGGCTTCCGACCAGGCCCTGGCGCGTCTCGGTATCGTACCGTACCGCCGTCTAGAACTCCCGTCTTATGAAGCGGTCCTCTTTGCGCTGAACAAGGGGTACGGCGTCGCGGCCATTAGCCGTTACGTCGTAGCCGCTGAGCTGCGGGCCCGATCACTGACCGTCGTGGCTGTTCGTGGCTGGAGTGTTAGCAACCAGATTTCTATACTGCGGGTTCGAGACGCCTTGCTCACGCCCGCGGCCGATCAATTTCAAGCTTTCGTACGCCGACGGTTCGCCGCGATATCCCACCAACGCCAGCGTAAGTAGCGTTGATGATGACCCAACGCCCTTGAAAGGTCGGCTTAGGGTCATGAGCACCCATTTGAAGGTGCGCCGATGACTTCCGGTCAATAAGCCGACACGACTTTCGTACCGAAGGAAGTCTGCTTTGAGCGCAGAAGCGGACATCGGTCCGTGCCCACGGGCACACCAAGGTGCAAGTCTAGCGAGGCTGCGCATCGTCCGATCCGCGGTACACAACGCAGCGCCGCAAAGCGTCAGCCTCCGGTACTGGGGTTCCGGCCGCCGGTCTCGCTATGGTCGGCGACGCCATTTGACCTATGATGGGGGCGACCGACCCGTGGTGAGGACAATGACCGACCGACGCAATATCGATCCCCAGGAATGGGCGCTGCGCTGCGACCTCGCGGCGGCCTACCGCCTGTTCGCCCGCTTCGGCATGGACGACCTGATCTTCACCCACCTGTCGGTGCGCCTGCCCGGCCAGGACCACCGCTTCCTGCTCAACCCGTTCGGCTCCCTGTTCGACGAGATCACGGCGTCGAGCCTAATCGCCGTCGATGCCGAAGGCCACGCCCTCGAGACGCTCGACGACGCCAAGATCAACAATGCGGGCTTCACCATCCATTCGGCGGTGCACATGGCGCGCGACGATGCGCAGTGCGTCATGCACAGCCACACCACGGCCGGCATGGCGGTGGCGGCGCAGGCGCAGGGCCTGCTGCCCTTGAACCAGATGTCGATGCAGTTCTTCGGCCGCACCAGCTACCACGACTACGAAGGCATCGCGCTCGATCTCGACGAGCGCGAGCGGCTGGTGCGCGATCTCGGCGACAACAACGCCATGATCCTGCGCCATCACGGCCTGCTGACCACGGGCCGCACCGTCGGCGACGCCTTCTACGAGATGTACTACCTCGAGCAGGCCTGCCGCCTGCAGGTCGCCGCGACGCAGGGCGGCCAGAAGGTGGTGGTGCCGCCGGACTCGGTGGCCGAGCACGCCGCCCGGCAGTTCGAGAGCTTCGAGAGCAGGGGCCAGCGCCCGTGGGCCGCGCTCAAGCGCCGCCTCGACCGCGAAAGCCCCGATTACGCGAGTTGATGCTGCGCGAGGACGTGGCCGGCGCCGGCAAGTGGCGCGGAGGCCTGGGCCCGGTGCGCGAGTTCACGTTCCTGAGCGACGGCGGCGCCTCGGTCGAAGGCGAAGGCCACCGCTACCACGCGTGGGGATTTTGGGCGGTGGCGAAGGCATGCCGGCCAAGCTCGACCTCGTGCTGCCCGGCGACAACGCAGCGCGCGCGCTGCCGTCGAAGGTGCCGCACATGAACATCGCGAAGGACGGGCGGTTCGTGTGCTACCGCCCGCCTGGCGGGGGCTACGGCAATCCGTTGGAGCGCGGCCCGGTCGCCGGCGATGTGCTGGATGGTGTCATCTCAGTCGAGACGGCGCTCAAGGACTATGGCGGCGTGGTGTCGGCGAAGGGAGTTGTCGACTGCACCACAACAGAGAAGGCCCGCGTCGGGCGTGGCTGTTGAGGTTGCCGCCCTCTCAAGGCTTAACCTGCTGTATCGGTGATACTGAGCCTGACGAATCGACCGCACTATGGCGGATTGGAGCGCCGAGCGGAACGTCGCTGGTCCCACTGATCATTACGGCAAGAAACTCGATTGAAATTGAGCCCGTTGTAGATACGCGGTTAAGTCCGGCCACTGCGCTACTGTGTTCGACGCGGCTTGCCGTTTCGAGGACCGTTTGTCGAGCGACATCTACGAGGCCACTTATCCGGATGAGGCGTGAAAAACGCGGTCCCTATGGGGGAACAATGTTTCGTCGATTCAAGGAAAAGCTGTCTGGTTCGGCCGCTGGCAAGATCGCCACGATGCGGGCCCTACAGTTTGGAAGCGACTTCCAAGAGGCACTTTCCCCGCTGAGCATTAACGTCGATGCGCTCTTTGTATCTGAAACCACCGCGCTGGCGTACGCCGTCACCGTCATATCAATACAGCAAGCAGGCTTTGGCTTCGCTGACGCCCATCGCTTTAGCGCCCAGTTCTCTCAAGAGTATTGCGACCACATGGCGAAAAGCCTAGTAGCAGAAGGCGGCCAAATGAGTGCGGCGCAGTTGGAACTTCAGCGGTTCTATCAAGATCGATATACAGAATACAGGATTGATCCTACCGAGCCGAACATCGCAGGTACGTACCTTCGTCATCTTGGACAATTGCCTGCACACGCCACAACCACGAAAGTCATCGAAGCCGCGATATATGCCGGCCTTGGCGCTATCGGAGATGACATGAAGACGATGGCGAAGACCAAAACACTGGTGTTTAAAGGCCCATGATGCGCGCGGCGTTGCTCGAGATCATGTCGACGAAATGCGCCGGCGAGTAGCCGCGCCTGGTGACCATGTTGGTGTACATCAGCCCGACCCGCGGCTCGACGCCCGAGTTGCCGCCCGTCGTGTCGTCGATCCGGCTGCCCTGCAGCTTGACCGCAGCGGGCAGCACAGCTCGTCGGTGGCGATGACCTGGAGGACGCCGCGGTTGGTCGCTTCCCACAGCCGCTTCCGGTCCTCCGATCACGCCTGCGAAAGTGCCCGGGACTGCCAAGCCGGCATCGTCGGTCGCGGAGCAGCTTCGGATGGCTGGCGTTTCGGGAACAATGCAGCCCCCGAAGCGCCACAGGAGCGAAGGGGGGGTTAGCCGGCGGACAGAATGCGGACACGAGCCGTGTGCCGAATCTGTCTCTATAGCGCCAACCGGGATGCATCTATCGATCCGAACCGCCGCCAATCCGGCGCGCGTTGTTCGGAGATTGAGATTGAACGCGATCCCCCTACCCCCGTATTGGCCGGGACAGCTCCACAGAGCCGCCGCGTCGGCGGAGCGGCCATTTTCCCGCGCGCCGTTTCAGGATGCTCATTTCTGTTGTGGCCGTGCCGAAGGTACCTCTCAAGCACTGGTGGGTCGCGACCCCTTACCCCCGCCTCCGGTGCTTGGTTATTCCCCGACCGCCATCGGGGGAGCACGACCATCGACGAGTGGCTGCGAGTCCATCCCGAGTTCGCCGAGCGGTGAGGAAGGGGCGCCTGATCGGCAGTACGTCCGGTGCGCCTTCGGCGGCACGACGCGCCAAATGGGCCACGATCGGCTTGCGAGGCCGGGAGGTCTCGGTAACCTACGACTGCCGTGCCATCAGGCCAGGCGAAGGCTCGTCCAAGGAACCCGGCATTGCGCCACCTTTGCTCGTCCCGGCCAGACCACGGAGCGATCGGCCCGCTCTCCCTCACGTTGATCGGCAGCGCCTTGTTGCTCGGTGACGGCGCGGCCGCCCAGACAAGGCCAACCGAACTGCCGCCGGTCGACGTCGTGGCGCCCTCGCCTTTGATCGGGTCGAGCCTCGACCGCAACCTCGTTCCCGCCCAGACAAACGTCCTCAGCCAGCAGGATCTCAGGCGGGAAGGAATGCCCCAACTGGTGCGATCGCTGGAACGCGAGGTGGGAAGCGTTTCGATCGTGTCGGCCTCCGGCAATCCGTTCCAGCCCACTTTGTTCTACCGTGGCTTCGCGGCGTCGCCGCTTCAGGGCACGCCGCAAGGATTGGCCGTCTACGTCAACGGCATGCGGTTCAATCAGCCGTTCGGCGATACCGTCTACTGGGACCTCATCCCGGACGTCGCGATCGACAAGGTGAACCTCGAGGGCTCCAATCCCGTCTTCGGCCTCAATGCTCTCGGCGGATCCATCAACGTGAGGCTGAAGGACGGATTCAGCTTCCAGGGCCTCGAAGCCGCTGTCGCCGGCGGTTCGTTCGGCCATGTCCAGGGGGAGTTCCAGTTCGGACGTCGCAGCGAAAACGTTGCGGCGTACCTCGCGGGCAGCGCCCTGCACCAGGGGGGTTGGCGCGACCTGCAGTCGTCCGACATCCAGAACGTGTTCGCCGACATCGGCTGGCGCAGTCAGAAGGCCGAGCTGCACTTCAACGCAACAGCGGCAAATTCAAACCTGAACGGACCCGGCACCGCGCCCGTCCAGCTCCTCGCCGCCGCGCCGAATGCGCAATTTACGGCGCCCAACCTGATCGCCAACAGCTATGCCGCCGCAAACCTGTCGGCCAATATCGACCTGGGCGAGGCGCTTTCGCTGCAGGCGCTGGGCTACTATCGCACCTTCCAGCAAAGGGTGGTCAATGGCAATGCGCCCAACGACACGCCATGCCGGGACGACGACAATGCCGGCCTGCTGTGCTTTTCGCGAGGGCTGAGCAGGACCGTCGGCGGCGGCTTGATCAGCGACTTCCTGGCCGGCGGGCAATACGGTCAGCTCGACACCCAGAGCACGAGCACGCATGGATACGGCGGCAGCCTGCAGCTCACCGATACCGGCAAGCTGTTCGGCCGCGACAATCACCTGGTCGTCGGTGCGAGCCTGGACATCGGTCGCACGCAGTTCAATGCGGCGTCATTCGTCGGCGGCCTGACCTCGAGCGACAGGAGCTTCGTCGGTCCCGGCGTGGTGATCGACGAGCGCGGCATCAATTCTCCCGTCAGCGTCGCCGTCGACAGCGTCGGCTGGGGCCTCTACATGACCGACACCTGGCGGCTCACGCCGCGGCTGGCGCTGACGGCGTCCGGCCGCCTGAATATCGCGACCATCACCCTCAACGATCTCGCCGGCGGCGACCTCAGCGGCTCGCACAGCTTCGTGCACTTCAATCCCGCCGGCGGCGTGGCCTATGAGATCGCGCCCTGGCTCACGGTCTATGGCGGCTACGCCGTTGCCAACCGCACGCCGACGCCGGCCGAACTCTCCTGCGCCGGTCCGTCCAACTCCTGCAGCCTCGCCAATTTCTTCGTCGGCGACCCGGACCTGAAGCAGGTGGTGTCGCGCACCTTCGAAGCGGGCCTGCGGGGAAGCCTTGCGGTCTTCAAGGAGGGCCGCCTGCGCTACAGTCTGGCGCTCTACCGCAGCGACCTCGACGACGACATCGCCTTCATCAACAGCCCGGTGCAGGGCCGGGCCTTCTTCGCCAATATCGGCGGCACGCGTCGCCAGGGCCTCGACGCCGAGCTGCGGCTCACCACCGAGCGCTGGCTCGCCTATGTCGACTATTCCTTCATCGACGCCACGTTCCAGAACAGCTTCGTCGAAGCCTCGGGCAACAACCCCGCCGCCGATCTCAACGGCAACATCACCGTGCTGTCCGGCAGCCGGCTGCCCGGCATCCCGGCCCATCAACTGAAAGTGGGGGGCCAATACAAGGTGACCGACAAATGGACGCTCGGCGCCAACCTCGTGGCCGCCAGCAGCGTCACCCTGGTCGGCGACGAGGCCAACCTGACCGCGCCGCTTCCCCCTTACGCCACGCTCGATCTCACGACGACGTACAAGCCCCTGCCCAATTTCGAAGTCTTTGCCTGGGCCCGCAATGTGACGAACAGCTGGTACTACAACTTCGGCACGTTCTCACCGACGTCGTCGGTCGCGATCGCGCAAGCGCCGGGGGCGACCGCCACGCCGAGCTACAGTCTTGCTGCACCGACCACCGTGTTCGGCGGTGTGCGAATCACCTTCTAGGACGTCCCGACCAAGGTGCCCCTCGACGAATACGAGTGACGGCGGTCATTTCTGTCGTCTCGCGCGGGGTAACCCCCGCGCTGAAGCGGAGCGAAGGACCTAATGCCATTCCAACCAGCATGCCAGTTGCAATCGCCATGAGATCCTTCGCTTCGCTCAGGATGACAACGGGCTCGTCCCATCACGGCGGATTGGATTTAGGACAGCATTGCTGACCAAATCTTTCCCGCTCTATTTCGCATGACCCCCGTTCATTCCTTGCGTATCGTCCAATTCAAGCGGCTTGGGAGGCAGACGATGGGAAAACTCAGCAGACGCTTGGTTCTTCGCGGATCGGTTGGACTGGCGGCGGCGGGAACTTTCGCCAGCCCCTACATCGCCCGGGCGCAGGCCAAGACGGCGAGCGTCCTGTGGGTCCAGGGCTTCGTCAAGGAAGAGGACGAGGCGTTCAAGAACCTGGTGGCGGCCTACGAAAAGACGAGCGGCAACAATATCGAGTTCAGCCTGATCCCGTTCGGGCCGGCGATGCAGAAGATCGTCGCCGGGCTGACCAGCGGCGACACGCCCGACATCATGTTCCACGACATCGCCGACCAGGCGGTGGTGCCGCAGAACACCTGGAACGACAAGCTGATCGACGTCACCGACGTCGTCGACACCCAGAAGGACAAGTTCCATCCTACGGCGCTGCTGGCGTCGCGCTACTACAACAACGTCACCAAGCAGCGCGGCTACACCTACGTGCCGGTCAAATGCGGCGTGCTGCCGTTCCACGTCTGGAATTCGATGGTCGAAAAGGCCGGCTTCAAGCTCAGCGACGCGCCCAAGACCTGGGACGCATTCTGGGACTTCTTCAAGCCGATGCAGAAGAAGCTGCGCGAGACCCAGCGCAACGTCTACGTTCACGGCCTGCAGCCGACCACCAACGGGCCGGCCGACGGCAACAACACCTTCCACCACTTCCTGATCGCCAACGGCGGCAACGACATCGTCACGCCGGACGGCCAGGGTCATCTCGACGATCCCAAGATCAAGGAGGCCGTGATCAAGTCGCTCACCTACATCACCACGTCCTACAAGGAAGGCTACGTGCCGCCGGGGGCGCTGAGCTGGAGCGACGCCGATGACAACAACGCCTTCCACGCCAAGCAGATATTGATGGATCTCGACGGCACCATCTCGACCGAGGTCGCGATGTTCCACGAGAAGGAGAAGTACAACGACGCCATCACGTTGAAGTTGCCGAACGACAACGCCGGCCAGCCGATGCGGGCCGAGCTCGGCGTGGCCGGCGCCTTCATCGCCAAAAGCGCGAAGAACGTCGCGGTCGCCAAGGACTTCCTGAAGTACGTGATCCAGCCGGCCAACGTGAACCTCTACCTGAAGACCGGGCTGGGCCGCTGGCTGCCGCCGATGCCGCACCTGGTGAAGGAGGATCCGTTCTGGCTCAAGGAGGACCCGCATCGCACGGCCTACGCCACCGAAGGCATGATCGACCCGACCGTGCCCAACTATCCGTGCTTCAACCCGGGCTACGCCGAGGCCAACGCCCAGCAGGTCTGGGGCATCGCGGTGGCCGACATCGTGAAGGACGGCATGACGGTGCAGGCGGCGGCCGACAAGGCGCTGAAGCGCATCGGCCAGATCCTGGCAAAATACCCGGTTGGGCGAAGCTGAGGAGCCATCATGAGCACCGAGACCCTCGCAGGCGCCGAACTCCTCGTCAGCCGCCGGCCGTTGCGGCGGATGTGGCGCGGCGGCCTGCAGGGCTCGGAGTACGCCTGGGCGATTGCCTTCACGGTTCCCTACATCGTCCTGTTCCTGGCCTTCGTCGCCTATCCGGTCGCCTTTGGCGCCTGGCTGGGACACGAGCCGAGCCTCTATGTCGAGCTGGCTGAGGATCCGATCTTTCAGCGCACGATCGTGAACACGATCCTCTATGTCGGCATCGGCGTGAACCTGAAGATGTTCGGCGCGCTGCTGCTGTCGGGCTTCTTCATGCGGCGCGGCTGGTGGGTCAAGGGCCTGCTGCTCGTGTACGTGCTGCCGTGGGCGCTGCCGGCGCTGCCGGCGTTCATCTCGATCCACTGGATGCTCAACGGCGAGTGGGGTCTGCTCAACAACTTCCTGTTCAACGTCTTCGGCATCGAGGGGCCGGGCTGGCTCGACAGCTCGCGCTGGCTGTCGCTCGGGGCCGTCATCACGTCGCACATCTGGAAGTGGATGCCGTTCTGGACCGTGATCCTGCTGGCCGGCCGCATGGCGATCCCCCAGGAGCTCTACGAGGCCGCCGAGGTGGACGGCGCCACCGGCCTGACCCGGTTCACGCACGTCACCTTCCCGCTGCTCGCCAACCTCTACCTCGTGTGCACGCTGCTCTCGACGATCTTCACCCTGGGCGACTTCAACTCGGTGTACTTCGTCTCGGGCGGCGGGCCGGCGCTTTCCACCCACGTGCTGGCCACGCTCGGCATCCGCAATGCCTTCGAGGTCGCGCGGCCCGATCTCGGTGTCGCCGCCGTGCTGGCGGCGCTGCCGCTCATGATCCCGCTGGTGCTGATCCTGATGCGCAAGCTGCGCACGACCGAGGTCACGCTGTGACCGTCGCCGTCGACGACGCCTCAGCCATTGCCGCGGTCGCCGTGCCTGCGTCGGCGGAGCGCGGGCGGCGCGCGCGGCGGCTTCGCTGGTGGAAAGAGGTGGGAGCGCTGGGCATCGCCGTCCTGGTGCTGATCTGGACGCTGGTTCCGGTCTACAACATCTTCATGGTGTCGCTCGAGTCGAAGGGCGACGTGTTCACCGAAACGATCTGGCCCGCCCGCCCGTCGCTCGACAGCTTCTGGATCGTCATCACCCAGGGCTACTGGTATCTCGAAGAGTTCTGGCACCAGTTCGCCAACAGCTTCTATATCGGCATCGGCACGGTGTTCTTCACCCTGGCGATCGGCTCGCTGGCGAGCTTCGCGATCGGCCGCATGCGCATCCGCTACGGCTGGCTGCTCAGCAACGCGGCGCTGCTCACCTATGTGATCCCCGCCTCGTTCCTGGCGATCCCCTTCTATCGGATCATGCAGATCTACGGCCTGACCAACAATCTGTGGTCGGTGATCGCGGCCGAGGTCACCTTCGCGACGCCCTACGCGATCTTCATCTTTCAGCAGTACGGCACGAGCATTCCGATCGAGCTCGACGAGGCGGCGCGGATCGACGGGGCTTCGCCGTTCCAGGTGTACTGGAAGATCTACCTGCCGCTGATGGCGCCGGCGCTGGTCGCGGTCGGCACTTACGCCTTGCTGCTGGCGTGGAACGAGTACCTCTATCAGTTCCTGTTGCTGTCCTCGAAGCACAGCATGAGCGTGCCGGTGGCGCTGGCGCAGTTCCTCAACAGCGACGAGGCGCCCTGGAACTACATGATGGCGACGGCGATCGTGTACGCGATCCCGCCGGTCGCGATCTACTACGCGTTCCGCCGCCGCATGTCCGCCGGCCTCACCATGGGCGGGGTCAAGGGCTGAACGCTACGACGAGGCAGGCGTGAGCAGCGCAGGACGCACGCCGGCCGTCGGCTCCAGGACCGGGAGCCACCCGCCCGGGCGGCGCCTCCAGCGCGCGGAACTCGCCTGGGCTTTGGCTTTTCTCGTGCCCTACGCTGCCGTCTTTGCAGCCTTCGTCGTCTATCCGGTGGGCTATGGGCTCTGGATGGCGCGCGAGCCCGCGCTCTATGGCGAGCTGTTCGCCGAGCCGCGCTATGTCACGACCGCGATCAACACCCTCCTCTTCGTCGGCCTTGGCGTGAACGTCATGATGTTCTGCGCCGTGGTGCTGTCGGGCTTCTTCGTGCGCCGGCAGTGGTGGGTGCGGGCGCTGCTCGCGATTTTCCTGCTCTGCTGGGCGCTGCCCGCCGTTCCGGCTTTCATCTCCTTCCACTGGATGCTGATCGGCGAGCAGGGGCTGGTCGATTCGCTGTTGCGCGAGCTTTTCGGCCTGGAAGGCCCGATCTGGTTCAACGATCCCTGGCTGGCGCTGGGCTCGAACATCGTCGCCCACATCTGGAAATGGCTGCCCTTCTGGACCCTGGTGTTCATCGCCGGCCGGCTGGCGATCCCGCAGGAGATCTACGAGGCGGCGGCGATCGACGGTGCGGTGGGCGTGCGCCGCTTCCTGCACGTCCTCTTCCCGCTTCTCGCCAACATCTACGTCGTTTGCACGCTGCTCGCGACGCTGTGGACGGTGGGCGACTACACCACGGTGTTCCTGGTGTCGATGGGCGCGCCGGCCAGATCCAGCGACGTGCTGGCGACGCTCGGCATGCACTACGCCTTCGACGCCGCGCAACCGGAGCTCGGCGTGGCCGCGGTGATGTCCGCTCTGCCGGTGCTGGTGCCGCTGGCGTTGATCCTGATGCGCCGCCTGGACGCAGGCGAGGTGCAACTGTGAGCCTTGCCACGCCCCGCTACGGCCTGCCCGCCGCCCCCTGGCGGCTCTCATCCTGGCGCCCGCATGAGCGGCGCAGGCTCCTGGCCGACGTCGCGGCATGGACGCTGGGCCTGCTGCTGCTCGTGTGGTCGCTGCTGCCGACCTACAACATGCTGCTGATCGCCCTCGACCAGGAGGGCGACACCGAATATGCCGGCATCATCTGGCCGGCCGAGGCCACGCTCGATGCCTTTCGCGTCGTGCTGACCGGCGACCACTGGTACCTGCAGCACTTTTGGCTGAAGTTCGCCAACAGCCTGGCGATCGCGCTCGCGACCACGCTGATCACGCTCGCGATCGGCTCGCTGGCCGCCTTCGCGCTCGGCCGCATGAAGCTGGCGCGCGGCTGGTTGTTCGGCAATTTCCCGGTTCTCACCTATGCCGTCCCGGCGTCCTTCCTGGTGATCCCGTTCTACCGCATCGTGCGCGTATACGGCCTGTCGGATTCCCTGTGGGCGGTCATCGCCGCCGACGTGACCTTCACCACGCCCTACGCCATCCTGATCCTGCAGCAATACGCCAAGCTCATTCCCAAGGAACTCGACGAGGCGGCGCAAATCGACGGTGCGGAGCCCTGGCAGATCTTCCGCCACCTCTACCTGCCGCTCACGGCGCCGGCGCTGGCGGCGGTCGGCACGTTTGCGCTGCTGTTCGCCTGGAACGAGTACATCTACCAATACATTCTGCTCACCTCGGAACGCAAAATGACGGTGGCGGTGGCGATCGCCCAGTTCTTCGACTCCGACGAGGCGCCCTGGAACTACATGATGGCCACCGCAATCCTCTACGCCCTGCCGCCGGTGGCGATCTTCTTCGCGCTGCGTCGCTGGATGTTGGCCGGGCTGACGCTTGGCGGCGTCAGGAGCTAGTCTGTCGGCTTGTCGAAAGTGGCATCCCTATCGACGGCCTCATCAGCACTGGCGAGCCCACCGGCAGGGCCGGGCCGCCGTCCCGGACGGAGCCGGTGACGTCGCGCAAGCGGCAGTTCGCTCTTTCAATACGCCTTTCCGGTCGGATAGGTCGCAAACGTCGGCACGGCAGGGTCCATGTGGTCCCACGGCTGCGCGCTCTTGACGAAGATGTTGGCTTCGGGCCGGAACCAGCTCGCATCATCGAATGTGCAGACCCGGACGCCGACGATGTCGGGCCGGGTCGACACCTGCACGTAGAGCGGCGTGCCACACTCGCCGCAGAAAACGCGCGTAATGTCGTTGCCGGAGTCGGCCTTGGCGATGTAGCGCCTGGGTGAACCCTGGATGATCCGGAACGTCGCCGCCGGCATGCGCACCGCCGCGACATGCGGCGCGCCACTCTGCCGCTGGCAGTCCCGGCAGTGACATTGCAGCGCGAACTGCGGCTCGCCGGCGCATTCATATCGCACTGCCCCGCACAGGCACCCGCCGGTTCGCGTCAGCATAGGGTCCTCCCCTCTCCGATGTCATCCTGAGCGTAGCAAAGGCCCGCCCTGAGCGAAGCCGAAGGGATCTCATGCCCATAGCAAGCGGCGATGAGGTCCTTCGCTACGCTTCAGCGCGGGGGTTACCCCGCGCGCGACGACAGAGGAGCAAAAACGGAACACGTTCTAGACAGCCGGCCTGCTGCGCATCACCTCATCGGAACGACGACTTTCCCTTTGGCGTGTCCGCTTTCGACGTAGGCCAGAGCCTCCGAAATTTTCGCAAACGGATATATTTTGTCGACGATGACCTTCAGTTTTCCCTGTTCGATGAGTCCGGCAAGCTCAGCGAGCTCGCTACCGCTTGCATGCATGAAAAGAAATCGATAGCCGACCCCTGCGCGTCGAGCTCGCGACCTGATGCCGTAGCTGATGATCCGGAACACGACGGCCAGGGCGCGGCGGCCGCCGAGGTCCTTGATCGCCGTTTGCGGCTCCGGAACACCGGCTATTGAAACGATCTTGGTTCCCCGCTTCATGATTTCGAACATTTGCTCCAGGGTTTTGCCGCCGATCAGGTCAAACCCCGCATCAAATCTGCCTCCCGCCTTGGCGATATCCCGAGTCGTATAATCGATCACCTCATCACAGCCGAGCGAACGCACCAACGCTTCACCTCGCTTCGAAGCCGTTGTTGTTACATGTGCGCCCAGCCACTTGGCGATCTGAATTGCAAAGCTGCCGACCCCTCCGGCACCGCCTGAAATGAACACTTTCTGTCCCGGTTCGACACCGAGCTCGTCCCTTAGCGCCTGCAGAGCCGTCAGCCCCGCCAGCGGTACGGCCGCGGCCGTCGTGAAATCCAGATTGCGGGGCATAAGCGCCGCGTGATCCTCGTCGACGCAGGCTTGCTCCGCGAGCGCGCCACAACGATCCTTTGCGACCCGGGCAAACACACGGTCACCCACGCGCCACCGTTTGACGTCGCTGCCCACGGCAATAACTTCGCCCGCGAGTTCGTTGCCGAGAACAAATGGAAGCTTTGGCCGTAGGATTGCGCGAAGCTTGCCTTGCCGGAACTTGTAGTCTACCGGGTTCAGACCGGCAGCGTGCACTTCAACAAGAATATCGCGCGGCCTCGGCGTAGGTGCCGGGACATCCATCAGCTGCGAGCCTTCAGGGCCGCCGTAATGCTTGAGAACGTATGCGCGCATGAGTCCCATGCTCAGGGTTCGAGGGTATCACCACTCCCCTTCCGGGTTGAATGGCCCTAACCCTAACGTCACTCGGGCCTGAATCGTTCGCTTCTCTTGTGCCGCTCTCCGGGGCTGCAAGCCAGCACCACCACCATACGTCGGCTCAGGGTCAATCGCTACAGGTCGCCGACTAGAGAAGCGGACATCGACAGGATGACAGTAGTTCGCGCGACGACGCGCGGGCAAGGAGCCGCTGGCGACACCGTGGGACGCTGATCCCGTTATTGTCCAATCACAGCCTGGCCTCAAGACGCTGCTGCGCCAGCTTGCTGCCAGTCATTGAGAGAAGCCAAAAGCCCATCCCACAATTTGATGCGTGCTTCGATGCTCTGGCGTGCTGCACCGAGAACCTGTAACCCGCATCCCGGATCATGGGCCGTTGCGGCGGCGAGAATGGCTTTGGCGGCCGGCCCGTGCTGGTCACCGTCCACTTCGATATGGCGCCTCAAGTAGTATACGAACATCGGCGCCCGGTTCGCGCCAATGCGCCACTTTTCCAGCAAGTTGCCGAACATGCGCGGAATGACATCCTCCCGGCCATAAAGGAAGCTTGCCATCACCGCGACTGGAGGCGCCCAGCAGGCGACTTGCAGCGTGTGAGTCGTGAACTCGCGAATGAACGGCGCCACTTGCGCACGTTCGAACGCTCCTGCAAGGCTGGCCCCGTCGGCAAGGGCTGTCCGGAACAGGTCGAATCTTGCCGTATTGGCGCCGACCTCGCGCATTGCTCCAAGGTAGAGCTCGAGGTGACTTGTCGGCTCTCCATTTGGGCCGACATCGGATTCCTCGCCGAGCACGATCTGGTTGATCAATTGCGCGGCTCGGGCGTTTGGCCGCGGCAGCCACGGGACCTCGACGCATGTGAGGTCGCGCTGCAATCGCTTGAGAAGCGACATGAAATCCCAAACCGCAAAGACGTGCGTTTCCATGAAGATGCGCAAGGATCGGACATCGCGGATCGCTGAAAATACCGGATGCTCGACCATGCGTTGCCGTACAAAGTCGATATCGCCAGCAAGACCCGAGATAATCTTGATCATTTGACACACTCCTACGCTTGCGACCGAGATGCCTGGACTGGTCCCTGGAGTCACCCAGCGGCCGGCGCTGTCCCGGCGACCTCGCTCAAATGCGATGTGCGGTCTTCAGGATCTCGGCGGCGCGCTCGCCGATGACAACGCAGGCCGCCATCGTGTTGCCGGTGGTCACGCGCGGCATGATGGAGGCGTCCGCGATCCGCAGTCCCTTGAGTCCAAACACCCGCAGCTCGCCGTCCACGACGGCCATCGCACCCCGGCCCATGGCGGCCGTGCCGCTTTGGTGCCAATAGCTGATCGCGCCGTTGCGGATAAAGTTCTGCAAGTCGGGACCCTTGAGATTGCCGGGCATCACCTCCCGCCTTGCGAAGGAACGCAGGCCTCGAGAGTTGCCTATTTCGCGGCAGAGCTCGACACCCGCCATTGCAGCCTTCATGTCGTCGGGATGCGACAACAGGTTGGCCTCGATCCGCATGGGATCGTCCGGATGCGCCCCGGACAGGCGAACCCGGCCCCGACTCTTCGGTCGGACGACACCCATCAACAGTGTCCAGGATTTGTCAGGCGGCGCAAATTCGGCGGCGGTCTGGATGCTGGGCATCGGTATCTCGCCTTGGCAGGTTTGCAGGTCCGGTGTTTCGAGGCTGGAATCGCTTTTCCAGAAGTAGGTGAGCTCGGCGGCATTGTTGCGCGGCGGCGGGAAGTCGGGGTGTTCCCACAGGCAGCCGATGCCCGCGTGGTCCTGGAAGTTTTGCCCGACCCCGGGGAGGTGCCGTACGAGCGGGATGCCGAAGGCACGCAGCGCGGATTGGTCACCGATACCCGAGTGCATGAGTACCTTGGGCGTGTTGATCGCGCCGAGGCAGAGGACGACTTCCCGGTCAGCCCCAAAGTGGAAGCGCCGGTCGCCATGGACGAGCTCAACGCCGGTGGCCACGCTGCCCTCGAACGTCACTTTCACGACCTGCGTCTGGGTGAGCACGGTGAGGTTGGGCCGATCCATGTAGGGGAAGGTGTAGGCGCGGAAGACGGACTGCCGTCGTCCCTTGCGGATCAGGACGTCCATGACGGCGCAGCCGCCCTCACCCTCCATCATCCGCCCGTTCGGGCTGGCGAAGGATGGAATTCCGACCGATCGTGCCGCCTCGACCGTGGCGGATACGATCGGATGCGGATCGCGCGCGGGCTCGACGAAGACTGGCCCGCCCACTCCACGGCGGCCCGGGTCGGGCGCGCCGCGCCAGTCTTCGATCCGGCGATAGACACTCAGAATCGAGTCGTAGCTCCAGGCGGGATCGGCTGCCTCCGCGGCAAAAAAATCCCAGTCGGTCCTGTGCCCGCGCATCCATGCCATCACGTTGATGCTGGAGCCGCCACCGAGAACCTTGCCCATGTTCATCGGAATGGCGCGGTCGTTCAGGAACGGGCTCGGCTCGGCGCGAAAGTTCCAGTCGCGTTCGGATCCGAGATTCTCGAACCACCTGCCAGGCTCGTTTACGCTGGCTACGTCATCTTCCCCGCCGGCATCGACCAGGAGGACGCTAACCTCGGGGTTCTCTGCCAGTCGCCGTGCCACGACAGAGCCTGACGAGCCTGATCCGCAGATGATGAAGTCGTATTGTGACTTCATCTCGGACAACAATCTCGACTGGTTGATGCGCACGCGCTCGGCAAAGCCTTCAGACCAGATGCCGTCCATCGAAGCCTCCACGGTCTCCACGCTTGGGGTTGAACTCGATCTGTCGTGACGAGGAAGTCAGGTGACGCGACGTCGGCGATGGTCGAGAAGCGCCGCCATGTTCCTGCCTTCGAGCTTGGCGAACGCCGCGAAGACGACGTCGGCGCGGCTCAGCCCGATGTCCTTGAGGAGATGATCGCCGAGTTCGGACAATCGCTCGTTCGCTCGGCGCTCATCGCTTCTGCGCTGCCAGTGGTGGAGCAGCACGGCAGCGAGGCTGAGTGCGATCAAGAGCACGGCGCCACCGAATGCCATGGGCCGCGAAGGTACGGTTCGGCAGACCGGCACAAGATGCGCGCGGGTCATCGCGGCACGGGCGCGAGCGCCGATGGCGCGGGGTCCTTGGGCGCGACCTCACCGGCCTTTCCCTCGGCGACCAGCGCGGCGCGCCGCTGCGCCGCCGCGCTTCGCAACGCCGCGTAGTAATCGAGCGAGTTGTGCTCGAGCGGGACCGTCGTGCTCAAGAGGCTCGCACGCCTGTCTATGAAACCCACGCCTCCGGTGGCCGAGCTGACGGTCGCGGCAGCGCCACCGGGAATGAAATTCGTCGGGTTCGATACCAGGTCGATGACCTTTCCGACGCTGTCGCGCACGTTCGACGGGCCGAAGAGCGGCAATTGAACGCTCGGGCCGGGACCCACGCCCCATACTCCGAGGGTCTGCCCGAAATCGGCGAGGTGACCAGGCCGGTCCCAGTCGGTCGCCACGTCGAACAGGCCGGCGCCGCCGACTGTCGTGTTGATCACGAAACGTTGGAGCGTGTTCAAGCTGCGGCTGAAATTGCCCTGCAGGACGTCGTTCACCGCGACCGCCGGCTGGCCGAGATTGCTGACGAAGTTATGGAGGCTCTTTCGCACCCGGCCCGGGACGTAGTCCTCGTAGCCACGGGCGATGGGTTGCAGCGCGTTGTCGTCGACGAATTTGTTACCGGCGAAGATCGCCCGATTGGTCGGCTCCGCCGGGTCGTTGTTGCGCTCGTACTCGGCGCGGGCCTGGGGCTCCTCCGGCGGATGGGCGCAGGCCGCCAGTGCGAGCGCCGACACCAGCGCAATGCCGTTTGTCAGCGTCCTGCCAGCATCCCGCCGCCAGGGACCATTCGTCGCGCTGCGCCGGTTCGAAACCATGGGGACTGCTGTCATGGATCATGCTCCTGTTGTGCGGGAGCAAGCCTAGGCAGGGTTCTTGCCTGCTTGATTTCGGGTTTGCGGCGCGGGCGCCAAATTGTGTCGGTGTTGAAACAAATCGAGCGCGCGCCGACATAAGGGAGCCGAGCTTGAGTGCTATTCCTGGAGAATGGCTGCGATGCCCCATCTTCTTATCGTCGACGACGACGCCGATATTTTGTCGCTGCTGACGAACTTTTTCAGAAAGCACTCGCATACGGTGACCGTCGCTGCCAACGGAGCCGCCATGTTCGCAGCGTTGCAAAGATACCCGATCGATCTCGTGATCCTGGACGTGATGCTGCCGCGGGAAGACGGCTTCAGCCTGTGCAAGAAGTTGCGCGCCATGTCGCGCGTGCCGGTTATCATGCTGACCGCCGTAAGCGACCATACAGATCGCACCGTTGGCCTCGAACTCGGGGCCGACGATTACGTGACCAAGCCCTTCGACCAGCGTGAGTTGCTGGCGCGCGTCAAGGCGGTGCTGAGGCGAACGGCCGAGACCCTCGCAGCGGGGGCCGCGCCAAGCGATATCCGGCCGATCATGTGCTTCGGAGATTGGCGCCTCGACGTCACGCGACGCGAGCTGCGGTCCGCCGACAACACGTTGGTGCTGCTTTCCGGCGGCGAATTCGATCTTCTGCTTGCCTTTGTGGAGCACCCCCAGCGCGTGCTGACACGGGATCAATTGCTCGATTTGGCGCGCGGGAAGGCGCACGCAGCGTACGACCGCAGTATCGACACGCTGGTGAGCCGCCTACGCCACAAACTGGCGGCCGACTCCACCGCGCCCTCCGTCATCCGCACCGTTCGCAACGGCGGCTATGTCTTCGAGGCCAAGGTGACTCGCGGATGAAATTGGCTCTCTTACCTCGCGATTCCATCGCACGGCGCTTCGTGCTGACCGTGTTGCTGTCCGCCGCCGCGACCTGGTCGCTGATCGGCCTGTTCAACGTCTTCGGCGGCGTGTGGGCTCAGCCCGCGCTGGAGCACACCGGACTGTTGGAGCGGGCCGTCGATATGACGCGCATCATCGAGGCGGCGCCGCCGCCGGTCAGGGAGCAGCTCGCGGTCGCCGCGACTACCCAGAGCGTTCGAGTCGGCTGGTACGCCGCAGCATCACCGGTCTCGACTGCCCTTGAGCACACAACCGGCGATCCACCCGAGCATGGCGTGGCGCCGATCAGGAAGCTGCTGGGCGACCGCCGGCTGGTTGCCTCCGCTTTGAAGGCCGATGCATTTAGCAGCACACTCATGTCGACGCCGGAGTTCCGGGAGAAGCACGCGAAATACCCCCATGCTTATGTGCTTGCCGTCCAGTTTTCCGATGGCGGCTGGCTTGTTCTAACGACGCCGGAGCGGCTCTGGGGTCTGCCTTGGCAGGAGCGATGGGCCATCTGGCTCGCATTCCTCACGCTGTCGACCGGCATCGTGTCGACGATCGCAGCGCGCCAGCTGGTGCGTCCGATCCGGAAGTTTGCCGAGGCGATCCGTCTGTTTGGCACGAACCCCCAAGCACCCCCGATCGCCGAAACCGGGCCGCGGGAGCTCACCAGCGTCATCACCTCGTTCAATGAGATGCAGGCCCAGATCCGGAAGTTCGTGGCCTACCGCACCGCGATGCTGGCCGCCATCTCGCATGATCTGCGCACGCCCTTGACCCGGATCCGCCTGCGCGGCGAGTTCATCGAGGACCGGGTGCAGCAGGCACGGCTGTTCCGGGACGTCGAGGAGTTGCAGACGATGGTCGACGGCGCGCTCGCCTTTTTCCGCGGCGACGCGGACGGGGAGCCTGTGACGAGTTTCGATCTCCCGGGCGTTCTGCAGACCATCGCCAACGACTTTGCCGATCAGGACATCGAGATCGCCTATGCCGGACCCTCGCACGCGGTGTATCGCGGCCGGCCGTTTGCGCTGAAGCGCGCCTTCGCCAACCTGATCGAGAACGCCGTTAAATATGCCACGCCGCCCACCATCGAACTGACCTGTCAGGAAAAGACCCTCACGATCATGGTCAAGGATCGCGGGCCCGGCATTCCAGCCGATGCCTTGGAGCGCGTGTTTACCCCTTTCTACCGGCTCGAAAGCTCACGCAACCGGACGACGGGTGGGGTTGGCCTAGGCTTGACGGCAGCGCTCGCGATCGTCCGCGGCCACGGCGGCGACGTCGTCCTGTCGAACGTACCCGCTGGCGGCCTGGAAGCCTTGGTCACCTTGCCGCGGATGGCGTAGAGGCCAACGATGTCGATCAGGCGGGCTTGCTGCGGCGGGAAAAATCCCCAGGCCGCCATGCCCCAAAGGGCCACAGCCTAGGCGGCGCCGAAATCTCCAAGCGATGATCCGATATCGGGGGGCCCCGGCTGGGGTGTCCGGGGCCCATTCATTGCAAAGCTTCCATGTCCACCCTTTACTGGGTGCGCCGCGGCAAGGTCACTCCCTCGTTCCTAAGGGCCTGCTCGAGCACCGGAATGCCATCAGCCGTATTGCCAGATTGGCACTGGGCTATCGCCGTTGGCACCGTGGCGCTCGGGCCGCCATGCTGGGGCGCCGTCTTTCGATAGATTTCGCTCAGCGTCGCGCAATACGCAGCACTATTCGACAGAGCACTCGCCTGCTGGGGCTGCTCGGTCCGGCCGGCCGGCAGTCGAGCCGTGTCAATTGGTCTGACCCGCCCGTCGGGAGTGCTTGCGACGTCCGGCTGAGGAACGGTGAATGCCTTGTTGGCCAGAAGGCGCTCCATCGTCTTTATGCCCACTTCGTAGTGGCCCCTCTCGCAGTCGATCTCGGCACCGATCCGCGTGTGATTGCGCCGCCCGTCGGAGTTCTCACTACGACTTACGTTATAGTAATCGTAGTAAGCGACGAGCTGATCGCACCGCGCCTTCAGGTCCGCATTGGTTTGACCAAGGGCGGAGCCCGCACCTGTGAACACGACCATTGCCAACAGGCTCGTTCTTACCAGTATTGCACGCATAGCCTTCACCTCGCTGGTTCCGTCCGAAACGTCGCGCCTTGGGAGATGCACGTTTCGGTTGTTGACCAAAGAGATGTGGGCGGTCGCATCCTGTACGACGAGCGGGAACCCGCCTTGAATTGCAGGAGTTTGTTGCTGGCCTAGACGAGGAAAAATCGCCCGCTCCATCGGCATGGCCGACATGCACGCAGGATTGCGTAATCTCGTTGTTGGCCAGGGAGATTCGGCCGCTCAATCGGCATGGCCGACGCGCGCTCAGAATTGCGTGAATTTTGCGATTGGCTTTGAGGCGGGAGAGTCGTCCGCTCGATCGGCGTGGCCCATTCACGTGGAATGGAATACCCGCATAGAGGGAATAGGAACGTTGATCATCGGGCGGCTGGCCGCTCCACGCAAGATACGTCCGGTAGGATTGCGAGCGTCGCAAGACCTCTCACGTCGCCCTGTCATACTCCTGCGAGATATCCTTGCCTGTGTAGTCCGGCATGAACGCGGCCGACACCAGGCTGACCACGGCGCAGGCGGCGATGTAGACGGCGATGGCGTAGCCCGTGCCGTAGTGCGCGAACAGCGCCGTGGCGATGAGCGGCGCGGGACCGCCCGCGATCACCGAGGCAAGCTGGTAGCCCAGCGATGCGCCCGAGTAGCGCAGCCGGGGCGTGAAGGCTTCGGCGATCAGCGCCGCCTGCGGGCCGTACATCATGTCGTGCGGGATGAGCGACAGGAAGATGGCGATGAACACCACCCAGGGCGCGCCCCAATCGAGCAAGGCGAAATAGAGGAAGCCGAACAGGCCGGTGACGGCCGCGCCGATCAGATACATGCGCCGCCGGCCGATGCGGTCGGAGATGTGGCCCGACAGCGGGATGGCGATAAAGGACAGCACCGAGGCCGCGAGTACCGCCTCCAGCACGAAGTCGCGGCTCAGCTTCAGGGTGCCGGTGGCATAGGAGAAGACGAAGGCGGTGAAGATGTAGAACGGCGCCTGCTCGGCCATGCGCAGCAGCGCCGACAGGATGATCTCGCGCGGCTGTTTCTTGATCACCTCGAGCGTGGGCGCCCGCTCGATCTTGCGCTCGGCGACCAGCTTGGCGAACACCGGCGTCTCGAGGATGCCCAGCCGCACCCACAGCCCCACCCCCACCAGCACGATGGAGAGCGCGAAGGGAATGCGCCAGCCCCACTCGAGGAAGGCCGGCCCCGACCAGGCGCTGAAGCCGAGGATCACCAGGTTGGCGAGGAACAGGCCGGCCGGCACGCCGAACTGCGGCCACGAGGCCACCAGCCCGCGGCTGCTGTGGGTCCGCGCCCATTCCATGGCGATCAGCACCGAGCCGCCCCATTCGCCGCCCACGCCGATGCCCTGCAGGACGCGCAGCACGGTCAGGATGACGGCGCCCCAGATGCCGATCTGCTCGTAGGTCGGCACGAAGGCGATCAGGAAGGTGGCGATGCCCATCAGCATCAGGGTCGCGATCAGGGTGGCCTTGCGGCCGATGCGGTCGCCCCAATGGCCGAAGATGGCGGCGCCGATCGGCCGGCCGACGAAGCCCACGAAGTAGGTGCCGAAGGCCGCGAGCGTCGCGGCAAGCGGCTCTTGGTTGGGGAAATAGAGCTTGCCGAACACCAGGCCGGCTGCCGTGCCGTAGATGAAGAAATCGTACCATTCGATGGTGGTGCCGATGGTGGCGGCAATCACCGCCTTGCGCAGCTCGGCGCTGTGGCGCTGCTCGGGCAGCGAATGGAAGGCGTTGACTGTGACCATGGGCGGAACTCCGAAGCTGGCACGCTGACCGGAAGCTAAGATCTCATCAAATTCATCACGCTATTTCCCCTGAAAGGCGAACTTGCCACTGAAGTTGCGTGCGCCATGTTTTGCAAGTGCCTGCACCCCAGCCTGCATATCGTGCGTTTCCAATAGGGGTGCGCCGACCAGGCCGACAAGGCGATCAGCAGTAGAAGCCCCGCTTTCAGCAGCAGCCCTTATCAGGCGTTTGGTCGCTTTCAACGCTTGCGTCGGGCCCTTGGCCAGCTGCCTCGCGAAGTTCATGGCCGCATCGTCAAGTTTCGCGTCGGGAAAAACCTTGGTGACGATGCCCCACTTCTCAAAGTCAGCCACTCCGTAAATGGAAGTGGAATAGCAAATCTCCGTTGCCCGTGCGGGACCGGCGCGCTCGCTTAGAATCTGTGCGCCTCCAAGCAACGTCGTGGCGCCTATCATGGCTTCCAATTGAGCAAACTGTGCCGTTTCGCTGGCCCACAGGACATCGCAGCGAAGGACAATCTCCAGGCCGGCCGTCAGGCACATTCCTCGGACGGCGGCGATCGTGGGAATTGGAAGATCCTGCAAACGTTCCATGAGCGGGACATGTTTGGCAAGGTGGGCTTCGGCGGCGTGTCCCGACAGGCCTTCGAACATGGCTTGAACATCGGCTCCGGCGCTGAAGTGCGATCCGCTCGCTTTCAACAGCAGGGCGCGCAGCGGCGCAGCGGCGGCCTGGTCGATGACATCGCTCAACTCGTCCAGCATCTCCCATGTGAACAGGTTAAGCGGAGGCCTTGAAATAGTGACGACGCCGAGGGCATCATCGATCTCGAATGTCACGCCGGCCATTTCTTCTCCGTTCAATGTATTTCGGCTTGAGGATGTGCCTTTGCATCCAGACGCCGATCAGCCTGCCGATCGTTGCGCCCGAATCTTCTTGAATGAAATGCGTCCCGGGGACCGTTGCCTCGGTCTGATTTTTCCAGCTTCGGCAATACTCACGGAGCGGTCCGGTAAGAATGGCGCCGGGATTCGCATTGATGAACAGTTTTGGGATTTGATTTTCCGACATCCAGCTTGCGTACGCGTCGACGATCGATTTAACGTCCGCCGGTTCACCTGCGATCGGAATCTGCCGCGGCCATGTGAGGGTCGGCCAGCGATCTTCCCGGTTGAGGAACGGCTTGCGGTACTCCGTCATCTCGGCCTCCGATAGCCTTCGCATCACGGAGCCTGGTAGTACGCGCTCGACGAACAGGTTGCGGTCGAGTATCAAGGATTCTCCCTTATCCGACCGAAAGCCTTGAAATATCGGGGTGGCCGTCTCGCTCCACTCATCCCAGCCGGCGATGGGGCGTACAATGCCTTCCATGTAGGCGATTCCCGAGACGCGCTCGCGATGATGATTCGCCCAGTCGAAGCCGAGTGCCGATCCCCAGTCGTGGATCACAAGCATCACCTTATCGACCGATCCAGTGACGGCGTCGATGAAAGCCCAGAGATGATCTCGATGTGTCGAGAAGGTGTAGGTTGTCGGACCTGGATTGACCAGTTTATCCGAATCACCCATGCCGATCAGATCGGGGGCTATCAGGCGACCATATCCGTGAAGTTCCGGGATCACGTCGCGCCATAGGTAGGATGACGTCGGATTGCCGTGCAGGAACAGGACGGGCATGCCCTCGCCATGTTCGTGATAGGCCATCGACTTGCCAAGAGTGTTGACGGTTTTCTTCGAAAGCGGCTGGTCGGTCATCGCGTTGCTCTCAAAATGCTTGCGGAGGATGCGGGCGCGCTCATCGCCCTACGGCCTCGCCAGTTGCTCGCCCATCAGCCGATGCAGCAGATTGATCGCCTTGAGCGGGCGGACCATCACCTTGAAATGCGTGATCAGGCTTCCGTCGCCGTTGAAGGTGATGATGTCGACGCCGTTGATCCTGATCCCCTCGATCTCGTTCTCGAACTCCAGCACCGCGCCATCGTCGCTGCGCCATTCGCGGACATACCTGAAGCCGGGGCCGCCCAGCACCTTTCCCGCGCTTGCCAGATACTTGAACGTGATCTCGCGCCCGCGCTGCGGCGTGTGCACGACCGGGCTTTCGAACACGACATCGGGATGCAGCAGGTCCCACAGCGCTCCATGGTCCTGAGACTTGTCGTGAGACTTGATGTAGTCGCGCCAGTGGTCGAGAGCGGTCATCCGCATATCTCCGGGGGTTCGCAGGCGTTGCCTGATAACGCACCTCTAGGTCACTTTATGTTACGGACAGGTCTGTAACTTCGTCAAACAAGAAATCCTAATGAAAGGATCAACCGGATATACAGCTACCGATGATGAGGCGGGATCAGATTCACGAAGGACCGACCGCGGCGCGCCTCTTTCTGCCTGGCGATTTAGTGCGCAGCTACGCCTGCGATAGCGGCTCTTGCCGCAAGATACTCACTCGTCAATCGGTCCACGAGTACGCTCACTTGCTCCACCGATGTTACAGCGCCAATTCCTTGGCCAGCCCCCCAAATGTCCTTCCAGACCTTCTTGTCCATGTTGCCGCCGGAGCCGAAGTTCATTGCCGACGGATCGCTTTCAGGAAGACGATCAGGATCCAGGCCGCTGGCGATTATCGAAGGACGCAGGTAATTGCCGTGCACCCCTGTAAACAGGTTGGAGTACATGATCTCGCTTGAATCGCATTCCACAACCGCCTGTTTGTAGCCGTGCAGTGCATTTGCCTCGACTGTAGCGATAAAGGCCGATCCGATATAACCGAAGTCCGCCCCAATGGCTTCAGCAGCAAGAATGGCCCGACCTGTCGCGATTGCTCCGGCGAGCACAATGGGGCCCTGGAACCACCGCCGAGTCTCTTGCACAAGGGCAAAGGGCGAGGTCGTACCGGCGTGCCCTCCCGCCCCGGCTGCCACAAGGATTAGGCCATCCGCACCCTTTTCAATGGCTTTCCGGGCGAACGTCTGATTGATGACGTCGTGAAATACCACGCCACCCCACGCGTGGACGGCCCCGTTGACATCCTCGCGGGCGCCCAGGGAAGTGATGACGATCGGGACTTTATACTTGGCGCAAACGTCCAGGTCGCGCTGCAGGCGGTCGTTCGAACGGTGGACTATTTGGTTGACCGCAAACGGAGCCGCCGGGCGTTCCGGAAATTGCGCGTTGTGCTCCCGCAGGGCTGCAGTGATGCGATCGAGCCAGTCCTCAAGCATGGAGGCGGGCCGCGCATTTAGCGCCGGGAATGATCCTACTATCCCCGCTTTGCATTGCGCGATCACCAGGTCGGGCGTTGAGATGATGAAAAGGGGTGAGCCGATGACCGGCAACCGCAGCTGTCGTTTGAGAGTTTGGGCAATCAACATCAACACCTCCGTGACCGCTGCGGCTCGTCAAAGGACACTGGCGGCCGCCGGCTCACAGCCTAGGTCGGCCGCTGTTGCTTCAGCCGCGCGACTTCTTTCTCGAGTTTCGACACGCGTTCAGCCAGGAGCGTGGCTTCGGTCGTGTCGAGCGCGTCGCCGAAGTTTTCGAGCATACGCGCAATGGTGCGCCAGAAGCTTTCTCTCCTATCAGCCGGGACTGTGGTACCCATCACGATCCGCCTTTTAGCTCGAAGCACGGCAGAATGACCGTGCAGCGGGAACCGCCGCCCCTAGACGCGGGATAGCGACGACTTCGCGTTAGGCGCATATGCCCCTCCTTGGTCCCGACACAAGACGTGCGCAGACGACGCCGCACGATAAAAACTCGCGATTGGCATACATATAACGGGCATATGCCCTCTTGATCCGACCGCCGACCGCAATGTGATGATCGAAGCTAGGCCAATAATTTCATGGCGGCATCGACGAGGTCGCCCCTCAGATCAGCCGGTTCCGCCATCAGGCCGGTGACGTACGCGCCGTTGATGATCAGCGCTATCTGAGACGCGGTGCGGTTGGGATCATCGACGCCCAGCTTGGCAACGATGGCTGCGAGCCTTGCCCGCATTTCCTCCTTGTTGCCCCGGGCGACGACCCGGCCGGGATGGTTGTCGTCGGGAAACTCCGTCGCCAGGTTCAGGAACGGACAGCCACGAAAGGCCGAATGCCCGATCCGCTGGGCGATTCCAGATAGCAGCGCCTCCAGCAAAGCGCGCGGGTCCCCAGCGTGCCGCTCTTCAAGGCGATCCCACCACGCCCAGAACAACCGATCCCTTTCGGCGGCAAAGGCGGCGATCAAAGCGTCCTTGGAGTCAAACAAGCGATAGAGGCTCGTCTTCGACACGCCGGATCGCTCGACGACCGTGTCGACGCCGATGGCGCGGATGCCCTCGCGGTAGAACAACTCGCTTGCCGTCGCGAGGATACGCTCGCGGGCGCTTACTTCGCCCTTTGGCGGGGCGCCCCGCCGGGGTCGGGTTACTGCCTTCATGTCCGCAAGCTCCTGTCGTTCCAATTTCCAGGTTGACAATGTGACAGACCTGTCCGTAATCTTCAAGTGACTTACAGGTCCGTCACTTCAGGAGGATGCCGATGCGGGCGATCCAGGCGAAGACTTTGTCGGGCTATGACGGGCTGCAGCAGATCGAGTTGCCCAAACCGCAACCGGCAAAGGACAGAGTGCTGGTCCGTGTCACGGCCGCCGGCGTCACGCCGCTCGATCATACGATCCTGTCGGGTGGACACCCTCGGGCCAAGGCGCCGCTGGTGCTCGGCAACGAGGGTGCCGGCGTCATCGAGGATGCCGGCGACTCCGGTCTCCCGGCGGGAAGCCGCGTGATGTTCACAGGCCCCTACGGCGTTGGCGAGAATGGCGCGTGGCAAGAATGGCTGCTGGTGAGACCTGAACATCTGGCGCTTGTGCCGGACGCGATCGACGATGTCGTCGCGGCCAGCCTTCCAGTGGCCTATCTGACGGCGCAGGTCACGCTGACGCTGGCCGGATTCAAGCCGGGCATGACGGTGCTGGCTCCGGGGATCGGCGGGTCGGTCGGCAACGCGACCTGTCAGCTCGCGCGGGCGCAGGGCGCCGGCAAGGTGATATCGACGGCCGGCGGCGCGGCGAAGGCCGCCAGGGCGCGCGAGCTCGGCTTCGAAGACGTGGTCGACCTAACCGCAGAAGGCCTCGCCGAGGGCGTGCGCCGGATAACGGCCGGCAGCGGTGTCGATATCGTCATCGAGAGCATCGGCGGCACCGTGACGAGTGAGGCATTGAGCAGCCTTGGTCTCGGCGGTGTCCTGATCACGTTGGGCTATTCCGCCGGACGCAAGACCACGATCGATGTGACGGACCTGATCTGGAAACGCGCGCGGATGGCCGGCTTCTCCTTGTTCGCCCAATCACCGACCG
>Ga0070698_100000260_pt1 | contig 53175 bp, 55 predicted proteins | sample KBSK1502metaG_FD_65477 | JGI IMG/M metagenome (GOLD analysis project Ga0070698, IMG submission 65477) | Corn, switchgrass and miscanthus rhizosphere microbial communities from Kellogg Biological Station, Michigan, USA - KBS K1-50-2 metaG | ecosystem: Host-associated > Plants > Roots >...
TTCGCCGGGGCGAGCCTCGATCAGGTCCTCGGCTACGCGTTGCCGGCGACCCTCAACGCCGCGCTCGTGGCGCAGCGGGACTCGACCCTCGCCGCCCGGGAGCGCGCCCGCCACGCCGGCGCCATGAAGAACAACGTCCCCTCGCTCATCCTGGCGGAGACCGTCCTGCTCACCGCCGAAGGCGCCCTGCGCTCGGGCGATCTGGCACGCGCGGCTAGCGGGTACGTGAGCGCGATCCCGCAGTACCGAAAGGCGCAACAGGAAGCCGAAGGCCTGCGGCGCGACGCTCAACAGTCGCTGGCGCGCGCCACCCCGGTGGTGAACGCGCTCGGCTCGACCCCCGAAGCGGGGCGCGCCGGGGCGTCGCTCGGGCGCGCCGAATCGCTCTACGCGGCCGGGGATTGGGTCGTGGCCCGGCTCGCGGCGCTCGACGCCGAACAGGTGGGCGTAGCCGCCGGCGTCGCCCCACCGTCCCCACAGCCCACCGAGACCCGCGCGGCGGTCGGCTTGCTGCTGCAGGATCTGGAGCGCGCCATGGCGAGCGAGCGGGTGGGCAACCTTCAAGTCCTGATGCCCGGCATGGCGGCGAAAGACGTCACGGGGTGGGAGACGTTCTTCCAGCGCTACACCCGGCTCACGGCCCGCTATGCCGTCCAGCGTCTGAGCGCGCGCGGCGACACGGCGAATGCCCTAGTGCGGACGTCGTACACGTTCGTGCCGGCGGGGGGCGGGGCGCAGCGCGAAACCCGCCTGCGCCAAGCGATCCGCTTCCTCAAGACGCCGGACGGCTGGCGCATCGCGAACATCCACGACACGCAATAAGCTAGACGCACAGACGCATAGACGCGCAGACGCACAGGGGTGCCGCTCCGCCCTCCCCTGTGCGCCTGTGCGTCTGTGCGTCTGTGCGTCTGTGCGTCTAGTAGTCTAGTCCCACGCGCGCTCGGTGGGCGGCGGCGGTGGCGGGATCGCCACGGTGTCGGCCCGGGCCGTGGCGGCACCCACGCGGTGCAGTGTCACCGGCTTCTCCAGGTCCCCGCCCGACAGCGTGAGCTTGTCCCCTTCGAGCTTCATTCCGTAGACCTGCCACACGCCGTCGCCGAGCGCGAGCCACAGACTGTCCCCGACGATGCGCCACCGGGCGACCTGCTCCCCGAACTGGGCGGAGCTGTCGCCGCGGACCATGATGTTACGGATCTCGTCTTCGGTCTTGGCCTGCCACTTGCCCTCGAGGTGAGAGCGGTGGAGAGAGGGGGCGGTCTGGGCGGCGAGCCCGGAACCGAGCCCGACGAGCAGGAACAGGGCAGCGGCGCAGCGCGGCATCATCGGTGAAAGATACGTGCCCCGGAAGGGGGCTCAGGTCCGCGCGGCGCCGAGCGGCGCGCGCTCGTCGGTCAAGACCGTCACCTGCGGCTCCCACTGCTGCATCATGCGCACGAACCCGCCCGCCAGCTCGGGATCGAACTCGACCCCCGCCCGATCGCGCAGGTAGGCCAACGTTCTCTCCTGTGGCCATGCCTCCCGATATGGTCGGTTGGTGCGGAGCGCGTCGTACACATCGCAGACGTGGACGAGTTTGCTGGCGCGGTGGCAGTCGCGCCGGAAGCGCAGGGTTGGATAGCCTCCGCCGTTCAGCATGATGTGATGCTCGTACGCCACCACGGCGGGCAGCTCGAGCTGCTCCTCCGACTTGAGGATGATGCGCGCGCCTGCGACGGGATGCTGGTTCATGAGCGCGCGCTCTTCGTCAGTGAAGCGACCCGGCTTGGTGAGCACGTCCAGCGGGATCGTGACCTTGCCGATGTCATGCAGCAGGCCGGCGATGCCGAAGTTCCGCACGTCCCGCGCGCCCAGACCGAGGTGCTCGGCGAGCGCCATGGCCAGCACCGCCACGTTCATGGAGTGCGTGGTCGTGTATTGGTCGAACTCCTTGAGCTGCAGCAGTGGGATCATGAGCTGGCGATCGCTGTGCATCGCGATCGACAGCGACCGGACCACCGCCTCCGCTTCCGTGAGCGGGACGACGCCCTGGGACCGGACGGCGTCCTGGAACCATCGGACCGTCTCCGCCTCTTCGCCCAACGAGTAGCCCATCGTGGCCGTCGCCACGGGCGCCTCGGCCTGCCCCGCGTCGCCCTTCACACCGACCGACCCGAACCGAATGCTGGAACTCCGCAGCTGATGCGCCTCTGTCGTGTCGATCGCCGAGAGCGTCAACCGCGCCAGCACCTCGTCCAGGAAGCCCTCGAATTCCTCGCGGCTCACCCGGTCGGCGAACTCGAGCCGCTGGATGCCCGCCTGGGCGAGGCGCCGCGACCAGTCCCATGCCTTCAGCTCACGGACGGGGAGGTTCCCGAACACGATCTCGTCGCCCAGAAAGGTGAACAGGGCATTCGGCGCCGCGGCCTGCAGGTCGTGCAGCTCTTGGAACGCGTCGTCGATCGCCCGCTCGCGCGCGGGATGCCCCGCGGCGTAGAGCGTCATCGCCGCGAGCGCGTGTGCGAACGCCGACAGGAAGCCGGCGGGACCGCTCACGGCCCGCTCCCCCCGCCGCCCGCGTCGGCCGCGGCCCGGATGTCCGGGTCGCCCGAGGCCGCAGCCCGGCGCAGTACCGCGAGCGCCCGCGGATCTCGCCGCCACCCGCTCGCGAGCCCCGCGAGCGCGGCGAGCAGCTCCGCGGACTTGGGCGGCAGCTTCTCCCGTCCGAACAGGGTTCGCCCCCCCGAGGTCAGGCGCAGCAACACGGCGAGCGCCGCCGGCGCCCGGGCATAGCCGAGGGCGCGGACGGCGAGGCTCCGCACGTCGGGCGGCAGTGTGCGGTCGATGGCACGTCCCGCCAGCGTGGGGACCGCCCCGTCGGGACAGCTCTGGAGTGCCACGGCCAGCCCCAGCGCCAGCCGCAGCGTGCGCGGATCCGAATCTTGGAGACCGAGCGCCAGCGCATCATCGCGTCCAGCGGGAAGTTTGACCTGGACCTTCACGGCTTGCCAGCGGACGCGCGCATCCTGGTGGCGCAGGTAGGCCGCCGCCGAGAACCCCGGCGGGAGCGGCGACAGGTCCTCGAGCAGCGCGAGCATGTTCCGGGTCACGTACCAGCGCGGGTCTTCGAGCCGCGCGATCACGACCGGAGCGATCTCCGCTCCCATCTTGACGAGCTGGGCGAGCAGGCCGCGCCGGACCCCGCGCGCCTCGGCAGCGGCGAGCGCGTCCAGGAGGGGAGGCGCTGCCGGGAGACCGACCCGGGGCACCAGCCGCTCGAGGGTCTTGAAATCCACCGGCTCTTGCATGGCGAGCTGGCGCACGACGTCTGCCGTCGCGAGCCGTGCCCACAGCTCGGGCGCGGCGCCCTGCGCCTCGGGGACGTCGGCGAGCGCGTCGAGCAGCTGGCCCAGCCGCCCCTCCCGCACCACCCGATCCGCGGCGGCGAGCACGTGCGCGTTGACGGCGTCGACCTCGAGCGCCATGGCGACGATGCGATCCGGCTCGGTCGAGTGTGCGCCGTCGGCCGGCGCCCCGCCCTCGGGCGCCGCCCGCGCCATGCGCTGCAGGGCCGCGCCGTATGCGTCCGGATTCGGGTCCGCCAGGGTCCAGCCCTGGAGCAGCCGGCGCACCTGGTCGCGCAGCGCGGCATCGGCCTGGGGCCGTACTTCCGCGATGCCCCCCTCCGCGTGCGCCGCCAGCTTGGACAACATGCGGACCAGCGAGTGCGAGATCGTTTGGTGCGACGACTCCGCGGCGGCCTGAAGGATCTCAAGCACGGCGTCGACGGCCATTCCGTCGGTCGCGTCGTACACGAACTGGCGCCGCTGCACGTAGTCGCCGCCCATTTCGACGAGCCGCTGCAGCGTTTCCGGCTTGAGGGCGCGGATCAGCCGGGAGGTGCGGCGCCGCAGTGCGACGGCCTCTGTGCTGCCCGCGGTCTTGAGCTCGTCCGCGATCTGGAGCAGGTAGCCGACGATCACCTGGTCGTACGCCGCTGCGTCGGTGTGGGGGTGCTCGTCGATGGCGCGGGCAATGACCGCCGGCTCGGTCGGCGTGGGCCGATCGTCCCCCGCCTGCGCGGTGAGGGCGGCGCGGGCCAGGCCCACCCACAGCTGGGCGGCCCGCGCGCCGCGCTCCGACGCGGCCGCTCCGTCGTCCACCAGCTCGAGGCGCTCGTAGGTGAGCGGGTGCAGCTGCACCCTGGTCCAGGCGCGCAACCGCTCCGGCGGGCCGAGCCCGAGCGGCTGCCCGCTGCGCTCCGCGTCCACGGCCAGGGTCTTCAGGACGCTCGCCATCTCGCCCGCCTCGACCCCTTGCCGGAACGTCACGGCGCCGAGGTGGTGACGGTGCAGCCGGGCGGCGAGCTCGGCCAGCACCGGGTGTTTCGGATCGGTGGCGACGCCCTCGATTACAAGCTGTTGCCGTGCGACGCCGAGCGACAGCGTGGCGCGGTCGAGGAGCAGGAGCCCGGCGCGCCGGGTCACGCCCGCCGCCGCGGGCGCGAGGGAGGGGTGACCCTCCGGATACATGGCGTGCTTGTGAAGCGCGATCGAGAGCTCGATCAGGAAATCCGCCAGGTCGCGCGACAGGGTCGCGCGGTCACCGGAGGGAGCAGGCATGAGGCCAAAGATACTAGGACCGGCAACAACTAGACGCACAGACGCACTAACAACTAGACGCACAGACGCACAGACGCACGGGGGTGAATAGCAAGAGGGAGCAGAGAACCCCTGCTCCCTCCAGCCCGTTCACCCGTGCGCGTCCGTGCGTCTGTTGCGTCCGAACATCAGCATAGACGCGCCCACAGCAGCTCTGGCATCATGGCAGCTCGGCCCAGGCGTGGTTCCTGATGGGCTGCGCCGGCATCCTGATGGCCAGCTGCTGCATCACCGCGGCGAGGGAGCAGCGGGAGAATTGGATCGCCGTGCTCCCGCTCATCGTCCCCGTCGTGTTGTTCTGATTGTATGCGAGGATTGCGCCCGACGCCTTGATGCCGCCACCGGTCGTGGTCATGCTGCCGCGAACCAGGATGAGCCCGGTGAACGTCGTGCCGCCCGAGGCCGTGAAGTCGCCGCTTACGAGCAGGATCCCCTGCCCGCGCCCGCTCGAGAACTGAAAGTTGCCCTTCGCCCAGATGATGGGATAGTACGGTTCGCACTCTACCACCGCGCCAATCGTGGGCGGGTACCACGGCTCGCCCCAGTTCTTCGTGTTCGTCTGATCGCACACCCCCCCCACCGTCGTGGGCTGGATCGACGACGCGTTCGCCCCTGCCGCGTACGTGATGGTCGCGAGCTTCGTGAGGCTGTCGAAGTTCAGGCCACCGAAGTTGAGATACGTGTTCGAGTCGGCCGCCGCGGGAGTCTGGAGCTTGGGCGGCGAGCCTTTGGGCGGCACGCTCGAGCTGCTGTTGATCTTGGTCGTGTCGGGCATGGCATAGCCCGCCACTCCGGAATCCTGCGGTGGGCAGGCCATCCCCGGCGGGTTCGAGTCCCGGCCGCTCGAGGTTGCGGTGCCGCTGAGGGTCAGATTCCCCCTGGTCGTGACCGCACCTACGGCGTTGACCGTCGGGACCGGCAGGTACAGTACCTCGCCGAGCCGCCGGCGGGCATTGGTCCCGATGCCCGTGCCCGCGCGCCCCTCGGTCGCCACGGCGAACAGGTTCCCGGCGAGCCGGGTGGTGCGCGTGACGGCGGTGACACCGGGCGTGACCGTGTCCGTCCGCGTCCGTGGGGCGCCGATCACCATGGCGGCCGCGGTATCCTTATTCCAGACGTTGAGCGTATTGCTGAGCCCGAACTCGGCCGCCGAGAGCGCCTGCTCTTCGAACTGCCCGTTGGACTGAGCGCGGTAGTCCTGGTTCGACAAGAAGAAGGAGCCCGCGATCATCATCCCGATCAGGACGATCGCGATCAGCGCCACACCCAGGGCCGTGCCACGCTCTCGCAAGGCGGTGCCGCTCATCGTGCCCAGCCTTTCTCGGTCCATGCGACTAGTGTCGGTTCCGCAGCCCGATCGTGTAGCGGGTCGTGTCCATGGCCACCGTCCGCGCGCCGCCGCTCAAGCTGATCGGCGCTTGCGTCTGGCCTCGCACCGTCGCGTCGATGCGGGCGACGTTGCGGGCCCGGGCCGTGGCCGGATTCAACACGGCGCCTGTAGAGTCGTAGTACGTGAACAGCAGCCCGCTCTGCGCCGGCGTGGCGGAATACGGCTGGTACGGTCCGCTCACCGGCTCGAGCGAGCCGCAGTGGCTGGCGGGGACATAGGTGCTGAGGCAGTCGAAGAAACCCAGGTACCAGCGCCCGTCCGTCTCCTGATACAGCTCGTAGTGCACGCGCCGGAACACGCGAACCGGTGCGCCCACGGCGATTGTGGCGCTCAGCGCGGGAGAGACGGTCACCGAAGAGCTCGACAGGGCGCCCTGGGCCGCCGTCAGGAACTGGCCCGCTCCGGTTGGGCATCCGGCTCCCCCGCTCACTGGTGCGATCGCCGTGACAGCGTACACGCGCCACCGGACGGCGCTGTTATCGAAGATCAGCAGGGAGTCACCGACTACAGGCGTCGCTTGCCACGCGGTCAGGGCGTTGAGCAGCCCTACCGGCGGCAGCCGCAGCGTGGTGAGCGGTGCGACGGCCGGTACCCAACAGACCACCGAGCTGCCCGTCACTGACCTGAACTCGAGCACATGGTCGTTCCACAAGTAGATATCGCCAGTATTGACTCCGCCGCTGAGCGTGTCACTTGGCGATAGGGCGCGCAAATCCGAGGGGAGTACCGCCAGGGCCTGGCGGAGGCGCGCGCGCGTGTCCATCAGGTCGGTCGCGGATCTATAGAAGCGCTGCTGGCGCGCCAGCACGCCGATCATGGCGCCCATCACGATGCCCACCACTACGAGGCTGACGAGCAACTCGGCCAGCGTGAACCCGCGGCGGGCCGACCCCACGAGCGCCGGCTTCACGGATTCGCCGGGCAGGGCAACAGCGTGACGTAGGTTCGGGTCCATGATGTCCGCTGGCCTGCGACCGTGACCTTCTCCTTCACCCTGACCGCCCGGGTGACCGGAATCACGAGCCATTGCTCGCTCACCCCGGAGCTGATGGCGCTGCCACTCGCGAGCTTGGTGCAGTCCTGCGCAGTCAACTGCTCGACCCGCGAGCGGGCGATCACGGTCGCCCGCGCCATGCGGCTGCCGCTGCTCAACTGGCGGGTCATGACCGCCGCGCTGCCGGCAAGGCCCAGCACGCCGACGGCCATGACGACAATCGCCACCATCGACTCGACCAGGGTGAAGCCGCGCGCGTTCATCGGCACCCCTGCGGCGCGACTTCGCCCAACCGGGTGAGGCAGACCGAGTCCCGAACGCTCCCCCGCACCAGCGCGAACTGCGCGCCGCTGGTAGAAAGGTTGGTCGCCAGCCCGCGCGGTCCGAACACGACCGAGTCCACCGTGGCGCTGAGCATGACGCTGAACTGCGAGTCGAGCGCCACCGCGGTGCCGAGAGGGACGAACGCGCCGGTGCCTCCGGTATCGACACGCACCTGGATGCTGTTCCCGCTGCGCTTGAGCTGCGCGGGACGACCCCAGCGCACGCCGGCCGCCCGGGCCGTCGCGAGCGAGGCCACGAACTGCACCCGCGCCGCTCGCAGGGCCGCGCTCGCCCGCACGCCGCTGGTGTGGGGATAGGCGACCGCCGTGAGCAGCCCCATGAGCACGACGACGATCAAGAGCTCGATCACCGTGAATCCGCGGGCGCCGGCGACGAACCACGTCGTTGCCAGCGCAGCGCCTCTCCTGCTCCCGTCCGTCGTAGAACTCCGGCTCATTTAGCCATTCTCCATGGTCCGCGGCCTGCCACTTAGCAAGAGCCAGGCCATCCACTTAACTCATTTATCTACATGCGATTAGCGGAACCGCAAGCAGTTCGTGCAACTGCAAACTATCGCGAGAGGCGCAAAATACTGCACGGTGCCGCGACCCAATGCTCCGAGCGCATTCTGCACACCGTGACATATACAATCTGTCGCTGCTATAAGATCGTGAGTTGGTATAGCGAGTAACGTGACAGTCGGCCATACAACGACGCCCCGGGGGTCACCCCGGGGCGCGCCCTCCTCGTTCTTCGTGTTTTTCGTGTTCTGCGAGTTCGGCCTACCGCTTCTTCAGTACATATCCACCCAGCCCCGCTGCATCGCCTGCGTGGGGTAGGCCGACGACGACAGCGCGGCCTGGAGCGCGCAGGAGGAGTACAGCAGGGACGTGTTCCCGGAGAGCGCCACGGAGTCGCTCACCGTGACGCTCGCCGCCATCACGGCGCCGACGATCTTGTTCCCGGTCCCGGACATCTTGAGCCCGCCACGCGCGATCACGGCTCCATCGAACGTGAAGTTGCCGGCCACGGTGAGGTCGCCGTCGACCAGCAGGATTCCCTGCCCACGCCCGGTGGTGACCTTCAAGTCTCCCAGCACGTGGATGATCGGGAAGTAGGTGTCGCACGCCCCCGCCGGGCTCGTGTGGTTCGGCTCGCCCCAGTTGGCCGGAATCACGTTGGCCTGACACACGCCGCCGACAATGAGCGGCTGGACGCCGGTGAGCAAAGTCCCGCCCGCATAGGTCAGGTTCGCCGACGCAGCGATCGACTGGTAGTTCGAGTTCCCATAATTGAAATACGTGTTCGAGTCGCTGGCGGCAGGAGTGGTGAGCACCTGGGGGCTTCCCTGGAGCGAAACGCTCCCGTTGACCGTCGCGGTGGTCGTGGGTGAGATCGCCGCGCCGGCGACGTTCTGCGTGCCGCTGCAGCCGGTCCACCCGGCGGGGGCCGCGTCGTTCCCGTTCACGGTGACGTTGCCGTTGATGGTGGTGTTCCCCTGGGTCGTGATCGCGCCCATGAAGTTCATATTCGGCATGTTGAGCCGGAACAGCGTGCCGTAGCGGCGCCGCGCCGAGGCCTGGCTGCCCATGCCGCCCGCGGAGCCCTCGGAGACCACCCAGAAAAAGGGCCCGTCGAGGCGCGTGATGACCACGTTGGTGGCGCTGCCGGGCGCGGTGTACGCCTTCTTCAGGGTATCACCGGTCTTGAGCCGCGCGTTGTCGGCCAGGTTCCAGTCGACCGGGACGCGGTTCAGCCCCAATTCGGCGGCCGCGGCGGCGCGGGTGGTGCGCACCGTGTTGCTGCCGACGCGGTAGTCGTGGGTGGAGACGAACAGCACGCTCCCCATGAGCACCCCGATGATCACGATGGCCCCGAGCGCCATCACCAACGCGACGCCCTGCTGCGATTGTAATATCCGACGCATACGTCCCTCGTTTCCTCTCACGGCGATTACCTGCGGTTGCGGAGCCCGATTTCGATGCGCAGCGAATCGCGGAACACGGTGGCCCCCGCCCCGCTCAGATTGAGGAGCGACCCCGCCTGGCCCCGCACGATGAGGCTGATGCGCGCGACCTGGAACGGGTTGGCCGTCACCGCGCCGGTAGAGTCGTAGTAGGCGAACTGCACGCCGCTGGTCGCGCCCGCCGCGTACGGCTGGAACGGACCGGCGATCGACTGCGTGGGGTTGCAGGCAGCCGGGAGGCGCCCGGGGAGGCAGTCGTAGAATCCCAGATACCACTGGTTGTCGGTGTCCTTGTACATGCGGTAGCGCACGCGGCGGAAGAAGCGAATCGCCGACCCCACGAGCACCTTGCTGCTCGCCGCGGGCGAGAGGGTGAGCTGGTAGCTCGGGTTGTTGGCGGTCAGGTCGCCCGCCTGTGTCAGCCCGCTCGCGCTGGGGCAGCCGTTGGCGACGTTCCCCGTCACCGACGTTACGGCGGTGATCTGGTGCTTCGTCCAGGCGTCGTCCGTGGCCGCGAAGCTCGAGGAGTCATTGTAGACGAGGAGTGAGTCGCCCACCACGGGCAGCCGGCTCCAGCTGGTCATAGTCGAGCCCTTGGACAGGACGCGCGGGACGGTCGAGAGCTTCCCGAGGGTGTTGGCGCACACCACCGAGCTGCCGAACACGGAGCGGAACTCCAACGCCGAGTCTGACATGACGGAGATATCGCCGCCCACGCTCGAGATCCCCCGGAGATCCGCGGGCAGCATCGCTGCCGCCTGGCGGATCTGCTGCCGGGTGTTGATCAGGTCGCCCGTGCTGTTGTAGAACCGCTGCTGCCGCAACAGCAGCTGGACGATGGCCCCCGCCACCAGGCTCGTCAGCACCATGCTGATGAGCAGCTCGATGAGCGTGAACCCGGCCCGGCAGGCCAGTACCGCGTTCCGGCTCAGCATGGTATGAAACTCCGGAACGTCTCGCTGCGCGGGCGATGGTTGCTCAGGAAGGTGACGGAGACCGTCACGTCGTCCTCCGCACGAGGCAGGTGGCTGAGCGTCCACGTCTCGGCGATGCCGCGCGTCGTGGCCGAGCCGCTCGCGCGGCTGGCGCACGTGGTCGTGCGGATGCGCTCGAAGCGCGATTCCGCCACGCCCGCCGCGATGGTCCGGGACTGCGTGCTGGTCAGCGTCGTCATGATCACGGACGCCGTCCCCGCCAATGCGAGCAGGCCGATGCTGAAGATCACGACGGCCACCAGGAGCTCGGCGAGCATGAAGCCCCGCTCCGAGCGTGGGGACGCCGATGCAAACGCGCGCGGGGTCATCAGCAGCTCCGTCCGGTGATCTTGCCCAGGCCCGTTACACAGACCGTATCGGTACGGCCGGCGTATTGGACGATGATCCTGGGCGCCACGGTGGGGTACGGGGCGAACCCGCGGGGATCAAACGGGATGGTGTCCGTGGGGCTCGCGCCCAAGTGCGCGCCGTAGCGCTGCCAGAAGTCGAGCTGCGTGCCCAGCTGCACCGGCGTGCCCGATGAATCGACGAGAATCTTCAGCACGTCGCCGCTGCGGACCACCCACGCCGCCCGACTCTGTTGGATCGCGATCGCGCGTCCCCGGAACAGGTAGGCGGTCACGTCGCGCGTGGCGGCGCGGCGCGAGGCCGCGTACCACGAACCCCGGACGGTCCTGACCATCATCATGGTCATGATGCCCAGCACGACGAACACGATCATCATTTCGATGAACGTGAACCCGCCCACCCGATGCCGCCGAGACACGCTGAGACCGGACACGAATGCTCTCCCACGCAAGAGGACGCCTGTACGACAACTTTATCAGTGTACGAAGTATAGATGCTATAAGACGTCGAGTTGTAACTCATGCCACACGAAAACGCCCCGGCTGGATCACCGGGGCGCTCCGTATGTCGTCAGCGCGACAGGTTGTTTGTCGCGGGCGCGACTTAGTACATCCCGCCCATACCGCCGCCGCCACCGGGCATCGGCGGAGCCTTCTCCTTTTCCTTCTTCTCGACCACGACGCACTCGGTCGTGAGCAGCAGCGCGGCGATGGAGGCCGCATTCTGCAGCGCGGTGCGCGTGACCTTGGTCGGGTCGATCACGCCCGCCGCGACGAGATCCTCGAACGCGTCGGTCTGGGCGTTGTAGCCGAAGTTCTTGTCCTTCGACTCCTTCACCTTGCCGACCACGATCGACGCCTCGGCGCCCGCGTTCTGCACGATCATCCGCATCGGCTCCTCGAGCGAGCGACGGACGATCTCGACGCCGATCTTCTCGTCGTCATCCGTCCCCTTCACCTTGTCGAGCACCCTCTGACACCACAGGAGGGCCACCCCGCCGCCGGGGACGATCCCCTCTTCGACCGCGGCGCGCGTCGCATGCAGCGCATCCTCCACGCGCGCCTTCTTCTCCTTCATCGCGGTCTCGGTAGCCGCGCCCACGTTGATCACGGCGACGCCGCCCGCGAGCTTCGCGAGCCGCTCCTGCAGCTTCTCTTTGTCGTAGTCCGACGTCGACTTCTCGATCGCGGCCTTGATCTGGGCGATCCGGCCCTGGATGTCGACGTGCTTGCCCTTCCCGCCGACGATCGTGGTGTTGTCCTTGTCGATCACGATCCGCTTCGCCTGGCCGAGATCGTTGAGCGTCGAGTTCTCGAGCTTCAGACCCATCTCTTCCGAGATCACCTGCGGCGCACCAGTGAGCACCGAGATGTCGGTCAGCATCTCTTTGCGACGGTCTCCGAAGCCCGGCGCCTTGACGGCACACACCTTCAACGTGCCGCGCAGCTTGTTGACGACCAGGGTCGCCAGCGCCTCACCCTCCACGTCCTCCGCGACGATGAGCAACGGCCGGCCGGCCTGCGCCACCTTCTCGAGCACGGGGAGCAGGTCCTTCATCGACGAGATCTTCTTGTCGTGGATGAGGATGTAGGCGTCCTCGAGGATCGCTTCCATCTTTTCAGGATCGGTGATGAAGTAGGGCGAGAGGTAACCGCGGTCGAACTGCATGCCGTCCACCGTCTCGAGCGTCGTCTCGAGGCCCTTCGCCTCTTCGACCGTGATGACGCCGTCCTTGCCGACCTTCTCCATCGCCTCGGAAATCAGGTTGCCGATCTCCTTGTCGTTGTTCGCCGAGATCGACCCGACCTGGGCGATTTCCTTCCGACCCGCGGTGGGGACCGAGATCTTCTTCAGCTCCTCGACCACATGCTCCACCGCTCGATCGATCCCGCGCTTCAACGACATCGGGTTCGAGCCGGCCGTGACCGACTTGAGGCCCTCGCGGAAAATCGCCTGGGCCAGCACCGTCGCCGTGGTCGTCCCGTCCCCCGCGAGATCCGACGTCTTGGTCGCCACTTCCTTCACCATCTGGGCGCCCATGTTCTCGATCGCATCTTCCAGCTCGATCTCCTTCGCGACCGTCACGCCGTCCTTCGTGACCGTCGGATTCCCGAACTTCTTGTCGATGACAACATTCCGACCCTTCGGGCCGAGCGTGACCTTGACGGCCTCGGCCAGCTGGTCCACACCCCGCTTCAGGCGGGCGCGGGCCTCGGTGTTGAATTCCAATTGCTTTGCAGCCATGTTCGTTTCCTCCTAAGCTTCAACCAAGCTTGGCGATGACGTCGGCTTCCTTGATGAGGATGATCTCTTCACCCTCGAGCTCGACCTGTGTGCCGCTGTACTTGCCGTACACCACGCGGTCCCCCACCTTCAGCTCCATCGGCACCACATCCCCTTTTTCCCGGCGCCCGGGACCCACCGCGATGACCTCACCCTGGATCGGCTTCTCCTTGGCCGTGTCGGGGATGTAGAGACCGCCCTTCATCGTCTCCGTCTCCTCCATCGGCCGGATGGCCACGCGATCCGCGAGCGGGTAAACCTTGAATTTCGTTTTCGCTGCCGTTGCGGTTGCCATGTGCCAGCCCTCCACCTTCGATAGCAGTGGTCATAAGTACATATGGGACAATAGCGTTAGCACTCTACCACCACGAGTGCTAAATCAACTGCGCAGAATCTCTCCTCGTGGCCTGGCCATGTCAAGTGGGTGAGACGGCGCGCCGCAACGCCGGGTTGGCCGCCAGGGAGTCCACGATCGCGCGGGCCCGGTCCCCGGCGCTCGCGCCCAGCGAGTCGAGCGGCGCCGACACCGCCGCGACGATCGCCCCGGTCCGCGTGTCGGCCAGGCGCACGTGCAACCAGGTGAGCGCCGGAGGCTCGGTCTCCCGGAAGATGAACGCGAAGAGATACGCGGTCGGGCGGCTCCCGCCCCGGACGTGGGTCCCGACCCGGAAGCCTCGCCGCGCCAGCCCCTGCGCGATCCCTTGAGCGAGCGAATCCTGGCTCGTGACGAGGATCTCATAGCCGCGCAGCGCGTCGGGGGCCTCGTAGCGGGTGGCGGGGGCGCATGACAAGACAAAGGCGATGCCGAGTGAGGCGTTGCAGAAGAGGCGTTGTCGGGTGATGCGTGGTCGGGTGATGCGTTGTAACGCTGTTCTCGACAACGCTTCACTCGACAACGCTCCATCCGGCAACGCTTCACCCGACATCGCGTCACTCACGGAATGATCCTCCGCGCCCCCACCCACCGATCCAGCCAGTAGGCGCCCGCCGGATCCTGGGGATCGAGTCGCGACAGCTTCACACCCTGGCCCGAGCTGTGGATGAACTTGAGCTCCCCGACGTACATCCCGACGTGCGTCACGCCGGCTCCGGGACGCGCGGAGAACAGCAGCACGTCCCCGGGGCGGAGCGCGTCCACGACCGGGGCGACCTCGGCGCCGGCGCGGGCCTGATCGCGGCTCATGCGCGGGAGACGGATGCCGTGCTGGCCGTAGGCATACTGAATCAGTCCCGAGCAATCGAACCCGTTGTCCGCCGTCCCGCCCCAGATGTACGGCGTCCCGAGGGACTCGATGGCCGTTTGGACCACGTCGCCGGCGTTGCCGCTGATCGTCGTGGGTGGCGCTGGGGGCGGGAGCTCGGGCGGACCGCCGTACCCGCCGCGCCCGCGTCCCCCCGCGCGCCTGCCACCTCCCACCGAGACTCCGAACACCGCGCTCACGCCCGAGCGCGCGTCGCTGCGCGGGTTCCAAAACCCGCGTGGCCCGCGGTCCTCGAGCCGATAGCGCAGCTCCGTCCCGAGCGCCAGCCATACCAGCGGTCGCCATTCGACGCCCCCACCCACGCTCCACTGCGCGGCGAGTTCCTGGGTCCCGGGGTCGGTCGAGAGACCGAGCGCCACGCCGGCGAGTGCATAGGGTCCGAGCGTGGCTCGACCGCGCCACGCCTGGAGCTCGTACCCGAGCCCGTAGAAGGCGCGTCGCCGGCCGAGCGAGTCGTTCACGAGCACCGACGCGCCGAACCCGTGCGTGAACGGTCCCCCCAGGAGCGAGCTGGTGCGGAATTCGTACACGTCGGCGCGATTGCCGCTGTACCAGCGGCCCAGATGGAGCTCCACGCCGCGTCCCTGCCCCGCAAGCGTCGCGGGCAGGAGCAGCGCTCCGAGCCACGCGCGTTCAATCAGCGGCCGCAACAGCGCGCTGCTCCTCCGACGTGCGCGGGGCCATGTGATGCGACAGGAGGTGCGGCACCCGGCGCATGAAGCGCACCCAGAGGGCGAGGGACGTGAAGCCGCTCAGCGCAGCGGCGGCACCGGCCACGGCGAGCATCGTCAGCGGATTGGTGAAACGGGTGGCGATCAGGGCGCCGGCCCACAGGCCGACGTAGGACGCGGCCCACGCCAGCACGGGCGTGAGCAGCCACCCCACGACGACCAGCAGATGGGCGAGCCAGCGGGGCACGTCGCCCGTCCGACCCGCTATCCCTTGCGGGTGAGGGCGACGAGGGCGAGCGCCGCGAGGACGATGGTGAACGCACCGCCGGTGGCTGCGGGGAGCGAGACGGCGAGGCCCGCCAGCCTGGCGATCGCCGCCACGACGACCGTGCCGGCGACGGCGGGTAGCGCAGAGCGGCCGAGCGTCGCCTCCCCCGCTCTCCCTCCACGGGCGGCCTGGCCCGCCGTCACGAGGCCGCCCATCCAGGCGAGGAACGTGCCCAGCATCCACCACACCGGGAGGTACCACCACGTGCTGCCGCCGCCGATCGCGTCCCACGTCCACGGGTAGGCCTTGAAGGGCCGGAGCAGCACAATGTCGATCGCGCTAAATACGACCGTCCCCACGAGGCCCACCGCCGCCGCGCCGGCGATGCCGTCGGTTCCACGCGCCGCCGTCCACTGCGCTGGGAAAAACGCGACGACGACCGCCGCCGCGAGCACGAGCAGAGCCTCGACGCCACCCCGGACGGCGCCGCCCGCGAGCGTGCGGGACGCGGCCACGACCAGCACGACCGCGCCCCCCGTCACGAGGCCCACCAGCGCGCCGCCGGTGGTGACGGTGCGGAAGTCCGAACGGTCCCGAGCCGCAGGTGCCGCGGTGGCCGACATGAGTCGCGTCTCCTTCAAGCAAGGGGGCCTGGAAGCCGACCTGGCGGAAATCTAAGCGCCTGGTCTCACCGGGCAAACACCAGCAGCACCGCGAGATCGGTGACGGCCCACACCCCGAGCGCCCGGTACATGGCGCGCTGGTGCGCCGCGGCGGACAGGCCGTCGCGGCGCCCGTACCAGGGCGCGAGCACGGCGAGCCACAGGGCCAGCGGCACAACGAGCAGCCACGCACGCACCCACAACAGCGCGGCCGCCCACGCGAACAGTGCGAATGCCAGCACCACGCACGCGATCGCGACGGCCAGGCTGGCGCGCATCCCGAGCATGAGCGCGAGGGTGCGATCGCCCCGGCGGCGATCCTCCTCCATCTGATACAGCTGGGTCAGCGGATAGAGCCCCGCAAACAGCGGGCAGAAGCCGAGCAACACCAGGGCGTGCCCGACGTCGAGCGGCCGACCGGTAGCGGCCCACGCGGCGAACGGCGTGAGCGTCCCGAAGCCCCACATGTTGATCACCCAGTCCACGCCGGCGACCGCCTTGAACCGGAACGGCGGCACGGAATAGAGGATCGAGAGCACGAGACAGATCGCGTAATCGATGCGGAAGGCGGGGGGGAGCGCGAAGCCGAGCAGCTGACCGCCGCCGAGCAGCGCCACGCTGAAGGCGAGCAGGTGCCGCGGCGGCGGCGGCGGCACCCGCAGGTAGCCGATGTCCCCTTCGTCTTTGTCGAACACGGAGTTGATGGCCAGCGTCCCGCCGTTCAGGAAGATCACCCAGATCGCGAGGCCGCCCAGCGCCGGCCACAACCACGTACCACGCACCACGCCGGAGAAACCCGCCGCTAGGACGTAGCCCACCAGCGTATGTCCCGCCATGATGGGCCACTCGGCGGGGCGCAGGTGCAGCACGTAGGAGAACAGGTCCCCCGGGAGCAGCCGATAGCCCCAGCGGCGCCAGGAGGTGAGCGCCCGCGCGTCGGCTACCACTTCAGCCCGAGGGCACCGGCTGCGATGCGCAGTCCCGTGAGGGTCAGATCCGGGTGCACGGCCTCGATCTCGCGCGCCAGCGGCGCGACCAGGCTCGCGAGACCGCCGGTGGCGATCACGTGGGGAGCCTTGCCGTTCGGCCACTCGGCCTTGATGCGCCGCACCAGACCGTCGACCGCGTCCGCCGTGCCGAGCAGGACGCCCGCGCGGATCGCCTCCTCCGTGCGCCGTCCGATCGCACGCGTCGGCGGGGCGAGGTCCGTGGCGGGGAGCTTGGCGGTGCCCCGAATGAGCGCGTCCGACGCCGTGCGGATCCCGGGCATGATCACCCCACCCAGAAAGTGCCCGTCCGCCGTGATGCAATCGAAGGTCGTGGCAGTGCCGAAGTCGACGACGATGGTGTCGCGGTGGAACAGCTGTGCCGCAGCGAGCGTGTTGAGGATGCGGTCCGCGCCGACCTGCAGCGGCTCTTCCACGTCGAGCGTGATCGGCAGCTTGGAGCGGCCGTCCACCACCACGGGTACCACCGTGGTCGCACGCTCCACCGCTTCGCATAAGCCCTGCGTCACGGGGGGCACCACGGACGCGACGACCGCCGCCCGGACCTCCTGGGTGGAACGGCCCGCCTGAGCGAGATACGACGTGAGGGTCGACGCCCACTCGTCGGGGGTGCGCTGCGGGGTGGTGGTGAGCCGCCAGTGGGACTCGAGGCTGTCGCCCCGGAACAGGCCGACCTTGGTCTCCGTGTTGTTGATGTTGATCGCGAGGAGCATGAAGCTAAGCTACGTCGCGGAGTCACGTCACGGAAAGACGTCTCGGAGTGACGTCGATTCGTGACGCCTTTCCCCGACGTCTTTCCGTGACGTCTTTCCGTGACGTCTTTTCGTGACGCCTTTCCGTGACGCCTTTGCTTCCTTCATCTATGCCAGCTCCACGTGCCCTTCGCGCACGGCGATAGTCGCCGCGCCGAGATCGACGAGCAGGGCGCCGTCCGGGCGGAGGCCGCGCGCCCGGCCCGCGGCAGGCGTGCGCAGCTGGCGGCCCAGGAGCCAGTCGCGTGCCGCGAACGCGGCACACTCGCGCTCGGAGAGCGCGGCCGCTCCCGTTGCTCCCGTCAGCCCCGCGAGCGCCGGCACCAGGCGATCCAGCAGGTCGATGCGCCGCACTGCCGGCAGCCATTCAGCGAGCGTCACGGCCCGGCGCGCCACGGCGCCGGGAATCGGGTTGCACACATTGGCGCCCACGCCGACCGCGAGCCACTGCAGTGCCTCGCCCTGCCAGCGTCCCTCGCACAGGACGCCGGCGAGCTTGCGCTCCGCGAGCAGTACGTCGTTGGGCCACTTGAGACGCGCTTCGGGACGTCCCAGCAGCGCATCGACCGCGTCCGCTACGGCGAGCCCGACGCGGACCGACATCACACCCAACTCGACGCGCGCGGGACGCAGCAGCATGCCGAGCCATACGCCTCCCACGGGTGAATGCCAACTCCGGCCGTCGCGCCCCCGGCCCGCGGTCTGCTCTTCCGCGATCACGGTGGTGCCCGCGGCCGCGCCCTGCGCGCCCAGGTCGTGGAGCGCGTCGAGCGTCGAGCCGAGCTGGCGGAACACGCCACACTGCGGCACGCCCCAGCGCACGGCGAGGTCGACGGCGGGAACGCCGTCGAGCGCTAACCGCGCCACAGAGGGTCAGCGATGGTCAACCGACCCGCCCCGCCACCAGCGCGACGATTCCCACGAGCATCGCTCCTTTGAGGAGCACACTGTTCCGGGTGGTGTGTCCGGCGAACAGGCGGCTCGCGACCGCGAGCACCGCGAGCTGGGCGAACAGCGCGATGAGAAAGTAGGCCCCGCCATAGTGGGCCTGCGCCGGCAGCGCCAGGGAGAGCGGGACGAACGCCGCCGCCAACACCGCCGCCACGACGCTCGCCCGCCGGGCGCCGAGCACGAGCGGCAGCGTACGCCGGCCCAGCGCGGCATCCCCGGCCTGGTCGTCGAGATCCTTCACGATCTCGCGGACCAGGTGCAGCCACGCCGCGAGGGTCCAGGGAACGAGGCCGGCGGCGGGCCGATCCACGGCGATGGCCCCGTACAGGAGCGGGAGCCCCGCGACGAGCGCCACCGCCACGTTGCCGGGGAGGCCGCGGCGCTTGAGCACGGGCGAGTAGGCGATCATGACCACGAGCGCCGCGGCGCCCACCAGGACGGCGCTGCCGTTCACGAGCGCCGCCGCCACCAGACCGACCAGCACGCCGGCCACGACGCACAGGTCCGCGGTCCCGCGCGCCAGGCGCCCCGCGGCGAGGGGGCGCTCGCCGCGCGGCCGGTTCACGCGGTCCCCGGCGCGGTCCCAGATGTCGTTGAGCGCGTTGCCTGCCGCCCCGAAGCCGACGGCCGCCAGGCTCGCGAACCACAGGACGCGCGGGGTGGCGAGCGCGCCGAGCGCGATCCATCCGCCGGCAAGGACGCCGAGCGCGGCGAGCAGCAGATTGTGGGCGCGGACGAGCCGCAGCACGTCAAGCACCGAGCACGTCCACGTACAGCTGCTCGTACCGGGGCACGACGCGGTCCGCGGCGAAGTCGAGCGCCCGCCGCGCGGCCGAGTCCCGGAGCCGGGCGTGCAGCGCCCCGTCCCGCAGCGCGCGCACGCCGTTGGCGATCATCGCGTCGATGTCCCCGGGGGGCGACAGAAAGCCCGTCTCCCCGTCCACCACCACCTCGGGCAGACCGCCCACCGCGCTCGCGAGCACCGGGACCGCGCAGGCCATCGCTTCGAGCGCGGCGAGCCCGAACGATTCGGTCTCGGAGGGCAGCAGGAACAGATCACTGCCCCGCAGAATATCGGCCACGTTGTCCACCTTGCCGAAAAAGCGGACGTCGCGCCCCAGTTTCAGGCGGTCGGCCTCCTGCTCGGCGGCATCGCGGTCCGGTCCGTCGCCCACCAACACGAGCGTGGCCGGGAGCTCCCGACGGATCCCGGCGAACACGCGCACCACATCGCGCACACGCTTGACCGGCCGGAAGTTCGAGACGTGCACCAGGACCTTGTGGCCGGCCGGAGCGAGCGAGCGGCGGCAGCCGGGGTCCACGGCGGGGTGATACTCGCTCACGGCGACGAAATTCGGAATCAACACCACATCGCACCCCGCGCACCCGAACGCGCGGTAGGTCTCGTCGCGGAGGAACGCCGACACCGCCGTCACCCGGTCCGACTGCTCGATCGAGAACTTCGTGAGCGTGTAGTAGGAAGGATCCTGGCCCACCAGCGTGATGTCGGTGCCGTGCAGGGTGGTGACGATCTTCAGGTCCTGCTGTCCCTTCAGCATCTGCTTGGCGAGCCACGCCGTGGCCGCGTGGGGGATGGCGTAATGCACGTGCATGATGTCGAGGTGCTCTCGCATCGCCACCTCGTGCTGCTTCACCGCGAGCGCCAGGGCATAGGGGGACGAGTGTTCGAACAGCGGGTACTCGGGCTGCGTGACCTCGTGGAAGGTGACCCGCTCGGCGTAGCCCCGCAGCCGGAAGGGACTCGCGTAGGAGACGAAGTGGATCTCGTGCCCCCGCCGTGCGAGCTCGAGGCCCAGCTCCGTGGCGACAGCCCCGGAGCCGCCGTAGGTCGGATAACAGGTGATACCGATTCTCATCTCAAGAACGGGGAATGGGGAAAGGGGAATGGGGAAGGGTCACGGCGTGCCAGCGATCGCTGATGCGAGCGGCCAAAACGTCAGGACGCTCGGTCGCGTCGAGAGACCATACCCCTTCCCCTTTCCCCATTCCCCTTTCCCCGGGTATCTGATTCCTGAACCACGTTTCCTGTCTTTTCGCGTACCGCCGCGTGGCCACCACGATCGCCTCCCGCAGCCCCCGCTCCGGCAGCCGTCCCGCGAGCATCGCCACCACCTCACGGTAGCCCACGCCGTCCAGCCCCGGCGCATCCGGGGCCACCGACCGGTCGAGGGTGCGGCGAACCTCGGCGACGAGCCCCGCCGCGAGCATCGCGTCCACCCGGTCGGCGATACGCCGCTCGAGCGCGTCGCGCGGCAGTGTGAGATGAATGTACCACGGACGCATCGCGCCGGTCGCGCGCGCGTGCTCCTGCCACCAGCTCAGGCCGCGTCCGGTGAGGAGCGCCACCTCGATCGCGCGCGCGGCGCGCTGGCCCCCTCCGCCTGCGAACCGCCGGTCCAGACGCGCCGCCCAATGCGCCAGACGCGCCACCGGCAGCCGCGCGGTCCAGACGCGCAGCCGCTCGCGACGCACGGCGTCGAGCGGCGGCTCGTGGAAGAGGCCCTCCGCCAACGCCCGCACGTAAAAACCCGTTCCCCCCACCACCACCGGTTGGCGGCCGGCGGAACGGATCTCGGCCAGCCACGCCGCCGCGTCGCGCGCGAATTGCCCCGCGCTGTAGCGCTCGCCGGGCTGCACCACGTCGAGCCCCACGTGCGGCACCCGGGCCAGGAGCTCGCCCGGCGGCTTCGCGGTCCCGATGTCCAGGCCGCGGTACGCCTGGCGCGCGTCCGCGGAGACGACCGTGATGGGCTCGAGCGCGGCCCACGCCGCCGCGACCGCCGTCTTGCCGACGCCGGTGGGGCCGACGATGACTGGAACCAGCGGCGGCTGCGCCACACTCAGAGTGCGGAATGCGGAATGTCGAATGCGGAGTGTAACGGGAGGCGTCGCCTAGCGAACGACCCTTCCCTGAAATTCCGCATTCCGCACTCCGCACTCCGCATTCAACTCCTCCCGAATCTCCGCTCCAGCTCGCCCTTGGGCAGCTGTACGATCGTGGGTCGGCCGTGCACGTCGTGGGCCGGGAGCGTAGCGGCAAGCAGCCGGAGCACGAGCTCCCGCATCTCCTCCAGCTCGAGCCGCTGGCCCGCCTTGATGGCCGCACGACAGGCGAACGTCGCCGCGAAGCGCTCCAGCCGGTTGGCGAGCGCGCCGAACCGCCCGCCCGCGAGATCGGCAACGAGCTCCTGGAAGCAGCGCGCGGCGTCGAATCGGGGGTGGGGGTTGGGCGCGGTGTGCACGACCACGCTCCGACCCGAGAACGGCTCCACCTCGAAGCCCACGCGGCGCAGCAGCTCGCGGTGCGCCTCGATGGCCTCGAGCTCCGGACCCGAGAAATCGAGCGTGAGCGGCAGCAGCAGCCGCTGTGCCGTGGCGCCGTCGCCTGTGAGCTGACGCATCACCCGCTCGTACAGCACCCGCTCGTGCGCCGAATGCTGGTCGACGATCGCGACCCCGGAGTCGGACTGGAACAGGATGTAGGTGTCGAACACCTGAAGCAGAGGCGGGGCTCGGGGCTCGGGACTCGGGACTCGGGGATCGGCCGCAAACAGGTCACCGGGCACGGACGCCGCGTCCCACGAACCCCGAATCCCGAGCCCCGAGTCCCCAGCCCCCAGCGGCGCAGCCGCGGCGAGCGGCCCCAGCGCCCCCCGCACCGCTTCCTCGACGACCTTCTCGACGAAGAACTTGTCGCGGAACCGCACCTCCAACTTCGACGGGTGGACGTTCACGTCCACCGCGTCCCCGGGCAGATCCAGGAACAGGATCAACGAGGGACGGTCGTCCGGCGCGAGGGTCGAGCGGTAGCCGGCCTCGGCCGCGCGCAGGATGAACGGGTCGCGGATCGGCCGGCCGCGCACAAAGACATGGCCTTTCCTCCCACTGGGCTTCGCCTGCGCGGGACGCTGGGCGAAGCCGCGCACTTCGAGCGGGCCCTCGCGGTGGGCGATGGGGAGCAGCGTATCGGCCAGCGTCCCGCCCCACAACGCCCGCACGCGCTCGATGGCACTGGCTGCGGGGCGCACGTCGATCAGCGTGCGCTCGTCGCTCGACAGCGTGAACGCGGTTTCGGGTCGGGTGAGCGCCAGCAGGGTGACGGCTTCCGCGACGGCGCGGGTCTCGGTCGACTGAGCCCGCAGGAACTTGCGGCGCGCGGGCATATTGAAGAACAGCGCGCGCACCGTCACCGTCGTTCCCCGCTGGCGCACGGCGTCGTCGACGCCTTCGCGCTTCCCCCCGACCAGGCGCAGCCTCGTGCCCGTGGCGCCGTCGGGCGAGGTCTCGAGCTCGAACCGGGACACCGAGGCGATCGCGGGCAGCGCCTCGCCCCGGAAGCCGAACGTGCCGACCCCGATCAGGTCGGCAGCCTCGCGGATCTTGCTCGTGGCATGGCGCGACAGCGCCAGCTCCGCGTCGGGGCGGGCCATGCCCTCGCCGTCGTCGCTCACCCGGATCAGGCTCTTCCCGCCGTCTTCGATCTCGACGCGGATCGCTCGCGCTCCGGCGTCGAGCGCGTTCTCGACGAGCTCCTTCACGACCGAGGCGGGCCGTTCCACGACCTCGCCGGCCGCTATCTGATCGGCCACCTGGGGAGCCAGTACGGCGATCCTCACGGTACTCTGCACCATCACAGGCGCGTCACCTCGGTCGCCAGCACCCAGCCGCGCACCCCGTCCTGGCGGTGTACCTCGAGCCACCCGCCGAACGCCCTGTCGACCAGCAGCGCGGCACCGGCCTCGACCGTCGCCGCGGCGCTGGCGCTTCCATACGGCGCCACCCGCACCGAGGTCGCGGGATGCACGACGATCGCGACGGGCCGCCCCCGCCGCAGTGCTTCGCGCGCCGCCAGTCCGACCACCGAAGCCGTGAGCAGGGCGACGCTGCCGAGGACCACCCGCCGGCGCCCGCCGGCGGCGACGATCCACAGGGCGACCCACAGCAGCGCGGCGACGAGAGCCCACTCCCCGGGCGTGGCGACCCCCACCAGGAGGAGCGGCTCGCTGGGCGCGTCCGGCGGGGGGAGCAGCTCGCGGGCCCGTCGCACAGTGTCGTCACGCGGCGCGAGGCGGGCGGCAATGGCCCACGCGGCGGTCGCCTTGCCGTCCGCTCCGGCACGATACAGGGTGGCGCCCAGGTTGTACCAATGGGCGGGCGCGCGCGGCTCGGCTCCGGCGCGCGCGGCGAAGGAGTCCGCCGCGGCGCGGAGTGCACCTGCCTCGTACAACGCCTCGGCGCTCAGCGCCTGAGCCGCGGCCGGCCGCGCCAGCGCTCCCAGGGAGCCGCTCACCGCGGCGGCCACGATGAAGACGGAGACTCGCCGCCTGGTCCGGGCCGGATCGCCGCCCAGCACCCGCAGCACCTGCTCGAGCTCCGCGGCGAGCTGCGCTGCGTCGCCCGGCGCGCGCGGACCGTACCGGGTCGCGCGCAGCCGGTCCCGCAGCCGCATCACGTGATCGGCGATGGCGCTCTCCACGCCCGCGGCGCGCAGCGCGCGGCCCAGCCCGTCGCCATCGCGTGCCTCGGCGTCCGGGACGTGGCTCGCGAGCAGCGCGTGGAACTGACGTTCCGCGCGGCCGATCCGGCTCAGCGGCCCGGCCGCGGGCGCGGGCGCGGCGACGCGGATTGGCGGCGCCGGCCGCCGCCGCCACAGCCAGGCCAGGAGCGGCGGGCCGACCAACAGCACGAGCCAGCCCCACGGGACGAGATCGTGCGCCAGCTCGTCCGTCCACACCGGACGACGTCCGCGCTCCAGCGGCGGGAGAGCACGGGGCGCCCGGGGCTCGAGTCCGGCCGCCACCATCAGCGGGCGCGGGGCGAGTGTCGCAGCGGCCGCGACACCCGCCGCGAGGTCGTAGTAGGGATAGCGCACGGCCGGCAACTGGAACGATCCGGCGGAGTCCGGCATCACGAGGTAGTGGAACGTCTTCGCCCCCGCGATGCGACCATTGCGAGCCTCGATGCGCGTGCCCGTCTCGCCAGCGTAAGAGCGAAACCCCGGTGGCCAGCCGATCACGGGCTCCCGCCACAGCGCCACGTTCCCCACCCCCGACAGCGTGGCCGTCACGGCGATCGGCTCCCCCACCCGGCCAGTGGGCGGATCGAGCCGGAGGTCGAGGGTGAGCCCCTGCGCCACGGCGGGCGGATCGCCCACCATCGATCGTGCGCCCGGCAGCGGCAGCACCTGCACGGGCACCGTATCGCTCCGCAAGGAATACCGGTCCTCGCGGCTGAAGAACGAGAAGCTGGCCGGCACCGCGTACTCCACGGTGGCGGGCGGAATGACGATGCGCCCGGGAGCGAGGGGAAACACGGCCTCGTGGGCGATGAACAAATCGAGCCAGCGCCCCCGCACCTGCCGCGAGGCGGCGACCTCGCTCGGCGCGGCGCCGGGATACGACCAGACGCCTTCCGGCGTCTGCAGCGTGAGAATCGGCGCGCGCCGCAGGCGCGCGCGCAGCTCGCGGGGGAACCACGCCACCGCGATCACGTCGAGCTGCTGGCCCACCAGCACGGAGTCGCCGGGAACGAGCACGGTGAGCGCGACGTGCTCGGCCTGCTCACCGGGGGTCGGCGGCGTGGCCGCGTCGATCAGCCGCCGCGCGATCGGCGACACGGCGGTGGCGAGCCCCGCACTCGCACTGTCGACCGTGACCGTGAGCGCGGCGGTCATGACCCGCCGGCCACCCTGCTCCACCCGCACCGCTCCGATCACCAGCGCGCCGGGGTGTTGCGCCCGCAGCTCGAGCTCGCGCGTGGTGGTGCGCACCGGGCCGCCCAGCGCCTCCAGCGTCACCTCCGTGACCTCGCGCGACCCGACGACGGTGAATCCCGTGAGCGCGGGGAGGGCGACGGTCACGGGGGCGGCGGATCGCGTGCGGGCCCGAATCGTGAGCAACAGGTCGTCGCCCGCCGTCACGTGGGTACGATCCACTCGCGCCGTGACGTCGGGTGCCGGCCCGCTCTGCAGCGCGGCGAGCACCCAGAGCGCGAGCATCACCAGTCCTTCACGCCGGGCTCCACGGCGCGCCGGGTCTGCCCGGTGCGGTCCCGCCGAGTCTTGAGCTCCTGCTGACCGATCGAGCGCAACACTTCGTCCGCCTGCGCCGGACTCATGCCGCCCTGCACGCCGGCCCCGCCCTGGGCGCGTCCCTTGCTCGATCCTCCCCCGCCCCCGCTCTGGGGCCCGCTCCGTCCATTGCCACCGGAGGGCGGGTTGCTCCGGCTGCTGCCGCCATGCTGATGCCGCACGGCGAGCTCGAGGTTCCATTTGGCCCCAAGGTCGTGCGGCCGGAGCAGCAGCGCTTCGCGGTAGGCCCGCTCGGCGTCCGCGAGATGCGAGTCGCGCGCCGCGCTGTCGGTCATCGCCTCGCGCAGCGCGAGCAAGCCAAGATTGAAGAGCGCGCGGAACCGCACGTCGGGGTCGAGCGACGCCGCGGCGTGGGTGAGGCTCCCCCGCGCGGTCTCCGCATCCGAGTCCGCAAGCGCCGCCGTGCCGGCGTTGTACCACGCCGTGTCGTCCTTGCGACGCCCAGCGAGCTCGGCCAGATAGGCGGCGCGGGCGCCGGCGAGGTCGTGGCGGTCCCACGCCTTCTCCGCCGGGCTGCGGGGGCGTGCGGGCTCCTGCGCCGCGGCGGGCTTCGGGAGGAGACACCACAGCGCCACGCCGATCAGGGCGGCGGTGCGCCGCGTGGCCGCCTGCGCCGCGAGCAGCGCCACGGCGAACAGCAGGGGTAGCCAGGCGCGCAACCGGCCCTGCTCGGTGCGCGCCTCGCTCGCCCGCGCGCGTCTGTAGGAGGCGACGAGGTCCCGCACGGCCCCGGCCTGATCGGGGAGGTCGGCCGCGACGAGCGTGCCCTGAGCCGCATCCGCGACCGCGCCGAGGATATCGTCGCGCCGGGTCGTCTGGATGACCCTGCCGTCCTCGTCTCGCTGGTAGGTGAGGAGCGCGCCGCGCTCGTCGCGCACGGGAATGCGACTGGGCGCGCGTCCGCCCTCGGCGACCAGGATCAGCTTGATTCCGGCGGCGTGGAGCTGTTGCGCCTGCTCGGTTACCGCGGGGAGCGTATCATGCGCTTCGCCGTCGGTGAAGACGACCAGCACACGGTCGGCGAGGTCGGAGCTCGCCCGCAGCAGCTCGCCGCCCTGGCGCAACGCGCCGGCCAGCCCGGTCCCTCCCTGGGAAGCGACTTCGGGATCGAGCGCATCGAGGTAGAGCGTGAGCGCGGAGCCGTCGATCGACAGCGGGGAGAGGATGTAGCTGGAGCCGGCGAACGCCAGCAGACCGACGCGATCGCCGTCCAGGTCCTGCACGAGCCGGCGCGCTTCGCGCAGCGCCCGGCCCAGCCGGTTCGGGCTCGCGTCCTCCGCGAGCATCGAGCGCGAGATATCCATCGCCATCACGACGGACAGGGCGCGCGTCTCCGCCACGATGGTCGCCTGCCCCCAGCGCGGGCCCGCCAGCGCCACGACGCCCAGGAACGCCGCCACGGCGAGCGCCGTGGGCCCGAGGCGCCCCGCGCCGAGGGCGCGCCGCACCGTTTCTTCGGACCACAGCGCCGCCCGCCGGATGCGTACCCGGCGCGCCCACGCCGCGGCGAACCACACGGCGCCGCCGACCAGTGGCGCGACGGCGAGGACGACCGGCGCGTCGAACGCCATCAGGGCACCCGGACCGCGAACGTGCCCGCGACCACGATCTCCAGCGCCAGCGCCACCAATCCCAGGGCGAGCGGCGTCCGATACTCCTCGTCGAACCGCCGATACACCACCTGTTCCACCGCCGTCTTCTCGAGCCGGTTGATCTCGGCGAACACGTTGCGCAGCGATTGGGCGTCGGTGGCGCGGAAGTAGCGCCCGCCCGTCATCGACGCGATCTCGGTCATCAGCGGCTCGTCGATCTCGACCTGCATCATCTCGTAGCGCAGACCATCGAGTCCTTGCCCCGTCGGCACCGGCGCCTCTCCCCGCTTCCCCACCCCGATGACGTAGATCTTGATACCCAGGGCCGCCGCGGCCTGCGCCGCCGTGCGCGGATCCACCGTCCCGCGGTTGTTGACGCCGTCGGTGAGCAGCACGATCACCTTGCTCTTGCCGGGCGCGCGCCGCAGCCGGCTCGCCGCGGTCGCGATGCCCGTGCCGATCGCGGTGCCGTCCTCCAGCATCCCGATGTGCAGTCCCTTGAGCGCCTGCTCCAGCACCGCGTAGTCGGTCGTGATCGGAACCTGGGTGAGCGCCTGGGCGGCGAAGGCCACCAGCCCGATGCGGTCCGACGTCCGTGCCCGGACGAATTCGATGGCGGTCTGTTTGGCGACATCGATACGGTTGGCGGGGGCGAAGTCCTCGGCGAGCATGCTGCTCGACATGTCGATGGCGAGCACGATCGAGATGCCCTCGCTGTGCGTCTCCGAGCGCGCCGATCCCGTCCGAGGGCCCGCCGCCGCGACGATCCACGCGCCCAGGCAGAGGCTCCGCAGCGTGACGGGGAGGCGCGCGATCCAGAGACGCTCGGCCGCCCCCGCCGCCGGGCGCACGTCGCTCATGCGGGTCCCCGACAGCCGGCTCAGTCGCTTCGTCCGCAGCCACCACCACAGGGGCAGCGCGCCGAGGGCGACCAGGAGGAAGGGCCGGGCGAAGCTCAGGGCGCAAGCTCCCGGGCCAGGCGCCGCGCCCGCGCGGCGAGGGCCGCGACATCGCTGCCCTGGGCGGTGCCGAAGGCGACCCGATCGAGCTGCTCCAGCACATCCCGCAGCTCGCCCACGGGCGCCCCGGGCCGCGCCCGCTCGACTACGCCGAGACACTCGTGAGTATCCAGCGCGTGATGCGCTCCGGGCACCGCCCGCGCCAGCGCGGCGCGCAACCGCCAAGTCGCGCGCGTGGCCACGGCGCGGGGCTCGCCGGCGGCGAGCCAGCGCGCATCCGGCACCTCACGTTCCAGTGGAACTGGAGGTGCCGGGGGTACGCGGCGCGGCGCCCGGCGCCGGGCGGCGACGCCCGCCGCGAGCAGCCCGATCGAGACGAGGGCCGCGACGAGCGGCGGCCCGGCATTACGACGCTCCAGCCGCAGCGGTCCGAGCGGTCCGCGCGGGTCGGGCGCTTTCAGCGTGTCCGGGAGGACGCTCGCCACGACGACGCTCGCCGCACCGCCGGCACTCGAGTCGGTGCGGCCGTCCGGGCCGATGCGCCAGAGCGGCGGCAGCGTGAGCGCGTGGCTTCCCGGCGTCCACACGGCGAGCCCATAGCGCACCACCCAGCCCGGCCGGCTCCGCAGCACCGCCGGGTCCCCCAGCGGCTCGACGTCCTCCCGCGCCTCGAGTTTGCCGGCCCGCACTTGCCATCCGGCCGGCACGGGGATCTCCCGCTCAAGCCAGATGGTGTCGCCCACGGTGGGTGAGGAGGGACTGACCCTCCAGCTAGCGGTCTGAGCGGTCGCACGACGCCACGACGCCACGACGCCAACGATCGCGAGCACGACAGCCAGCGCAGTCCCCCGTGCAACGTGGCGTCGTAGCATCTGGCAACGGGGCGTCATCGCTTCAGGCGCTTGGCGCGCTCGGCGAACGCGCGACGCAGCGGCACCGCATAGGGCACGCTGGTTTGCAGCGTGACCCGGTCCACACCCGCCGCGAGCAGCTTGCGGCTCCGCTCTTGCAGCTGCCGCTCCGCGGCGACCCGCACGCGCGTGCGGGTGGGAGCGTGGCTCGTGTCGATCAGGACCCGCTGGCCGGTTTCGGCATCCTCCATGTCCACCCAGCCCGTATCGGGCAGGGTGAGCTCGCGCGGGTCGTCGATCGTGATCGCGACCACGTCGTTGGCCGCCGCCAGCTGCGCCAGCGCGTCCTCCCATCCGTCGGCGCGGAAATCCGACAGCACCACGACGATCGCGTGATGGCGCAGCAGTTTGGCGGCGTAGCGCAGCGCCTCGGCGAGGTTGGTGGCGCGGCCGCGCGGCGTGAACGCGACCAGGTCGCGGATGATGCGCAGGGCATGGGGCCGACCCTTGGACGGCCGCACGACGTACTCGACCTTGTCGGCGAACATCAGGGCCCCCACGCGGTCGTTGTGGCGCGCGGCGGCGAGCGCGAGCACGGCGGCTACTTCCACCGCCAGGCCCGCCTTGGTGTAGGGGCGCCCGAACTGACACGAGCCCGACTGGTCCACCACGAGCAGCAGCGTGATCTCGCGCTCCTCGTGGTAGGTCTTCACGAACGGATGGCCCATCCGCGCCGACACGTTCCAGTCGATCGCGCGGAAGTCGTCGCCCTGCTGGTATTCGCGGACTTCGGCGAACTCGATCCCTTGCCCGCGGAACACCGAGCGGTATTCGCCGCTGAACAACGAGTTGACGAGGCTGCGGGTGCGGAGCTCGATGCCCTTGACCTGGCGCAGCACCTGCGCGGTGACGGCGCGCCGGCGCCGGCGCAGCGGGGAGTACTCGCCGCTGCGGCGATCGACCCCCTCGTACTTCACGGGACGCCCACGGCCTCGAGGATCTTGGCGATGACCCGGTCCGAGTCCATGTCTTCGGCCTCCGCCTCGAACGTGAGCAGCACGCGGTGCCGCAGCACGTCGAACGCCATCGCTTTCACGTCTTCGGGCACGACGTAGGAGCGACCGCGCAGGTAGGCGTGCGCCCGGGCCGCCTGCGCGAGGTAAATGGAGGCCCGGGGGGACGCCCCGAAGGCGATCAGCGGCTTCAACTCGGGGAGGCCGACCGCCTGGGGCTCACGCGTGCCGCGCACCACGTCCACGATGTAGTCCACGACCTTCTGGTCCATGAACAGCTCGGCGATGGCGCTGCGCGCGGCCAGGATGTCGTCCGCCTCGGCCACCCGCTCGACCTCGATCGGCCGGCCCGACGCCATGCGCGCCACGATCTCCTTTTCGGCGTCGCGCGTCGGGTACCCGACCCGCACCTTCAGCATGAAGCGATCGAGCTGCGCCTCGGGAAGGGGGTAGGTGCCTTCCTGCTCGATCGGGTTCTGGGTCGCGAGCACGAGGAACGGCTCGCCCAAGTAGAAGGTCTCGCCGCCGATCGTGACCTGTTTCTCCTGCATCGCCTCGAGCAGCGCCGACTGCACTTTGGCGGGGGCGCGGTTGATTTCGTCCGCGAGCACGAGGTTCGCGAACAGCGGCCCCTTTTTCGCGTAGAACTCCTGCGACCGCTGGTCGAACACCATGGTACCGATCACGTCCGCGGGCAGCAGATCGGGGGTGAACTGGATGCGCGAGAACGAAATGCGCAGGGACTCGGCGACCGTGCGTACCGCGAGCGTCTTGGCGAGGCCCGGCACACCCTCGAGCAGGATGTGTCCGCCGGTGAGCAGGCCGACCAGCAGGCGCTCGACCATCAGCTCCTGGGCCACCACCCGCTTTGCCACCTCGCGCGCGATCGTGGTCGCGAGCACCGCGTCGCCGGACTTCGCCGTCCGAGTCGTCATTTGAGCGCCGCCTCCGCCGCCTTGCGCACCGCCGGCTCCTTGTCCTTGCTGTAGAGTTCCAGCAACCCCCGCGCCTCGGGGCGAGCGATGTGGCGCAGCCCCTCCACCGCCGCCGCCCGCACGGTCGCGCTGCGCCGGTGCATCATCCCGCCCGGCTCGGCGAACCGCGCCAGCACTTCCAGGGCTTCCGTGGCGCCCAGCCGACCGATGGCCCGAAGCAACTCCGCCTGTACCCCTTCGTCGGGCTCCTGCTCCACCCGCCGGATCAGCACGGTCGACGACGCGGCGTCGCCCGCCGCCGCGATCGTGCGGACCGCCGCCGAGCGCACCGCCACGCTCTCGTCCTTCAAGGCCGGCATCGCCGGCCGGGCGGTCTCCCGGCCCCCCGCCTCCGCCAAGCCCAGCAGGGCTGCCTCGCGCACGAACTCGGACGTGTGGCGCAGCAGCGGGACGAGCAGCGTGACGGCCTGCGGGCTCCCCGTCAGCCCCACGAACTCGGCCGCCGCCGCTACGACCTCCGGGTTCTTGTCCGCCAGCCGGCCCTGCAGCACCTCGAGCGCACGGTCGGCGGCCTTGCGCACGGCCGCCCGGAACGGCGCGCGCTGCTCGACCGGAGCCGCGAGGAACGCCTCGAGCACGAGTCCCATGGAGAGCGACGCGAGCGCCCCTACCGCCGTCACGAGCGACTCGCGTTCCTCCGCCGGAACGTGCGCCTCGCCCAGGCGCCGCACCATGCGCTCGACCAGCGCGGTGTCCGACAACGCCGTCGCCGCAGCGTCGATCGCCGCCAGCAGCCCCGGATCCTGCGCCTGGGGGAGCAGGTGGTCGAGGGCCGCGACGGCGTCGGCGCTGGTCGCCACTTCGCGCAGCGTCAGCAGTTGGGGAGCCACCGCCGCCAGCCGTTCGACGGCGGCGCGCTGCTCGTCCGGGGTCGTCGCGGCGCGCACCGCCGCCACGGCGCGCGCGCACTCCACGTCGGGCGGCAGGGCCTCGGGCCGAAACGCGGCGCTGGGACGCTTCGCCGCCATGAGCGTATCCGCGGCGGCGGCGGCACGGACTTCGGGAGCCGGGGCGGCCGCGGCGGGCGCGGCGGGCGCGGCGGGGACGTCACCCGATGCCGGGTCGGCCACGGCCGGCACGCCTTCCGCCGGCGTCGGCGGGCGCAGTCGCTCGAGCCGGGCGGCGCTGCGCCGGCCGAGCGTGAGCGTGATGCGCCCCAACGTCTGCGCGTCCGGCGCCGCGGTCCCGGTGGCCACCTGGAACAGCGCGAGCACGTGCTCCGCCGTCATCCCGGGGTTGAGGGTCACGGTCCGCACGCCGCGCGCGTACAGCAGGCCCGCCAGCTCGGCGATCTGCGTGTTCCGCGGCAAGAGCTGCTGGCCGTGCCAGTGTAGTCCGGTCGCGCCGACCTTCCATTCGACCGTGCCCACGGCGGCGAGCGGCCCCAGGGCCTCCCCCACCTGGCGCAGCGACTCCTGCACCGCAGGGTGCGTGGGGGGGTACAGGCGGGTGAGACGGAACGTCGTCCCGATGGACCCCAGTGCCCGGTCCACTCCACTCGTGTCGGTCGTCATGCCTCAGCCGTCCGGCGCACGCAGAGAATATGGCATCATCGCCGTCCGATCACGCAGTTCCAGGCAATCGCTGGATCGCCGCCACCTCGTGCGCGGCGAGGCGCCGGTACTTGCCCTCGGCGAGCCGTCCCAGGCGCACCGGCCCGTAGGCGACGCGGTGCAGCCATTCGACCTTGAGCCCCAGGGCCTCCGCCAGCCGGCGCACGATGCGCTGGCGGCCCTCGGCGAGGGTGAGCTCCACCTCGACGCTCCGCTCCACCGGGCGCACCCGGAAGTCCACCACACGTACCGGCCGCCCGTCGATCGTCGGCGGGCGCGTGAGCGCGGTGCGCAGCTCCGTCGCGCCGTGGCCGTGCGCCCGCAGCCAGTACGTGCGGGGCACGGCGAAGCGCGGATGCATGAGCCGGTGCGCGGCCGCGCCGTCGGTGGTGAGGAGCAGCAGCCCGGACGTCATGACGTCCAGCCGTCCCACGTACGTGAGCCCCGGGACCTTCGGCAGCAGGTCGTAGACCGTCCGCCGCCCCTCGGGGTCGCTGCGGCTCACGACGTATCCGACGGGCTTGTTGAGCGCGAGCCACGTGACGGGCCCCTGGCGCACGGCCTGCCCGTCGACGGTCACGCGCTGGCGCCCCGGGTCGACGCTCATGCCGATGGTCGCCACCGTGCCGTCCACACGGACGCGACCCGCGCGGATCAGATCCTCGGCCTTGCGCCGCGACGTCACGCCCGCACGCGCCAAGGCGCGTTGCAGGCGCATCAGCGTCATTCGGGTTCGGCGGGTGCGGGCGGCCGGAGCGCTACCGACAGCTCTTCCAGCCGCGGCAGCTCGTCCAGGTCTTTGAGCCCCAGGATCTCCAGGAACTGCGGTGTGGTCCCGTAGAGCAGCGGCCGCCCGAGCCCCTCGCCCCGGGTCACCACCTCCACGAGGCCCCGCTCCGCCAGTTTATCGATCACGGCGCCGGAATCGACGCCACGGATCTCGTCCACTTCCGACCGCCCCACCGGCTGCCGGTACGCGATGATGGCCAGCGTCTCGAGCGCCGCGGGCGACAGGCGTCGCGGGCGCAGCGCGAACTGGGCGCGCTCGATCGCCTCGGCGTATTCGCGCCGCGTGAGGAATTGCCATCCCTGCGCGATCTCGACCAGCTCGACGCCGTGGTCGGCGGCGGCAAACGCGTCGCGCAGCTCGGCGAGCGCCGCGTGCACGGCGCCCTCGCCCGCCGTCGGCTCGAGGGTGCGCAGCTCCTCCACCGTCAGCGGGCGCGACGAGGCGAACAGCGCCGCCTCAAACAGCGTCGCGAGGGGACTCACGGCGGATCTGGATCGGGGTGAACGCTCCCGCCTGGTGGACGCTCAACGACCCGCGCTTGGCGAGCTCCAGCAGCGCGATGAATACCGAGAGCACATCGATGAGGGTGGGGCGCGCTCCCACGACGTCCAGCCAGCCGAACTCCGCCCGCTCGGCGAGCAGCGCCTGCAGTTTGGCCGTCGCCCCCTCCACGTCGAGCGGCCGTGGCACCACGCGGTGCAGCACCGGCTCCGGGATGAGGGCGATCACGCGCTCCGCCGCGGCCAGGAGGTCGTTCAGCTCGATCACCAGGGGCGCCGGCGGCGCCGCGGGCGGCTCGGGGCGGAATCCGCGCCCCAGCTGCTCGGCGCGGCGCGCCGCCGCCTGCCCCAGCCACTCGACCAGCTCGCGGATCTGCTGGTACTCGAGCAACCGCCGCACCAACTCGGCCCGGGGATCTTCCCACTCGTCGTCTCCCAACCGCCGCGGCAGCAGCATCTGCGCCTTGATCCGCAGCAGCCGTGCCGCCATCTCGAGATAGTCCGCGGCCTGGTTCAGCCCCAGCTCGTTGATCACCGCGAGGAACTGATCGGCGATCTTCGCGATCGGCAGGTCGGTGATGTCGAGCTCGTCCTCGTGGATCAGGTGCAGCAGCAGATCGAGCGGCCCCGAGAACTGCTCCAGCTCGACGACGAAGCCGGACCGGTCTTGCACCACGGGACTCGCGGGCCCGCTCATGACGGGAACGCGCCTTGCGAGACGGCGAAGCCGCGCACCAGCGCCCAACCCACGCCCATCAGCTCGTAGGCCGGCCACAGCAGCGTCTGCAGCACCCCGGGGAATGCCCACATCAGGACCATGATCGGAATGAATCCCAACGCCTGCAGCTGGCGGTACCTCAGGCCGGCGCCGGGCGGCAACAAGTGGTAGAACACATGGCTCCCGTCGAGCGGCGGCACCGGAATGAGGTTGAAGAAGGCCAGGACGACGTTGAGCCACATCCCCCACCACAGCATGCGCTGGACGATCTCGAACGTGCTGGTGAGCGCCGGAACCGCGTTCCCCACCATGCCGACGATCGCGAACAGCAGCGTGCACACCAAGAAGAGCCCGAGGTTCACGGTGATGCCCGCCAGGGAAACGATGATGTCGCCCCGGCGGAACTGCCGGTACTTGCGCGGATTCACCGGGACCGGCTTGGCGGCGCCGAACGGCGGCGCACCGATTCTCCAGAGGAGAAACGGGACGATCACGGTCATCAAAGGATCGATGTGCTTCAGGGGGTTCAAGGTGAGCCGCCCCAGCATGTAGGCGGTGTCATCGCCCTGCCGGTACGCGGCCTCGGCATGGGCATATTCGTGGGCCACGATCGAGAACAGCAGGACCGGGGCCCAGACGAGGAATTCGAAGGAGATAGCTCGCGCTCGTGGGTCGGTGACCGCCTAAGATAACGCGCCGGCGGGGGGTGGGTCAACGCCGTAGCGCCTTGACCGACCTGCACTTACCCTCTATGTTCCGCGCTTCACGAGGAGGCCGCCGGTGCCGAGAATCGAGTCCGCGAAGAAGGCGATGCGCCAAGGGCGCGCCCGCCACGAACGCAACCGGGCGCAGAGCTCCGCGCTCCGCACCGCGCTCAAGCGGGTGCGCGCAGCGACCTCGGCCGAGCAGGCCGGAGGGGCGTACAAGATTGCGGCCCGGCTCCTGGACAGAGCCGCCCGAAAAAATCTGATCCACGCGAATACGGCGGCGAGACACAAGTCGAGACTTGCCGCCGTCCTAAAGAAACTCTCCAAATAGACGGCGTCACGAAAAGACGTCGCGGAAAGACGTCGCGGAGAACCGTAGCGACGGTTTTCCGCGACGCCTCTGACGTCGTTCCGTGACGCCTCTCCGTGACGTCTCTCCGTGACGCTTTTTGCCGTTACATCGTGACGCCTTTTGCCGTTACATCGCGGCTAGTTCAGCCCCACACTGCTGGCAATACCACTCGGTAGGCAGATTCATCGTCCCACAGTCTTTGCAGCGCAACGTCCTGTCCCCGTCCTCGGCGTCGCCGGCGGCCGCCGGATCAGGGATAATCGGCGCCGGGATCGGGTTGGCGGCCCGAGGCGCCGAGGGGCTCTGCGGACGCGGCACGTCGGCGGGAATCGACGGCTGGAATTGCGCGCCACTGGCGCGCCGCGGCGATGGGGCGGTCTGCTCGTCTTCGGTCACCGACTTGATGAACGCCAGCTCGTCTTCTTGCCCCGCCTTCGCGGGCTTGGGGTGCGGCTGCGGCGGGGAAGGCTCGAGGAATGGCAGGGGCTGGGCCGCTTGGGGAGGGGCCGGTTGGGGAGGGGCCGCCCGGGGAGGCGGAGTCGGCCGGTGGCTGACTAGGGCATCCAGCTCCTCGAGCTTGTGGATGTCGGCCACGACCGATTGCAGATCCTCGCGCACCGACACGAGCTCCGCCAGGACGTCCTTGTGGACCTGCTCCCACTGCGATTCGTCGTACTCGCCGACGGCGTGACGCAGCTCCGTCTCGGTGAGCTTCTCCTGGGCGCGCGCTTCCTTTTTCTGCAGCTCGCCGCGCAGGTGCCGCTTCTCCTCGATGGCCTGGCGCGCGCTTTCCGCGTGGGCCTTGAGCTCTTCGGTGACGGCGGAGAGGCGCGCCTCGTAATCCGAGCGGACGCGCGCGCGCACGTGCCCGGGCGTCGCGTCCGCCGAGTCGTTCAGACGCGCGATCCAAGCTTCGTATTGGCGCCGCTCCTCCAGCAGCTGCTGGATGATCACGGTGCTCTTGGAAGGCGTTCTCGCCACCGCGCTTCTCGCCCCTTTCCTGTCCGCCACTGCAAGATAAGCTCTGGGAGCGCAAAAGCCTCGAGTGCCTGCCCCGCCACCGCAAATCCTGTAGCTACAGGGGGATGGGCGGTTCACCTCGGGGCGTCAGCCTTTCGGGGAGGCCTCCGCCCGGTGCACTATGGCACCGCTCACGAGCGTGAGCGCGGCGCGCCCCGTGAGGGCGCGACCCGCGAACGGGGTGTTGCGGCTCTTCGAGAGCAGGGCCGCGGGCTCGACGGTCCAGCGGGTGGTCGTGTCCAGGACCACGACGTCCGCCGCAGCGCCGGGCTTTAGCGTGCCACCGGGCAGGTGAAACGCGGCTGCGGGTGCGCTGCTCATGCGCGCGATCAGCTCGGGGAGGGTCAACACTCCGTTGAGCACGAGCTCCGTGTGGACCACGCCGAACGCCGTCTCGAGCCCGATGATCCCGAACGGGGCGTCGTCGAAGGCAGCCTCTTTGGCGTCGTACGCGTGGGGCGCGTGGTCGGAGGCGACGCAGTCGATCACGCCCTCCTTGAGCGCCTGCCGCAGGGCGGCGATGTCCGCCGCCTCGCGCAGCGGCGGGTTCATCTTGGCGTGGGTGTCGTAGGTCTCGCAGGCGTGATCGGTGAGCGTGAGGTGGTGCGGCGTCACCTCGGCGGTGACGCGGATCCCCTGCTCTTTGGCGCGCCGGATCAGCTCCACCGACCCGCGCGTCGACACGTGGCACAGGTGGACGTGCCCGCCGGTGAGCTGCGCCAGCAGGATATCGCGCTCCACCATGATTTCCTCGGCGGCCGCGGGGATTCCCTTGAGACCGAGCCGCGTGGACACGAGGCCCTCGTGCATGACGCCGCCCGCGGCGAGGGTGGGCTCCTCGCAGTGGTCCGCGACCGGGATCTCGAAGGTCCGCGCGTATTCGAGCGCGGTGCGCATGAGGTGGCTCGACGCGACCGGCCGGCCGTCGTCCGACACGGCGACCGCGCCGGCGCCGACCATCTCGCCGAATTCGGAGAGACGCTCCCCCCGCTGCCCGACCGAAATGGCGCCGATGGGATAGACGCGGGTGAGCCCGGCGCGCGCCGACTGGCGCACGATGAAGCCGACCGCGGCCTGATTGTCGGTGACCGGATCGGTGTTGGGCATGGCGCAGACGGCGCTGAAGCCTCCCGCGGCCGCGGCGCGGGCGCCCGTGGCGATCGTCTCGACGTCCTCGTTGCCGGGCTCCCGCAGATGGACGTGCAGGTCCACCAGCCCGGGAGCGACCACATGGCCCCGCACGTCGCGCACCTCGGCGCCGTCCGGGGCGCCGAGCCCGGCCTGCACCGCGGCGATCTTGCCGTCCTGGATGAGGACGTCCGCCGGCTGGTCGAAGCCGCGACTCGGGTCGATCACCCGCCCGCCCGAGAGCAGCAGTGGCCGCATCACTCCGTCCCCCGTTTGGCCGCGTCGGCGAGCTCGGGACGCCCGCCGGCGAGGAGGTAGAGCACCGCCATCCGGACTGCGACCCCGTTCGTCACCTGGTCGAGGATCACGCTGTGGGGCCCGTCGGCGACGCGGGAGTCGATCTCGACGCCGCGGTTCATCGGCCCCGGGTGCATGATGGTCAGCGCGCGCGGCGCTCTCTCGAGGCGCTCGAGCGTGACGCCGAACACCCGGTAATACTCCCGCACGCTCGGAATGAAGCCCATCTCCATGCGCTCAAGCTGCAGCCGCAGCACGTTCAGCACGTCGGCCCACTCGATCGCCTCTTCGATGCGGCGGAAGCGGCACACGCCCAGGTCTTCGATGCCCCGGGGCATGAGCGTATCGGGACCGCACACCCCCACCTCGGCGCCGAGCTTCGACAGGCCCCAGATGTTGGAGCGCGCGACGCGTGAGTGCAGCACGTCGCCCACGAGACACACCTTGAGGCCGGCGATCTTGCCGTGCTTGTCGCGGATCGTGAGCAGGTCGAGCAGCGCCTGGGTGGGATGCTCGTGCTTGCCGTCGCCCGCGTTCACGACGTTCGAGCGGATGCGGTTGCCCAGAAACTCGGCGGCGCCGGAGGACGGATGGCGGATGACCACCATGTCGATCCGCATTGCTTCCAGGTTGCGGGCCGTATCGACGAGCGTCTCGCCTTTTTGGACGGCGCTGCCGCTCGCCGCCACGTTGACGGTGTCGGCGGAGAGGCGCTTTTCGGCGAACTCGAACGAGATGCGGGTGCGGGTCGAGGCCTCGAAGAACAGGTTGACGATGGTCTTGCCGCGCAGCGCCGGCACTTTCTTGATGGGCCGCTCGGAGACCTCCTTGAACGGCTCGGCCGTGTCGAGGATGAGGCGGATCTGATCGGGCGAGAGGCGCTCCAGGCCCACCAGGTCCTTTCCCAGGGTGGCGGTCATGGCGTGCGCACCAGATCCACCTCATCCCTCCCGTCGAGCTCCTCGACCAGCACGTCCACGCGCTCGCCGTCGTTCACCTTCACCTTGGTCCCGACGATGTCGGGCTGAATGGGCAGCTCGCGGCCGCCGCGGTCCACCAGCACGCACAGCGAGATGCGCTCGGGGCGGCCGAAGTCGGCGAGCTCGTCGAGCGCCGCGCGCACCGTACGCCCGGTGTACAGCACGTCGTCCACGATCACGACGTGTTTGCCGGCGAGATCGCCGGGGATGCGGGTCTCGCCGATGACCGGCTTGGGGCCGACGGTTTCGAGGTCGTCGCGGTACAGGGTGATGTCGAGGGCGCCGCGGGGCAGGACCACGCCCTCGTCCTTCTCGATGAGCTTGGCGATCCGCTCGGCGAGCTCCACGCCGCGCCGCTGGATGCCGATGAGCACGAGACGGTCGGTCTCGTGGGCCAGCTCGAGCACTTCGACCGCCATACGCTGAAGCGCCCGCGACAAAGCGCGGGCGTCCAGGATGATCGTGCGCTCGGGGGGGGACCGGCTCATCTCGAGGCTGGAAGTTAACCGGAGGGACCCCGGGGTCAACGGCGGGCGTCGGCCCGCACACCCGCCGTCGTGGCCGCTACTCTTGCGCGTGACGTCCAGCCTTGCGGTGCTTCTTGACCTTCGCATCCGCGGCCACGTCCGGCCCATCGAGGCGGGCGCGAGTGCTCACGTAGAGGTCTCGCTTCCCGAAGCCGCCGGCCCTTTCGGAGAAGAAGTACAGCGTCGTGCCGTCGAATGAGAGGGCGGGCGCGCCGTCGAAGGCAGTGCTGTTGACAGTCGACCCGAGATTCGCCGGCACCGACCACGGATCGTCCGTCGTCGCGCGCGTGGAAACCCAGATGTCCTGGCTGCCGATTCCACCCATGCGGCCGGTCACGTCGGACGACAAGAAGATCTCGAGGCCGTCCGACGAAGCAATTGCCGAGCTTCAGAAGACGCTCGCGATCTCACCGCGGGAAGACAACGCCCTGCGACGCATCGCGGAGGCGCGGGCGTACCAAGGGCGGTTTCAGGACGGCTTGAAGATCCTGAGCCAGGTCGACCCCGACGCCAATCCGCCCTTCTGGCACTATCAGATGGCGCTCGTTCTACTGCACCTCGGGCGGAGGGATTCAGCGTTCGCCCTGATCCGGAACTATCTGCGGGCGCACCCTGAAGACCGGGGCGGCGTCGTGACGAGCGCCCGGGCTGTGTGGTTTGCCTTACGAGGAGACGCTCACCGCGCGGCGCAGGACATCCAGACCGCCGTTCAGAAGGGGAAGGGCTACATCCACTTTCATCACGCGGGGTACCACATCGCCCTGGCGTACGCGTTACTGCAGTTGCCTGACTCGGCCGTGCGGTGGTTGCGCCAGGTGGCCGAAGATGGCTTCCCCTGCTATCCGCTGTTCGAGCGGGAACCGTTCTTGGACAACGTTCGAACCGATCCGGGGTTCGTCGCGTTCATGCGAGAGCAGAAGGTTCAGTGGGAGCATTTCCGCGCCACGCTCTGAACGCCCAGGTTGACGCCGGTCGACGCACGAGGTCTCTTCGAGCCGTCATGGCAGTACATCCCCGGCTCGGAGGGTCGATGCGCCGCTACTTGTGGAGTCTCGTGGGGCTGACTTTGATGGCCACGTCGCTCAATGCGCAGGGCCTGCGCGACAAGCTCTCCGAGCTGTTCATCTTTACGGCCGGCCAGGACCCGCTCTTCCTCGGCGGCACCGCGGGCTCGGACTCGGCCACGGCCCTGCACGCCGACCATTTCATCCCCTCGGCGGTCGCCGACAACGGCACGCTCATTTCCTTCATCAGCAACGCCATCAGCGGCAACGTCGCGAACGTGCCGGTGAGCGCGACGAGCGGCGGCTCCACCTTCCGCTTCGAGGGCGGCGTGCCGGTGCGAACATCCGTCTCACCCGGTCCCGTCTTCTCGGAGCGCGGACAAACACTCGGGCGCGGACGTGTGTTCGTGGGGGCGAACGTGAATCGCATGCACTTCACGTCACTGCGTGGGGTGAGACTCGACGGCATCGAGATGACCTTCACGCACGAGAACGTCACAGGCCCGGCCTGCGACAGCCTCGTGGGCTCGAGCTGTAACCCGTACGGCGTCCCGGCGCACGAAAACGACGTGATCCAGCTGCGCCTGGCGCTCGATCTCGACATGACCGTGACCTCGTTCTTCGTGAGCTTCGGGCTGCTCGACAAGGTGGACATCGGGGTGGTGGTCCCGATCGTATCCGCCTCGCTGCAGGGCACCAGCGATGCCCAGATCATTCCGTTCGGCGGCACCACTGCCCAGCACTTCTTCGGCGGCACGCCCGCCAATCCCGTGCTCTCGACATCACGCTTCGTGGAGGGATCCGCCACGGGCATCGGAGACATCGCCGTGCGCGCCAAGGTCACCGTGACCCAATCGGACCGCAGCACGTTCGCGCTGCTGGGCGACGTGCGCTTCCCGACGGGCAGTGAAGCCGACCTGCTCGGGTCGGGCCACGTGGCGGTCCGCGGCCTCGGTGTCCTGTCGGCGCGATTCGGCGCCTTCTCGCCGCACACCAACATCGGATACCTGTTCCAGAGCGGCGCGCTCCAGAACAACGCCGTCCTCGCCACGGTGGGCTTCGATCACCTGATGGCGCCCTGGGCCACCATGGCCGTGGACGTCGTGTCGCAGCTGCAGGTGGGCGAGAGCAAGCTCCGGCTGCCGGGGCCCGTGACGTACGACGCCCCGTTCCGCCGCACCATCGACGTGACGAACCTCCCCAACGAGCGCGACGATCAGATCAACGGCTCGCTCGGGTTCAAGTTCCTCACCGGCTCGGGGATCACGCTGGTGGCCAACACGCTGTGGCCGCTGAACCGCGGCGGGCTCCGCCCCAACGTGCTCTGGACGGGCGGGCTGGAATACAACTTCTGAGCGGGCCTAGCGCACGGAGCGGATCGCGGCGAGATGCCAGCCGGTCGAATCCTGCATCAGGGTGGCCCGGAACGTGGTGGTGTCCCGCCGGCTGCGGCCCGTCTTGGTGTCGCGGTACTCGTACACGCCGCTCACGAAGGCATCGGCCGATCCGCCCGCGATGATCAGCCGGTTGATGGTCAAGTCGGCCTTGAGGTCGCTCACCGATTCGAAGAACTGGCTGAACGTCGCCTGCTCCGTGGACGTCAAAGCCGGATACACGCGGCGAATCTCGGCCACATCGCGCGACCCGAGCGCCCGCGCGTAGTCCGCGATCAACGACTTGATCTCGACCCGCGGGTCGGCCGGCGGACGCGCCACGGGCGGCGCCGGCGGCGGCTCCACCGGACGCGCCTGCGCGGTGTCGCGCGGCGGGCGGGAACGCGAGACGCGCTCCGCCTCCGCCCAGAGCGACGCGGCGGTGGCGAGCTGCACCATGGCGTCGGACGGTTGGCCCCGGGCGGCGAGCGATTCCGCCCCCTTGAACACGCTGTCTCCCCTCGCCAGGTCGGCCGGGGTGGCACCCGCCTCGAGCGCACGACTCATCGCCGCCACCGCCCTCGCCCGGAGCGTGCGCACTAAGGTATCCTGCCGCTCCGCAGCGGCGGATGGCTGGGCAGGCTGCCGCACGGCCGGCGGTTCCCGCCGCCGGGGCGTCGGGCGCGGGACGGGCACCCGCGCCCGAGCGGCCGTGTCCGGCCGCGGCGCGACGGCGGCGACCGGGGGAATCGTGTCGCGCGGAGCCGGGGAAGTCGGCGTCGTGCTCCGCTGCCACGCCCGCCAGGGCGCGAGCCACCACAGGCCCGCGGCCAGCACCGCGGCCCCAACGAGGCCCCACCACACTCTCGGGACCCGGGGTGAGCGCGACCGTGCGGCGGTGCGGCGGTGCGGCCGGGACAGCACGATCGGGCTGGTCGGCGTGTTGAGCTGCGCCAGCAGGTGCGCGCTGTCGCCCGCCTTGGCGAGCGTGATCATCTCGCGGCGCACGGGATCGTCGTGGCGGAGCGACGGCCGGCCGCACACGGCGACCACGTCGTCCATGCTGGGCCAGCGCCGGGAAGGTTCCTTTTCCAGCATGCGCATGACGCCGGCGCCCAGGTTGGGCGGACAGTCGGGACGGAGCTCGGTCACCGGGCGCGGCGGCTCGTTGAAGTGCGCGTACATGACCGACATCGTCGAGTCGCCCTTGAACGGCAGGTGCCCGGTGAGCATCTCGTACGCGACGACGCCCAGCGAATACTGGTCGGAAGCGCCGGTGACTTCGCGCATGTCGCACTGCTCGGGACTCATGTAGGTGGGTGTGCCGACCGTCACACCGGTGAGCGTCAGTCCTTCGGCCTGCACTACCTTGGCGATCCCGAAGTCGGTGACCACCGCCCAGCCGTCTTCATCCAGCATGATGTTGGCCGACTTGACGTCGCGGTGAATGACGCCGTGGCGATGCGCGTAGCCGAGCGCGTCGCTCACGTGGGCGAGGATCGCCTGCACCATGGCAATCGGCAGCGGGCCGACATCGCGGATCACGGCGTCCAGGGCCCGCCCCCGCACGTACTTCATCACGAAGTACAGCACGTTTTCGCTTTCCTTGACGGCATAGATGGGAATGATGTGCGGGTGGCTCAACGCGGCGGCGGTGCGCGCCTCGCGCTTGAACCGCTCTACCATCCCCTCCCCCATGAGCAGCAAGGCGGGCGCCAGCACTTTGATCGCGACCTTGCGATCGAGCGCGAGATCATGGGCCAGGTAGACCGTGGCCATCCCGCCGTGCCCCAGCTCGGCCAGGACCTCGTATTCGCCGAGCGCGGCCTGGCGCAGGGCGTCGAGTTGCGCATTGCGCCCGCTCTCGGGCGGCGGGCCAGACGGCGCGGCGACGGTGGTGCGCGCGCTCACCGGGACGGGAATGCCGGTGCCGCACCGCGGGCAGAAGAACACCCCCGGCCCGATCGCCGCCCCGCACTGCGAGCACGCCGAGTCGCTCGACGCCATCATCTAATATTGGGAGATCATGGACTTGACGCCTCTATCCACTGTCCGACGCCACGCGTCCTCGATCTAACACTCTCGATGCCGGCGGGCAACTGCTACCCGACGACCGGGGTCAACGGCGGGTCTCCCTTGAGCACCGCCTGCACGTTGGCGACCGCGATCGCGGCCATCTGGCGGCGCGTTTCACGCGTCGCGCTGCCGATGTGGGGCAACAGCACCGTGCGCGGGGCGGCCCGCAGACGGGGGTGGACGGCAGGCTCGTCCGAGTAGACGTCGAGCCCGGCCGCGCCCAGCCGGCCCTCCTCCAGGGCCGCCGCCAGCGCCTCTTCTCTCACCAGGTCGCCGCGCGCCGTGTTGATCAGGATCGCGCCGGGCTTCATGAGGCGCAGAGTCTCGGCGCTGATCAACCCTTTCGTCGCGGGCACCGAAGGGACGTGCAGCGACAGTACGTCGCTCTCCCGGAACAGGCGCGACTGCTCGACTCTGACCGCCCCGGTGGCCTGCTCGAATTCCGGTCGCGGATTGCGGGCGCTATAGAGGATCCGCATGCCGAACGCGACCGCCCGGCGGCCCACGGCCTGCCCGATCCGCCCCGCGCCGAGCAACCCGAGTGTGCGCCCGCGCAGCTCGATTCCCAAGAGCAGCTCCGGGTGCCACCCGGTCCAGGCGCCGCTCTTCACGAGCTCCGTGCCCTCGACCACCCGGCGCGCGCAGGCGAGGATCAGGGCCCACGCGAGATCGGCGGTGGCGTCGGTGAGCACGTCCGGGGTGTTGGTGACGGTGATCCCCCGCATCTCGGCCGCGACGACGTCCACATTGTCGTGCCCGACGGCGCAGTTGGCGATGATCTTGAGCTTGGGAAGGTGCTTGAGCTCCGTTCCCCCCACCCAGCGGGACAGGAGCGGCACGATCGCCAGGTAGTCGCCCTTGGGGGTCGGGGCGCCGACGGGGAGCCAGGTGATCTCGAGCCCCGCCAGTTGATCGGGGTCGATGAGCGGTTGCAGCTCGGCGGCGATGAGGACGGGCTGCCCCACTACCTCCTCATCCGCGCGCGCCGGATGGAGTCGTCCACGGCGAGGGCGCGCTCGGGGCTCCACTTGTAGTACAGCTGCAGGCACGCCCCCGGCTGCATTTTGCGCTGGACGACGCAGGTCGTGAGCTCGCTCTTGTGCTTCACGGCGTCGTGACGCCACAGCGAGTCGGCCGCGGCCGCGGCGCGGGGGTCGGCCCAGCCGTACCCCACCAGGCAGCGCGCCACCTCACCGGACGGATCCTTGGCACATTCCGCGGCCTCCTTGGCGTGGCGGCCCCCATCGGCGCGCCAAGCCGAGTCGGCCCGTGACTGACTGAGTGAGTCCTGGTGCTGCTGGTAGGCGGTGGCCGCCGTGAGCGCCTCGGTCTGCTTCCATTTGTATTGCAGCACCAGGCACTGCGCCGCGCCCTTTGCGTCCATCGTGATGGCGCTGCACTCCCGCACCTCGGCGGCCTTCCTCGCCGCCGACTTGCCGCAGCCGAGCACCGCGAGTGTAAGGGCGGCGGCGAACCGGCTCCTGGTGCGGCGCGTCCAGCGCGTCCATCGCGTCCATCGCATGGGGCCTCCGGGTGCGGGCTGGGCGACAAAATGCCCCACACTCTAGTGAAGCGAGTCCCGGTTGTGCAAGAGCACGGCGGCCCCGCATTTTTCACCAGCGGTTGCTCACCATAGGTACGCGCTTATGCCGATCACCCGGATAAACGAGTTCCAAGCCAAGCCGGACAAGGCGGCGGCCCTGCGCGAATTCTTGCGCTCCGTTATTGCCCGCATCAGCGACGCGCCGGGGTGTCACTCGTGCGAGCTGCTGGTTCAGCGCGATGATCCGACTCGGCTGGCGATCATCGAGGTCTGGGACAGCGTGGAAGCACATCAAGCGTCGGTGTCCCGGATTCCCCCCGACCTGCTCCAGCAAGCGCAGACTCTGTTCGCGGTGCCGGCGCGAGGCGCCTACTATCATCGCGTGCCCGATGAGGCCGCCTAACTGAAAGGGCCGATGTGAAAGAAGGCGATTGGTGGGCCTGCCGCCTGACAAGCGCTTGAAGCTGGCAACGGACAGGGTGGGATTCGAACCCACGGTACCCTTGCGGGCACACCGGTTTTCGAGACCGGCCGTTTCAACCGCTCACGCACCTGTCCGAGCACCCGACAACCGCTAACGGCTCCGCACCTTACGCGCTTCCCCGTGTTGCCCGCCAAAACCCGTCGAGCGTCCAGCGGGACACCCAGCGGGACAAACTCTTCGGGCCTAGCCCCGAAACCGGGGTCCGGCCCGCCACCAATCTACCACCGAGCCGTAACGCATCCAGTCCACCGCGGTGATCATGTACTACGGCTGCGAGCGTCACGGCGGGGTCGCGGTGACGGTGTGGCTGGTTGAGCGCTCGAACATTCCATCCCCGACCGCGAGCGTCACTGTGTACTGGCGCATGCCCGGGGTCGCGGCGTAGACGTGCGTGGGGCTGGCGCCGGTGCCTTGCGTGCCGTCCCCAAAGAGCCAGGTCCACGACGTGATGGGCGCGCTCCCGGGATCGCCGGTGCTGTTGAACGCGCACGTCCAGCTCGTACAGCTCCACGTGAACGCGGCGGTGGGCGGGACGGCGCGCCCGGCCGTGACGGCCACAATCCTTTCCGAATGGCAGCCCCACAGGGTGAACAGCAGAACGAGCGCGAGTGACAGCCGGTGACGGAACATGGTCGGCTTCCTTTCTAGGTGGTTGGTTCTTCGGTGACGATCATGTCTTACGCCCGCCGGGCCGCGAGCGGCAACACCGTCGCCGTCACGTATTCCAGAACGTCGCGACGCACGCCGTGGCGATCCCGGTCCTGCAGCACGTGGCCGTACACTCGTTCGATCATGCCGGTGTCGCGGTGCCCCAGCTCGCAGGCCACGGTCCAGATGCTCACCGGGGCGCCGCCGTCGAGCGTGTTCAGCCGGGCTGTGCAGTACGTGTGCCTGAGCGAGTGCAACGTCACCGGCTTCTCGATCTCCGCTTTCTGGACGGCGGCCGCGAGCGCGTGGTCGATCTCCGCGTAAGGCCGCTCGACCAGGTGCCGGTAACTCGGGAAGAGCAGCACGCCGCCCGGCCGCAGGCCCGCCAGGTGCGGCGTGAGAATCGCCCGGAGCTGCGGCCACAACGGCACGTCGCGCTTGCTGTGACGCGACTTCAAGGTGCGCCAGCGGTTCGGCCTAACGCGGATGACATTGTCGTCCAGGTCCACGTCGGCGCGTTCGAGCCCGAACAGCTCTTGCTTGCGCAACCCGCTCAAGACGAACCCGGCCAGCATCGTGTGGAGCGTCGGGCAGAAGCGGGACCGCGGGTCCAGGTCGAGCGCCCGCGCGGCGTCGAGCAGCCGCACGACTTCGCCGGTTTCGAGCCACACGGCCTCGTGCGGCACCGGCTCCAGGTGTTCGAGTTCCTTCGCGGCGACCACCGGGTTGTCGCCCCGCGTGATGCCCTCGGCCTTGGCGTACGTCCACAGGTTCGAGAGCGCGTGGCATTCGTTTAGGATGGTCCGCTCGGCGCGGCCGTCGGCGCGCCGGGCCCGGATGAACGCGGCGACCGACCGGGTGTCGATGGCCGACAGGCGCACGTCCGGGTCGAACGCGAGCACGTTGTCGAGCGCCAAGCGATCCCGCGCGACGGTAGACGCGGCGATCCGCGGTCGCTGCGCCTTGCGGGCCAGGTGCGTCTCGGCGAAGTCCGCCAGCCGCGGGTCGTCCAGCGGGCGGCCCTCGCGCCGCGCCTTCCGGCGTTCTTGCAGCTCGGCGATCCGGCGTTGGGCAAGCTGCTCGGCTTCGAGCGCGTCCGTCGTCGCCCACGGGGCGCCGGGTTGTTTCAGCGCTTCGCGGCCGCCGCCCACGTCGGCGAAGGCGCGAAGGTCAGCCCGGTAACCGCGACGGGCATCGGCCCAGACCGTCACCTTCCGAATCTGACCGCGGTCGCGGTAACGGACTTGGAGACGTTCCAGCTTAGGCACGGGGGCCTCCATGGTGGGGGATGCTGGAACCTATGCGGGTGCGAATAGGCCGCAAGGGGTCGGTCACGACGCGCACCGCTTCCGGTAGGCCGCCTGGCGGCAGGCGTTGGAGCAGTGGCGGGCGTCGGATCGCGTCGGCGTGAACATCTCACCGCAAGCGCACCGCTGGGGCTGGGCATCCTTCCGGCGTCGGTCGGCTTGCGCCCGGCAGAGGCAGAGCTTCGAGCAGTAGCGGGTAACGTGAACGGGAATCCCGCGCATCCGTCGCCACGAGTGCACGGTGCGACCGCAGCCACGGCACACGGTGTCGAACCATTCCCCCCGCCACCAATCCCACCGTTTGGGGCGGCATGCCTCGCAGACGTTCGTGACGAAGTTCGTGCGATACACGCGGACGCGGGCCTTCCAGACCGGCAGCGGGGCGGCCCATGCCTTCCCACAGCGGCCGCACGTCTCGCCGGTCTCTTGCGCCGCCCGGCGACGTTGCCAGGCCGCGTCTTCGGCTCGCGTGTGCGGCGGGCGGGGGCCACTGATGAGACGTTCGAGGCGTTCGAGTTCGTTACGGCTATCCGCTTTCCCAGTACCTTGCGGAGTTCGGAGCCGTAACGCGCGGCCCCTGACCCGGCGATCTCGGGCCCGGTGGTGGCTCACGGACGCCGCACCAGGTAGCCCGCGCGTTCGAGCGCGGCTTTGCACGACGCCAATCGCTGGCACCGAGTATCGCAGTAGCGTTGGGGCTTCCCGACGCGGCCCGACGCGAACATCCTTCCGCAGAACACGCAGATACCGGGCTCGTCCTGGGCCACCCTGGCGCGCCGCATCCGACCTAGTTCCGCGAGCGCGGTGATGCTCGGGGGATTATCCGACTCGATCAGCGCCTCGAACTCCGCCTCGGGAATCGAGGCCACCCGCCGGGCCCTCACCTCCTCCTTCTTCGAGAGCCCTGCGCCCTTGGCGGCCTGGCGCTGCGACATGGTGCCCCGTCGGGCACCACGACGCTTTGGATTGTCACTCGGCATGCGCGACCGGCTGGCGTTTGGCCGTCGGTGCGGGTACTGTGGACGTGGTGGTCGCCATGTACGACCTCCAGGTGTCGGCCCCGGCGCTGCCAGGCGTCGGGGTCAGTTTGTTCCTACGGGCTATCTATCTTGACCACCAATGCGCGCACGCATAACGTCCGCCCATGCTCGTGGTCGATCTCCGCCGGTACCGCAAGCGTGCGGGCCTCTCCCAGGCCGAACTCGCCCGCCGCTCCGGCGTCTCGCAGTCCATCATTTCCCGACTCGAAGCCGGGACCACGCCCGCCGTCATCCTCCAGACCCTCGACCGACTCGCGACAACGCTCGGCGTGGCCCCGGGGGCACTGCTCCGACGGCGGCCGACGCGGTCCCGCCGTCGCGCCTAACTGCGGTTCGGAAGGCGTCCAGGTCGGCCGCCGGTATCTTCCAGTCGCCGCTCGCCCCGCTCGTCTTGTACGCATTCGGAAAGCGGCCTTCCCTGCAGTAGCGCTCGATGGTGCGATGACTCGCGAGCCCGAGCTGTTCGGCCGCGGCGCGCGTCGTCAGGTCGTGGCCCGCGCGGGTGTCCACGCCGTCCACCTGGTCGAGCTGCGCCAGCACGTCGCCGAGCAAGGCGGCTTCGTCCACCTGGCGCCGCAGCCGGGTGGCGTCGGCCTGCTGCGCCGAGAGGTTGGCGATCAGCTCGGCGAGCGTCATCACTACGCGCGTGCGGCCGGTAGGCGATCCGCGGCACAGACCCGCGCCGCGCGCTCCATAGTGGCCACGCGGACGAACTGGGCCGGTGCTCGGGCTTCGGCCGCGGCCGCGCGGCCCACGAGGGCGCGTTCCGCGGGCGAAAAGCGGGTCAAGATTGCGTGGATGCGGCGAACGGGCTTGCGGGGTCGGCGACGGGGCGACGGCTTCACGGGCAACCTCCCCTAGAAAACGAAAAAGGCGCAACCAGGGCCCGGGTTTTCTCCCCGGGTTCTTCTGGTTACGCCCTAACCTTCCGACAGCTGCGCCAGACGGGCCGCACTCAACCTGTCTGAACGACTTGGGTAACTGTTGGAAACCTATCGTAAAACCGGGGGTCCGGCAAGTTTGCTGTCGCATTTGGACCCCTCGGCGCCGCAAACCCGCCCTAGTCCACTTCCCGGGCGGCCCACATCTTTGACGGCCCTACACGGACACGGAGCAGCGACCTGTGAGACCCTACCACCGCGTGGCGGCCGTCGTCCTCCTGGTGATGGTGGCCGCGTGTGGAACCGCAGAGCGGCGAGCCGCCGAAGCCCGGGCCGATTCTCTGCAGCGCGTCTTGAAGCGGCAGCAGGACTCGCTCAAACTCGCCCACGTGCGGCGAGACTCCATCAAGGCGGCGCGAGCAGAGTCGATAGCAGCTGCCCCTCGCGACCTGGCCATCATGAGCACCACGGGGGTCTCGATTGGGCCGCAGAAGTACGCCGACTATGCCTTCGTGCTGGACTCGGCGGCGCCTTGTACCGTGCACGGTACCGTCGAAGTCCTCGCCGGTGGGGGAGGAAAGGATGTAGAGGTCCTGTTACTCACAGGCGACGACTTTACGAACTGGAAGACTGGACACCGCGTCCCCGCGCTCTTCATCGGAGAACGCCAGACGGTAACGAGGGTGAACGTTGGAGCGAATCAGACCGGCGAATACCATCTCGTGGTTTCCAATGTCTTCTCAACGTTCAGCGGCAAGACCGTCCAAGGGCAGGTCACGGTGACGTGTAGCGGGCTCCAGCCGCGCTCACTGCACTGACGGGTCGTCACGCCCGTGCGCCTCACCAGAACGCCGCGCCCGTCCGGGCCAGCTCGCCGCCGAACTTCACGAGTGCCAGGTCCTCGTCGCCCAGGAGCGACATACTCAGCGCGTCGCCCCGATCAGGAGACCGGCCGAGCTTTAGGGCGATCTCCTCTTTCGGGACCATGGCGAGCTTGCCCATCGGGGTGGGCCGGTAACTGGTCGAACACAAGTCGTCCGCGAGCTTGTCGCCCTCCGGCCCCGGCGGCCACGTGAGCCGCCCCGCTTCCAATCTCTTCCTGACGGCCCAGTAGCCCGCGCTCCGGGCGTTCTGGAACTCCAGGCCGGGCTCGCTCGTCGTCGCGGCCGCGGCCCCGTTGAAGCGGCTGACCCGGAAGCCGCTCTTTTCCAGCACGTCGGCCCACGAGCTGCCCAGGCCGCACACGTCGATGACGACGACGCCGCGCGCCGCTACGCCCCGGTTCTTGTTCCCGTTCAGGTACCACTGTGGCGTGCAGCCCCAGCGGGCGCCGATGGTGGCAATGCGCGTCATGGCGGCCACGGCGTTCGACTCGCGAAAGCCCGTCACTTCGCGCACCACGTCGCCCTGGCGCACAATGACGCCCACCTCATTCCCGCCCGCGGCCGGGTCCACACTCAGCACCGTCTCGCCGTTCGCGGCGGGCGCCGGTGCGGTGGCGTGGCGATCCATGGCCGCCTGACACCAGCTGCGCGGCACCAGGGCGTCGGCCGACTCGGTCGGGAACTCGGCTTCGACTCGCGCGCGATACCATGGCGTCCCGACGCCGTACTCGGCCGCGGTGCGTTCGAGCCATTGCGGGGTCGGGCCGCCGCTCACGTACGGCTCGGCGTCCGGCTCGCCCTGGTGGAAGTTTGGATGCGATTGGGCCCGCGTGCGCTGCGTGTACCAGGGCGAGCCCACCCGGAACGCCCGGAAAAACGTCCCGTCGGACACGAGTGCATTGCCCACGAGCACCACGCGATCTTGGGGCCCGACACAACACCCGTGCAGCGCCTCGAACACCCAGCCTTCCAAGCCTTGCGCTTCGTCCACCAATCCCCAGACCGTGCCGCCGTGAAAGCCGCCGAGCTTACTCACGTCGGACGTGTTGAAGGCCAGGATAGGGCGGCGCCCGTCGGGCAACTCGTAGGATTCGGTCGTGAGCGTGCCGGGGAGGTTACCCGCGTTGAACAGCTTGAGCATGGCCCCGTGCATGAGCACCGCCGACGTTTGGCGGGCCGACGCGCTGAATAGCAGCACCTTGGCGTTGCGGACGAGCGCGCCATAGAAGGCGAGCAGCGCCAGCGTGTCCGACTTGCCGACGGCGTTCGCGGCCACCCAGGCGCTCAGCCCGTGGGTTAGGACGGCGTCACAGAACGCCGCTTGCGCCCGCCAGAGCTGGACGCCGAACACGTCGGCGCCGAACGTCGCCACCGATGCCGAACTGTACTTCGTGGGCCAGTCCCGAATCGGGCGGCTCTCGCCATGCGCGGCGAGCAGCGCCCCGGTGCGATCTTCGAGCCGCGCGACATGGGTTTCATTCACGCGACGCGCTCCTGCTCGTACTGCGTCAGGAGTTTTTCGAGCGCCCGAATCCGCCGCACCAGGTCGGCCTTGCTGGTGGCGTTGACGAAACTGGAAATGGAGCGGTTACACTCGCGGGTCGTCGCGGGGTCGAGCGCGCCGCTCGCGGCGCAGCGGAACAGCCAGGCGGACGCCGTCACCGCATCGTCAAGCGTGGTGAGCGGCGGCACCGTGTCGAGCGGCACGACGCGAATCGCCTTGGCGCGGCGAGCTGTAGACTCCCCGCCCCGGGCCCGCGCCTCGGCCGCCCCAGGCCGGTGGAAGACGCACGTCTCCGCGTCCCGCATGGCCGGAGCCGTACAGGGTTCGCCGCTCGCCGTCGTCGCGGTGCAGTTCACCCGAGCGATCCGTTCCCGCGGGAGGTGTCGCTCGGGCTCCCCGTGGCCGGGACGGGCGTGCCGAGCGACGGCCCGCGGAGACGGCGACGCAGCCGCAGCTTGTGGGGTTTCTTCTTCGGCGGGCCGCCGTTCGGGGACGGCTGCTCCCTCACCTTCAGCCGTTGCACAAGTCGCTCCGGTGAATGAACAGGGTAACCACTTCGGGCACGGTGTAGCACTCGACCTGCTCGCGCGAGACGCGCCCCGCGGGTGCGTCCGTCCCGGGCTCGATACGGGCGGCACTCGGCGCCGTATCCGTAACATGCATGTTACGTTCGGGCCGCGGGCGCACCTGCAGCCGCTGCATCACGGCCGGATGGCAAAGACCACGTAGACGCCCGCGGTGGGTGTCGGCGTGCCGGTGGTGAAGTTGCCGAACGTGAGCGCAAGCGTGTCCTTCGCGCTGACCCGGGCGCTCGTCAGCGCGCAG
>Ga0070698_100000261_pt1 | contig 53090 bp, 34 predicted proteins | sample KBSK1502metaG_FD_65477 | JGI IMG/M metagenome (GOLD analysis project Ga0070698, IMG submission 65477) | Corn, switchgrass and miscanthus rhizosphere microbial communities from Kellogg Biological Station, Michigan, USA - KBS K1-50-2 metaG | ecosystem: Host-associated > Plants > Roots >...
GAAGATGGGGGTTTACATGTGATTCACTTCATCAGGAAGATCATAAAAAGTTGGGTGACGATAAATTTTATCAACTGCAGGTTCATATAATTCGCCAGCTTCTTCAGGATTTGATGCGTGAATATATTTTGACTCAACAACCCAAATGCTAATGCCTTCCATTCTTCTTGTATACACATCTCTTGCATTTTCAATTGCCATTTGAGCATCAGCGGCATGCAGGCTTCCTACATGTTTATGATCGAGGCCTTGTTTACTACGAATAAAAACTTCCCAAAGAGGCCAATCGGCCCCCCTGCCCCCCAAAGGGGGGTTCTTTGAAGTTTCATTATTATCGCCACCTGCTTTATCATCAGGTATATCACCGTAATAAAACTTTCTGATAAAATTCTTCATTATTAATTTTTAATTCTTAATTATTAATTAAGCGGCTTGCTGCTTTGTCTTTCTTTTTTCAGCAAACGCTGCTGCTGCCTCTCTCACCCATTCGCCTTTTTCCCAGGCGTCTTTTCTTGCTTGTAAACGTTGTTTATTGCATGGTCCATTTCCTTTTACAACGTTCCAAAATTCATCCCAGTTAATTTCACCCCATTCGTAGTGCTTTGTTTTTTCATTCCATTTCAATTTATCATCAGGTAATTTCATTCCCAAAATTTTTACCTGGTCAGCACACATATCAACAAAATTTTGGCGCAGCTCATCATTACTTTTTCTTTTGATCTTCCACTTCATGCTTTGCTCGCTGTTAGTGCTTTCACTGTCATGCGGGCCAAACATCATTAATGATGGCCACCACCAGCGATTGATCGAATCCTGGCACATGGCTTTTTGTTCATCGCTTCCTTTGCTCAACACTAATAAAATTTCAAAGCCTTGTCGCTGATGAAAACTTTCTTCTTTACAAATCCTTACCATAGCTCTTGCATATGGCCCATAAGAAGTTCTTGTTAGCATTACCTGGTTGAGTATAGCGGCGCCATCAACCAACCAGCCGATCGCACCCATATCAGCCCATGTCAATGTCGGATAGTTAAAAATGGATGAATATTTTGCTTTACCGCTATGAAGATCATTGATCGTTTCTTCTCTTGTAATTCCTAACGTTTCGCATCCACTGTACAAATACAAACCATGCCCTGCTTCATCCTGTACTTTTGCAATCAATATTGCTTTTCTTTTTAATGAAGGAGCCCTCGATATCCAATTACCTTCCGGTAACATGCCAACAATTTCACTATGTGCATGCTGGCTGATCTGCCTGATATTCGTTTTGCGATATGCATCCGGCATCCAATCCTTCGGTTCGATCTTGATCTCGTTATCAATTTTATCCTGGAAGATTTTTTCAAGATCCTGTACAGACATTTCGTTAAGCATTTAGAAGCAAATCTAACGAAAACCAACGGGTGTTAGTATATGATTCTGGTAACTATATACGACTTAGGAATTTTAGGCGTCCGACACTACAGCGCAGTACAAATGGTTGGATTCATAACCCAAACCCGTACACGTTACAATACGACAACAGCCAAACAAACGGGCGGCATTCCCATCCTGCCAAATGTCTATTAGTGTCAGTTTCGGGATGTAATAAGAGTGTCTGTAACTCCAATGTCCGAACCTGAAAAAAAAGAAGAAGAAAAATCTGTATCGAAAAAGAAAAGTAACTACATTTGGACATCAACTCATAGTCTTAGAGCCACTACATAATTTTTCCTAATTAATTAAAGTTCTAATCAGAAACAATAAAGCCAAAGGGCTTTAGATAACCCGCTATTTCCATAGGGGGTTTGTTTTATCTGTTTTGTCCCAACTCGTATATAGTTGTCAAGATATTTATCATTTAATATCAAAATCAACAACTACTTTTTCAGTTTTAGGATGGCTTTGACAAGTAAGAATATATCCCTTTTCCACTTCTTCATGCTCCAATCCCCAATGAACATCCATTTCCACTTGGCCTTCGATGAGTCTTGCTTTGCAGGTACAACACATACCGCCTTTGCATGCAAAAGGAAGATCAGCGCCTTGTTTTAATGCAGCATCAAGAATTGGTGTGTCGCTATTGAGAGAAAGATCAAAATCAAAACTTCGGCCATCAACTTTAACTGTGATCTTACTTAATGGACCTTCGTTAATTTTTGACTTCTGACTCCTGACTCCCGACTTCTTCTTTTCTCCCGATGTAGTAAACAACTCAAAATGGATTTTCTTCTCGCTAATTTCTTTTTGCTCTAAAAAATTCTTTATGCAAAAGATCATTTCCTCCGGCCCACAAATAAAAATCTCATCCATCTTTTTATAGTCGATCAGCTTTTCTAATTCGGTAAGCTTTCCGATATCGATCCTGCCAAAATTTATTTGACTATCCGTTCTTTCCCGGCTAAGTATATTGATAAGATTGAAACGGTCAATGAATCTATTTTTTAATCCTTCCAGTTCTTCAAAAAAAATAATTGAGCTGCGGCTGCGATTACCATATACTAATGTAAACTGACTGTCCGGCTCCGTTCTTAATGTTGTTTTGATAATTGAAATAACAGGAGTAATTCCGCTGCCGGCTGCAAAAGCGAGATAATTTTTTTTATTAGCGGGGTTTAATTCTGTGTAAAATTTTCCAACAGGCTCCATCACTTCCAGCACATCTCCTTCTTTTAAATTTTCATTTGCAAAAGAAGAAAATGATCCACCGTCCACTTTTTTTACTGCTACTTTCCATTTATTATCGATCGGGGAACTGCAAAGAGAATAGGTTCTTCTCACTTCTTCACCATTCAGCATTGTTCGCATAGTGAGGCTTTGCCCTTGTTTAAATTGAAAAGCCTCCTTTAATTTCTCCGGTATTTCAAACTCAACCGAGACACACTGATCAGTCTCTCTATAAATTTTTTTTATCCGTAACGGATGAAAATGAATGGACATATTATTTCCTCAATCCATCGATCATTATTAAAACCATATTGTCTTCAAGTTCTTTTGCGGTAATTTTTGCAGTGGAGCGGTGCCAGCTTTCAATACCATTTACTGAATGCAACATGATAAGAACAACAGTAGGCGCATCGATCTTTTTTATTTCACTTTTTGTTATCCCTTCTTCAATGATAGCGGCAAAACGCTTACGGTAAGTACGGCGTTGATTATGGAAGTTTGAAAGATAGGGCTCATCAAGATGTTTCCATTCTCTATCACAAACGATTACTTCTTCAAAGCTTTCGATCATTTGCTTTATATGAAATCGAAGAAGCGTTTCAATTTTTTTAATTGAGCCCTGGCTGGTTGCTTCGATCTCATCCATATACATGGTGAAGCGGTTCGCCACATCAAAACAAATACTTTCAAGCATTTCGTTTTTAGACCGGATATGATTGTACAAACTGGCTGCTTCAATGCCTACTGTTTCGGCAAGGTCACGCATTGATGTTGCAGCAAATCCTTTTTCGCGGAACATCTGCGCCGCTTTTTTCAGAATGAATTCTTTCTTAGAAGCTTTTTTTCTTGTTGCTTTCATAATAAATCAAAGATAAGTTCAAATACAAATGTAAGTTCAAAATATCAACCGGAATTATATTCAAATCCTGTAGGTTTGCGGCGATTTCTTATTAATCAGTATATCTCAACGGTAATAAAAATCTGAAATCCGCAATCTTAAATCTAAAATAACAACGAATGTCGCTTATCGTAGTTGGCTCCATGGCCTTTGATGCAATAGAAACCCCATTTGGAAAAAGTGATAAGATCGTTGGCGGCGCCGCCACCTATATAGCATGGAGTGCTTCCAATTTTACCAGGCCCGTAAAACAGATATCAGTTGTTGGCGGTGATTTTCCCAATGAAGAACTGAAAATGCTTGAAGCCCGGGGTGTAATGATGGAAGGTGTGCAGATCAAGGAAAATGAAAAATCATTTTTCTGGAGCGGTCGCTATCATTTAGATATGAATACAAGGGATACATTGGAAACACAGCTAAATGTGCTCGGAAGCTTCAGACCGGTTGTGCCGGATAGCTACCAGGATTGTGAATTCCTGATGCTGGGTAACCTGCTGCCATCGGTTCAGTTGTCAGTAATAAGCCAGTTGAAAAATAAGCCAAAGCTGGTGGTGCTTGATACCATGAATTTTTGGATGGATACCGCAATGGCGGACCTGGAAAAAGTTTTAAAAAAAATAGATGTGTTATTGGTGAATGATGCAGAGGCAAGACAGCTAAGTGGTCAATATTCTTTGGTAAGCGCTGCAAGAGAAATCATGGGAATGGGTCCCAAATATTTGATCATAAAAAAAGGTGAGCATGGTGCTTTGTTGTTTAATGAGGATAAAGTTTTTTTTGCACCTGCGCTGCCGCTTGAAGTAGTTTTTGATCCAACAGGTGCCGGCGATACTTTTGCCGGCGGATTTATTGGTCATATTGCCCGTACAAAAGACATAAGTTTTGAAAACATGAAATCCGCAATTATCATTGGCAGTGCAATGGCAAGCTTCTGTGTTGAAAAATTCGGAACTACACGATTGAAAGAATTAAAAAGAGAAGATATCGATCAGCGCATTCAGCGGTTTAAAGAGTTGACAAAGTTTGATATTGAACTCGGAGAGTGAGATGCTGATGCATAAAATATTTATGTAGCCGGCATTTGAATTTCTATTGAGCCTTAGTTGCACAGTTTACCCAGAGCGAAACGAAGGGCACACTTGTACTTTCAGTAATTCTATTGAGCTTAATTGAGTTGACGTGCCAGCACTACAACATTCTTAAAAATTTCTTTTTTGCCATTAAGATTAAAGATCTCAGTAAATAAAATATAAGTACCAACAGGAAGCTTAAGCCGCTTATCATCTAATCCATCCCAGGTCCAATAACCCTGCAGGCCAAGTGTTCCATTTCTCACCAGGTTGCGAACAGGCCGTCCGTTTGCATCATAAATTGTAATGTTAGCAATATATCCGGGCTCGGTTGTTTTGTATTGAATGGTAGCAATATCATCACGGCCATCATTATCGGGAGAAAAAACTTTTGGAGTTACCTCAACAGTGGCACTGATGCTTTGTAATAATTTGTATTGAGAGTTTTTATAAGTTGGCGTCCCATAACCCGCAGTTGATGCAGCAGAATGCCAGTTGTCAGCATTTTGAGAAGCACCATCCGGGTCAATTCTTTCAAGTGATACTCCATCCGGATTATCGAGCAATGCGAACTGCCAGTCGTCCTTGTATTTTACTTCATCAACAACAGCTCCTTGAAAATTTAAAAGGATCACATTACCTTCATCATCCGGAAATGATGGCAATGATGAAACCACAAACACTGCATCGGGATTTTGTACCATGTAATCAAGTGAGAGATTGATCGCATCTTCAGTTACTACGATATAATCACCGGGGAAAATATAATAAGGAATAGTTGAAACTAATCTCGTTGAACTGATAGCTCCGCTGCTGTTCCGGTTAGCAACATAAATTTTATTTGCATCGAAAATTTTATTGCTTCGATTATAAAACTCTACATAATCACTGCCGCCACTTTTAGGATTAAATAAAATTTCATTTATGATCATTTCGGTTGCAACAGCATCCACCGGTAATCCAACCTTTGCCTTATTTCTTGCACCAATTGCATTGTTCTTACAATCGGTTACATTATTAACCGTGATATTATAAACTGTATTTGCCTGCATTGCTGTATTCAGTCTTAACTGTACTTTATCAAACAAAGGAAAAATTGAAGTTGCTGATTGGATGCTTAAACCGCCATCAATAGAATAATTAGCGATCGTTGCAGCTTTCAAACTGTCTACCGGTTCATCAAATACAACAACAATATTGAGATTGTCAATGGCATAAGCATTTTTTACAGAAGGAACCGATTGATCATTGTTAGCAGCATCAACAGAATTTTTTATACCCGGGCTTCCACCTCTTGCATCAGTACTTGCTTTCCAGTTACTGATACCTGCACATGGGTTTTTTGTATCGATCATTTCCAAAGTCCATCCACCGTCACTCTTTACTGCATTTTGATACCATGATAAGGAATAACTGACTGCATGAATGGTTAAACCAGTGTTGCTTCTTAAAAATAACTGGTCTCCGTCATTATCAAGTGAAGGAAAGCTGGTGACTGATATCACTCTTCCATAGACCTGCATAGCCGCAACGGCACTTCCTGTACAGACAATAACGAAACTATCAGGCTGTAAAACAAAATTCGGCATCGGTCCACTTTGCCCCGTTGCATCACCAATTCTCCAGTTTTGAAGATTGACCGGGTTTGCTGAAACATTTTTTAATTCTATCCATTCATTTGACGGCAAACTAATTTGAGGAGTAGGGTCGGCCATGATCTCATCGATCACAACATCATACCTGTTCTGCGCCAATGAGTACAATGGAGCTAAAAGCAGGGTAAGGAATAACTTTCTCAAAAGCATTTTTCAAATTAATAAATCCCTCTCAAATAAACGTTAGTAGTATAATTAAATTCATTTAATATTTGGGATAAAAAGCATGCAGGCTTATCTTTGCCATTCACTATGATGAATACCAAACATACAAAACGCACAACAAAACAATCCGCCTAGGCGGAAGGTTTGCAGCGTATGTATGTAATAATATAAAAGCTTGACAGGCCTTCCAAAATGGAAGGCTTTTTAATTTTAAACAATAAACCAAAAGCAGAAAAAATGAAAGTTGCAGTAGTAGGTGTCACAGGATTGGTTGGCACCAAGATGTTACAAGTTCTGGCAGAAAGAAATTTCCCGGTTACTGAATTGATACCTGTTGCGTCAGAAAGAAGCATAGGTAAAGAAGTAGAGTTTAAAGGAAAGAAATATAAGGTTGTTAGTATGACCGATGGTATTGCAGCCAAACCGGCTATTGCAATTTTTTCTGCAGGAGGAAGCACTTCACTGGAATGGGCGCCGAAGTTTGCAGAAGCAGGCATTACTGTGATTGATAATTCAAGTGCATGGAGAATGGATCCGACAAAACCACTTATTGTTCCGGAGATCAATGCTGATATTCTTACAAAGAATGATAAGATCATTGCAAATCCAAATTGCTCAACTATTCAAATGGTGGTTGCATTAAATCCTTTGCATAAAAAATATAAAGCAAACAGGATAGTGGTAAGCACTTATCAAAGTGTAACAGGCACTGGTAAGAAAGCTGTTGATCAAATGATGGGTGAACGAGATAAAGCGGTGAAAGGTTTGAATGGCGAATACGAAATGGCATATAAATATCGAATTGACCTGAATGTAATTCCGCAGATCGATGTATTCCTTGATAATGGCTATACAAAGGAAGAAATGAAAATGGTGAACGAAACAAAAAAGATAATGCGGGATGATTCAATTCGTGTTACTGCAACTACAGTACGTATACCTGTAATGGGCGGTCATAGCGAAGCAGTGAATGTAGAGTTCGAAAATGATTATGATCTTAGCGATGTAAAATCCTTATTGCAATCTTCGCCGGGAGTTGTAGTTGTGGATGATCCTTCAACACAACAATACCCGATGCCAATGGATGCACATGAAAGAGATGAAGTTTTTGTTGGTCGTTTACGTCGGGATGAAACACAACCAAAAACTTTGAACATGTGGGTGGTGAGCGATAATTTAAGAAAGGGTGCCGCTACCAATGCAGTTCAGATTGCTGAGTACTTACTTGCGAAAAATTTATTGGGCTAGATGGAGATATTTTAAGGGGAAACAGCTAAATAAATTTTGAAGCAAGCCCCTCGATTCATTTCCTGATGATAATGTGAAGTTTGCTTCACCCAGACAAGGTCAATTGAATTGAGTATCTTGAATGGCTCGCAAGAGAAAATTTTGAAGCAAGCTCCTCAACACTTTGCTGTAAATTTAAGCATGCATGAATATGGTTATTTCTACATTATGACTAATGCACACAATACAGTCTTGTATTGTGGAGCGACTACGGATTTATATAAAGAATTCAGGAACATAAAAACGGAGTATTCAAAAACAGTTTTACAATTAAGTATAACATTGACAAGCTTGTTTATTTCGAATCATTTACAATTGCTGGAGATGCTTTTGAACGAGAAAAGCAGATAAAAGCTGGTTCAAGAAAAAAGAAGCTTGAGTTGATTGTTAAAATGAATCCAGATTGGAAGGATTTATTTGAATTGCTAAAAGCTCATCAGGGCGAAGAGTTGATTCGTATAAAAAAATACTTGAGATAAGAGGGGATTGCTTCGCCCCGGTAAATTTCAATTGATTAAAAATCTTACCGGGGCTCGCAAGTAATTATCGTTTACGCTTTTTCTTATAAGGAAAATTTTCTCCAAACCAATCAGTGATCCACTCAACGATCACGTTCGGTTGCGTCTCATAATCTGTTGATCTTTTATAGTTGTCATTCCATAGCGTTTGATTATCGCTAAGCAGATTACACGTAGCATAAATATCAAAAGTTTTTCCAACAGAATTTGGAACCGGAACCTTTGAACCAATTCCAGTTCTGTAGATCACTGATTTTGCTACGCCAACTCCATAGGAAGCCTCATCACTCATGTAACGTTGTTTTCTTATGTTCATCCTGATGACTGCGTCAACACCTAATAATTTTGCTAATTCATTATCATCTTTCTTCCAGCTGTCACGGATGGAAATATTATTTTGATCAAGGATCTTTTGAGTTGTGTTTACATCCTGGAAGTTCACTGTTGTTACATACTTTTTTGTATTGGCATGTCTCAAAATACCATTCATTAAAGCATATTGAAAGTTTATACTTTCCGTCTCTTCGGCTTTTGCAATATCTTCTGGTGATAAGTTTTTTGGCTGCTTACCTGTGAAAGAAACTTCTGCTGGTAAAATAGCCACCACTTTGTGGTTTTCTGTTTTCTCTGAAAAATTGCCTGCTGTGTAATACTTATTGCTGCAGGAAAATAGGAAGAAAAAGAATGATGCAAAAAATGCATAGAGTAGATTTTGTTTCATAAAGGGTCGGGTTTTGACACAATATATAACAACGATAATACCTATAGAAGTAGTATCACGCCGTTTAACTTTTCTCTTTGTAGATTAAAAGTTAATGAGAAGAAACACGATAGTAGATTTACCTTGTAAATGGATAAAAGCGTACATAATCTATTTCCATCGTAGCAGGAAAGATAGTATCATCAACTCCTTGTGCGCCGCCCCAATTACCACCAACAGCAATATTTAAAAGCATATGAAATTTTTTGTCGTAAGGCCATGTTGTATAACCGGCGCCGGGATTTGAATATTCAAAAACTTTTTCATTGTCAAAATATCCTCTAATACCATAGGGCGCCCAATCCAGGCGATAAATATGAAAATCATCTGTGGCGCCGGGAATATTTTTAGCTCCGCCTTTTCCATTAGCTCCATTAAATGCACTTGCATGTAAAGTAAAGTGAACATTGTTCAGATCGTAACCAACATGTTCCATAATATCTATTTCACCGCTATTGGGCCAAACGCCATATGCACTTTCAGTTGGCAGCATCCAGATGGCCGGCCATGTACCTCTTCCTTTCGGAAGCTTTGCTTTTATTTCAAAGCGACCATATAACCAATCAGCTTTGTTTTTAGTAACCATTCTTGAAGATGTATAATCTCGTCCTGAATAGCTTTCTTTCTTTGCCGTGATTTTTAATATTCCGGCAGCGACATTTGCATTTAATCCATTTGTATAATACTGGAGTTCATTATTGCCCCATCCATTTCCCCCAATATCATAACCCCATTTATTTACATCCGGGGCGCCATCTGTTGCAAATTCTTCTGTCCATGCCGCAGTACTTTCAAAAACCCATTCATAAATTATTGGCGGTGGCGGCGGCGGTGGAGGTGGGGGCGTACCGCCGGAACTGCTTTTATTGCTGCAGGAAAATGAAACGCAACAAAACAATAGATAAAAACTTCTTTCAATCATAAATTTATTCATCATTCAAATTTACTTAATAAGACCAGGTGAAACAATGATGAAATAAGATTTAATAACGCCAGCTTGTAACGTCCGCTCCCTGAGGAGCCCTGCCCTTAACTTCTTCCGCCCATTTTGGAATAAACAGCTGATGATAACGCAAACGACTTATCCAAATAGGATTATTATGATCGCCATTCCAGCAATGTTCTGCACGGTCGCCATAATCCACTTCACAATTACATTTTGGGTTTTCCAATTTTTTGATCATGTCTTCTGCAGTATAAACTGCGTTGTTTAAATAATAATTATCCATGTCCCCAACATAGATATGAATTTTACCGGCAAGTTTATTGCCAATCTTTGACCAGTCCCGCTGAATGATGTGCACTATATCATAATTGTTTTTCCAGTATTCAGCTACTTTTTTATTTATCTCACCAGTGTATTTGTCAAAGATCCTTTCCGGGTAACCATCTTTATCAACAGGCGAATACACTGCTTCCCAAATATCAAACTGATCACCGCTACGGCTTTTTGTTCCTATTGCCAGCTCACGATGATTTATATCTTTTACCATCGTATTTACATGGCCTAAATAATTTCTATGACCCGGGCGCAGAACTTTTCTGAATGGTCCTTCACGGTAATAAGCATTTTTATCTTCATAAATATTAAATGAAGTATAGTGGCGAAAATCGATTGGGTCAGGGCATGCTGCGTAGCATCCATTGAATTCATCGGGATAAAAAACCTGCGCAGCCAACACTTCCCATCCACCTGTGCTGCCACCATACATAAATCTCGCCCAGCCTTGTCCAATTCCACGAAAACGTTTTTCAATTTCAGGAATGAGCTCATAAGTAATGGCATCACCATAAGGGCCGATGTTCGCTGAGTTTACCGCATAAGAATCATCATAAAAAGGATTTGCATGTTGTATCTCTATCGCTATTACTCTTGGGAAGTTCGGACCTGTCCATAGTTTATAAAAATTATAAGCTTCCTGCTGCACCGTTTTATTATAACCGATCAAATTAAATCGAGTATTTGTATCTGGTTTTAGATTTTCATCAGGCGGTGTTGTTCTCCATCCGCCAAAATCATCAGGAAAGTGTCCATGAAAAATTGCCAAAGGATATTTTACACCGGGATGAGTATCCCATCCTTCGGGTAATAAAATATGTGCGCCAAGAAACATTGGCCTTCCCCAAAATTCTGTCAGCAGCTTGCTTTGAATTTTTATATGCCTGATATATTTCGTGTCTTCAGGTTCTTTGATCGGGGGGATTATTTTAGTTAGTACAACATTGTGTAAGATCCTTGTCTTTGGGTTAAAACTAATTTTCATCGGAACAGAATAAAAATTTCCTGGCGCCAAATTCCAATGTTGTCCTTCGCCTCTGTCCATTGGCAGTTTTATAATGTGGCCGTCTTTGCGATGAAAGGTTTCATAAATATGAAATACAGCCTGTATGTTGTACTCACCAACTGGTATATCAGAAAATTTTTCAATAGGATAACCAAATGCATTTAACGAGATCATTTTTGTTGTGGCGGGTTGCCAGCCTTCTACATCTATACCAAAGATCTGTTGAGTATTAGGTGCATCGTTAATTTGGAAACGAGGTTCACCTGAAAAATTTTTAGAAAAGATCAAAAGCAATCTTCCATCAACAGGTTTTTTACTTAATGAATCAGGGAGCTTGATAGATATGCTTTGTGAAAAAGAGGTCAGTGTAAATAAAAATGAAGTAATGCTGAAAATAATTTTTTTCATTGCCCGGGATTTAGCTGAGAGATTCATTTATGAAATCAAGTAAAGGTTGCAGGGTTGCAAACGCATCTGTTGTTTTTTTCACCAATGTCTTTGAAGTAAGATCAGCATTGCTGAGCGTAAAAAAAGCGATATAACTTTTCAATTTTAAATATTCGGCTGCAGGATTGTCCGGTTCGTAACCTTTAGGTACCCGGCTTAAAAGAAATTCTTTGCTTTTGTCAACATCTTTATAGATCGATTTAAATTTTTTGGAACCAATGATCTTTTTAAAATCGTTGAAATTATAATCGATCTCCTGTCTTACTTTTTTTAATTCTTCAGGACCGGGTTGATAAATACCGCCGCCAACAAAACATTGTCCCGGTTCAAGATGAAAATAATAGCCCGCAGTTGAAAAAGCTTTCTTACCGCCTTTATTGATGCTGGCACCAAAATTTGTTTTATAAGGTGATTTGTCTTTGGCAAACCGGATATCACGATTGATACGGAACAAGCAATCTTTTGCCTTTATGTTAGCAATGGTTTTATCTTTTTTACCATGCTGATCAATTACCTGCTGAATAAAGTTTGCGAAATCAGATTTTGCTTCTTCGTAGCGTTTACGATTAGCATCAAACCACGGCTTGTTATTATTCTTTTTTAGTTCTTTTAAAAATTTGAGTGTAGACGGCTGTATCATGAATTTTTTTCAAATGTAATTTATCCCGATATTAATTTTGAAATTTAAACTCTAAGTTCCCCTTTAGGGGACAGGGGTTGTTCTAAACTCTTCCCCAATTCTCTCCGCTTTTTATCCGGTAGATCGTCATTTCACTCACTTTATATTTTTTTGCGAGGCGTTTTATAGTAACAGTTCGTTGAGGGTCTTTCAAAATTTCTTTTATTTTTTTTACATGATCCATATTCAGTTTTAAGCCAACAGTACGATTCGCCTGTATACTTTTATAAGCAATTTTTGCAGGACTTTTTTGCTGATGCGTTATCATTTGTTCCAAAGTACACCAACGGAGATTCTTTATATTGTTATCAAGTTTGTCATGATTAACATGAATAACATAACGATGTTTTGGAGTGGATTTTTTCAAAAAGATCTTCGCGATCTCGCGATGGATATATAAAGTTCCTTTGTTTCCGGGGCGGTGAAGATTCAATGTGCGATAGCCTGTGGTTAATGATCCGCTTAAAAGTTTTCCTGCTAAAATTTCTTTTTTATAACTGGCAATGCGACCAAGATTTGATACAGCATAGTTATAGCGAAGTTCTTTCCATCCTGAGAACCTTAACGGCCTCCACGCTTCACCAGGTAATTTGCTGATCATAACGCATCATTTTATTAAATGGGATGCGGATGGGGAAATAACAGGGTACAAAAAGCTATCAGGACAAATCAACCATTACTAAGTTAGATAAATTCTATACAAGCAATCTTTATTTTTTAATTAAAACGTTCTCGTACTGCCTTTCTGCCGTTTTCAATTAAAATAGTAATCTCTTCATTTGATAGCTTTCTCAATCTTGGTTGAACATCTCCATCATTTATTGAAACAGTTCTTTGCCAGTCTTCAGCAGTTAGGCGCAGGCGATTCAGGTTCTCCATTGTTATGCTATAAAATGCTCCGAAATATTCTCTGAGATTAGTAATTGGCATTTCGGCGAGAGTTTTGTCTGCTTTATCATTTTCTATTTGAGCAGCATGGTCGATCCTGAATCCAATTGTATTTAAATCAGCACCTGCTTTATCGAAAATATGGATAGGAAAATTTTCGAGAAAACCTCCATCCATCATCATATCCAATCCTTGTTTTTGATTTGGACGATGGAATGTATTGCCTGCACTATCAATATAAACAGGTTCAAAATAAAGTGGTATGCTTATAGAGATCCTTATAGCGTCTTTGACTTTCATATTGGGATATGTTTCATGAGAAAAGACAACCGGTTTTTGTTTATTAAGCGAAGTGCCTGTGATATATAAATCTTTGAATCCTTTTTGATGCATTTCTTCAAAGGTGATATTTTCATTTCCTGTTTTTTCTTTTATGATTTTTTCAATCCAGTGATTTATTCTTTTTCCCCTGTACCATCCAAAATATTTATTCATCCTGTTTATACCACCAATAAAAAAGAATTTCCCATCATTGAGTTTTTTGAAATTGGTCTTTGAAATAATATTTTCAATTTCTTTACCTGTGTAACCAAGAGAAATGGTAAGAGCTACCATAGCACCGGAAGAAGTTCCCCCTACCTTTTCAATACTCTCCATCATTTTTTTTGATTCCATTTCCTGTACAGCTCCACAATAAGCGATTCCCCTGATGCCGGCACCTTCAAATACAAGATTCCTGATGGTAGCAGGAGATTGAGCATGTATAAATTGAAAAACCAGCAAAGGAAAAAGTAATAAACTCTTTTTCATAAGAAAGGTTATAATGAGAAATTTATAAATGAAAAAATCAGCTGCAAATATTAATTGAGCATTTTTAAAAATTCTGCTTCGGATATTATTTTAACGCTGTTGATCTTTTTTGCTTTTTCTAATTTGCTTCCGGCATCTTCTCCTACTACAAGATAATTTAGCTTACTGCTTACGCCGCCAAGAATTGTTCCTCCATTTTTTTCAACCATTTCTTCTGCTTCGCTTCTTTTTAATGTTGGTAATGTGCCTGTAAATAAAAATGATTGTCCCGTAAGATTTCCTCCGGTAGCATGTTCTTTCTTTTCATTCTTCAATTTTAATCCAAGTTTTTCCAATTGCTGTATCATTTTTACATTATCCTTATTACGGAAGAAATGATAAATGCTGCCGCCGACTTTTGGCCCGATGTCTTCAAGGTTTTGCAGATCTTCTAATGAATAATTTTGAAAATCTAATAAATGATTTACTGAACGGGCTAATGTCTTTGCAGTTGTTTCACCGACAAAGCGGATCCCAAGAGCATAAATCAGGCGATGCAATGGCTGATTCTTTGAATTGTTGATCGCCGATTGCAGATTGGTTATTGACTTTTCACCAAAGCCTTCCAGCTCACCGATCTTTTTATAATCCAATTCATATATGCCGGGAATATCTTCGAGAAAGCCAAGGTCAAAAAATTTTCGAACATTGGCGTCTCCGAATCCGCGAATATCCATGGCATCTTTACTTGTAAAATGAATGATGCGTTCAACAACCTGTGCAGGACATTCAATATTCACACAACGCCAGACAGCTTCCCCTTCTTCTTTAAATAATTTGCCTTTGCAAACAGGACACTGACCAGGAAAAACAATTTTCTTTTCCTTACCCTTTCTTACTTCAGGTAATGATTTTACAATCTGCGGAATTACATCACCGGCTCTTTCGATCAATACTGAGTCGCCGATGCGCAGATCTTTTTCTTTGATGTAATCTTCATTATGAATAGAAATGCTGCTGACAGTAACACCGCCAATACCAACAGGCTCCAGTTTTGCAACCGGTGTTACAGCTCCTGTTCTTCCCACCTGGAATTCCACACCCAATAATTTACTTGTTGCCTGTCGTGCTTTGAATTTACATGCAATAGCCCAGCGGGGATGATGAGATGTCATCCCTAATTTATCCTGCAGCGCAACATCATTTACCTTGATCACCATTCCATCAATTTCATAAGGAAGTTCATCACGTATCTCTTCAAACTCATTACAATATTTTATTACCGCTTCAATCCCTTTCAAAACTTTTTTGTCTTTTTGCGGACTGCGAAAACCCAGCTGCCAAAGAATTTCAAGAGTGCCAGAATGTTGATCCATTTCTTTTGCAGCTTTTTTACCACGCAATGTTGTATAATAACTGATGTTATAAACAAATGCCTCAAGACTTCTTTTTCCAACTTCTGAAGGATCTTTTATCCGCAACGTACCTGCTGCTGCATTTCGGGGATTGGCCAATGGGGGCAATCCCTGCTCCATTATTTTCTCATTATATTTTTTGAAATTGTTTTTATTGATAAGCACTTCTCCTCTTATTTCTATTACCTCTAATCCATAATCAGAAAATTTTGCAGAAAGTGGGATGCTTTTTATTTGTTTGATGTTGGTTGTTATATCATCTCCTTCCACACCATCACCACGGGTAGCGCCGCGAACCAACAGGTCATTTTCATAAATAAGAGAAATGCTGGCGCCATCAAACTTAGGCTCTACGCAGTATTCAATTTTACTTTCTCCTGTTAATTCTCTTGCCTTCCTGTCGAAATCAATAAGATCATCAGTGTTATATGAGTTACTCAATGAAAGCATCGGAACTAAATGCGGAACAGTTGGAAAATCTTTTGTCAATCCTTTGGCAACTCTTTGTGTTGGCGAATCGGGAGTTACAAGTTTTGGATTTTGCGATTCAATTTTTTCCAATGTTTTATAAAGTTGGTCGTATTCAAAATCGGAGATAAGCGGATCATTTAATATATAATACCGGTGCTCATGGAAACGAAGAACATTACGAAGCAAATCAATTTCTTTTGTGGCAATGTCTTTTTTCTTTACCAGGGCGGTTGTTTCGGCTTGTAGTTTTTTTGTTTGCTCTTTGCTATACATTGCTGAAAGTTAAGATTGTAAAAATAAAATTTTGGAGTATATAAAATCGGTGGGAAAGAAGTTATAAGTAGCGTTGTGTAATTTGTACACAATCCCTATCTTTAGCGTCCCAAAACTTGCCAATGAAAAGGACATTACTGCTGCTTTGTGTTTTCATGTTCGCAAATTTTTGCCGCTCACAATTATTAAGCTGGGCTCCTGAATTTCCCAAGGATAATGATAACGTTACGATCACTGTTGATGCAACAAAAGGCAACCAGGGCTTATTAAATTTTGCCGGCAATGTGTATGTACATATAGGTGTAATTACAAACTTAAGCACCGGTCCTACCAATTGGCGTTATTCAAAATTTACATGGGGATCAACTGAAGCAGCTGCACTTGCTACACCTGCCGGAACAAATAAATGGTTATATACAGTTAATAATATCCGGACATTTTTTGGAGTGCCTGCAGGTGAAACCATTTTGAAAATAGCAATACTCTTTCGTGCAGGTAATTGTGCTGATTGTTTGGCTCAACGAAATGCAGATTTCAGCGATATGTATGTGCCGGTGTATGATAATAATCTTGCGGTTCGCTTTAATGTGCCGCTGATGCAGCCATTGTATAATCCAATTCCTGAGCCGATCAATAAAATGGTTGGAGAAAATATAAATATAACCGGTGTTGCAAGTGCTACATCAAACATGCGGTTGTTATTAAATGGAAATGTGGTTCAAACCGCAAACAACGTAGCAACGATCAGCGCTAATCCAACATTAACTGTAGCTGGCAACCAGACTTTAGTTGTAGAAGCAGTGAGTGGCGCAATTACAAAAACTGAAACTATAAATTTCTTTGTTGCTAATACACCAACTGTGGCTGCATTACCTGCTGGTGTAAGAGATGGAATAAATTATGAAGCAGGAAATACATCCGTTGTTTTGGTTTTATATGCACCGGGTAAAAATCGTGTGTCAGTTCTTAGCTCTTTTCCCGGTGGCAGCTGGGTTGAACAAACAACAAGTCAACTGAACAAAACACCTGATAATAATTATTGGTGGATACGTATTACAGGACTTACACCCGGAACAGAATATGCATTTCAATATTTAGTGGATGGACAATTAAAGATTGCTGACCCATATTCAGAAAAAATTCTGGATCCAGGGAATGATAGTGGTATACCGGCGAGCACATATCCTGGTTTAATGCCATATCCGTCACAAACAACTGGGATTGTAAGTGTGTTGCAAACAAATGCGCCTGCTTATACATGGCAGGTCCCAAATTTCTCAAGACCTGATAAACGTGGATTGATAATTTATGAACTACTATTAAGGGATTTTCTGTCAGCACATGATTGGAAAACATTAAAAGATACATTGGGCTATTTCAAAAGATTAGGTATTAATGCAATTGAAATAATGCCGCTGAATGAATTTGAAGGAAATAATAGCTGGGGGTATAATCCTGATTTCTTTCTTGCACCTGATAAATATTATGGCACAAAAAATAATTTAAAAGAATTCATTGATTCATGCCATTCAAAAGGAATAGCAGTGGTGATGGATATTGCATTGAATCATGCAACAGGACTTTGTCCATTGGCGGCATTATATTGGAACAATTCAACAAATCAGCCTGCAGCGAATAATCCCTGGTTCAATGTAACCGCGACGCATCCGTATAATGTATTTAATGATTTTAATCATGAGAGCCTCGCTACCCGGTATTTTACCAGTCGTGTGGCAGAGCATTGGCTCACGGAATATAAAATTGATGGCTTTCGTTGGGATCTGTCAAAGGGATTTACTCAAAACACTCAATGCGGGGGAAGTACCACCAACGAAGCCTGTATCGCAGCTTACCATGCAGATCGGGTCGCCATTTGGAAAAGATATTATGATACTATGCAATTAAAGTCTCCCGGCAGCTATTGCATACTTGAACATTTTTGTGACAATACAGAAGAGATCGAGCTATCTAATTATGGAATGATGCTTTGGGGAAACAGCAATTATAATTTTTCAGAAGCAGCAATGGGATGGTTAAACAATTCCAATTTTGAATACGGAATATTTAAAGTAAGAAACTGGACACAACCGCATTTGGTTACTTATATGGAAAGTCATGATGAAGAAAGGATGATGTATAAGAATTTAAATTTTGGAAATGCATCAGGCACATACAATACAAAAGATCTTTATACTGCATTGCATAGAATGGAAATGAATACTGCTTTCTTCACCATGATACCCGGGCCAAAAATGATATGGGAATTTGGTGAGCTGGGTTATGATTACAGTATTAATTATTGTACCAATGGAACAGTTAATAATGCATGCCGCCTGGATCCAAAACCGATTCGCTGGGATTATATGCAAAATATCAGCCGCCAAAGATTGTTTGAAATTTATTCAGCATTATTTAAACTTCGTTTTCATCCTTTATATAAAAACGGATTTTTAACTGACCGAGTGACTCATAATCTGGCAGGAGCTTTTAAGTGGCTGCAAATAACAACCGATACATCTAATATTTGCGTTATAGGAAATTTTGATGTGAATACAACGACCAATACAGTAACCTTTCAAAATGCCGGCACATGGTATGATTATTTAAATGGAAATACAATTACTGCAACCGGCACTGCGCAAACTATAAGTTTGCAACCGGGAGAGTTTCATGTGTATCTCAACCGTAACGTTACCAACGTAGTCACAACACCGGTAACTAATATCAATAATCAACCTGCAACATTCAAAATAAATGTTTATCCTAATCCATTAATTGAAAATGGCATTCTTGAAATTCAAAATGAGGAGTTGGGTAACGCTTCAATGCAATTATATAATGAATCAGGGCAAAAAGTATTTGAGAGATCGTTGGGAGTACTTGCAAAAGGTGTGCACAAAATTTCGCTTGATAAAAATGAAAGAAAGTCTTTTTCACCGGGAATTTATTTACTTCGCATTTCTGTAAAGAACAGTGTGCAAACAAAAAAGATTTTATTATACTAATTGCTATCATTTATTGTTATGACTGCAGAAACATTGAAAAAACTGAAGACCGCCGAATCGGAAAAGATCAGTCATATCGATTATTTCAAAATTGCGATATCGGTTGACTGTGTCATCTTTGGTTTTGAGAAGAAAGAACTCAGGGTGTTATTGATCAAATCAGATCTTGAAGAGTTTGCCGGTAAGTGGTCATTGCTTGGTGATCTGGTGAAAATCGATGAAGATCTTGATAGTGCTCCTTATCGTGTATTGAAACAAAGAACAGGTTTAGATGATGTATTTCTTCAGCAGGTAGGAAGTTTTGGTTCTATTAATCGCCATCCTTCCGGTCGGGTTATCACTACTGCATATTATTCACTCATCAATATTCGCAATCATAAATTAAAGATCACTGACAACGAAGCGCATTGGCATTCACTTAAAAATCTAAAAGACCTTGCCTTTGATCATAAGCAGATCATTGAAGCTTGTTTGCAAAGATTGCGTGTGCAAATAATGGATGAACCGGTGATCTTTAATTTACTTCCGGAAAAATTTTCATTGAGAGAGTTACAGGATCTGTATCAGGCCATTTTAGGAATAAAACTGGATAGAAGAAATTTCAGAAAGAAGATCGCATTGAAAAAATGGCTGGATGATCTTGATGAAATGGAAGATGATGTACCACATCGTCCCGGTAAGCTTTATAAAGTAAAAACAGGATTGAAAGGGAGTAGCCTTGTTGAAATTGCAGGAAAAAATAAATAGAATTTCCTTCTTTTTTTACCATTTCATCAGCGAAAAAATTTTTCACAAAGAACATTTGCGGACATCTTATAGAAAAACTTACGGCTCCTGTTATTTTTTTCTTTTATCCGGAAATCTATTCGCATTGCAGGAGCAGCGATTAAAAGAAATAGTTGCTCTTATAATTCAAACCATTTTTGCTAATGATTGTTTGTACAGCAAAGCTTTATAATTCGTTGAGGAGTTTAAGATTAAATAAAAAAAATTGATGGGAAATATTGTTGAATTCATAAATGTGTCTAAATTACACACCCAAATAGTTTTTTTTTATTCACGATAACTACTAATGCTTATGTCCTGCAAAAATCTGCTAAAAACCGCGGCTGCTATTTTACTGCTATGTGTATCGCAGTTAGTAATGGCCCAAGATAGAGTTGTTACCGGTAAGGTAACTGACTCTAAAGATGGTACTCCTGTTGTAGGTGCTACAGTCCAGGCAAAAGGTACCAGAACAGGAACCTCCACAAAAAACGATGGTACTTTCAGTATTTCTATTGCTCCAAGTGTTACAACTCTTGTGATCAGCTCCATTGGTTTCGCCACACAAGAAATTTCCATTAATGGAAAGACCTCCGTTGATGTTTCATTTGTTTCAACTGGTGTCAACATGAATGAAGTAGTAGTAACCGGTTACGGTACTGCACGAAGAAAGGACCTTACTGGTTCAACCGCCAGTGTCAGAGAAAAAGATTTTAATAAAGGAGTCTATACTGCGCCTGATCAATTAATTCAGGGTAAGGCTGCGGGTGTTTTAGTAATTAATAACACAGGGCAACCCGGAGGCTCAACCACAGTAAGGATCAGGGGTAGTTCCTCGATTCGCTCCGGCAACCAACCTTTGTTTGTTGTGGATGGAGTTCCGCTATCTGGCGGTTCTGCCCGGCCCGGTGGCAATGGTGCTGAATATGGAAATGATGGAGGCAATCCACTCACCTTTATCAACCCCAGCGATATTGCCAGTATTGAAATATTAAAAGATGCATCTGCTACCGCCATTTACGGTTCAAGAGGTGCAAATGGGGTAATTTTAATTTCTACTAAAAGAGGCAAGTCAGGTGCTCCTTCAGTAGAAGTGAGTGCATCTACAAGTTTTTCCAACGTTTTAAAAAAATTAGAAGTTTTAAATGCCAGTGAATACCGGCAGGCTTTAAAAGATTATTCCATTACTGGTGGTGATTTCGGTGGAGATGTAGATGCATTTGATGCCATTACCCGTACAGCCATAACACAAAACTATAGTGTAGCAGTCGGAGGCGGGAATGAAAATGGTCGGTATCGTATTTCTGCGGGTTATCTTAATCAGGAAGGGGTGGTAGAAAATTCCAGGCTGAATAAGATATCGGCCAGCATAACAAGTAATTTCAAATTTTTAGAAAGTAAAAAATTAGGGCTTGAAATGAATGTGCTTGTTACGCAGGCAGACGAGAGAATAGCACCTATTTCAGCTTTTGTTGGATTTACCGGTAACTTAATATCCCAGGCACTTCAATGGAATCCTACGCATCCTTTAGTTAAACCTGGTACAGACTCAGCATGGATCGATCCAGCAGTAGGTGCTACCACTATTAACCCTCTTGCACAGTTGAGGTATTATGATGACAAGGCAAAAATTAATACTATCATCGCCAGCTTCGCTCCCTCTTACAAAATAACAAATGACCTCGAGTATAAATTTTTATTCAGTATGAACCGCCAGGTCGGAAATAGAAAAGGGATGATAAACCGGCTGTTAAATTTTGCCAGTACTTTAGGTCGGGGTAGCGCATTCATAGGAAACCAGGAACAAACGAATACACAGATAACAAATACCTTGAACTTTACTAAACAAATAACCTCGGATATAAATTTAAATGCCGTTGCCGGTCACGAGTGGTTGACTTTTGATTCAAAAGGAAATGGAATAAGAGCCCTGGATTTTGCAAATGTTGGGTTAGCTTATTATAATATTATGCAGTATTCTACCCAAACGAGCAGGGAGATTTTTTCTTTTGCAAATCCTACTACCGAACTGCAATCTTTCTTTGCACGGGCTATTGTAAATTATAAGGATAAGTATTTGGTAACTGGAACATTCAGAGCGGATGGTTCTACCAGGTTTGGTGAGAACAATAAGTACGGTTATTTCCCTTCTGTAGGTGTTGCCTGGAATGTATCAAAGGAAGATTTTTTGGCAAATAGTAGTGTCGTAAGCAATTTGAAATTACGAGTTAGCTGGGGTCAAACCGGTAATCAGGAGTTTCCCTCAGGCGCCTCATTGGATAGGTTCGGGCTTGGGCAGCAAAGTATTTCCCAGACAAACTATGGTAACCCTGATCTAAAATGGGAAACATCAACAACCACAAATGTGGGAATTGATTTCAACGTTTTTAAAGACCGGCTGAGCGGATCGATTGATTATTTTTATAAAAAGACTACCGACGTATTGTTTGAACAGAATATTGTTCAACCCGCACCTGGTGGAAAGATTTGGGTCAACCTGGACGGCTACGTTTTAAATAAGGGCGTTGAAATAATGTTAACAGGTAATTTGAAAAGAAGTAAGGATATTAACTGGAACCTTAGTACAAACCTTTCATTCCTGAAAAATACCGTAAGCGGGTTAAAAGGTTTTTATGAAACGGGTCAGCTTAGGGGACAAGGTTTTTCTAATGTAACGGGTCAAAGAGTCGTAGCCGGGCAGCCATTAAACGTATGGTATCTAAGAAGGTTTGAAGGACTTGATAAATCTACGGGCCAAAGTGTTTATACGGATGGCGGAAATACACTCTTTTACTCTGACAGCCCCAATCCTGATGTGCTGTTAGGCGTATCAACAGATTTTAGTTATAAAAAGTTTACGGCAACCATTAATATGAATGGTACGTTTGGTCATTATATATTCAATAACACAGCAGCATCAGTATTAGGTATAGGTAATTTAGGAACAAGAAATATAGCAAAAGACCTGCTTGGTGGTGACGTTAAAGAAGCTCTTTCCAATGCTCCTGCACCATCTACCCGTAACCTGGAAAAAGGCAATTATGTTAAATTGACCAATGCAACCATTAGCTACAGGGTAGGTGACTTGGGAAAAAGCTTTAGGAACGTGAATATTTCACTTACTGGTCAAAATTTGCTTGTTATTACTAAGTATAAAGGTTTTGATCCGGAAGTTAATACAGATGGAGGTGTGGGTGGTATACCTTCAATCGGTATTGAGTATATACCGTATCCTTCTGCCCGGTCTATTCTTTTAGGAATAACTTTTTCATTATAGTTTAAAACGTTTTTTATATGAAACATAATAAAATTTTATTGAGTTTCTTCTTGGTGGTTGCACTTGTCTTTTTTTCCTGTACGAAACTGAACGAGAGATTCAGAGGTGAGCTGCAGGGTAACACGAGTAATGTTACAGCTACTCAATTGTTAATAAGTGCATATCAATCAATACAAGGAACATTTCAGGGGAATGGTAACCTGATTTCTTTAGCGCAGGTTAGTACTGACGAAACAATTGTGCCTACCCGGGCAGGTGACTGGGATGATAATGGCGTGTGGAGATCATTGTTTCTTCATTCCTGGAATGCAGATCACAGTTTTGTAACTGGTGCTTTTAATAGTTTATTGGGAGCACAGTTCGCGGCTTCCAATGTATTGGAGTTTAGTCCATCTCCTCAACAAGCTGCGGAAGCGAGATATCTCAGAGCTTTATCTATGTATTGGGTGTTAGATGGATGGGACCAGGTACCCTATCGGGAAGATCTGAAAAATTATAAAATACTTCCAAAAACGCTTAAAGGAACAGAGGCTGCGGACTTTATCATAAGCGAATTAAATGCCATCATGGCTACACTCCCTGATGGCTCGCCTACCTCTGCATTCGTGGCAAATAAAGATGGTGCACGGGCTTTACTGATGAGAATTTACTTAAACAAAGGGGTATATGCAAACAGGGCGACACCTGCTTTTAGTGCAGCTGATATGACCCAGGTAATTACGCTGGCTGACCAAATAATTAATAGTGGTAAATATGCTTTGAATGATAATTTCTTTGATGCCTTTGCTCCCGATAATGATGTGAAGTCAAAAGAAAACATCTACACATTATTAAATACAGGCACTTCCGCAAGAGGAACTGATGCAATGCGTGGGTTTCAATATATGGTAAATCATTACAACATGAACCCGGGTGGATGGAATGGCTGGTCAACACTTTCTGATTTTTATGATAAATTCGGAGCAACCGATCAGAGAAGAGGAGTTTATTATACCTATCCTGGAGCACTGCCAAATCCCGGCCAAAGAGTAAACGCTGGCTTCCTTATAGGACAACAATATGATCTGACCACAGGTGCAGCCTTAAATGCTAGGAATCCTGCTTCTGCTCCCCTGGCTTTTACTAAAGCAGTGAAAATAAGGGAAACCGATCCAAATACTTTGGAATTGGCAGGAGTCAGAGCTGTTAAATATGTGTTCGATTATGGAACCAGTGGAGATTTTAAAAAGAACGATTATGTTATGTTCAGATATGCTGATGTTTTATTAATGAAAGCAGAGGCAATGTTAAGATCAAACAATGCTGCGGGTGCTTTACTTATTGTAAATACCATACGAGCAAAAAGAGGTGCGACACCATTAGCTGCTGTTGATTTGAATGCCATGCTTGATGAAAGAGGAAGAGAATTGTATTGGGAGAGCTCAAGAAGACAAGACCTGATACGGTTTGGAAAATATTTACTGGCCTGGCAGGAAAAAGCAGCGGATGCAGGTACTAAGAATCTTTTATTCCCTATCCCCAGTAGTGCGTTGGCTGTTAATCCGAATCTTACACAAAACCCCGGCTATTGATATATCATAGTATACAAGCAGTACTTAAAAAGGCCATTTGAGAAAATGGCCTTTTTAGTTTTCAGTTATACCGTTAGCTTGCAGAGCATGTTCTCATAAGTATGAAAAGATGTATTGTTATTTTTTGTTTTTTTATTGAGGTAACAATTTTTTTTTCTTGTAACGAAGAAAAAAAACAACCAACTCTTTTTACCCTCGAAGAAACCACGGGTATCAATTTTATTAATAAGGTTGAAAACACTAAAGACTTCAACATTTTTACTTACCGGAATTTTTATAATGGAGGTGGTGTAGCCATTGGGGATATTAATAATGATAGCCTGCCCGATGTATTTATGACTTCCAATATGGTGGGGAATAAGCTTTATTTGAACAAAGGAAATTTTAAGTTTGATGATATTTCAACAAAAGCAGGGATTGAAGAAAAAGGAAAATGGAATACCGGTGTAGTAATGGTGGATATTAATGCTGATGGCTGGCTTGACATTTACGTATGCAATGCTGGTTTTGATAAATGGAAAAGCAAGGATGGCAATAAGCTTTTTATTAATAATCAGGACCTGACATTTACTGAAAAAGCAAAAGAGTATGGATTAGACGAAAAAGGATATACTACTCACGCTGCTTTTTTCGATTATGATCTTGATGGGGACCTGGATTGTTATATACTTAATAACAGTTTTATTCCTGTTAACACCTTGAACTATGCAAACAAACGGGAGCTTCGTGCAGAGGATTGGCCTGTAGAAGATTTTGTCAAAGGCGGCGGTGATAAATTATTGCGAAATGATAACGGGCACTTCAATGATGTAAGTAAAGAAGCCAATATTTATGGTAGTCTTATTGGTTTTGGTCTAGGTGTTACAGTTGGCGATGTAAATGGTGATCATTACCCTGATCTGTATATTTCGAATGATTTTTTTGAAAGGGATTATTTATATATCAACCAACAAAACGGAACATTTAAAGAAGAACTGCCTGAATGGATAGAGCACACCAGTCTTGCATCAATGGGAGCTGATCTTGCTGACATAAATAATGATGGCTACCCGGATATATTTACCACAGACATGCTGCCTGCTGATGATTATCGCTTAAAATCAACCTCTGCTTTTGATGGCTATGATATTTACAGGAAAAAGGAATTACTGGGATTTTATCACCAGTTCCAGCAAAATGCGTTACAAGTAAATAATCGAAACGGAAAGTTTATGGAAACTGCATACTTCAGCGGAGTTGCCGGCAGCGATTGGAGTTGGGGTGCATTATTATTTGATGCTGATAATGATGGGCTGAATGATATCTATGTGTGCACTGGAATTTATAAAGATGTAATTGACCAGGATTTTATAGATTTTTTTGCCAACGATATTATTCAGAAGATGGTGATGACAGGTGAGAAAAAAGAAGTGCAACAGATCGTTGACAGCATGCCTTCTGTTCCGATATTGAATAAAGCATTTCGTAACAACGGCAATCTTAAGTTTTCTGATGAAGGAATGAACTGGGGATTTACAAAACCTTCTTTTTCCAATGGAGCTGCTTATGGTGACCTGGACAACGATGGCGATCTTGATCTAATAGTGAATAATGTTAATATGCCCAGCTTTGTTTATAAAAATAACAGCAGGGAAATAACGAAAAGCCATTTTATATCATTTAAACTGGAGGGCAGGTCACCAAACAAATTTGCTATTGGAGCAAAGATCGAATTGCTCACCGACAGTGGGATCATAACGAGAGAAGTAATTCCCAGCCGAGGGTTTCAATCAAGTGTTGACTATAACATTGTCATCGGTTTAGGTAATAGTAAAGTACATGATGCTGTTATAACATGGCCTGACAGATCAGAAGTACATTTGGATGCGCCTGCTATTGATAAAAATTATTTTATAAAACAACCCGAAACCGGGAAAATAACAACAAAGATCCCAGCGATACAATCGCCACCTTTATTTGAAGAAATATTTCAACAATTCGATAAGCATATTGAAGATAGTATGTTTGTCGACTATTATGTAGAAAGAAACATCCCTGTAATGTTATCGAAGGAAGGACCAAAAGCCACTGTAGCGGATATAAATAATGATGGATTGCAGGATGTTTTTATTGGTGGCGCAAAAGGACAGGCGGGCCAGTTATACATTCAAAGTAAAGACGGGTTTATTAAAAGTAAACAGTACTCATTCGAAGTAGATAAAGAGTTTGAAGATGTTGCAGTTTTATTTTTTGATTGTGATAAGGATGGTGACCAGGATCTTTTTGTTGGTGCCGGGGGAAACGATGAGACCCCAAGAAGTCCTTATTTAAAACATCGGCTTTACAAAAATGATGGGAATGGAAATTTTGAAAAAGATACAACAGCATTTGATGGTAATAATTCCAACATATCAGTAGCTATTGCCAATGATTATGACAATGACGGCGATCTTGATCTCTTTGTTGGCGGAAGAAGCCTGCCATATAATTATGGTGTTTCCCCTGAAAGTTATATATATGAAAATGATGGGAAGGGCCATTTTAAAAATGTAACTGAACAATTAAATCCTGTCATCAGTAAAATAGGAATGGTTACAAATGCTGTATGGGCCGACCTAACAGACGATAAAAAGAATGAATTAATTATTGTTGGCGAATGGATGGCACCAAGAATCTTTTCATATAGCAATGGAAGGATGAATGAGGTTGCAACCAATATGAATGATATGTTTGGCTGGTGGCAGTCAATAAAAGCGGAAGACCTGGATGGAGATGGTGATAATGATCTTGTGCTGGGAAACTATGGCAATAATTTTTATCTCCATCCTGATAAGCAACACCCGGTCAAGCTTTGGATAAATGATTTTGATAGAAACAGTTTGCCTGATAAAGTCTTTTCCAAAACGATAGACAGCAAAGATGTACCTGTATTTTTAAAAAGAGATTTTACAGATGCAATGCCATCATTAAAGAAAGAGAACCTTCGTCATCATGAGTTTGCTAATAAGACGATCCAAACTCTTTTTGCTCCTGAATTGGTTAAGTCGGCCTCAGTTCTGAATTTTAATTACAGCAACAGTGTGATCGCATGGAACGAGGAAAATGGAAAATTCACGATACAGCAATTGCCGGTAGTAGCTCAACTTTCAAGTGTAAATGCAATTCAATGTAAAGATGTTAACAATGATAAAAAGATAGATCTGATCCTGGCAGGAAACATCACTGAATGTCTTCCACAGTTCGGGAGACTTGATGCAAATTATGGAATTGTATTAGAGAACAGGAGTAACAGGCAGTTTTCAGAAATACCACCAGTGCAAACAGGATTATCTGTTACAGGAATGGTAAGAGATGTTGTGTGGATCAATAATGATATTTTGTTTTTGAGAAATAATGATTTTCCTGTTATCTATAAATTAAAGAAATAAAGATCTTATAGCTAAATAGAAATACAGAACGATGAAGAGTGCGACACTTCGACAAGCTTCCCGATCTCATCGGGACGACGCTAATTGCTCAAGGTTAAAAAGAACCTTGAACGGAGCGTCGCAACATAAACTTAATAGTAGCACTAAAGCCTGGTACATAATAATTACCATAACAATTTTATTACCTCTTTCTTTTTTTTCTTGTAATGAAAAGGAAAATGACGGGCCATCATTATTTGAAGCATTGGATAGTAAAACAACAGGGATCGATTTTGTAAATAAACTTACTCCTACCGCACAGTTCAATATGTTTAACTATATGTATTTCTACAATGGTGCCGGAGTAGGAGTGGGTGATTTTAATAATGATGGTCTTGTTGATATTTTCTTTTCCTCAAACCAGGGAGAGAATAAACTATACTTGAATGCAGGCGGGATGAAATTTAAAGATGTAACTGTAGAAACCAGGATCCCACAGGATGGAGGCTGGAGTACCGGGGTATCAGTGGTTGATATTAATAATGACGGGTTGCTTGATATTTATGTCTGCCGGGTAGGAAATTATGAAGTGCTTAAAAGCCATAACCAGTTTTTGATCTGTAAAGGAAAAGATGCGAATGGTGTGCCTTATTATGAAGATGAAGCGGCAAAAATGGGACTTGATTTCAGCGGATTCAGCACGCAGGCAGCTTTTTTCGATTATGATCTTGATGGTGATCTTGATTTTTTTCTGATGAATCACTCACTTCGATTTAATGGCACGTTTAATGAACGATCATCATACATTAATACCTACGATACTCTTGCGGCTGATTATCTTTTCAGGAATGAATCCTCCTCAAGAGGGGGTAAGGGAGAGGTAAAATTTGTTGATGTTTCTGCCAACTCCGGGATCAATCGTTCTATTATAGGTTATGGGCTTGGTCTTTCTATTGCTGATATAAATCTAGACGGTTATCCTGATGTATATATAGGTAATGATTTTCATGAGAACGATTATCTCTATATCAATCAAAAGAACGGGACATTTAAAGATGAATTAGGAACTTCTATGATGCACACCAGTCATTTTAGTATGGGTACTGATGTGGCGGATATTACAAATGATGGATTTCCTGAAGTTATTTCGATGGACATGATGCCGGAAGATCCTTACATTTTAAAAAGATCGTTGGGTGAAGATGAATACAATATTTTTCATTTTAAGATCCGGAATGGGTATTATCCGCAATTTGCCCGTAATGTATTACAGTTGAACAGGAGGAACGGATTGTTCAGCGACATTGGATTTTATAGTAATGTTTTTGCTACCGACTGGAGCTGGGCGGCATTATGGACCGATTTCGACAATGATGGCTGGAAAGACCTTTTTATCAGTAATGGAATTCCAAAGCGTCTCAATGATATGGATTATATAAACTATGTGAGTAATGATGAGCTTAGAGAAAAAATAAGAACCAATCATGTGGAAGAAAGCGATATAGCACTGCTGGAAAAGTTTCCACAGATAAAATTGGCTAATAAATTTTATCTCAATAAAGGAAAGGCAAAATTCGAAGACATTGGTTTCAACATAAAGAATAATCCAAAAACCTATTCAAACGGGGCAGCGTATGCTGACTTTGACAATGACGGCGATATGGATATAGTAGTCAATAATATCGATGAACCTGCATTGATCTTTAAAAATCTTTCTAACGACAGCACAATTAAGAAGTCTTTTCTTGAATTAAAATTACAAGGTTCTTCAACCAACCTGAATGCTTTGGGTGCAAAAGCAATCGTGTTTGCAAAAAATGCCCAGGGGACCCTTTTCGGAGAAATAAGGACCTATGAAAAATTTCCGGTTCGTGGCTTCCAGGGAAGTATGGAAGTGCCAATGCATATTGGACTTGATAAGACAAATGTTGATTCTGTTTTGTTGATCTGGCCAGATAATAGTTATGAAAAATTACCGCCCGTTAAAGATTCAATTATAAATATTGCATATAAACAAGGGTTACCTCAATTCAATTACAAATCGATAACAGAAAGAGTAACTAATACAAGTAAAAAAGCAGAAGACATTACAAACGAGTCAGGGTTATTGCTTCTTCACGAAGAAAATCCCTTTAATGAATTTGATCGTGAGCCTTTGATACCATTTATGACTTCGAGAGAAGGACCTGCACTTGCAGTGGGTGATATAAATGGGGATAAGATGGAAGATGTATTTGTTGGCTCTTCAAAATTCAAAAAGTCATCACTATTTATTCAGCAGTCGAATGGAAAATTTATAAGATCAAATCAAAAGGCAATCGATGCGGACAGCACTTACGAAGAAGTAGATGCAGTGATAGTTGATTTAAATAATGATTCGTTCAATGATCTTGTTATCGCAAGTGGTGGAAACGAATATTATGGCTCCAGTGAATATTTGCTACCGAGAGTATATATAAATGATGGCAAAGGAAATTTGAGCACGTTAAATGATGCATTTGATAAAAGCATATTACTAACCGCGTCTTGTGTCGTTCCTTATGATTTCAGTGGTGATGGCGAAGTTGATTTGTTTATTGGAGGACGAGCTGTGCCAAATGAATATGGAACAATACCGCAGTCTTATTTGTTAAAAAATGATGGCAAAGGAAAATTTACTGATGTAACGGATCAGTATAGCAAAGATCTATCAAAGGTTGGATTTGTAAAACATTCTGTATGGAGTGATCTCGACAAAGATGGAGATAATGATCTTGTTATTTCCCTGGAATGGGATGGTATAGTCGCTTTCATTAATGAAAAGGGAAAGTTTGAAAAAAAATATCTCACCGATAAAAAAGGCTGGTGGAATTTTACACTTCCTGTTGATGTGGATGGTGATGGCGATCTTGACCTGGTAGCAGGTAATCTTGGATTAAATAACCGGCTGAAAGCATCTGAGCAATATCCTGTCCGTCTTTATTATTATGACTTCGATGGCAATGGTAAAAAAGAACAAATTCTTACTTATTATCTTGAAAAAAAAGAAATTCCATTTGCAACAAAAGATGAGTTGGTAAAACAAATTCCTGAGCTCAAGAAAAAATATTTATATGCCGGGGATTTTGCTAAAGCATCCTTAAGTGAAATTTTTGGAAAATCAAATCTCAATAAATCAGATCTGTTATCAGCAAATTATTTTTCAAATGTTATTTTGATAAACAATGGTAACTGGAATTTTACTTTGAAAGAACTTCCCTGGGAAGCCCAACTCGCTCCTTACAGGGATGCCGCAATAATAGATGCCAATTATGATAATAGGCCCGACATACTATTGTCGGGTAATTTCTATCACAGTAGCATCCAGCTGGGAGAATATGATGCTGATTACGGTACATTGCTTATAAATAAGGGTAGTGGAAACTTCACCTGTAGTTCATTAAATGGCCTTGCCATAAAGGGTGAAGTAAGGCATGTCAGGAAAATAAGTCTTGCTGACAAAGAAGCTTTTATTCTTGCAAGAAATAATGACAGTCTAAAGATCATTTCTTTCCACTGATCAATAAATAGGATAATAAATTTTAGTGATCCATTTTGACGTATCAGTTTCTTTCATTCTATCTGTTACCAATAATTGATATGGAATTGCCGGGGAATCATATTTAAGATCGGATCTGTAATTTTCTAATTCTTTAAAAGCATTTTTAATTGCATAAGGCCCCCCTTTGACCTCGGTTTCAAGAATATTGCCGCCCTTTAACAGGAATTTCGGCGCAAATTCTTTTGTCAATGGTAATTCCCGGTCAACTGCTATTGCGGTCATTACCTGGTAAGGTGAGCTATCAATAGAGATCATATTGAGCATCGGCAAATTTTTTTCATCGGCATTTTTTTCTGCGATGTATTTTCTCAGGCTTTGTATCATATCATCAACATCTTTTGGGGTCGGCGGATGATTAAATGAACGACGTGCAGAGATCAATACAGAGTCAGTGACCCTTGTTTGTTTAATATCTATACCATATATATTTTTTGATTGCTCCATAAATTCTTTTATCCGGCCAAGGATCATGTTTAATTCTTTTTCTAAGGCCGACGCTTGCCTGAATTGAACAAATCGCCTGACGGGATTACTACTGCTTATTTGTTCAGAGATCCATTCGATCGTTAACAAATCATTTTTTACTGGCAATAGATTTATTGTACTAGTAACTGTGTTGCCACCCGTGCTGATGTCAACACCTAATACATTATAAGATCTTCCCCTGATCGCATAGGTATTGTCACCCAGTTTAAATGGAGTTTCGCCGGGCCAAAAGTTTTTCCAACTATCATTTCCGGATAAAGAACGAAAAACACCAGGCGAAGCAGCATTAATGTTTATGCTTGCCCGAGTTTGAAGTTTTCCGGGTATAAATAAATACACGGCGCCCAGGCCAATTGCCAACAATAAGATGAGACCTATCAGTATTTTCTTCATTGTTTAATAAGATGACTGGCAAAAATAAGTACTGGCGATTTATCCTGAATATTGCAATCGTTTGCAGCTAAATTCGAAAAACCGGAACAAATCTGGTATTTGATCGTTATTTTCAATCTGGCTTAAAACGAAACTTATGAACCGCAATTTAATTATCTGGTCAATCACTGTTGCACTTGGGGGTTTTTTATTTGGGATGGATGTGGCTGTCATTTCCGGTGCGGAACAAGTGATACAAAAACTATGGAATTTAAGTGATCTGATGCATGGAACAGCAATTGCAATTGCTTTATACGGAACTGTCGTTGGAGCCATTATCGGGAGTTTTCCGGCAAATGCATTTGGAAGAAAAAAAACATTATTTATAATTGGTCTCATTTTTTTGGTTTCATCTGTTGGGGCAGCAATGGCAAATGATGTTTATATTTTCATGGTATTCCGTTTTTTTGGCGGTCTTGCAATTGGTGCTTCTTCTGTTGTTGCGCCAATTTATATTTCTGAAATAGCTCCTCCGAAGTATCGGGGTCGCATGGGTATCGCTTTTCAGTTAAACATAGTCGCGGGTATTTTGTTTGCTTATGTATCTAATTATTTATTACAGGGAGTAGGCGGAGAAAATGACTGGCGATATATGCTGGGTGTTGTAGCTGTACCATCATTATTATTTTCCATTTTTATGCTGTTCACTCCTGAAAGCCCACGCTGGCTCATACTATACAAAAATGATGAAGAGGGCGCAAGAAAAATTTTTGCAAAGAGTGGCGCACCAGCAGATGAATTAATTATAGAAATAAGAAATTCTGGACAGCAAAAAAAGGAGTCACTTTTTTCAGGAAAATTCAACAGGCTAATATTACTTGCTTTCTTAATTGCATTCTTTAATCAGTTATCTGGTATTAATGCCATCATTTATTTTGCACCAAGAGTATTTGAAATGGCAGGTCTTGCAAAAAGCAGCGCTTTCCTTTCCAGCGCAGGTATTGGCATTGTCAATTTTATTTTTACATTAATTGGCTGGTACCTCATTGACAGAAGCGGAAGACGAAAATTATTGTTTATAGGTTCTATTGGATATATTATTTCGTTATCGGTGATAGCATTTATTTTTTCGGGTGATTCACATGGAGGCATTACCTGGTTTGTATTTATGTTTATAGCAGCACATGCCATCGGCCAGGGTGCTGTCATTTGGGTTTTTATTTCCGAAATTTTTCCAAATTCAGTTCGTGCATCCGGTATGTCGCTGGGCAGTTTGACACATTGGGTATTCGCTGCTCTTATTTCACAAACATTTCCATTTTTTGCAAAGACCATTGGAGGCAGTTATATATTCGGATTCTTTGCCGTGATGATGGTATTTCAATTATTATTTGTCTGGAAAATGATGCCGGAAACAAAAGGTATTGCTTTAGAGGATATGAATACAAGAATAGGCCATTAAAGGGAAGGGAAAATTTAATAATAGTAACTATAAAATTCCCCTTTAGGGGATAGGGGCATGAATAAAATCCTTTGCGTTGGTGAAGCATTGATCGATATGATCTGCACTGATAAAGGAAAACCATTGTCAGAAGGAGAAAATTTTTTGAAAAAAGCCGGCGGCGCTCCTACAAATGTTGCAGCTGCTATTGCGGCATTAGGTGGCAATGTTGAGCTGGCGGCTAAGGTAGGCGGAGATCCATTTGGTGATCACTTAATTGATGTGATGGATTCTTTTGGTGTAAGTACAAAATGGATGCTTCGTGATGAAAGTTATTTTACAACATTTGCATTTGTTTCATTAATAGAAAATGGCGAAAGAGATTTTTATTTTAACCGCGGCGCTGATGGTGAGTTGACCCGTGATGAAGTAGATGCCATCGATCTTAAAGAATTTTCGATCATACATTTTGGATCTGCTACTGCATTTTTACATGGTCCGTTACAAATTGCTTATTCAAGTCTCTTACAAAAAGCATTGGTACAGGATATTTTTATAAGTTTTGACCCTAATTACAGGAGTTTATTATTCCAGCACAACAAACAATCTTTCATTGATCAAAGCTGGAATTTCTTAGAACATTGCCATTTCTTTAAAGTAAGTGATGAAGAAGCAATGATGCTTACAGGCCGTTCAACACTTACCGATGCTGTGAATGATTTTTTATTGAGAACAAGATCAGTCTTTGCAATTACAATTGGAAAAGATGGAACCCTGTTTGGATTAAATGGAGAAACAAAAATTATCCCCAGCATAAAAATAAAACCTGTTGACACTACCGGCGCCGGCGATGCATTTGTCGGCGCCGTATTATTTCAATTAGCAAACAGGCCCTTGACAGAAATAAGGTCCCTGGGTCTTTCAGAATGGGAAAAAATAATTATCAATGGAAATAAAGCCGGCGCAAGAACCTGTGAGTATATGGGTGCGATGGAGGCATTCAAACATTTGAGCAGCGATATATTTAAATAGATTGGCTAAGAGAATAAAAGAGAAAAGGTGAAAAAGAGATTTGAATAACTCCTTATCTTTTTTCCTCCTTGAATTCTTAATTAAAAAATTACTCAGGCTTACCATACTTAGCGATCAATGCAAGCAATACTCCATTTGTCCATCCAAATCCATCTTGTCCCGGGTATTCACCACCGCCGGCTTCAAGATGAGTATCGGCAACATTATATTTTTCCATCAGCTTGCCTGTACGGCTGTAAACATCCAAATTCAATTTCATCCAACGCAGTGAAATATCTTTTGCCAGTTCTTTTTGTCCGCAACGGTCAAGACCCCAGATGGTCATCCATTGCAAAGGTGCCCATCCATTTGGTGAATCCCATTGCTGACCTGTATTTCTTGCTGTTGTAGTTACTCCCCCGGGTTGCAGCAATTTTGTTTTAATTGCTTCTGATGCTTTTTTAGCCTGCAGGCTTAAATAATCAGGCTTGCTTTCAAAAAAACAAAACGGATACATGCCGGCAGGTGTAATTTCATTTAATATGCGTTGAGTTTTGAAATTATAATCGCAGTAATAATTGAGTTTTGAATTCCAGCAATATTTATCAATTGCTACCCTTCTCTTTTCCGCTTTCTTTCTGTATTCATTTGCCAGACTATCACTGCCACTTGTTTGAAAACCTTTTGCAATTGTCAACTCAAGATTCTGCAATAATGAATTCAGATCAACAGCTATATAATTTGTCGTTTGAATTGAAGTAAGATTTTTTCCATCTGCAAACCAGCGATTGCTGAAATCAATTCCACTTTCGGCGCCTGCCCTTAATTGCTTATACATTTCAATTAAATTTCTTCCGGATCTCTTTGCAGTTTCAAAATCTTCACGCCAGCTTTCCTGTCTTGGCACATTGCTATCATCCCAATATCGATTGAGAATGGATCCATCTTTTAATCTTACGACACGACGATAGACCTGCCCGACTTTTAATTTGGAAGCCCCATCCATCCAGAATTTATATTCTTTTTCTAAAGCAGGAAGAAAAGTAACATACACATTATCTCCTTTAACAGATGCAAGCAATTGCACCATGGCAGCGAAGAATGGTGGTTGTGAACGACCGATATAATAACTCCTGTTTCCATTTGGTATATGTCCATATGTTTCTATGAGATAAGCAAAATTATTTATCATGTTCTCGATCATTTCCTCTTGCCCGCTTTCTTTTAATCCAAGCATTGTGAAATAAGAATCCCAATAATAGATCTCTCTGAAACGACCACCGGGAACTATATAAGGATGTGGTAAAGGAAGTAATGAGCTTCCTTCAATTTTTTTATCAGGTTCACGTCTTAATGCGCCCCAAAGATTTTTGATATGCATTACAACATCTTTTTCCTGCTGTATATAATTTATAGCTGATGGCACTGGGGGCATGTCAAAATTTTCTTTTACAAAAAGTTCCAATGAAAATTTTACTGCCGGGTTCTTTTTAATGGCGAGATAATCTTTTACTATCTCTTTTGGGTCTCGTTTAGGCACACAATCAACAAATGTTTTTCCATCAGGAAAAATGCGGGACATCTGAACATCTTTAAAGAGCTCGCCATAAACCTGGTCGGGAGTTTGCACTTTTGTTTGTGCGGGAAGTGATCCAATAGAAAAAAGAGTAATGAGGATAAGTGTAGTTTTTTTCATGCCGGTAAAATTCAGTTTAAAGATACATGAACAATACCGGACAATATAAAAGGACATTGTCAAAAACTAATGCAAAGTACCGGGATTAAAGGTTCGCCAGCTATGCCAGAATTCTTGTGTGGCCGGCAATGGGTTTAAGGAAAATATTGTATCAATTCCTTTTCCATCTATTCTGTACTTATGGTTAGCAAATAATAAAGTATCCCCATTCAAATTGAACATGGAATTATCGGTCGGTCTTTCAAAAGCAAAAAAGCTTTTATCATTTTTTGACAAGACGATCAATACAGGAGTTAAGCCAATTTTATCTTGAATTATCTTTTCTTTTTTCAGTTGATTCCAATCATAGGCTTTTCTTTCTTTACCCACCTTTACACCGATCACCCATGATTTATCTTTCCACGAAAGACTGTCGGTTCCTGTTAATTTACTTCTGCTGGCACCACTTTCATATTTCATTGTGCTGTCATAAGATTTTATAAATGCAGGATCTGCCTGCATAATAAATGAGTTGGGATTTAATTGCATCCAATCACCTAATGAAGTTTGCGTGCTAAATATTTCCGGTAACTGCTGTCCTTTTAACTTACCGGTGATTGCCTCGCCACTAACTTGCCGCCACCAGCTTTTTGTTGTTACATCTTCAAACATTGCATTAAAATGATCCATACCCACTAACCGGAATTTTTCATGCTTCCCATTTACTATTGGCTCAAAAACCCGACCCGTTCTGCATACGGTGCAATAAGTGATGATCATTGGTTTACCACCAACGGTATCCTGCACCTGGTGATGATATCCCAAAAATTGTATGGGATATGCTTTTGCTTCTCCATTGTTTGTTACACCAATCACCAGCCTGTTTGAATCCACTTTATTTTCTGAGCCACTTACCATCAACACTTTTTTGGGTTGATAAAACATATGATCGGCAGCCATTACAAAATTTGTGATATAAACAACGGCAACAACGACAGCGATAGGAAAGAACAATAACCATTTTCTTTTCCATTGCGACTTGAACAAACCAATAATGATCATTGCAGCAAATAATCCTCTGAATATCCAACGCCATTTATAAAAGAAATAAGCAAGGTCAATGCTGTTCATTTCCTGGCTGCCGGGCATAGGCATAATAAAGTAAACATTGGCTATTTCAAATAGTAACAACGCGATAAGGCCAAACCAAAATATTTTTTTCATATTAATTCATTTAAAAGAAAAAGGCGTCAGTAAAGAATTACAACGCCTTAAATGCTTATTCCGAATATTTTTAAAGACGAATCGTCATACCTGCACTTATCAGGTAATCAGCAAATGCAGCATCGCCCTGCCTGTGAGTACCCGTATCTTTCGATTGCCTTTTATCAGCATTGCTTTGTGTACGATTTCTTTCCAAAGCAAAAGGAACAGAAAGATTAAAACTTACTTTTTTAGCAACGTAGGTAACTGAAGGTTCAGCAGAAATAATATAACCAGGTCTTCTGAAACCACGATCGCCACCGATCAGGTCACTTGAAGGAAGTCCTTCAATACGAATGCCGCCGGAAAAATTAAGCTGTCTTACCATATAGCTTACTCCGCCACGGGCCATAAACAGATCAGGAACACTCATGACATCAGTATTATATTTTTTGGCTGTAGCTGATGCGGTGCCTCCTCTTGTAGTAGATGTGCCATTTACTTCACGGGGATTTGAGAGATAGAAGAAACTGCCATATACCCCAACTTTGTGACTGAAGTTATAGAAGGTATTCAACTCAAAAGTTATACCTGTGCCGCCATCGCCAGGTTGAATGGACTGATCAACAGGTCCCAAAACACTTGAGTCTGCTTTTTTATAGAAATAATCCATGTAATTATAACTACCAGTAGGCAATTTTATTCCTAAACCAAGTTGGAGATTTCCTTTATGTGAAGTTTTGGGATCAAACATCCAGCGATAAGCAGAAACTCTGGCATCACCAATGCCAAATGAATGCGTACTATGTCTTGTAGCACCATCATGCTCATATAATGATGAACGGCCAAAAGACATAATCGGTACTGTCATTGCAAGTGACCATCTTGAATTGATGGTTCTTGTAGCAGTAATATCTAATTCATAAGCATGGTTAATTACTTCAGTCCCTTTTTCAACTCTTTCTTTTTGTTCAACAGTACCAACAAAATGTTTGTAGGATTTAAAGTAACGGTTATTAAGATTAAGCTCCCATCCTTTTGCATCAGAAGGACGACCGCAAATACCAGCAGTGCCTTTAATAGCTACACAGCCTTGAGCATTTGTTTGCTGATAAGCGGTTGTAATTAAAATTGCGATGATAAAATAAATGCGTTTCATAATTATAAGCAGTTTTCGTTTTTAATTAAATTATTTTTTTGTTGTAAGGTTTCCTTTGTACAGTTTTAATCTTGAACAGATGTATTCTCCGAGTTTTTTGCCTGACACCGCGCCATTATCATTATCAAAACGGTAATGGATACCACCATATAATCTTGACATCGCTGCTTCGGCCGCTGCTGCACGGAACGATTTTATTTCACGATTTTTAATGCCGAATTCAAGCAATGATGTATCGGTAAATGATAAATTATCACCAAACCATTTTGTCATTATCTCGGCTGCGGCTGCACTGTTAGTAGCATGTCCGCTTGTATAGGATGGAAATGGCGGAGTTTGAATGTAGGGGTGCCAGTTCTCATCTGTTTTATTTATCATTGTTTCAGGGCGAACATAATTGCTTCTGTATTTTTCATCCCAGCAACTGATAAATGCATCGTATAAAGCAATGGCTGTTTCGGCGTAAGCAGCAACAGTTGTTTTAAAATCTGCATGTGCGGCTTTTGCGCCGATACCAACTATATTCATCCAATGACCAGGAGGAGAAAATTTTTTGGTTACAAAATTTACGTGGCCAACAACATTCAATTTAAAAGGATTATCATCCCAGAAATCAGCAATATGTTTTTGTTCTTCCGTAAGATTTTCACCAATTGTTTTTACCTCCATCAGTGCTTTACAATAAACACTGTTTTTATTGTCCGGCTCACAAACAGGTGGCGCTGGTGGCCTGAACTGTGAAGCTGAATCCATCACCATTGTTCTTATTTCTCTCCAATGCGGTTCTACTGCTGTGCCATACATTGGCGGTGTTGGTATCCATCGGCCAGGCACATTATACAGAACAGTATATCTTTCTGCTGTTCTTGTTTGTGCATAATTATCTTTCTTACTCCAGCGAAGAATGGCAGCAACAATGCTGTCAGAAAATGACATTGTATTTTTTAAAACATCAGGAGACATGTGAATGCTATCCGCCATTTTTTTCAGACCATCATAATAACCCATCATGCTTCCTTCAGGAAAAGTAACGGCATTACCCACTTTAGTAAAAGCAAACAATGCAGCTAATGTGAAATCAATGTCTTTTCCTTTTTCCGGTTTTGGCATTACAGGCATGTGTTTGATCTGCCCGGCAAGAGAAATATAATTATCATCGCCTGCTGCTATACATTCAAATGCGGCAATAGATGCATACACATAATTGCGTGTGGCGATCATTGGAGGAAAATTATTTTCCAAAACAACATCATTCAGCTTTTTTACTGTTTTGCAATAAAGGACCTGGTTGTCAAAAAATTTAAGATCAGTTTGTACACCTTTTTCCGTACAGCCTGCAATCAATAACACAGGCATTAAAAATTTTAATGCTTTCATTTTCTATTTTAAAAATTAGGGATAAAAATATTTCCTGTCGTTGGTTTCGATCCAGAAATATTTCAGGCTTCGGGAGGTTGTGCTTCTGTAAGAGGAATGAACAAATTTGTAACCGCAGTATTCCTGCTTATGAATTGAAGGGATAAGGATGAAAAATTATTTTCACTAATAAGCGATTCACTTATCTTGAATTCGGAAGTCAGCAGTTTTATAAAATTATTTTTTTGCTGTGAGCCTTGTTTGTTTGCGGGAACATCATTCACTGCTTTTGTAAAATCATTTTTTACTTTAACGATGCTTGTTTTTTCTTTATTAGGAAGACAAAGCAGGTATAAAGTATTACCACTTACTTTTCTTTTTACAAAACGATAATGTTCACCGTTGAAATCAGTTTCGCCATAAACATTTTCATAATCTTTATCAGAATAATAGGGCATGTTAAGAGGAATACGGAGCTCAACCAATTGTTCATCGCTGTATTCTCCGGAAGAGATTTTTTGTTCAAGATTTGCTGTTGCCTTGTTTTCTATCGCAGAAAATAACCAACGATAACCAACAAGGTTAAATACCATTAAGGAAAGCAGTAATATGGCAGCGATCTTTTTCAAGTTGCTAAAGATACAACTCCTCTTTATTTAATAATGTATGTTTTTTTCTGTGGGCCAACACCCGTTAGCGTCAAACTTTTCCATTGTTTTGGCAATGAAGTTTTTATTTGAACGATCCCATTTGGAGTAATATCAAGCCCTCCAAAACCCATTAATAAAGATTGAATAATACCGCCGGCTCCTGTAGCAAAATAAGGGTTTGTGCCGCCTTTTGTTTCAGCAATTACGCGAAACGGTGGATTGAGATTTGGAACATAAGATTCTTTGAACCAATGATAAGCTTTTTCAGTATTCCCCAACCTTGCATACAAAGTAGTGAATACTGCTTGTGTCATTGCAGGAGTTCCTTCGTTTGGCACTCTTGTTTCATAGTATTCAAGATCTTTTTTGATTTGAGCTATATCAGTGATCTGTTTTAATGGATAGGATAACAGATTTACATCAGCTTGCTTTATTCCTTCGCCATTATAAGCTGCATGTTCTCTTGTTACGCCATTATCCATTTTTAAAACAGGAATATTATTGGCCACGTTCATCCAATCAGGATCAGGTATGATGGCTAAAACTTTTGCAGCTTCGGTTGCAAACTGAAGATTTGATTTGGCAGCAGCATTGGTAAATGCATTGTTATCTACATTCTCAGCCCATTCATCAGCAGCTACAACATTTTTAATATCATAATGACCCGGTCCATTTCTTTCAACACGACTTGCCCAAAAATCTGCAGTAGCAGATAATATTGGATATCCTCTTTCTTTCAACCATTGTTTATCCTGTGTTACACAATAATAATTCCATGCAGCAATACCAACACAAGCTGTGATATGATGTTCAAAAGGCCCGCTCAATGCCCATACCGGTGTTTCTTCAACTCCTGTTTCAGCACTTTCCCACGGATACATTGCCCCTTTATATCCTTTACTGAATGCATTTCGTTTTGCAGCATCGAGACGCTGGTAACGATACTCAACCAGACTCTTTGCAATTTCTGGGTGAAGAACAAGTATAGAAGGATACATCCACAATTCTGTATCCCAGAAAACATGCCCGTTATAACCAAGACCACTTAATCCCATTGGTGAAGGAGATAATGCTGTGCCTTCTCTTGAAAAAGAATAAAGATGATAAAGCATACTATGAACATCTTGTTGCGATTGCGGATCGCCTTCAATTATTATGTCACTTTTCCATAATTCATCCCATGCTTTTGTATGAAAACTTAAAAGTCTTTCTCTTCCTTCGAGTTTTGCAAAAATGGTTGCCCTCTCTGCTTCATTCAACGGATCATCATGATGAGCAGATGTGATAGATGAACCGGCAATAGAAAAACTATATGTTTCACCTGCCTTAAGTTTTTTGGTAAACTTCATCAAATGCATGTTGTTGTCCCACATTTCGTGGATCACTTTTGGCTCACTTCCGTGTGCTTCACTAAATAAAAAAGTATTGCTTGCACACATGAGCAATTTTCCTGTCGGGCTTTTTGCAGAAGAAGTAAGCAGACTGATAACAACATGTGGTCTGTCAATCTCATTATAATAATTCTGAACATCTTTTAATGCATCGGGTGCTTCCATCACACTTGCCCCTGTAAAGCTGATATCTTTCTTTGGACTTATTGTTACATCCATTAACACAGTATAGGGTAAATGCCGGAGTGAATAATATGTATATGAAATGGAGGCTTTATCAGTGAAATCAAATGTTGTGGTGAAAGAAGCTTTCTTCATATCCAATTCCTGCTTCATATTGGTTGCTGACTTCGCATCAATTCTTTTTTGGTCAATTTCCAGGTACATGTTTAGCAGGTTGAAGCTTTTTAAAAAGTTGCTAACCCTGCCGCGACCATAAAGATCATAAGCACCAGCCAGCACAACATCTTTTACTTTAAAAGGATCGGGTGATGAAATGACACCTATCATTCCGTTGGCAACGGTGACACCATAATAATTATTCGGGTCGATTTTATCTGCTTTGATCTTCCAGGCATCCTGGGCCAGGCAGAAAACAGAAAAAAATAACGTTGGTAGAATAAATATGTTTTTCATCATAAGGAAGCTATTACTAAACAAATGTATTGAATAGCAGGTTGTTCAGCTTATTTTATCGGGTTCATCCTAATATTATTTTGCAAATTTTCAGGATTACGGATAAAAAATTTTTTGTTTGGAAAGCAGAAAAATCTAACCTTGTGTAATCGATTGCATAAAATTTTAGGACACATAGTTGATACATTAACCCCAGCATGAACTCTTCATCATTAGCCAGGTAAAAGAACCATAATTTTTTACGATTCTATGTAGGCGATCACGTTATGGCCGATATAAACCACTATCGGTTTTCGACGTTTAAGATTAGTTTCTCATTGGGTGTGTAGGTGACCTATGTGATTTGTTTGACTCCAAAAAAAATAATCCGGCAAACCCTAAACAAAATTTTGCGGAAATAAAAAAAAACACAACTTTGTGTCTCGAATACACATTTGACTTTTTTAATTTTTAGAACTTAACAACAATTACTGCTTATGTACTGCGAAAGATTGCTTAAAGCGATTGTCTTTCCCTGTTTGTTATTCTTTTCATTAACTGCATTCTCACAGGAAAAAACAATTACCGGAAAAGTTACTGATTCCAAAGATGGATCACCAATGGCGGGTGTATCGGTTACTGCTAAAGGCAGCTCAGTCGGCACTCAAACAAAAGCTGATGGTACTTTTAGAATATCCGTCAGCCCTTCAACAACTGTTTTAGTCTTTTCATTTGTTGGACATGACTCAGAAGAAGTATCTATTAATGGTAGATCTTCAATAGATGTTCAGCTTGCTGCTACAAATGCAACACTTGGTGAGGTGGTGGTAACCGGTTATGGTACTGCCAGGAAAAAGGATTTAACAGGATCTATAACTTTAATTACTTCAAAAGATTTTCAAAAAGGCCCGCAAACCTCACCACTTCAGCTTATCCAGGGTAAAGCGCCGGGTGTTCAAATATCAACCGGTAATGGTATGCCGGGTGCAGGCATTTATATCCGCATCAGGCAAGGAGCTTCTCTGAATGCGAGCAATGATCCTTTGATCGTTGTTGATGGAGTTCCTCTTGAAACAGGTGGTATATCAGGTGTAGCTAATCCGCTTACATTATTAAATCCAAATGATATTGAAAGCATGAACATTTTAAAAGATGCTTCTGCTACCGCCATATTTGGTAACCGTGCTTCTAATGGTGTTATTATAATTACTACAAAAAAAGGAAACAGCGGAAGACTGAAAGTAAGCTATAATAATAATGTAACACTTTCTACCGTAACTGATGTGGCTGATGTATTAAATGCTGATGAATACAGAGCCCTTGTAATGGCACAGGGGACTACTGCACAAAAAGCATTGTTATCATTAGGACATACAAAGTGGCAGGATCAAATCTATCGTGACGCAATTACAGTAGATAATAATATCAGTTTTACGGGAGGTATTAAAAAATTCCCTTATCGTTTATCACTTGGTTATATGAATCAGGATGGTATTTTGAAAACTGATAACCTGCAAAGAGGTACAATGACAATTAATCTCAATCCCAAGCTGATGAAAAATCATCTCAGCATTGATATTAATATGAAGAACTCAGTGACCCGGAGCCGTTTTGCAAACCAGGGTGCTATTGGCGCAGCGGTTTTCTTTGATCCAACAAAACCAGTGTATGATCCAAGCAAACCACAATATGGTGGTTACTGGGAGTGGGAGCTAAATGGTTTGCCAAATACTTTGGCGTCCAAAAATCCTGTAAGTATTCTTGAACAAACAAGAAATGTCGGAACCGCATACAGAAGCATTGGTAATATACAATTTGAGTATAAATTCCATTTCCTTCCTGATCTGAGAGCCAACCTGAATCTTGGTTATGACGTTTCAAGAGGGTCGGGAACTTCAAGAACGCCAAAGACAAATGCTTCAGCTTTTTATAACCAGGGTAGTATGAGCCGCTATTTGCAAAAAAGATGGAACTATCTTTCAGACTTCTATTTGAATTATCAAAAGAATATCGCCTCCATTAAAAGCCGTGTAGATGCGACTGTTGGTTATGGCTGGCAGGATTGGACAAATTATAGTCCTGGTTTCCCAACAATAAATGGTACTGGCGTAATTCCTGCAGGTCCTCCTTTCAAATCACAACATACATTGCTCTCAATGTTTGGCAGAGTGAATTATGGTTTTGATGATCGTTATTTATTGACCGGATCCGTAAGGAGAGATGGCTCTTCGCGGTTTAGTACAGATAACCGTTGGGGCTGGTTCCCTGCTGCAGCATTTGCATGGAGAATAAGTCGTGAATCATTCATGAGAGATTCAAAAACATTTTCTGATCTGAAGCTAAGATTAGGTTGGGGTAAAACCGGCCAACAAGATGTTGGTAGCGATTATCCTTACCTCGCAAGATATTCACAGAGTGACAGCAGCGGCATGTATCAGTTCGGAAGTAACTATTACTTATTGCTACGTCCTGAAGGTTATGATGAAAATCTGAAATGGGAAACAACAGAAACATACAATGCAGGTCTTGATGTTGGGATACTCAACGGAAGAGTTTCTTTCAGCGTTGATGTATATTTTAAAAGAACAAAAGATCTGCTGGCTGTAATTTCAGTTCCTGCGGGCTCTAATCTTACTAACCAAATCCTTACCAATGTTGGTAATATTGAAAACAAAGGATTAGAGTTTTCAATAAACGCAACACCTGTTCGCAGTAAAAATTTCACATGGGAGTTCTCCTATAATTTCACATATAACGAAAGTGAGATCACCAACCTAAGCAAAATAAAAGATCCGAATGCAATAGGTAACCTTGTAGGTGGTATCAGTGGTGGTGTTGGTAATACAATACAAATTCATACAGTTGGATTTGCACCAAGAACTTTCTACGTATATAAACAGGTTTATGATCAAAACGAAAAACCTATCGAGGGATTATATGTTGATCTGAATAAAGACGGCGCATCAAATGAAAAGGATAAATACCGTTATAAAGATCCCCAGCCAAAATATTTTATGGGTTTAAGTTCCCAGTTTGAGTATAAAAAATGGACAATGAGTTTTTCGGCAAGAGCCAGCTTTGATAACTATATGTACAACAACTTTAATTCAAACAGCGGTACTTATCAAAACTTTGGTTTCCCTAATTATCTTGGTAATGTATCAAGAGATGTGCTGGTAACAGGATTTACTGTACCAAGGTTATGGTCAGATTATTACATCGAGAACGCATCATACGTAAGAATGGATAATATTAACCTCGGATATAATGTTGGCAGAATTTGCAAGAATGCTACATTAAGAGTTTCAGCCAATGTTCAGAATGTATTTGTGATAACAAAATATTCCGGACTTGATCCTGAAATTCCTGGTGGTATTGATAATAATTTTTATCCAAGACCACGTACCTATTCTCTTGGTTTTAATCTTGATTTCTGATCTTAAAAAAAATTGAATTATGAAAAATAAATTCATTAAAGCTTTTTCACTGGTAATGCTGGTAGTTTTCTTTACCAGCTGTACTAAAACACTTGACAGGAAGCCACCGTATGATGTGACCTCAGCTACGGTGTATGATAAATTCAGCAACTATAAACAAATTCTTGCCAAGCTATATGCAGGGCTGGCTGTAAGTGGTCAGCAAGGGCCAAGTGGCCGACCTGATATTTTCGGTCTTGATGAAGGTTTCTCAAGCTACCTGCGTCAGTACTGGCAATTGCAGGAGTTGGCATCAGATGAAGCCGTTATTGGCTGGAACGATGGAACTATCAAAGACCTTCATAACATGACATGGACTCCTGCAAACGAGTTCATCCGCATGATGTATGACAGGATCTTCTACCAGGTTGCTCTTTGTAATGAATTTTTAAGAGAGACAACCGACGATAAACTATCTGAACGTAAAATAACCGGCGGTGATCTTGTGGAAGCAAAAAAATATCACAATGAAGCAAGATTCCTGAGAGCTCTTAGCTATTATCATGCAATTGATATGTTCGGGAATGTTCCATTTGTATTGGAAACAGATCCTATCGGTTCATTTTTCCCAACACAAATAACAAGAGCTAATTTATTTACCTGGCTTGAAACAGAATTGAAAGCTATTGAACCATTGCTGACAGCGGCAAGACAAAATGAATATGGCAGGGCTGACCAGGCTGCTGTTTGGATGGTGCTTGCAAAATTATATTTGAATGCAGCAGTATATACCGGTACAGCAAGACACAGCGATTGTGTTACTTATTGTAACAAGATCATGGCTGCAGGTTATACATTGGCTTCTCAATACCAGTATAATTTTCTTGCAGATAATAATACTTCTCCTGAATTAATATTTGCTGTGAACTTTGACGGGCTTCGCACCAAATCATGGGGTGCTATGACTTATTTGATCCATGCTCCGGTTGGTGGTAATATGAATCCTGCATTATATGGAATTAATGGCGGATGGAGCGGTCTTCGTGCTACAAAAGCCCTGGTAAATGTTTTCCCTACTGCTACAGGAACTCCTGATTCAAGAGGGATGTTCCATACAAGCGGCCAAAATTTAGAGATCGTTGATCTTTCCACTTTTACTGATGGCTATCCCGTTACAAAATATAAGAATGTTACTTCATCAGGTGTTAAGGGCTCTGATCCTGATGGAAATTTTCCTGACACAGATTTCCCATTGTTCCGTTTAGCAGATGTTTATTTAATGTATGCTGAATGTGTAATGGCAACAAGTGCTGATAAGACTACAGCCGTTACATATATAAATGCGCTTCGCCAAAGAGCTTATGGAAATGTTTCAGGTAACATTACAGCAACCGATCTGACATTTGATTTTCTTTTGAAAGAAAGAGCAAGAGAATTGAATTGGGAAGCACATCGCCGCCAGGACCTGATACGCTTTGAGAAATATCCGGGTTTTTCTAATTATTACACAGGCAGCACTTATGTATGGCCATGGAAAGGCGGTGTTGCAGGCGGAGTTGGTGTAGGAACTTTCAGAACACTGTTCCCTCTTCCATCAACAGATATTGCAGCCAATCCTAATCTTGTTCAAAACAATGGATACTAAAAATAAAAATCACTCCCGGTAGCACGGGGTCAACAAAATAAACTAAACATTATGAGAACATGGTTAAATAAAATAATGCTGATAGGAGTTGCAGCCATTGCCTTTTCATCTTGTAAAAAAGATGAAGTAAGAACAATACTTAGTGGCGGGTCTGCTCCTACATTACAATCATCTGCTGCTACATTAGTTTTATTGCAGGCTAATGCAAGTAACGATGCTGTAAAATTCACATATACACCGGCAACTTTTGGTTTTGATGCAGCAGTAACGTATGTATTACAAATTGCAAAAGGCGGAACCAGCTTTGCAAGCGCATCAACCACTGAAGTGGGATTAAGCAATGTTTCACCGCTTGAAAAGAGTTTTAAAGTTGTTGACTTTAACAGGGAGCTTTTAAAGATCATGAACTATGGAGTTGCTGCGCCGGTTGAGGTAAGAGTAAAAGCAACGGTAGCTGCAGCTGCGCCAGCTTCTTACTCAAACGTAGTTACAATTACTGCCACTGCCTACAGGGATATCATTAAATACGCTTTTCCTAATGCATTAAATATCGCAGGTAATTTCCAGGGTTGGGATCCAGGCACGGCACCGCAGATCGTAAAACAAAATAATGGTGGCTATAATGGATTCGAAGGATATATCATATTCAATGCAGCTGCACCTGAATTTAAAATGGTAAAAGGAGACAACTGGGGCGCCGGTGATTATGGCAGCGCTGGTGCCGGTGCACTTGGCAATGGCGGTCCAAATCTTACTATTCCGAGCGGAGGTCCAGGTCTTACCGGTTATTATCGTGTAAGAGCGAACACTACTAATCTTACATGGGGTTATACAAAAATCAATACCTGGGGAATCATCGGTGCTTTCAATGGATGGGGAAGCAGTGTGCCTTTGACATTTAATGCAGCAACCGGTGTTTGGAGCATTACAAGAGATATGCCTACCGGTGAATTTAAATTCCGTGCTAATGATGATTGGGGTATCAACTTTGGCGATAACAATGCTGATTTTAAGCCGGAGTATGATGGATCGAACCTGAATATTACAGCTGCCGGTAACTACACTATTTCACTTGACTTAAGTGTTGGTGGTAACTATGCATATACATTGAAGAAGAATTAATATAAGCAGTCAATTTGGATTAAACCGCTTCGATCTATCGGGGCGGTTTTTATTTTATTGTAAATTCTTTCTTGTCATCAAATCTTTGAACCTGAAAACATAAGCATAAGACCTATACTTGTAATTAATCAACAAATCTTATCACTCGTAGAATCACTATAGGAAAAAAGAATTCGTGAATTATTTTTGTACTCGATTACTGTCGTAGTATGCAATAGTAATTCTTCCATTTAACTTCCGGTCTCCTCCGAACAACCACCATAATAATCCATTTTTTTTAATTAAAAGCCCTTTTGTATGAAGACTGCTCGTACCCTTGCCCCATTAATGGGTTGTATTGCCACACTCGTAATTTTTTCCTGTAAAAAGACTGACTTCGCCGGAACTGAAGAAGACGCTTCTGGTAAACCAAAAATTGTCATCGTCTCCGGAGCCCCGATCGAGATCGCAGATTGCTGGTCAACTTGTATCAATCCTGAAGGTCCTTATATTGAAAGTTCAGGATATAAAACGCAGACCTGGGGAAATGTGGATCATCCACACTGGAAAACTGTAAACCATGTTGCGTATAATACTGCAACTTCATTCATAGTAAAAATAACGTTTACTCATAGTGGAGGTAATTCTTCAAATACAGTAAGTGTTACCGCTTTTGGATCTACTCAATCAATAGCAACATTAGCAAGTGGCGCTACACATACTTTCACTTTTGCTTTACCAGCAAGTTGGAGTGCATGTGATAACGTTCCTTTTTCAATTTACCAGGAAGGGCAAAACTCTCCAATGAATTTATCTTGTTCTTATAATCTCTATGGTATTTGTATTGCTGATGTTGGTTGCACAACTTCTTTTACGGGTGAAGCAATTGCTTGCGGTAATCAGCGTGAAGCAGTTTATACACTTACTTCTAAAGATGCATTGAGTAATTTTAAAATACAAGGTGGGTTGACAAACTTTACGGGTGCTGATGCAGAAGTAACTGTTACCGGCGGAAGTAATATCACAAAATCACAATGGACACCGGGCGGAAGTACAAACCGTATCATTAAAGTAGAAGGTAATGTTGGTGCCTGCGAAACAATTACGATCAGGATAAAATGGAACTCTACAAACTCAGGTGGAGTGATCACGGGTAGCTGGTCGGTTAGTGCAAATGGTGGTGAAGTTGCACCTGCTGTTGCCGGGTTGACATGTAATTAAATTTGTTTTCTTCCTTATTATAAAATGAAAGTCCTGCTTCGGCGGGGCTTTTTTATTATCCTGTATCGTGATTTACCACCGGGTAATAAAGTTCCATACTAAGACACATTGAGTAATTTTGTATTAGAAGCTAATTTTTTATGGATACGAATAAAATAGAAATGTTGAATGATTTCAGAATTCGGGATAAGTTTTCTGTCAACGCTTGGCATGAAAGAGGATTAAACCCTTCTGATGAGAAATTATCTCAGCAAATGAATAGTTTATTTACACATTGCGCAGATAATTTAATTATAGCTCTTAAAAACAAGCGTTCCCAAATAGAAATATCAAACATTCTCAAGTCTGAGCTTAAAAAGTTCAATAATTTAGATTATGATACTGAAGAAGGAGAATTTATAACAGACCTTTTCCAAGAAATTGCCTCAATTCTTGAGATAGATATTCGTAAAGATATAGGTGAATGGCTTTACGGGTCTTTGGCTAGTACACTTTTAAAAGATTTTTTATCTCAACCCAAAAAAGGGGCAATTGAAACATTGAGCCAACCTTGCACGAAATGATGTTAAAGAAGTAAAATTCGGAAGGTATAAATGGATAGAAAAGCTATCAAAGGATTTATTTACAAAAGAAAATGTATTAAACCAAATCGATAAGCGGAATAAATCTAGGAATAAAAAAAAATAGAATCTCCAACTTATATTATCTTAATCCTCCTATTATGTTGAGAGTTCAGAACAAGTAGCTTTTTCTCAGTGTGTTTCTGTAGAGTTTACTTGTAAAATTTATGATGATAACGGAAGGAACAAACAAATAACACAATTGTTGCATAGTGAACAGAAAGATGAACGGAGCGTCGCAACAGAAGTCTAATAGTAGTAATACAGCCTGATTCATAATTATCATTGCCTAAAAAATATCTTACTTGATTGAGGAGATTGCTTCGTCCCGATGAATCGGGACTCGCAAATAAAAAGGCCGCTTATCCGCCTACGGCGTGATAAAACGGCCCGGCTTTCGTAGCCCTGACTTTTTTAATTCGCTTTAATAAATATTTGACTCGATAACTGGTTAGGCGATTGAACATATAATGTGTATGCGCCTGCTCCAAGTCCGGAAACATCAAAATCCCAATTGTTAGCGCCTTGAGTTGCACTTCTTGTCCATGTCCTCACTATTACACCATTACCATTTACAACTTTAATGATCACCGGTTCATTGTGTGTTGAATAAAACAACACATGCATGGTATTAAGAACCGGGTTTGGTGTTATTTGTAATGCATGCTGTGTATTGCCCGGCACATGCAGCGGTTTACATATCCTTGTTTCGCAGCCGCGTTGTGTTTTGATCGTCAAACAAACTTCATAAGTGCCCGGCACATTGTATTGATGCGTTACTTCTCTTCCTGTTGCTGCGCTGCCATCACCAAATGTCCAGCGATAGCCTGCTACAGGATCATCAGGATTATGAATTGCAAATGCTTTGAACTTGAATGTTCTTGGTGAAATGAGTGAATCAGTCATGAATCCACCGCACACATTGGTGGTTGGTCTGATCACTACTTCATCACAATCTGATGCAATGCATCCGCCTTCAAACAATACTTTTACACAGGCATTGTAAATACCCGGCGCAGGATAAGTATGACGAATGAATAACTGCGACCACAGGATACCAGAATTCAATTGTATACAAGTATCCTCTCCATCCCCAAAGTACCAGCACACACGTACAGGTCGTTTGTTTTCAGATGACCATGGTGATGCAAAGAATCCTCTTACAAGACTGGTGATCGAAGGAGTTAATTCAAACAACTTCACACGACATTCACCCGGAGCTTCTACTTTTACTAACTCACATTTCTTTGCTTCACATCCACCATAGTAAATGATCTTCACGCATACTTCATAGTTGCCGGGATGATCGTAACGATGATGAACGACATAAGGTCCATTATAGTCTTCACCATATTGAATGCATGTGTCTTTGCCATCCCCAAACTTCCAGCAAATTTCTTTTGGCTTTTTATTTTCAATATGCCATGGTATTGCTTTGAATGCTACATGTAATGGATTGTCGACAGTGCTGACAGGTATCCTTTCAAAATCTGCTTTGCAACGAATTTGTTCACCAACTTGTATCACTTTACATTTCCTGGCTTCACAACCGCCATAGTAAAGGATCTTTACACACACTTCATACTGGCCGGGATGTTCATATTCATGTCTTACACCATATAAGCCGGTATAGTTTTCAGAATACTCAATACATGTGTCTCTTCCATCACCAAATGTCCAGCATATCTTTTTTGGTTTTTTATCCTGGCTATGGAATGGCAATGCTTTGAATGCAACATGTAATGGATTCGCCGTTGTATTAACCAATACTCTTTCAAAGTCAGCACGACAGAATTCACCAACATTGATCGCCTTGCATTTGTATGCTTCACAGCCGCCGTAATAAAAGATCTTTACACATACTTCATACTGACCAGGCTCACGATAAGTATGTC
>Ga0070698_100000262_pt1 | contig 53087 bp, 52 predicted proteins | sample KBSK1502metaG_FD_65477 | JGI IMG/M metagenome (GOLD analysis project Ga0070698, IMG submission 65477) | Corn, switchgrass and miscanthus rhizosphere microbial communities from Kellogg Biological Station, Michigan, USA - KBS K1-50-2 metaG | ecosystem: Host-associated > Plants > Roots >...
TCATCAACCAGGCGCGCGGGTTACTGGGGACGCCGTCGCGTGGCCATCGGTCGGCGGCCATCGCGAACGCCTCCTGCGCGGCTTCCTCGGCGAGGTCAAAGTCGCCGAGGAAGCCGATCAAGGTGGCCAGGACGCGGCCCCATTCCTCGCGGAAGACCTGCTCGAGCGTCGCTACCAATACACCTCCGAGGGGCGGATCTCCACGGCGCCACCATAGCGTGCGGCAGGGACGCGGGCGGCTACCTCGATGGCCGCGTCGAGGTCGTCGGCCTCGAGGATGAACCAACCGCCGACGGCCTCCTTCATCCCGACGAACGGGCCGTCCGTTGTCAGGGTCTTGCCCCCTTCGACCCGCACGGTGGTCGCGTTCTCGGGCAGGCCCATCGGCAGCCCGGGGGTGACGCCCGGCGTCTGATTGATCCCTTGGTAGTCGGCGTAGACCTGCTTCTGCTCCTCCTCGGGCAGCGCGGCCTGTCGCTCAAGCGCGGTGCCCTGATAGATCAGCATGACGTACTTCATCGCTTCCTCCTCGTCACTACCAGTGAGTCACGCACTAAGACGAACGACGAGCCAGGAAATCGACAGCTCGACACCCGAAATCTCGACCTCCCCCGTACTTGAGCTTGTCGGCGAGCCCGCTCATGCCGGCGCGATCCGCCGGTGGCCCACCGCGACGATCTGCGCCATGCTGCGCAGCTGCTCGGCAAGCACGGCACGGCCAGAACCGGTGATCTCATACGGCCGCCGCCGGTCCTCGGCGGGCAGCGGCCGGACCCAGCCGCGGCGCTCCAGCCGGGTCAGCGCGGCATACGGCGTTCCCGGTTCTATTTGGACGCCGCTGAACCCGGCGATGTCGGTCATGATCGCATAACCATGCCGGGCGCCGTCGGCCAGGCTGGTCAAGATCAGCAGGGACGGGTCAGCGAACCTGCCGAGATCATCGAACTTCTGATGCATCCCCACGCCCACTACTACGCACCAATTAGTATGCGGTAATTAGTAGTCCCGCCGGGACGGCGTGTCAAGACCAGATCCGCCCGAGCCGGACCGGCGGCCTGCGAGCACGGCACCTGCCCACCGCATCCAGCTGACGGATGCTGTGGTCACGTTATGACCTTGCGCCATAGGCCCGCTAAGGCGTGTTATGTGGGTTGATCTCGGCGTGTCGCGTTGATCATGAAGGAACTCTGCGGCAAGCAAGCGGGTGTCGAAGACCGCGTTACCGCAGAGGCCATCCCGATGCTGCCGGCTGAGGACCTATTCGTCTACGCCACTGCCCAGGCCGCCCGCGGCACCGCCGTGCTCCTGCCGCCCGCCAAAGGTCAGCGCCACCGCATGCCGCCGGTTCTGCGGGGCGCCTGGCCGAGCTCGCGGCCGAACGGGGATCTTGCGGCATGCGTAGGTCGAAGTGCTGGCCCGCCCGGCGCCCCGATTACCAGTTCCCTGGTACCCAGGAAGGGTGAGGAAGCACCAGGTCGTAGCGGAGTTGCTTTCAGCCGAACGGGCCGACACCCTTGAGCGGCTGACCGGGCTGGAGCGCGAGCTTACTGGCATCATCGAGTCGTCGGGCTTGGCCGGCACTGACGACGAGCACGATCCCGAAGGGGCCACGATCGCGTTCGAGCGGCAGCATCTGGCCGCGCTGGTCAGCCAGGCCCGCCGTCATCTCGCCCAGATCGACGCGGCGATGCTCAGGCTGGCTGAGGGCAGCTATGGCAGGTGTGAAAGCTGCGGCCAGCCGATCAGTGCCGCACGCCTGGCCGCCCGGCCAGTGAGCACGCTGTGTATCACCTGCGCCTCTCGGCGCTGAGCCAGCCCCACTCACGGCGGCAGAAGCACGACTCTGTTGCATCGGCAGCTGGCCCGCGCACATCGCTCAGTACGACGCCAGACGTGCTCCAGGTCGGGCGCGGCGATGCCAATTTGCGAAGCCAGGCCCGGCCTTCCGTGAATTGTCCAGCGAGCACATGACGGATTGCCTCGGGGAATTTACGCTCATGTTGCGAGGTACACCGTGCGGAGGTTGGCGTGGCGAAGCGCAAGTCTCTGGCCGCTCAGCTATGCGCTCGCCGGAGTCATGACCGACAAAGCTGACGCCCTCCTCGCGGAGCACGATGCGCAGGCCCTCGTGGCTGATGTCGTCGACCACCCCCTCGGCCACCAGGAACTCCGCCAACTTGGCCAGGCTCCAGGTGGAAAACGGCAGGCCGTGGCCGGCCGGGTGGGACTTGGCGATCTTCTTGATCTCCCGCCGCTGGCCCAGCGTGAACTTCGGCGGGCGGCCGCCGCCCTTGCACTTGGGGTACAGCGAGCTGAACCCATCAGCGTTGAAGTTGCGGATCACATCCCGCACCCGGTCCTCGCTGGTGAAGGCCACCTTCGCGATCGCGGTCACGTCCATGCCCTGAGCCGACAGCAGCACCATCTGCGCCCGCCGCCAAGTCACCACCGACCCCGTGCCCCGCCGCACGATCCGCACCAGCCGCCGGCCCTCATCATCATCAATCTCACGCACCGCAGGCGATCGGTCACCGGCCCAGTCTGAACGATCGGAAACCGCCCGGCCGGGCAAACGTCACCCTGCTACGGCACTAGCTGGTCGGGTGGACCAGGTAGGTTCCGGGTTCCGCGTCACGGACCTCGATCGGGCGCCAGCCGAGTTTCTCGTAGAAGCGCCTGGCGTTCACGTTCACCTGCCGGACGGCGAGGTAACATGACGCCGCCCCGGCGGCCGCCACTGAGGCAAGGAACGTGCTGATCAGCGCCCGCCCGTGGCCCGATCGTCGGTAGTCGGCGAGCAGGTTGATGTGCAGGTGCGCTGGGTGTGGCGCGAGCTCAGGCAGCAACCAGCGCTCCGGGTGGAACATCGCGTCGAGGCGGTGCTCCTCCTCTGTCATTGGCGGGCCTGACAACGGCTGGTAGCGGGCCCGCAGTCGCGGTAGCCAGCGTTCCTGGTAGGCGGCGACGAAGTCTGGCGTGCTGGCCGTGCCGATGATGTAGCCGACGGCGCGCTCGCCGTTGTCCAGCACGTATGCGTGCTCCGGCTCAAGGTAAAGGTAGGGCCCGGCGAGGATATCTGGGACCAGGTCATCAGTGCTGTACCGGCCACGTACGCCCTGGCCGGCGTTCCCGGTCTCGACGCAGACGTCATACACGGCGGCCCAATCGCCGGCACGGTAAGGGCGGATCTTTGCGGTCAAACCTGCAGCCTATTGCGGCATCGTGGAGCATTCACGCATCATGGAGCGTTTGGTGGCCATGATCAACGGTAATGCTCTTTCTCCACCGCTCTCCTTCAGGAATGCCATCCCGGTCGGAGCGGACCGGGCCGCCACCACACCGTCGCTGGGTCGTGGCGACGGCCCAGATCTCGGGTTAGTCGCCGGTTATGACGCCGAGCAGTTTGAAGCGCTGCACGGCGAGCGCGCGGGACGGGCTCGTGGCGGCGCCTGCGGCCCACTCACGCCACACCAGCCAGCGGTCTCTGTCGTACTCCTCCTGGTCGGACTCCGGCCTGGAACGGACCCCGACCGGCGTGTCGCGAACTACAAGGCAGCGGCCCTACCAAGGTGCCGGGCAAAGAACCGCAGCGAACTGTCCGTCTCGAACGACGGCAGGTCTCCGTGCTTGCCGGGGTTGGGGGGGTCTCAGGCCTGGTGGTGGCAGTGCTTCGCGGGCGGTACGTCGAGGGCGGGGTTGCCGTCGAAGAAACCGTCTGGCCTGAGCTGGAACCCGACGCGGGTGACGGGCATCACCGGCCAGTCCTCCGGGCGCACCACGTGGTGAGCGGTGAACGTGTGCCAGAGCACCAGGTCGGTGTTTTCCAGCGGTCGGTCGGCCGCGGTCCATGCCGGCAGGCCGTCCCCGCCGGGATGCTGGTTGGGGTAATCGCCGGCCGGGAACCGCTGATCGGGATCGTAGGCGGTGACCCACAGGTGCTTGGCGGCGAACTGGGCCCGCCGCATGATGTGGGTGTCGGGTTGGCAGAAAGGCAGCACGCTGTCCTGGGGCACCAGCTTGTAAGCGACCGCCTCGCCGGTGGCGTTCCGTCGGCTGGGGTTGGTGATCTTCCAGTAGCGGGCGGCGCGCCCGTCAGCCACCCGCTTCGCCTCGGACTCGCGGCGCAGCGGGGTCTGCCGCACCACCCAGGCGTTGCCATACGGGTTCTCCGGGCCGGGCGGCAGCGCCACCGAGTCGCACTCATAGACGGTGTTCTGCGGGCCATCGACCATCATGTCCAGCCGTACGCAGAAGATGTGCTGGTGATTGGGACCGTAGAGCTGGGGGGCGACCAGGGTGCCGTGGGCCGGTTTCTGTCCCTCGGGCAGTGCCCCGTTTGAGATCACACCGGTCAGCTTGACCTCGTATTCGATGGTGCCGTCCTGGTAGAGGTACCAGAAGTAGCCGTACTCGTAGTTTCCGACGGTGGTGATCATCGAAATCACCAGCCGCCGCGAGCGCCGGACTTCGGTCTTGCCGGTCCGCCAGTCGGTGTGCTTCCACGACATGCCGTGGTCTTCCTCGTGCAAGCAGATCGCGTTTTTGATCAGCTGCGGGTGGCCGTCGTTGTCGTTGAGGTAGGCGTCGAAGTAGTAGATCTCGCCCAGGCAGTCGCAGCCCAGCTCCAGGCTGTTGGCGAGCACCCCGATGCCATATTCACCCATGTCGAAGACGTTCTTGCGGTAGTGCGTCGGGTTCGGATCGCCGTAGGGGATGAACATTTCCGCGAGCGAGGCGCGGTAGATGACCGGCCGGAGTGTTCCCTGATCCTGGTAGCGCACCAGGTAAAGGACCAGCCCCTCGCGGGGGGTAAAGCCAACCTGGAACCGCCATTTCTGCCAGCGCACCTCGTGCCCGTCGACCGTGAAGCTGGTGCCCTCCGGCTGGGTGATCTCCACTGGCTTCAGATCCTGCCGGGGGCCATCGGGGAAATGCGGGACGTTTCCGGCGTCGCGGATCCCTTCGGCGGTGTAGTTGCCGCTGCGTGGCGGCAGGGGGACCACCCCGTGGTCCTCGATATCCACTACTTCCATACGGTCGAGGTCGAAGCGGACGATCAGGCCCTCCACCGGGCGGGCGTATCCGTTGTCGTCGGGGTCCCCCTGGCGCACCCAGGTCAGCGGTCGGATGAACCGGCCCTGGCCGGCCGCGTCCTCGGGGCCGTTATAGCCCACCGACCAAGGATCGATCATCACCATGTCGAAGTCGGTGACGCCACGCCGGCGCATCGCCTCTTGCCAGCGGGCGTCCTTCTTGACCGCCGCCTCGGTGGCCAGGAACTCTTCGAGCATGACCGCCGGCTGGACACCGGGCAACTCCCGCCACAGGCGCACCTCGCCGGCGGTGATCGAGACCACCGCCTCGTAGGTCCTGCATTCGGCCCGTTCTCGGAGCACGATATGCGCCTGGCGTTCGAACGCCTCGCCCCGCCGGTAGCCCAGGACCGCGTCCTTGGCTGGTTCCCGCAGCGTGACGTAGACGAACCGCGCACTCGCGGCCAGGCCGCGGTCCTGCTTGAGGATCCGGCAGGCGGCCTCGATCTCCTCCGCAGTCAGCGGGTCCAGCAGATGCCGCACCGCCACCGTGGCCTGCTCGGCCGTCTTCATCATCCGCTCCTTCCCTGGCTCCCGAAGCCACGGACACTCGCTCACGGCAGTGGGCGTCATGCCGCCGCCACAGCGAGAGTTGGCGGGAGCGGCCGGTTTCCTCCCGGTCTTACCTCAGACAAATTGGTACGTCAAGAGGATGAATTCATCCTTCTCAGCGCCGACGATGTGGCGGTTCCTTAGCATGAGATGGAAGCGGCATTCGAGGTCGTCCAGTTGGTGGTGCACAGCGGGTTTCAGGCGCTGAGCCTGGCGCTGGCATACGCGTCGTGGCGCGCCACCCGGCCGGGCTGCCCCGGGTGACAATCGAGCGTGACGGGTCAAGATCATCACCCTCGGTCTGCGGTGTCAATCCTCACAACTCAAAACCCCAGGAAAGAAACGCTCCCTCAATTTACTGAACGTCGTGTTGAATCATGCCAATCGTGCTTGAGTATGCAGAAACGAACATGACCATAAGTGAAGGAAGACGCGCTGTCATCGGCATGACCGGTCGACTCCGAAGTGTCCCGCCGGAGACCGTAGCGCGCACGATCGACCTGATCTGCGCTCCTCGGGTGATGGTGTGGGTGCCGAAAAGCTCGTCCACGTCATGCGACCAGCCGGTACTCGTGGATAAGACATCCGAGTCGGTCGTGTCTACGGACCCGGATTTGATCTAGGTTGACGGGTTCCGGTAGTGGGGTTAGCGGCGGGCCTGCCGCAGGGCGCGGTGGGGACGGGCCCGGTTATAGTGTTGCGCACGCGGCGCGGCAGAAGGTCATCCTCTTGCGGCATCGGCGCGACCGCTCGGACAGCGGCATATGCGGTCGTGTCGGCGGGCTCGTGGGTCCGCTCCGTGATTAGAGGGGCGGACCACAGAACAGGAGTGCACGCGCCGTCTTTAACACTGAGCGCGAACCGTCTTGGCCAGAGCTTGAGGGACCTCCGCTTCAGTCATACGACATAATGCTTCGTTCGAAATATGCGAGGACGTCCCTAATATCGGAGATCGAGCCGACCGTGAAGGACCGCATCTCTGGCTCTCCATACCCCCCCTTTTGCGCCCCGACCAGCGTGTCTGCTATGCCAGAACTCCAGACGGAAAGATGACCGATCGCAGGACCCAGATAGCGCCAGCATCACAGCGAAATGGCCTCTCCGTGCCGCCCCGGCTCGCGCACTTCGACAATGAAGCCTTCGCTCTCCCAACTCACGACTTGCGCGCGCACCGCCGTTAGTACTGCGGCCCCGGTCACGCCCCAATCATGCTGGTCACTAGTCATTCGCTCATCCGCCCGCCACCGCGCTGCCGCGTTGTCATCAAGCTAGCTGTTGGTTCCCCGCTCACCTGGCTGTGAGATCCTGAAGTTGCTGTCAATAGAGTCTGCAGCGACTCGACGTGTACCGCTCTCACGACTGTGCCTTCCGGCGCGTATTGTCCGGGATTACCGATATCAGCCAGAGCATGTCACCGCTGTCGGTGCGCTGCACGTGCGCGCTGACCGGTCGTACCCGCTCAAGCCTCCGCTGCAGGCCCCGCATCGTGCGGCGGCTGACCTGGTGGATGAGCCCAAGACCGCTGCGGTTGTGCTGCCAGCTCGGGTAATCGTTCAGTATCAGGCAGGCTGGCTGCACCTCGGCCACGTAACTAGCAAGTTCCGCAGCCACACGGTCTGCTATCTCGCTCAGCGGGTCGGGAGCGTGAATCAACTGCAGCCAGATCTCGACGTACCTCTCCGGGCAGCCTGCCCCTGGGCGCATGGCGCCGAAGATGCGGTCGCCTTCAGCCGCCTGGACATACGCGTTGAGCAGAAGATCGTCCAGTAGATGATTCGCCAGCAGGACGGCCACTGGCCCCTCGATGGATCCCGCATCTGGTACCGGCTGGCAACGTGATCGCACCGCCGCCCTTGGCAGTAGTCTCTGGTACGCATCCGCTGCCCAGCGGAGTGCTGGAGCGTTCGGCTCGACAAGAATTAGCTCACCTCGGAAGCCCACTTCGGCAAGCCCGAACCCCACCTTCGCGGAGAAGCCGGGCCCGATCTCGACAACGGTGCTTTCCGGGCCGTGGTGGCGCTGGCGCAACTGCTGTGCCCAGATGCGGCCAAGCCGCCGCTCCCAGGCCCCGGAGTCGTCGGTCTCAGGCCCGCCGGGATAACTGCCATGCACAGTGACGGTGCTGCCAGGCGACTTGCCGGAGTGGTCGGACACACTTACCCGATGCATTGGTCGCGTATCTGGTCCCATGCGCAGTGTGCTGCCCCACGCGGATCCAGCAGGTCAGCGCCGATCCTGCTGCACCATTCCCTGGTCGTCGCATGGTTCATTTCAGCCGGAACGTACTGGACCGCCTTGCCAATGGCCATAAACGCCCGCATCTCGTCTGCAGCGTGCTTGCCACCGCCGATGACGATAATTTCATCGCTGACCGCGAGATGAACGCTAAGCGTCTGTGACGGAATCGTGGTTCCCTGGCGGAATCCACCCCAGGTATCATCACTTACGAAGAACACGTGATCGCAGTATGGCGAAACCCGGTGAGTGCTACTGAATCTTCTGGCGACTGACGGATGTATGCCCGCCGTCTCGAACCCGAGTTCTTTTGCGACTGCGTAGACTTCAGCAATCCCGTCATTGCCGTCAGAACGCAGTAGGGTACCGCAATGAACCAGCACGGATGGCGCGGCTAACTCGGTGAGCACATGCAGCGCAGTACGGCGGACACAGTTGACGTCCTGGTAGCCGAGTTCGCCGTAGCCGGCGAAGTAAATCACATGCTTTCCGGCTGCGGCGAAAAACTTCTTGACTGACATTGCAGACGCCGTCGGCCAGTTGTTCGGGTCCCTACCGTTGACATCGCCTATCACGAACGTGATATTACCGCCTGTTGCGTGGCTGCGACAGGACCTGCCGGGGCCGGGACGCGGGACACGCCGTGGCTCCGGACGGCAAGCGCTGCCGCCTCGAATGCGAACGGGAAGGTGGGGATGGAACTGGTCGCCGCCACGCACCATCAGCTGCGCGCCACGGTCATCTTGATCTGGAACAACCTGAACACCCACGTCAGCGCAGTCATGCCCGTGCTCACCAGCGCCCGCCGGGACCGGCTGACGTAGTCCAGCTGCCGGCCTACGCACCGGACCTCAAGCCCGCCGCGGGGCGTAAGCGCGTCCAGGACCGGCCTGCCCTCATCGACGGATTCCTCGCCCGTATCGGGCTCGCCCTCGAACCCGAACCGCCCCAGCCTCCAGACCCTGGCCTTTCAAATCGCGTGCCAGCACCCGGAGGACCTCGCTGACCCAGTAGTCCTTCTCGACTGCAGTGGCGCTGATCCCGAGGCGCTCGAAGTCAATGTTGCAATCGGTCTCTGCCCGGCCGAGTCCGCAGGCAAGCTAACTGCAACATATCGGCGCCAGTACCTCTAGCCCATTAGCATCGGCAGATGCTCTTGTCAGACTCCTTCTAGGACTGGGAGTGCCGCGCGATTTGATACCGGACGACTTCGATCGTCGCACGGACCTGTATAGAACCATTACAAAGCCGTACAGGGTATTGCTTCTTCTAGACGACGCCGTGTCAGCCGCCCAGGTCGGACCTCTCGTCCCAAATTCAGACACATGTGCAGTCCTCGTTACGAGTCGTGCTGCACTTATTGGCCTTGAGGGTTTCAGCAGCCTTGAACTTCAGGAACTATCCCCGAAGGACGCGGCATACTTTATAGAATCAACGATAGGCGCCGATCGGGTCACCGACGAGGCAGATCGGCTCAAGCTTAATGAGATCACAAAGTCCTGTGGCTATATGCCGCTAGCTCTACGGATAGTCGCCGGGCAGCTAGCTGCGCTCGGTTCGCTGACCCTGAGCACTATGGCCAAGCGGCTGGCCGATGAACGGAAGTTGCTCTCCAATCTGGCAGCAGAGGATATCTCTGTTGAGGCAACGCTTACATCTGCCTACAACTCCCTACCAGTTGATCTGCGAAGGATGTTTGCACAACTTGGGCATACTTCCGCATTATCCGTTCTCGCCACCGACAGCCGGTGCCCTCTGGGGAGTAAAGACTGAACATGCAGAAGTAGTCCTTCAGCGGCTTGCGACGCTCCGGATGATTGACGGCTTGGTCAGTTCAGGATCTGCTGATCAATACTACGACATTCATAGCCTGCTCAGGCTCTTCTTGAAACAACGGGTCTCCGCCAATTTTGCATACCTATCTCGTCGATCGGCGGTGAGACGGATTGTACGGTCACTCCTCAGAAAATCCTATTACGCGGATATCAGGCTGTCACCGGTACGTCTTCACCTCGCCGATGTTGTGACGGCCAGGCAGCGACGCAAGCTATCGATTCAGTCGGACTTCGCAATTGCTACTGATCCAGTAGCGTGGTTTGATAGGGAAGGACCAGCCTTGGCTTCCCTAGTGGCTACGGCACAGCGCTACCGACTCCACAGGCTGGCCCAGCAACTTGCTCTGACCGTGGGCGGATATTACGAGTTCCGGGCGGACTGGGCACATTGGCGAGACGTCATCGACATAGTCCTTCCGACTGCAAGGAGGACGTTTGGTCCAGCGGTCGAAGCACTTCTCTTGGCAAATCTTGGCGACCTCGAGGCGGAGCAAGGGAATTATGGTGAGGCAATTGCCGCATTTAATCATTCCAGTCAGCTTTTCCAAGACGCGGGAAACGCCGTGGGGCAAGCATACGCATTAAGCAGTATCGGAAACATAGAAATTGAGCGCTCGAATCTTAATGCGGCAGTGGCCGCATTCGCTCAATGTCTAAACCTTCCGGCTGATGACGTTAGGATTACTGCGCATGCTGAGCGTGGATTGGGAGTAGTTAGGCAACTTCAAGGCCAGTTCGACGAGGCCATCCAACTCTTCAGCGGATCCGTGCAAGCCGCGAAGAATATCAGCGACTATCATTGGGCTGCGGTCAACGAACGAAGCGTCGGAATGACCTTTCATCTGCAACGTAAATATGCAGATGCGATTCCGCATTTGGAGGTTGCCCGAGATTGGTTCAAGCAGCTTGGCGATCTCCGATGGATGGCCCGGACTGATGCCTCGTTGGCCAACGCTTATCAACGCATTGATCGGCTGCCTGAGGCAGCCGCCGTGCTCAAGAAGTCGCTACGCATCTTCCAGCAAATTCATGACGTTCGCTGGCAGATAAAGACTATGCGTTCCTTGGGACTAGTTAACTGTCGACAAGGTGAGTATCCGGAAGGCATCCAAAGGATCATGAACGCTCTTAGGTTGGCCTCCGAGAACGGGGATGAGCGTCAAGTTGCCATAGTAAGATGCAATCTGGGAGAGGGGTACCTGCTATCTCACCAGCCGGGGCCAGCTCACGAGGAACTAACTGCCGCAGCATCGGTTTTTAAGAGGCTGGGCGATGAATATTGGCTGGCGCAGTGCTCTGCCCTTCTCAATGAAGGATAGGTGGCTACAATTCTCCGAAGCGATGTCTTACATGGTCTATTGCTGCGTCCGCTCTTCGGCATGACCGGTCGACTCCGAAGTGTCCCGCCGGAGACCGTAGCGCGCACGATCGACCTGATCTGCGCTCCTCGGGTGATGATCGTTGAGAGGACACTGGCCGCGCATGGCGGCGCAGCGTCTCGTCACCGGTGTGCCTGGCGGATCGTGGTCTGGCCTGCCGGTCGGATCGTGGTATGTGCCTGGGTGTCAGCTGGCTTTGCGGGCTGCCTGGATGACTGCGAGCGCGATATCCGGCTGCCGGTCGGCTACCGCGGATCGCTGGTCAAAAAGCGGCCATGTCATCTGTGGCTGCACTGACACCTGCGCAAACCTGGGCCCGGCTTGGGAGCCTTGCGCCTGCGCCCTCTACCGGCAGCGTCGGGGGCGATCGGGCTGTGGCAGTGAAGGCGAGCAGCATTAGCCCCGAGTATGGGCTGGTGGCCGGGTGCGGTGCGCCGGTAACGTTGTTATGTATGAGCAGTAGATCAGATAAGCAGAGGGTTGTGGGTCTGGAGGATTGCCGGGTCCGGGTCGTTGATCATGACCGGGTCGCGGTGGTGGCCGCGTCGATGCCCGCTCATGGTGATGTGGCCGAGGTGGCGGATGTGTTCGGGCTGCTGGCCGATCCTGGCCGGCTGCGGGTGCTGGTGGCTTTGCTGGAAGGCGAGATGTGCGTGTGCGACCTGGCTGCGGTGGCGCAGGCGAGTGAGTCGGCGGTCTCTCATCATCTGCGGTTGCTGCGCGCCCACCGGGTGGTGCATGTGCGCCGGGCCGGGCGGATGGCCTATTACCGGCTCGCTGATGCCCACGTGCGGATGCTGCTGGACGTCACGCTGACCCATATCGGCCACGCTCCCGCCGCGGCTCATCCCGAACGCGACCTGGCACCTGAGAGCGGCAGATGACCGCTCATAAGGCCACGCCCGGCCATGATCACGGCCCCGGCGACGGGGCGGGCGGTCACCGCGGAGAAGGCGGCGGCCACGCGGGTCATCCGCACGGGGTGAGTGCGGACACCGACCGCCGGTACCTGACCGGGGCGCTGGCGCTGATCGTGGCGTTCATGGCCGCAGAGGTGGCCGCCGGGGTTGTGGCTAACTCGCTGGCGCTGATCTCCGACGCGGCGCACATGCTGACCGACGCCGCGTCGATCGTGCTGGCGCTGGCGGCGATGCGACTGGCCGCCAGGCCGCCCAAGGGCGGTTACACCTTCGGGCTCAAGCGCGCCGAGATCCTCTCTGCCCAGGCCAACGGCCTGACCCTGCTGCTGCTGTCGGCGTGGCTTGGGTATGAGGCGATCCGCCGCCTGATCGCGCCCCCGGCGGTCGGCGGCGGCCTGGTGCTGGGCACCGCCCTGGCCGGCGTGGTCATCAACCTGGCCGCCGCGTGGCTGATGAGCAAGGCCAACCGGGCCAGCCTGAACATCCAGGGCGCATACCGGCACATCCTCACCGACCTGTACGCGTTCATCGCCACCGCCATTGCCGGCCTGGTCATCGTGGTCACCGGGTTCGCCCGCGCGGACGCCCTCGCCTCCCTGGTGGTCGTGGCGCTCATGCTCAAGGCCGGCTCGGGCCTGGTCCGCGAATCCGGCCGGATCTTCCTGGAGGCCGCCCCCGCCGGCCTAGCGCCGGAAAAAATCGGGCAGATCCTGGCCGCCCGCCCGCACGTCAGCGAAATCCATGACCTGCACATCTGGCAGATCACCTCCGGGATGCCCGCCGCGTCCGCGCACGCCCTGGTCGCCCAGGGCCAGGACTGCCACGCCGTACGCCAGGACCTCGAACACGTCCTGGAACACGACTACAAGATCACCCACACGACATTGCAGGTCGACCACATCCCCAGCCCGCCGATCTCCGCCCGCGGCGACAGCGGGCGCGCGCCCGGCCCGCACTGCGACGATTCCCACGGCCCCGTCCACCGGCCAGCGAGCAAGGAAGCCCCCGGTGAGTGAGCCAGGCCCAGAACTCCGGCAGGCCGCCGCGGACCAGGCCCCGCACGCCGGTGGTTGCCGCGCCGTCCCGGCGCCGGCCAGCGCCGCGCGGGATGAGGCGTGGCTGCAGAGCGCGCGATGGGCGCGGGCGCTGTCGTGGGCCAGCCTGGCCTGGATGACCATCGAAGGGGCGGCCGGCCTGGCCGCCGGGATCGCGGCCGCCTCCATCGCGCTGACCGGGTGGGCACTGTCCTCGGTGGTAGAGGGCCTGGCCAGCGTGATCGTGATCTGGCGGTTCACCGGGTCCCGCACCCGCTCCGAAACCGCCGAGCACACGGCGCAAAAGGCGGTCGCGGTCTCGTTCTGGCTGCTGGCCCCCTACGTCGCGATCGAGTCGGCCCGCAAACTGATCGCCGCCCAGCACCCCGGGACCAGCGCCCTGGGAATCATCGTCACCGCCCTGTCCCTGGCGATCATGCCTGTCCTGGGAATCGCCAAGCACCGGCTCGGCACCCGCCTGAACTCTGGCGCCACTGCGGGAGAAGGCACCCAGAACCTGCTGTGCGCCTACCTCGCCGGCGCGGTCCTGGCCGGCCTGGCCGCAAACGCCTGGCTCGGCTGGTGGTGGCTGGACCCCCTCATCGGACTCGCCGTCGCCGCGGCCGCGATCCGGGAGGGCCTTGAGTCCTGGAGGGCCAAGACTGCTCCTGACAGCCTGCGGACCGCGAAGACCACATCACGGCAGCGGTACGACCCGGCCCTTCACCCGGGCGGCACTCCAGCGGCAGCCCTGACCAGCCCCCGCCCGGTGGCGCCGCGGGCTCGGGCGGCCCGGGCGGCATACCCGGGACCGGCGCCGGCGTCGAGGACCGTGCTGCCCGCGGCGACCTTGGCCGCGTCCAGCAACGGGTGAGCGACCGGGATGGTGAACTGGCTGAAGAAACGGTGGTAGTCGCCCGCCTGGCGCTCCCACACCGTGCCTGCCGATGCTCCGGCGTCGCCGGCGCCGGGCAAGCTCGTGCTCACGTGGCTCGGCTGGGTCAGGCGGCTTCGACGGGCATGCCGTCCAGCCGCCATTCGAGCATGCCATCGGCCAGGTGCCGGGCTGCTAGGCCGCGGGCCCGCAGCAGCCGGACGGCCTCGGGCGCCAGCACGCAGTACGCGCCGCGGCAGTAGGCGACGACCTCGCTGCCCGGGGGCAACGAGTCGAGCCGGGCGGGCAGCTCGCCGAGCGGGACGGACACCGCGCCGGGGATGTGCCCGGCGGCGTATTCCTCGGCGGGCCGCACGTCGATGACGACCACCTCGCCGGCCTCGGCCCGCCGCAGCAGCTCGGCGCGGCTTACCGGTTCGGTGAGGTCGTCGCTGCCCAGGTAGGCGGCGCGGGCAGCCTCGGCGTCGGGCAGGTGGGTTCGCGCCAGCTCGCACAGCGCCCGGTACAAGGCGGCCACGTCGTCGCTGGCCGGCCGGTAATAGATGCGGGTGCCGTCGCGGCGTGAGGTGACCAGCCCGGCGGCGTGCAGCACCCGCAGCTGAGCGGAGGTATTGCCGACCGGCATCCCGGCCGCGGCGGCGAGCGCCTCGACGCTGCGCTCGGCCTGGATGAGCAGGTCGAGCAGCTGCAGGCGGGCTGGGCTGCCAAGCGCTTTGCCGACGCGGGCGAACTGGGCGAGCAGCGCGGTCTTGCGTTCGGTTGACACAAGCAGCATTCTACTATTCAAATGCGCTTCAGACTATTTGAACTCAGCCTCGTTTCTGGCCTGCCCTGCTAGCCGCGGGCGCGATCGGGCTGGCAACGGTACCTGGCCGCCGGCTACGGCCGCCGGGTGCCCAGGCTGCGTGGCTTGCGCGGCGGCCGGGCTGGCCCTGTCCGTGCTCTCCCGCCGCGCGGTGGGTCGCCGCGAGCCGCAGCCCGCCCGTAGCTAGGCCATGCTTGCCAGAGCAGGCTGCGGCGGCTCGCCGGTGCGGGCGAGAAAGGAAGGTGCGGCCGGTGGAACGGCGATCTGTGTCACCGGAGACCCTGGCGGCGCAGGCCCTTGGCGAGGTGGACCCGGTGTCGGGCGGCCTGGCGCCGGTCATCAATCCGTCGACGAACTATGAGCAGCAGCCGGATGGCTCCTACCGGCAAGACCGCGTTTACACGCGGGCCGACAACCCGACCTTCGAGCACGCCGAGCGGCTGCTGGCCGCTTTGGAGGGCGCGGGCTGCGCGTGCGCGCTGTTCGCTTCCGGCATGGCGGCGGCCACCGCTGTCTTCCAGTCCCTGCTCCCCGGTGACCACGTGCTGGTATCCCGGGTCCTGTACTGGGGGGTGCGGAAATGGCTGGCCGAGTTCGGCCTCACCTGGGGCCTGGACGTCGAGTTCACCGACACCTCCGATCTGGCGGCGGTGGAGGCCGCGATCCGCCCGGGCCGCACCCGGCTGCTGTGGGCCGAGACGCCGGCGAACCCGATGTGGGAGATCACCGACCTCGCCGCCGTCTGTGAGCTGGCCCACTCCGCCGGGGTGCGGGTGGCGGTCGACAACACGGTGGCGACACCGGTGCTGACCAGGCCGCTGGAGCTCGGCGCCGATCTGGTGGTGCATTCGGCCACCAAGTACCTCAACGGCCACAGCGACGTGCTGGCCGGCGCGGTGCTGACCGCCCGCCGCGATCCGTTCTGGGAACGGATCCGCTCCTGGCGGCGCAACGCCGGCGCCACGCTCGGCCCGTTCGAGGCGTGGCTGCTGCAGCGGGGCATGCGCACCCTGTTCCTGCGGGTGCACCGCTGCTCGGACACCGCGCTGGCCATCGCCACCCACTTTCACGGTCACCCGGCGCTGGCGGCCGTGCTCTACCCGGGATTGCCGTCACACCCGGGCCACCAGATCGCGGCCCGCCAGATGCACGGCGGGTTCGGCGGGATGCTGTCGATCCGGCTGGCCGGCGGAGCCGGGCACGCGCTGGCGGTGCTACCCGCCGTGCGGGTGTTCAAGCGGGCCACCTCCCTCGGCGGGGTGGAGAGCCTCATCGAGCACCGGCGCAGCCAGGAAGGGCCCTCCTCGCCGGTGCCCGGCGACCTGCTGCGCCTGTCGATCGGCATCGAGGCTCCCGCTGACCTGATCGCCGATCTCGAATCCGCGCTCGATGCCGCGCGAGGCCGCCAGGCAGCCGTCGCTCCGCGCGCACCAGCGACGGGTTAGGAGGCCGCGATGGACCTCGCCGACACGGTCGCGGCCGCGCTGGAACGCAGCGTCCTCCCTTCCGTCGTCGCCCGCGGAGCAGGCCTGCGGGTCGTCGCCGTCGAGGACGGCGTTGTCGTCCTGGAGGTGACCGGATCCCCGGGCGCCGTCCTCCCACTGGCCTCCCGCATCGAGGCGCTGATCCGCGCGACCGTTCCCGGCATCACCAGCGTGCGGATCACGGGACCCGCCGCCGGGCGGCCGCCGGGAAACGTCACGGGGACTCTCGCCGAGCGGGCCCGCCGAGTCCTGAATGCGGAGATCAACCCGGTGATCGCCGCGCACCGCGGCCATGTGGGCTTGGCTGGCGTGGACCATGGCTGGATCCGCATCCGGCTCGAAGGCGGCTGCCAGGGTTGCAGCCTGGCCGAAGTGACGTTGCGGCAGGGCCTCGAGCCGCTGCTGCGGGCGCGGCTGCCCGACATGACCGGCCTGGTGGACGTCACCGACCACGAGGCGGGGACACAGCCGTTCTTCTCCGCGGAGAAACGCTAAGCGCCATGAGACCAGGCGGTGAGGAGAAAGCCGTGGAGGGACCGGCCAAGGCGGCGGCGTCCCGGGTGCTGCTGCTGGTGCCTGCCCGCACCTACCGGGCGGCTGACTTCCTCCGGGCGGCGGGCCGGCTGGGACTCGACCTCGTGGTCGGCAGCGACGGCGCGCTGCCGCTGGGCGGCCGACCGGTCGTGCAGCTCAACCCCGAAGACCCCGGCAGGAGCGCCGACCGGCTCGTGGCTGCCAGCGGCCCGGCCGACGCGGTCGTCGCAGCGGACACGCCGATGCTGGTCCTGGCGGCGGCCGTGGCAGCCCGCATGGGTCTTGCGCACAACCCGGTGGAGGCGGTGATAGCCGCCGGCGACAAGGCCCGGCAGCGGTGCCGGTGGGCGCACGCCGCAGTCCCTCAGCCAGCGTTCCGGATCGTGCCTGCGGCATCGGCGGACTCCGTGCGGGAGGCAGCGGCGCAGGTGGGGTTTCCCTGCGTGGTGAAGGCGGTTTCGCTCAGTGCCAGCCAGGGGATCCTGCGAGCCGACGACACCGCTGGCGCCGTCGCCGCGGCCGGGCGGATACGGCAGATCCTGGCTACAGCGGGGCGGCCCCGGAATGAGCCGCTGCTCATCGAGGAGTACGTGCCCGGGTGGGAACTGAGCATCGACGGCCTCCTGCACGCCGGCGGCCTGGCGGTCACCGCCATCTTCGACAAGCCCGGCACTCCCGAAGGGCCCACCTTCGAAGAAACCGTGCTCGTCACCCCGTCCCGGCTGCCGGGGCACGTCCTGGCTGCTGCCGTCCGCACCGCGGAGCAAGCCGCCCGGGCGCTCGGGCTCAGATACGGCCCGATCCATGCCGAGCTGCGCATCGACGACCGCGGTGGCGAGGCGAGGCCCGCCATGCTCGAACTGGCGGCGCGCTCCATCGGCGGCCTGTGCTCACGGGCCCTGCGGTTCTCCGGCGGGCAGAGCCTGGAGGAACTGGTGCTGGCCAGCGCCCTGGGTCGGCATGTGTCACCATGCCGCCTGGCCGGGACCTCCGGCGTGTGCATGCTTCCCGTCGAGCGGCCAGGCGTGCTGCGGGCGGTTGACGGCCGCGCGGAAGCCGCGGCCGTGCCCGGAATCACCGGCCTCACCATCACCATCCCCATCGGCCAGCCTGTCCGTCCCCTTCCGGAAGGGGACCAGTACCTAGGTTTCGTGTTCGCCGAGGGCGAGAGCCACCAGGACGTTGAGAGCGCGCTCAGCGCTGCCCGCGAGCGGCTGCGCGTGGTGGTCCAATGACCGGGTGACCGGCCGTATGGCTGCGGCCGGCATGCGGGAGACGCCCCAGCGTGCAGCGCCCGCGGCTCGGTAACCGGCACGCGACGTGACCTACTGCAACCCCGCGCCGCGAGCCACTTCAGTGCGCCCGGCCAGCGGTACTGGACGCGCCAGGCAGCCGTACAGGGTCCGCCACCTAGCACGCGGCTCTGATCGTCGCCCTGCCCGCGCCGACGGCTCGCGCTCCCGTCAAGCGCCGGGCAGGCCGGCCGGGTCAGCCGGCACGGACTCAGGTCTATGCGCTGAGCTGGATGCATCCTGATCCGGGCAGCGGTCAGCGCGCCGGGCCGGGAACATCAGCCCGGTTGCGTAGTGCTCCCTTGGCCGCCATCGCATACGCAGAACTCGTTGCCCTCCGGGTCGGCCATGATCACCCAATGGGTCCCGTATTCGGTTCGGGCCTGGGTCTCAACCCGGCGAGCTCCGATGCCTTCAAGGCGCGCTGCCTCGGCCTCGATGTCCGGGGTCTCGATGTCGAGGTGCATGCGGTTCTTGGTTGTCTTGGCTTCCGCGACGCGCTGGAGGAGGAGTTTGGGCAGCGCCCCGGACGGTGAGATGAGCAGGACGCAGTTGCCGGCGGCGCCGAGCCGCTGGAGTCCGAGAGCTGGTGACCAGAAATCGGCCAGGGCCTCGGGGTCGGCGCAGTCCAGTACTAGCCCGATCGATGCTTCTGCCATGGAGTGAGCCTGCCATCCGGCATTGAGACTGTGACCCAGGCGTGCGCAACGGCAGGGCGGCCGGGCCTGGGTGCCGGTCCCGCGCGGAGTGGCTTTCAGCGCTGGGCAGAGAGCGGCCTGGATGCGGGGGCGCGCCTGGCGGCGCTGTGGGTCTCGTACATGCGGACGGCGACGACGCCGCCGCTCACGGCGGTCAGGGCGGCTACCGCCCAGATGGCGGCGGCGAGGCCGAGCCAGTCGGCAATTACTCCGGCGAGGAGAGCGCCGACGGCGAAGCCGCCATCGCGCCACAGCCGGTATACCCCGACGGACGAGGCCCGCCAGCTGGGGTGCGCGACGTCGCCGATGGCGGCGAGCAGGGTCGGGTACACCATGGCCGTGCCCGCCCCGAGCAGGAGCGCGCCGAGGGCCCAGCCGGCGAACCCGCGGGTGGCGGCGATCCACGCGATGGCGGCGGCCTGGACCCACATGCCCGCCGCGATGAGCCACTTGCGACCCAGCCGGTCCGACAGCGCGCCGGTGGCAAGCTGGCCAAGCCCCCACACGGCCGGGTAGAGCCCGGCGAGGATGCCGATCCTCGACACCGACAGGCCGTAGCTGGCGAAGTAGACGGGAAAGATGCCCCAGGCCAGGCCGTCGTTGAGGTTGTTGACCAGGCCGGCCTGGCAGGCGGCGGACAGGGCCTTCTCCTTGAAGCTGGTGAGGGTGAAGACCTGACCGGTGCTCAGCCCGCCGTGCAGCCCGGCGCTGGTGGTGTGGGTGCGGGCCTCGTGCAGCGCGTGGCCGTGGGTCTCGCGGACGAGCAGGGTGGAGAGGCCGAGGCCGAGGGCGGCGTAGGCGACCCCGAGGAAGAACGGCGCGGGCCGCAGCCCCCAGTGCGCGGCGATGAAGCCGGTGGCCATGGCGGTGGCTGCTACTGCGCCGTAGCCGGCGGCCTCATTCAGGCCCATGGCCAGGCCCCGGCGTTCTGGGCCGGCCAGGTCGATCTTCATGATGACGGTGGTGGACCAGGTGAGTCCCTGGCTGGCGCCCAGCAGCACGTTGGCGGCGATGATCCATGCCCAGCTCGGCGCCCAGATCAGCAGCAGCGGGATGGGCAGGGCGATCAGCCAGCCGGCCACGAGTACAGGTTTGCGGCCGACGCGGTCCGACAGGGTGCCGGCGAAGAAGTTGGTGGCGGCCTTCACCGCGCCGAAGGCCAGGATGAAGGTGAGCGCGGCGGTGAAGGCGTGCAGGTGGAACACCCGGGTGGCCAGCAGCGGCACGACGGTGCGTTCTTGGCCGAGCATTCCGCCGACCAGCGCGTTGACCGCGACTAGCAGGCTGAACTGGGCCAGGTTGGCGCGCAGGCCCAGCCGGACAGGTTCGCGGGTCGCTGCGCTCATCGGCCGGTCTCGAGCCGGCGCCCGGTGGCCGCGGCCCAGTCGGCCGGGCCGCCCACCGCTACGGTGAGGTCGCTGTGCCCGGCGGCGGCCAGCAGGCTGGCGGCGGTCATGGCCCGTTCCCCGTGCCCGCACATCACCGTCAGCGGGCCCGGGCCGAGCGGCGCTTCGGCGGTCGCGAGCGCGCCCAGCTCGACATGGGCGGCGCCGGGGATGTGCCCGGCGCTGTACTCGGCGTCTTGGCGAATGTCGAGGACCGGGCCGCTGACCTGCCCGGCGCCGGTCAGGCCGATGTGCCGGGTGGGGCCGGTCCAGGCGGCCATGCCGCCGGCCAGCTCACCGGCCAGGTTCTCATAGCCGATCTTCAGGGCCTGGCGGACGAGCCCGGCGCGGTCTTGGGTGTCGTCGAGGACGAACACCAGGGGCCGGCCGGGGGCGGCGAGCCAGCCGAGCCAGGTGGCGAAGGCGTCGCGCAGCTCGATCGACATTGCGCCTTGGATGTGCCCTTCAGCGAAGGCGTCGATGGGGCGGGCGTCAATGAGCTGAGCACCGGCGGTTACCAGCCGCCGGACCTCGTCGGCGCCGAGGGCCGCCAGCGGCGGCGGCTCGAGGCCGTAGACGGCGGGACCGCGCCGGTTGATCTCGCGCAGGCGAGCGAAGTAGGCCGGGTAAGTGCCCAGGCCGGCCAGGAGCAGCTTGACGAAGGCGTCCTCGCCGGGGGCGGCGAGCAGCGGGCTGGCCGCCTTCTCGCGGCCGATGGTGGTGGTCCGCTCGGCGCCGGCCGGGGCCGAGCAGAACGAGCCCGCCCCGTGGGTCGGGTAGACGGCGAGGTCGTCCGGCAGGCCCAGGACCCGCTCGTGCAGCGACCGCCACAGCGAGCGGGCCAGCACCTCGGTCTGATCCGGGGCGATCAGGTCGGTCCGGGCTACCGCCCCCACCAGCAGGGATCCGCCCGAGAACAGCCCGGCCGGGCGCGTCCCGTCGAGCAGCAGGTAGGCGACATGCTCGGGCGTGTGGCCCGGGGTGGCCAGCGCCCGCAGCGTGAGCCCGCCCAGGTCCGCCTCGTCGCCGTCGCCCAGCCCGCGGTGGGGGAACTCCAGCCCGCCTGCGGCCGATGCGATTACCCGGGCGCCTCGGGCGGCCAGCTCGCGGCTGCCGGAGACGAAGTCGGCGTGCAGGTGCGTCTCGGCCGTGTACGCGATGACTAGGCCACGCCGCCCGGCGGCGTCCAGGTACGGGACCGGGTCGCGTTCGGGGTCGATCACCAGCGCCCGGCCATCACCGATGTCGAGGAGGTAGGAGGAGTTGCCGAGGCCCTCGTCGATCAGGGCGAGCGGCTGGGGATCTGCGAGCATCGTCTCTCCGTCTGACTGGCCGGCCACGTCGGACCGGCAGTTATCTAGTATTCCAGAGATCAATAGAACATGCTAGATGAGTGATTCGCCTGGTCATGTGAGTGAAAGGAGCCAGCGTGGAGGGCCGGCTGGCCTGCCCGTAGCCGCCGGACAAGAGTGATGACCATGAAGACGCTGGTGATCCTCAGCGACCCGCGTCGAAACCGCCAGCCGGGAACGGGTATGTCTGGCCGTCGCCTGCCACGAACGATACGTTGCCCAGCCGCTCCCCGGCGGCCCGGCCGCGAGCGACGTCCAGCATGGATGCCGAACAGATCCAGCCCGGTGGCGGTGCCGGTCGCTGCCCGGCGGCCGGCCTCCAGCGTGGTGGCACCGCAGCCGCAGCCGACGTCGAGTACCCGGTCGGGTCCGGCGACCTGGGCGGCAGCGAGCACGCGGTCGCCGAACGGGGCGAGCATGGTGTCGTAGCGCAGCTGGTGGGTTACCCAGTGGCTCGCCTCCGCGCTGTTCCAGTGGCCGGCCTGTTCCTCATTCGCCATGAATTGGCCTCCCGGCCCGCCGCGGCGCCCGGGCTTCCGCGGACGGCGCACTGCGGCCGATGCGGAGCCGGTCTGCCAGCCTGGCCGCCCTCGGGCCGACCGGGCTCCCGGGGGGTGCAGCGAGCGCGAGGCCCAGCTCGTGCAGCAGCAGCCGGCTCGTCGCCTGTGCCACGAGTACCCGCCCCCGCCGCAATAGCTGCACGGTGGCCTCGTCGTCCGCCCGGTCGCCGAGCGCCTCAGTGAGCGTCGTGGCCACAGCGCCGGCGATGCTCCGCACCCCGGTGGCGATCGCGCCCGCTACTGCCAGCGCGTCGTCGACGGTCACGCCGTTCGCGATGGCGTCATCCAGCAGGCCCAGCAGCGACGGGGACGGCACGCAGTACTCGTCTGGGCCGCGCTCGATGACCACGCCGAGCGCGACGAGCTCGCCGAGCCGGCCGGCTGGCAGGCGTGAGAGGGCGGCTTCGAGTTCATGCCTGTTCAGGGCGGCCGGCGCCTCTTCCGCGAGCGCGCCGTCCGGGCCGGCGAGGACCCCGGCCAGGTCCTGGCCGGCTGCCCATGCGTCGAAGAGGTCCCGGATGCCAGCCAGCGAGTACCCCCGCTCCTGGAGGCGGGCGATCAGTGCCAGCCGCTGAAGGTGCGCCTCGCCGTAAAAGGCGACCCGTCCCCGGCGCACCGGCGGCTCGAGCACCCGCATCGTCTGGTACTCGCGGATCGTGCGCACCGGCAGACCGGCCCGGGCGGCCAGCACCTCGGGCGACCAGCCTGGCTCGGCGGCAGGTATGCTCATGAACTCGACAGTACCGGAAAATACCGTTACGGTAAATACCGTGATGATGGGTCTTAGGGAGATCGGGCGGCTGGTCGAGTTGCTGCGGGCCGAGCCCGGCTTCGAGCACGCCGAGCTGGCCGGCCCGCCGGAGCCGCTCGTCGGCGGGTTCTGGGCCTCGATGAGCCTGCTGCGCCTCGCCAATGTCGCGCCGACGGCGGACACCCTCGTACTGCGTGTCATGCCCGACTCGGCCATGGGCGCGAAGGAGACCGTCTTCCAGCGGGAGATCGGACGGCAAGGCTTCCCCGTGCCCGCCGTCCGGCTCGCCGGGGGAGCAGCCGCCGGCGTCGGCGGCGCCTTCATGCTGATGGACCGCGCGCCCGGTGCCCCGCCGCTTGCCGGGCTCGACGGGATCGCCGCCCTGCGCCGCCTCCCATTCCTCGCGCGCCGCCTCCCGGCCTTGCTCGGCCGCGTCACGGCCAAGCTGCACACTCTCGACCCGGATCCGCTGCGAGCCGCCCTCGCCGAGGCCGGCGTGGCCGCGCCCAGCGATGCCCCGGCCTTCCTGACCGCCCTGACCGAATCCGCAGGCCGGCTCGGCCGCACCGACCTGTCAGCCGCCGCCCGCTGGCTCGCCGGGCACCTCCCGGCGACCGGGCAAGCCGTCATCGGCCACGGGGACCTCCACCCGTTCAACCTCCTCATCCAGGGGGAGCGCTGGACACTGCTCGACTGGACCTCCGCGCTCATCGCCGATCCGGCCTACGACCTTGCCTTCACCACCCTCATGCTGCGCCGCCCGCCCCTCGCCGCCCCCGCGCCACTCCGCCCGGTCATCGGCGCGGCCGGCGCCGCCCTCGCACGGCGCTTCCTCGCCGCCTACCGGCATGCAGGCGGCACCGTCCCGGACCAGCGGACGCTCGACTGGTATACGAGCCTGCACGCCTTGCGCATCCTCATCGAACTCGACGGCTGGCAACACGACCCAGATAGGCCCGACCGCTCATTCCACCCGTGGATGGCCATAGGGCCAGTTGCCGTGCAGATCCTCACCCGGTCCAGCGGCGGCCGTGTGGGCACGGCGGGCCGCCGGGATCAGTAGCTGAAGGTGGTGGCGGCCTCGTCGCCGATCCACGCCCACATCGGGACCGTGCCCTGCAGTTCGGCGCCGCCGATGAGCGATGCCTGGCTGAGCTTCTTGGCGTTGAAGCAGATCGGGCAGACGTAGTACCGCCCGCCAGCTGCCTCGTAGCGCTTCACCAGCTCAACGAGCGGCGGGCAGCCCTCGCAGGCGACGCCGGTGGCGGTGCCCTCGGTGGCGAGCCTGACGGCTTCTTTGGCGAGGAACATGAGCGTCGGGCGACCCGATTCCGCCGCGCCGACAGCGACGAGGAACGCGACGGTGACCTTCTCGGGATCCTCGAGCCCGGTGGCCAGGCTGATGACGGCCTTGCTTGCCATGGACGCGCCTCCTTTGCGCAGGCCCAGGTTGGCCTGTTAGGACCACGCTAGGGATGGTGGCGTCCGGCGTCGTCGGGAGTTCTCCCTACAAATCGACGGGGTCGAGGTGGGGTGCTCCTGGTCTTCCGGGCTGCGGAAGGCCAGGAGCACCTATGTATGCCGTGCCTCGCGGATCTGTTTCGTCGGTCGGAGGCGAGGCGGTTCGGGCCACGGTTCCAGTTATTTGCACAGCCCATGAACCCCGAATCTCACCACCAGGCGGCGAACCCTGACGCCTAGGTCTGGGTGCTTACGGGCGCCCACGGTCGCGCCGGCCGCGGCCGGGATGGCCGTGGCCGGCGCACTTGCTCGGGTCAGCCCGAGCGCGGGTAGCCGGGCGGGATCGGGACGTGCAGGTGCGCGAGGTTGGCCTTGCTGGGCGGCAGGTAGTACCAGTTGTCTGCCTCGGTGAACTTTCCGGTTACCGAGATCATCCGCAGCGGCAGGTAGGTGGCCGTACTGACCCAGAGGAAGACCGGGTGCCCCTGGATCGTCCCGGAATGAGTCTGGGCCAGCTTGATGGCCCGCTGCCCGCGCAGCCGGGTGTGCCCGACGATGCGCCATTCACCACGGGCGATCTGCCGTGCGAGGTCGGATCCGCGGGGCGAAGGGGTGTGGTCGATGTATGGCATGACTGCGGTGTGCTTTGACCAGGTTCCCGCCGGGGTGTTGAAGCGGCCCCAGCCGCAGCCGGTCTGGCCGGTCCCGGCATAGCAGACGGTGATGAGGCGGGCGAGCTCGTTCTGGCCGTACCGCGAGGGGCGGGGGACGACGGTGGTGTAGCCGGTGTCCTCGGTCAGCTTCACCGACGCTGTCACCTGGGATGCTCCTCGCGGAATGGCGCTGAACGCGTCCCGCACGTACTGCAACTGGCCAGGGCTGGGAACGGCGGGCCAGCTCCACGACCGGTCGGTCTGTATCAGATGGCCCGCCCTGAAGTCGGTCACCGTTTCATAGGCGAGGTCGTCGCCGGCCGCGTTGAACGCGGTCAGCATGGCCCTCGCCAGCGATGCTGCGGACGGATGGTGGCCGGGTGACACGACGACCGGGGGGCCTCCGGCCGATGCCGGAGGGTTCGGGAGCGCCGGGAAGACATCCGGGCCGCCGGGCCGGCCCGGCGAGCCACCCAGCGTCAGTGCCAGCGCCACCGCCGCCGCCGCCACCGCTGCGGCGGCGCCCACCGCTAGCTGCCGCCACCCAAGCCGGGGGATCAGAACCCGGCCCAGTCCCACCGGCCGCAGCTGGCCCGGCGGCGGCGATCTCCGCTGCCGGCGCGAGCCGGCCTCACGCAGTGCGCTCAGCACGTCATCCGCGCTCGGGGCCCGCCGCCCCAGCTCCGCGAGGGCGGCGCGCAGATCCGCCTCGGTACGCGCCGGCGTCCTTCCCAGGCCTTCCATCAGTGTGTCTCCTTGCTGGGGGGTATGGTCGGCAACGGCTGGTCCAGCTCCACCCGCAAGGCCGCGAGCGCCTTGAAGACGTGCCCGCGGACGGTGCTTTGGGTGCAGCTCATGACGTCAGAGATCTCCGCGTCGGAAAATCCCTCGTAGTAGCGGAGCACCAGCGCTGTGCGCTGCCGCCGTGACAGCTTCGCCAGTTCGGCCAGCAGGGCCTGGCGTTCGATATATCCATCGGCAGGGTCCGGCGAGGGGACCCCGGTGAGGTCGTTGCTCATCCCCAACGGGATCAGCCGCCACGACCGGCGCCGCCACGACCGGCGCCGCCACGAGAGATACTCGTTGACGACCATCTTGCGGATGTAGGCTTCCGGGCGGTCCAACTGGCCGATCTCCTGCCACCGCGCGCTCACCCGGATCAGCACCTCCTGCACCAGGTCCTTGGCAAGGTCTGGATCTCCGGTCAGCGCGGTAGCGAAGCGCAGCACGGCCGCCAGCCGGGCGCCAGCGAACTCATTGAAGGTCATCGGGCTCCGCCTTTAGGGGTCACCTACCTAATACACGCGGCCCGGGCTCGGCGTGTTTGCTCACCCGCAGCCGGGTCACCCTCGTGGGCACGCCGGCCGGGTCACTCGAAAGCCGCTCTTGCAGCAGCGTCCATCGCCGCACCGGGGTAGATCGCGATCTCGATGGCGGGGTGTCCGGGCTATTTGCCTGGCCAGCCGGGGCTGGCGCCGGATGCGGCCTGATGCCAGCTGCCGGGGCCGAGCTGGCGCAGGCGTCGCAGTTGGAGTGGGGTCCAGGTGCCGGCGCGGAGAGCTTGGTGGATGGTGTGGGTGGCGTCGCTGATGGCGGCGTCGGCGCGCCGCCAGCCGGGGTCGTGCGACAGGGCGGCGTGGCGGCGCTGGGCGCGGAGGATCTCGGGGAGCTGGCTGACGTCGAGCTGCCCGGCGGGGGTGCTGGCCGACGGGCCGATCCACAGCCGGTGGCGGCGGCAGACGGTCAGGTGCGGCGGCAGGTAGCAGGCGACGGGCTCGGCGATGCCGGCCCGGGCGGTGCAGCGGCGGCAGGCCGGGCGCAGCGCCTGCCGGAAGCCCTCGGGGTCACGCAGGTAAACGCCGGGGTCGGGCCAGTAGAGCCCGGCGATCCGGGCCAGCGGCTGGCCCGCGGCGGCCGCGAGACGTTCCTGCTCGTGCTGCTTCCAGCCGCGGGGGTGGTGCATGATCGCGGCGGGATCGTCCGGCGCATTGGTGAGCTCCAGGAACTCCAGGTGGTTAGCCTCGGCGAGCCGGCGGATTTAGTCGAGGTGGTACTCGCCGGGACGGGGATGACGGTGCGCGGCAGCGGGCGGGGCGGCAGGGTTTTGGCGTCGGCCGGGACCCTGGTGGTTAATTCGCTACATGCCGGGCAGGTTCGGCGTTCCTGGCCACGCGGGAGTGATGATCTTGGCCTGTGGCCGTTCTTCCCCTTCGTCACGGCTGCAGAATCGGGGCGGCGGTTAGACCCCCGGGGACGGAGGGTTGCTCGCAGCCGAGGGCACGGCTGTGATGGAGTTCACTACGCCTGAGGCCTTGTAGACGGTGTAGTTGATCACCTCGTTCACGCGGAACCGGGCGCTTCCCGGCGGGACAGGGATCTGCGAGGGGTCGGCGGCGATCCCTTCCCGCTCCAGCACCGCCGAGGTCGCTGGGTCGAAGATGAGCACGTCCCGTGTGCCGTACTGGGTGAAGCCGACGCCGATGCCGTGACGCCCGAGATTGTCGGTCATCGGGCCAAGCGATTGGATGCCCGGCAGGTTCTCGATCATGCGGTAGAGCGCGGCTCTGACCCTCGGCGGGGCGCCCGATTGCAAGAACGTGCCGGCGAAGTCGAACGCCGCGGCGGCGTCCTGCTGGCCGCCGTTGAAGTGCCGCACGATGAACTGTTCGAGAGCGGCCGGGTCTGTTGGCAGGTCCGCGGCGCGGGGATAAACGGTGAGGTCGATCTGCTGGCCCTTCGGGAAGGTCTGCGAGGGGATATACCCGTCGCTGCATGGGCCCGTGGGTGCGCTGGCCACTTCGCGCCCGGAGCCATCCGGCGCCGCCCAGACCTGAACGGTCTGGACGCAAATGCCTGAGGTGGCCGGCCGGCTTGCCGTCCCACTGTTCCACTGCCCCTCGATGGTCTCGACGTAGAGATAGTGGCCCGGTCCCGCGATGGCTGCAGCGGGCTGGCGGGCCGCTGTCAGCGCTGCCTTGGCGAGAACCGCGGCGGCCGCAGCCTCGGAATGCGGCGGGGGGCCGGGGGCTCGCCCCGGCGAGCCAGGGAAGATTGCCAGCGCCACGGTGGCGCTCGCTGCAGCTATGGCGGCACCGGTGAGGGCGGCAAGGGCGATGCGGCGCCGGCGCCGCGCCGGGCCTGCGGCGAGCGGCTGTGCGGTGATCCGCTGGTAGAGGCTGACCGCAGCCGGGGAGTCCGGCCCGTCGAGGGGGACATGCCGGGCCGGTGCCGCCTCGGCGAGCATTGTGTCAAGATCCGTCACTAACTCCGTTCGGCTTGATCACGGGCGGGAGAGGGCCGGCCTGGGTTTCGGTGCCGAGCAACTCGCGCAGGCGCGCCTTCGCCATGTACACCCGGATTCCTATGGCGTTCACCGAGCACCCGAGAGTCTCGGCGGCTTCCGCATAGGTGAGCTGCTCCCAGTGCACGAGCAGCAGCGCCTCGCGGTCAGCGGGCTTCAGCTGGGCGACCGCCGCGAGCAAGCGCTCGCGCGCCGGATCCTGCGCCCATGCCAGCGACTGCTCCTGTTGGCGCTGCTCGGCTTGGCGCTGCCCGGCCGCGTGGCGGCTGAGCAGGTTGTTCCTGCGGCTGGCGCTGCGGTACCGCCGGGAGATGACCCGCCGGGCCGTCCCGTAGAGCCAGAAACGATCACCGGGGGCGGCGGAATGTCGGGCAGCCGCCGCCAGGCGGTCATGAAGACCTCCGCGACGACGTCAGCCACCTCGTCCACCGGACCCAGGCGGTTCACCGTATAGGCCTGGACCGGGCGGAAGTACTCTTGGTAGAGGCGGTGAAACCGGAGTTCTCGCTGATCACGATCCTCATCAGTGCCCGCCACGGACGCTCCTCGCAACTGAATTGCTCCCACCTGGTAGATCTCCGGCTAGGGCGTAAAACTTTCCGGCTCGCGACAATCGCGCTGAGCCAACGCGGCCAACATCTCGGCATCCAGCCCCAGCGCCGACGGGGTCTTGCTGGTACGAGTGTTAGGCGCTGGTCCGCCCGACGGTGTCGCCGAAGCTGGGCATGCCGAGGTGGGTGACGCCGTGGCGGGTGGCGATCTGGCGCATGGCCTGGAGCTTGTGCTCGGCCGCATCGAGGGTGGCTTCCAGGTCGGCGATCTCGCCAAGCCAGCCCTCGCGGCCGGCCTCGGTGGTGCGGGCCTGGAGATTGTCGCGGATCTCCCGCAGCCGGGGCTCTTGTGCTGGGTCGGGGCGAAGTTGCGGACACCTGACGTCCCGTTGACCGAACCAACTGAGACTCCGTCGGGGTTCCGCCCGAGGTCAACGGGACGTGCTCATGAGCACATGGGGTGCCGAAGTCTCTGGTGCAGACCCCGAGTGCGACCTTGCGGAGTTCGAACAGGGTGGTGCAGGAACTGGTCCCACTCTTCGGGCGTGAGGTCGCGGTATTCTTCGCCGGGGCGCAGGGCGCGGCGGCGGGCGATGAAGGCCCGGTGGTGGGAGATGACGTCCTCGGAGTAGATCGCGGCATATCCCATCGTGGTTCCAAGATCGGCCAGCCCCGAGTCCTGATCACCTGCCTCCACGCCGATCATGCTACGAGGACACGCCCGGCCGGGACCATGATGCGAGGTGATACCGGCGCCACGGTGCCGGCAAGGGGAACCGTCCGACCGTCTGTATAAGTGATCGTGGCGGTCATGGAGTTGGGATTCGGACTCGATGTTCGTCTTGCATTTCTGGCAGGAGATGTCTGGTGCGGTCAGCTCGATGGTCGTTGGGCTCATCTCCTGGCTCCCTTCTCTGCGAGCGCCTGGGCCACCGGGTGGTTGTGTCGTGGTGGGGTGGCGTGTGTGTGCGCGCTCGGGTGCCGAAGCGGCGCAGCCGCAGTGCGTTGCCGACCACGGTGACCGAGCTGGTGGCCATCGCGACTGCGGCAAGCACGGGAGGCAAGATTGCGGCGGCTGCCAGGGGGACGAGCAGCAGGTTGTAGCCGAAGGCCCAGCCGAGGTTCTGCCGGATGATCCGGCGGGTGGCGCGGGCGAGCATGACCGCGTCGGCCACCGCGCCGACGCCGCCGTGGACCAGGGTGATGTCGGCGGCGGCCATCGCCGCGCCGGTGCCGGTGGCGACTGCGATGCCGATGTCCGCGATGGCCAGCGCGGGCGCGTCGTTAATGCCGTCGCCGATCATCGCTACCGGGCCGTGCTCGTGCCGCAGCTGTTCCACGAGTGCGGACTTGTCCTGCGGCAGCAGCCCGGCATGGACGTTGCTGATGCCGGCTGCGCGGGCGGTGGCGGTGGCTGCCGCCAGCGTGTCCCCGGTGGCCAGCACCGGCTCCAGCCCGAGTGCGCGCAGCCGGGTGACGCCGTCGCGGCTGTCGGCGCGCAGTGCGTCGGCGATGCCCAGCAGCAGGCGAACGCGCCCGTCCACCGCGACGGCGACCGGGGTCTGCGCGGCTTCGGCCAGTTCCCCGGCGGGCTGGTTTGCAGCGGAGGTGTCAACGCCGGCCTGGGTGAGCCAGGCGAGCGACCCGGCCTGCACCCGCCGCTCTCCCGCTGTCGCGGTCACGCCCCGCCCGGCCACGGCCTCGACATCGCTGACTGCTGCCGGGATGAGGCCCCTGTCCTTGCTCGCAGCCGTGACGGCGCGTGCCAGAGGATGTTCGGACGCCGCTTCCGCCCCGGCCGCCAGGGCCAGCGCCTCGCGCCCGTCGCTGCCATCCAGCGGCAGCAGGCGCACGACTGCGGGATGCCCGACGGTCAGCGTGCCGGTCTTGTCCAGCACCACGGTGGCCAGGCCATGGATCCGTTCCAGGCTCTCGCCGCCGCGGATCAGCAGCCCGAGCTGGGCGCCCCGGCCGGTGCCGGCCATGATGGCCACCGGTGTCGCGAGCCCCAGGGCGCAGGGGCACGCGACCACCAGCACGGCAACGGCGGTGATCAGCGCGGCCACGACCCCGGCACCGGCTAGCAGCCAGCCCGCCAGGGTGGCGGCAGCCATCGCCAGGATGACCGGCACGAACACCGCCGAGATCCGGTCGGCCAGCCGCTGCGTCTTCGACTTTTCCTTCTGGGCGGCATCGACCAGCGCCATGATCTGGCCCAGCACCGACTCCGCGCCGGTGCGCGCGACCTGGAGCACGAGCGGGGCGGGACCGTTTACAGTACCGCCGGTCAGCTCATCACCGGGCCGCTTGTCGCGGGGCAGCGGCTCGCCGGTCAGCATCGACTCATCCACGGGGGCGGCGCCCTCGGCTAGCTCGCCGTCGGCGGGAATGGCCTCGCCCGGGCGGACCAGGACGACATCGCCGGCGCGGAGCGTCTCGGCCGGGACGTCGATCGTGGCCGCCGGGTCGCCGCGCTGGCCGCTGGAGGCGCGGGCCATCAGATGTGCGAAGCGGGGCTGCAGCTCAGCCAGGGCCTCGATCGCGGCTCCGGCGCGGGTCCGGCCGGCCAGCTCAAGGTATTTGCCCACTGCGATCAGCGTGATGATCAGCGCGGCGACATCGTAATAGGTTGGTCGGCCCGGCAGGGCGATCGTCGCGATCACCGAGTAGCCGAACGCCACGCTCGTGCCCAGCGAGACAAGGGTGTCCATGTTGGTGGTGCGATGCCGGGCCGCTTCCAGCGCGCCACGGTGGAACAGGGCACCTACCCATGCGTATACCGGCAGCGCCAGCACCAGCTGCGCCCACTCGGCCCACGCCGTCGCGGCGAAACCGTAGGCCACAGCCAGCACGGCGGCGGACAGGACCGCGCCGACGCCCAGCCGCACCCGTCGCCCGCGGAGCTCGGCGGCCTGCGCCGCCCGCCGCCGGGCTACGCTGTCGGCGCGCACGATTTCCGGGACCGCCGCCTGGTAGCCAGCATCGGCCACGGCAGTGATCAGAGCCCCGGCCTCGACCGGCCGGGCGAGGGTGATGTCAGCGCACTCGGCCGCCAGGTTCACGGTGGCCTCCGCGACACCGGGGACGCCCGCCAGGGCCCGTTCCACCCTGCGCACGCACGAGGCGCACGTCATCCCGGTGACCTCCAGCGTTAGGTGCCTCTCGCCTCCGCCTTCCGGCTCGGGCGCGGGGAGAGACGACGCCGGCGACAGCGCAGTATGGGCGCTCATCGCGGGGCTCTGCGCCGGCCCCGGGCTGAACCGTTTGCCTCGCGGCCGCCGGCCGCGGAACCGGCCAGCGGCAGCGGCTCGGCCCGGTGGCGGAAGTCGGTCAGCCCGGAGTTGTAAGGCAGCGCCTCCATCAGCTCAGCGATCTTCTCCTGGCCCTGCCCCGTGCGGATCGCCTCCGACACGCAGGTCTCCAGGTGGTTGCGCAGCAGGACCCGGTTGACCTTCTCCAGCGACGCCTGCAGCGCCGCCACCTGCTTCATCAGGTCCGGGCAGTAGACCTCCTCCTCGACCATGCCGATTACGCCGTCGATATGTCCCCGCACCGTCTTCAGCCGCAGCAGCGCCTCGCGCTTGTGACCCGCGATCACCCGGCACCTCCCTTGCTTCTCTGTCACCCTACCCCACCTGGGGTGGGGTAGGGCACCCGGGCTGCTTCGCGGCAGCGTCGCGCTGTACGCGGATGCCCGTTCCCTACTGCTCCTGATCACCGCCAGACGGGACCGGGCCGCCGTCAGGCCACGATCGCGACAATGACGTCGGCAGTGAGCACCAGCCCGGCCGCGATCATCGACGCGCCGCGCCCGAGGGACGACCACCGCGGCTCGGCGCGGTAGGGGAACAGGAGCTGCCTGCACACCGTGTACGCGGCAACGGCGCCGATGAAGGCGGTTCCGGCCATGGGCGGCCGGGCCTGCAGGACAAGGAGCAGCGCGGCCAGCCCGATGGCCAGGCACGCCAGCGACTCCAGCTGCTATACGGGCGCCCGGCGGCCCGGGCGGGTCACAGGCGGCCGCACCCGTTCTGGACGTGATGGCGGGCTGCCTGCGCAGCCGTCCTGCATCAGCATCACCGAACTGAGACGGTCAATGCCGCACCGCTGCGGGCTTGGCCGCCTGGATGATCGCGGAGTGGAGGCCGTGGCCGGCGTCCTGCGTTGCGGTGATGCTGGTGCCGGTGAAGCCTGCGGCCATCAGAAGGTCGTGGTATTCGCCCGGGGTGAGGGTGCCGCTGGTGCAGCCGACGCGCTGTTCGGCCTGGCCTCGCTGGCCGGGGTCGAGGCCGTCGTCGGCGATGACGTCGCTGATGCCCAGGCGGCCGCCGGGCCGCAGGACGCGGAATGCCTCGGCCAGGACGCGTGCCTTGTCGGCGGACAGGTTGATGACGCAGTTGGAGATGATGACGTCGACGTGCCCGTCGGGCAGCGGGATGTCCTCGATGTGGCCGTGCAGGAACCGGGCGTTGGCCACGCCGGCCTGGGCGGCATTGTCCCGGGCGAGGGCGAGCATGTCGGTGCTGGCGTCCAGGCCGTAGGCGGTGCCGGACGGGCCGACTCTGCGGGCGGAGAGCAGGACGTCCAGGCCGCCGCCGGAGCCGAGGTCCAGCACGGTCTCGCCGGGCTGGAGGCTGGCGACTGCCAGCGGGTTGCCGCAGCCGAGGCTGGCGCGCAGCGCCGCCTCCGGGACGCCGGCGGTGTCAGGGTATGCGGTGGCGCCGAAGCATCCCTCGGCGAAGGCGTCAGCGTCGCAGTCGACGGGCGCGCCGCCGGCCAGCGCTGTCCGGGCAAGGCCGGAGTAGCGGTCAATGACCGCGTCCCGGATGTCGCCGGTGCTGGCGGTGTCGCCTTGGGTCATCGGGCTGCTCCTCACGATTGCGCTGCGCGGGCCGGGGATGGCTGGGCGGGGACGGGACGTCCCATCACGATGTCGGCGGCGGTAGGGAAGCACTCCACGCAGGCGTCGTTGATCCGGTAATAGCTGGCGGTGCCCCGGTGCTCCGCGAGCACGAACCCCACCTCAGCGAGCACCTTGAGATGGGCGGAGACGGTGGACTGGCCGACATTGACGGCGGCTACGATCTCGCCGACGTTCATCGGCGCCCCGCGGCGGGCGAGCAGGGACACGACCTGGATCCTGGTGGCGTCGGCAAGGGCCTTGAACCAGGTCGCGTACTCGGCGGCCGTAGCCCGGTCAAGAGCCTGACTCTGACTGTTCATCGTTTATCGACGATAGACGATTGATTAAGGAAGCGCAAGGACTGGTCTTGCACAAATGAGTGCTGCCGTCATGCCGGGAGCCGAGGCACCGTCCTGGCCGCGCTGGAGCGGCAGCCGGGCATGACTCCCGGTTGGCCGCTCCGCATCGCCTGAGGACGAGGACTTCCTACGTCAACCAGCCAGTCCCTGGGCCGGCAGCGGCGCCTGCCCGCCCGCGTGGAGCGCACAGGTAGCCTCAGGATCAGCAGGCAAGGAGGAGCTCGTGGTGCATCTGACGGTGCTCGCGGTACCGGGCTGCCCGAACGCGGGGCTGCTGGAGGAGCGCATCGCCGGCGTCCTTGGAAGCCGCCGCGACGTGACCGTCAGCCGTCATGTGATCGCTGACGAGCAGGAGGCAGCCCGCCGGGGGATGCACGGCTCGCCGACGATCCTGGTCGACGGGACCGATCCGTTCGCCGGGCCCGGGCAGGCAGCCAGCGTGTCGTGCCGCCTGTACCGGGACAGCGACGGGCGAGCCGATGGCGCCCCGTCGGTGAGCCAGCTGCGCCAGGCCATCGGGGAGCCAGCCAGCGCTAAAGCGGCTGAGGGACGCGGGCTGGAAGGTGAGCGAGAACACTGTCGCGGCGGTGCGGCGCGAGCAGCACCTGGCGGCCAGGCGCAAGAGGCGCCAGGGCGCCACCCGGCCTGGCAGGGGCCGGTGGCGGGCACCGGACCTGGTGAAACGCGACTTCAATGCCGGGAAGATCAACCGTAAGTGGTTCGGTGACGGCACCGAGATCGTCACCCGCCAGGGCAAGCCGCCGGCTGTTCGCTCAGGGCTGGATGAGCACCTTGAGTGCCTCGCGGTCGTTCATGGCGCGGTAGCCGTCCGGGACCTCGTCGAGGCTGACGGTGCGGTCGAAGACCTTGCCGGGCTCCACGGTGCCGTCGAGCACGCGGCCACCCCTGGCCAGGCCGAGACGACATGGCGGTCTTTGCGCACCCGAATGGCTAATCTGTCGCGCCTACTGGGTGTGGCTGCGCTTGCCCTTTGGCGATTCCGGCGGAACGGAAACGCTGCCACGGCTCGGTCCATCAGGTCGTGCGGATCATGATCGTGGCCGCTCTTTGACCCCGGCCGCGAGCAGATCGACTACCTCAGCGATGCGGGCCGCGCGGACGTCCGGCCGGCGAGTGGTCGCGTCGATCCAGCGGAGGTAGGCCTTGCGGTAGAACTGTGCCAACGTATCGAAGAATGCGCCCGCAGCCGGGTTGGCCGCCAGCGCTGTTGCGATGTCGTCGGCAAGATCGCCGCGTTGCGGACCTTCCGGTTCCAGCTCAACGGTCACGTCGTCGCCGATCGCGAGCAACAACCTCGGATTCACCGTCAGCACCCATCCGCTGGCGCCCGGCGAAAGCCTCCCGCGGACTCGCCTGTCGTCGATCGTGCCGCCTACGGGATGCTCAGTTTTGGCACCCCACGTCTCGTCTGGGTTGAACGGTACCACTATGACCGCGCGGCCATCAGGACCGGCAGTGATGACGGCGCGGAACCGCTGTAGGCGCACAGCACTCATCATGACAGGACGGCGACGGCTGGACATCCCTCGAGCCGCCGTACTCGTCGTCCTGGGTCCTTAACCAGGCGCACGCTGGCTGGTGATCAGCGTGCGTGAGCTTGTCATCATGACCACCGTCATCTGCGTGTCGCTGGCGGTGATGCTCGCTCTGGTCTTCTTTGCCGCGCGCCAATCGGATCGCGGCCGCCCGCTATCTGGCAGGCAGCGGGGTGGCTCCGTATACGGCGGAATTCATATCGGCCACGCCCGAAGCGCTGCGCCAGAGGACGACGCTCGTGCTACCCAGGCCCACCAGCCGCCCGATCGCGACTGCGAACCCCAGCCCGCCTGCGAGTCCGGCGGTCACACGAGGAGACGCCGGAAATTGCCAGCCCAGCGGCGAGATGACCGTTAGGGCCGCAAGTTGGCGGTGAAGCGGTCAGGCGCCACGGTCCCTCACAGCGGCAAAGCCACAGCCTCCACACGGCCATCACCTCGCCGGCACGGCGACTGCACAGCCGCCGACTTGCCTGGTCCCGGCGAGCCAGCATCCCGGCGAGGGCTGGGTGCATTCTGGCGAGCGACCAAGAAGCCCAGGAGATGGGATTGGCAGAACGGGGACGGCGGGCGTGGATCGCCACGGTAATGGCCGCGGTGATCGGCGGCGGTAGGTCGCCGTTGGCGCCGCCGCCGTCGGGTCATCTAGGACGAGACGCCGGCCTGCGGCGGCCTTCATCAGCGTCCCGGATATGTCTGCACGCTGTGTCGCTCGGGCCTTAACACGGCAGGAGATCCATGGCATGAAAACGTTGCTGGCTCTGGGGGTGGGTGCGTTCGCCGCGTTCTGGCTGTCCCCTTCCCAGGCCGGCGCCAGCACGGTGACCGATTGCCTCGCCCAGCGGCACGTCTGCGTCACCGGCGACGGCCGCGATCTGGTCTCCGCGGGCAAGCAGGCCCAGCTGGAGCACCAGATTGGCGGTGATGGCATCTACCTGGTCGTCGCGCCATCTGGTTCATCGGGCTACAACAGCGCGATGCGCCAGGTCATCAGCGCATTGAGCGGGCACGCGCGGTTCACCGTCGGCTTCCTGGACAGCCGGCTCAAGCACTTCGGCGCGTACAACACGGGAATGCTCCCTCCCGGCGGCGCAGCAGGTATCGCGGCACGAGTAGTAAAGCAACATCAGGCGGACCAGGATATCTCCGCGGCGCTGGCGGATTTCGTGAAGGATGTGCAGCACGAAGCCGGCTCAGGCTCAGGCGGCGCCGCGGCCGGTGCGCCGTCGCACGTGCTGCGTAATGTCCTGATCGCCGCCGGTGTCATCGTTGTGCTGGCCGTGCTGGGGTTTTTCCTGATCGCCCGCCCCATCCGCCGGCGGCGGCAGCGGGAGCTGAAGGAGGCCAAGGCGGCCGCCCAGGACGACCTGATCGCGCTCAGCGCCGGGATCACCGGCCATCACGCTGACCTGTCCATCCAAACCAACCCGGAGGCGGCGGAGGAACAGGCCGCGGCACTGGTCGCCTATGAGCGGGGAACCGCGGCCCTCGATGCCGCCACCCGGGCCACCGACATGGGAGCGGTCAGCCGGGCTATCGCCGAGGGGCAGTATCACCTGGCGTCCGCCGACGCTGTTGCGGCCGACCGGCCCCGGCCCGACCGGCGGCCATCGTGTTTTTTCGATCCGCGGCACGGCATGTCGGTAAGCGATGCCTACTGGACGCCCGCGGACGGCGGGCCCGGTCGCTCCGTCCCCGCCTGTTCCGCCTGCGCCCACAAGGTCGAGCAGGGTATCGAGCCCGACATGCGCAAGGTCGAGGTTCGCGGCACCCCGGTCAGCTACGTCAACGCCGGCTTCGCCCCGTCGTATTGGGGCGGCTACGGCTTTGGCCCCGGCCTGTTCACCGGTTTTCTGCTCGGACAGGCGCTCGCGCCCTACCCGGGCTTTGCCGACAGCTCTTCCCCCGGTGACGGGGACGCCGGCGGCGGGGGAGACTTCGGCGGCGGGGACTTCGGCGGCGGCGGGGACTTCGGCGGGGGAGACTTCGGCGGCGGAGACTTCGGCGGGGGAGACTTCTAGTAGCTGCCTGGCCTTGCGCAGCCGGTGGCAAACTGCTGGCGAGCTCCGCACGATCATGAAGCCTTTGACGGGGCGGAGGGAAGGCGCGCGGTGTGAGCGGGCGGGTCGCGATACTGGCGCTGGCGCTGGTGCTGTGGGTGCTGCTGGCCTCGACAGGCGCCTATGCCCAGAGCCAGTCGGTTCACGGAACTCTGCGCACGCCGGATGGCACGCCTGTGGCCGGGGTTACCATCACCGCCACCCGAAACGGCGCCGAGATTGGGAAGGCCACCACCGCCAGGGACGGGACGTGGGAAATCTCCCTGCCTGGCGCGGGCCGTTACACCATCACCCTGGACGTGGCCACCCTGCCGGCTGGCCTGAGCCTCGCGCGGGAGGGCGGTCAGACGCTTAAGAACGTCCCTGTCCCGGCCGGCGAGTCGCGGGCGGTGATCTTTCAGCTCACCACGGGCACGCCTGCGCCCGGTACCGGACCCGGCGGGGCAGGCGGAGGAGGCGGGGGTCCTCCCCAGAATGCTGTTGTCCGCTGGCTGGGCCAGTTCGCCCAGTTGCTCGTCGAGGGCATCAAGTTCGGGTCGATCATCGCGATCACCGCCGTCGGGCTCTCGCTGATCTTCGCCACCACTGGGCTCATCAACTTTGCCCATGGTGAGCTGGTCACGCTCGGCGCCACCGTCGCCTTCGTGCTGAATGCGTCCGTGATCGGACCTCAGCTGCAGCTCATCCCGGCGGCGCTGGTGACGGTGGCCTTCGGCGCAATCTTCGGCGGCGTGCTCGAGCTCGGTCTGTGGAAGCCGCTGCGGCGGCGAGGCATCGGCCGGATTCAGCTTTTTATCATTTCGATCGGCCTGTCCCTGCTGATCAGGCACATCATCCTGGTGCTCTTCGGCACCCGGCCACAGCCATACGCCGATTACACGATCCAGCAGGGGTGGCGATGGGGCCCGGTCTCCATCGCGCCCCGTGACCTGGTCATCACCCTGCTGTCGCTGCTCGTGCTGGCAGGCGTCGGGCTGATGCTCCGGCGGACCCGCGCGGGCAAGGCGATCAGGGCGGTCTCGGACAACCGTGACCTGGCCGAGTCATCGGGCATCGATGTCTCCCGGGTCATCCTCAACGTGTGGCTGCTGGCAGGCGGGCTCGCTGCCCTGGGCGGCGTCTTCTTCGGGCTCGCCCAGCTCGTGTCCTGGGACATGGGCTTCAAATTGCTGTTGCTCATGTTCGCCGCGGTCATCCTCGGCGGGCTGGGCACGGCCTACGGGGTGATCGCCGGCAGCCTCGTGGTCGGCATCGTGGCCCAGGTGTCGACCATCTGGTTCCCCGTCGAGCTGCAGAACGCCTGGGCCCTAGTCGTGCTGATCTTCGTGCTGCTGGTTCGCCCGCAAGGCATCTTCGGCCAGAGGGAACGGGTGGGCTGATCGTGATTCTCTCCCCGGCAGGCGAAGGGCATTGCTGAGATGGACTTCCTCACCATCCTCGGCGATGCGTCCCGGGCCGCCATCGGGCCGGAGGCGGCTATCTACGCCCTTGCGGCCATCGGGCTTAACATGCACTTCGGCTACACGGGACTGCTGAACTTCGGCCAAGTGGGCTTCATGCTGGTTGGCGCCTACGGCGTGGCCGTCGCAGTGGCCACCTTCAGTGCGCCGCTGTGGGCAGGCATCGTGATCGGCATAGCGCTGGCCATCGTGCTCGCCCTGCTCCTGGGCATACCCACGCTGCGGCTGCGAGCCGACTACCTGGCGATCACGACGATCGCGGCGGGCGAGATACTCCGCTACGTCTACCGCTCGAATTTCGCCTCGCCGGTCACCGGGGGCGTGTACGGCCTGACGCGGTTCGCCGACCCGCTGTATGCGATCAATCCCATACCGGCGGGCCAATACGGGTTCGGCCAGCTGAGCGTCAGCGACCGGTCGTTGTGGATCATGGTCATCTCGTGGTCGCTAGTGGCGCTCGCCTGCGTGCTCATGTTCCTGATCATCCAGAGCCCGTGGGGCAGGGTTATCCGGTCCGTCCGCGAGGACGAGGATGCTGCCCGCAGCCTCGGCAAGAACGTCTTCGGTTACCGGCTGCAGAGCCTGGTGTTCGGCGGCGTGCTGGGGGCCACCGGAGGCATGCTGCTCGCCGTCTACACCCAGGCGGTCCAGCCGGACGCGTACAACCCGGTGGTGACGTTCTATCTGTACACGCTGCTGATACTGGGCGGTGCCGGGCGGATCCTGGGCCCTGTCGTCGGGTCGGTCATCTTCTGGTTCATCCTCGTGTTCACCGACAGTTTCCTGCGCCAGGCCATCGGCACCGGGCTCATCCCAGCGGGCCTCATCAACCCCACCGAGGTGGGTGCGGTCCGGTTCGCGCTGGTAGGCGTCGGGCTCATGCTCCTGATGATCTACCGGCCGCAGGGGATACTGGGAGACCGGAGGGAGATGATGCTCAGTGACCGCTGAGACGGTGCCCCGGGCCTCCCGGCTCGCGGCCGTGCCGCCCGAACCTGGGGTCAGTAAGCCCGACCCCATCCTCGTTGCCGATGATGTCACCAGGACCTTCGGCGGGCTGCGCGCGGTTCAGGTCAGCAGGCTGGAGGTCCAGCGCGGTGCGATTACCGCGCTCATCGGCCCCAACGGGGCCGGCAAGACCACGCTGTTCAACCTGCTCACCGGGTTCGACCGGGCCGATGCTGGCAGCTGGTCGTTCGAGGGCCGGTCACTGGCTGGGCTGCCCGCCTACCGCGTCGCACGGGCCGGGATGGTGCGCACCTTCCAGCTGACCAAATCGCTGACCCTGCTCACCGTCCTGGAGAACCTCAAGCTTGCGAGCAGGCAGCAAACGGGCGAGCGGTTCTTCACCGCGCTAGTCCACCCGCTGTGGCGCGCGCGCGAGGAGAGCATCGAGCGGCTGGCGGACGAAATGCTGGCCAGGTTCCAGCTGGACCGGATGCGCGACGAATTCGCCGGGACGCTCTCCGGCGGCCAGCGCAAGCTGCTGGAACTGGCCCGGGCACTCATGGTCCGGCCAGCCATGATCATGCTTGACGAGCCGACGGCAGGGATCAACCCGGCGCTGACTCAGTCGCTGCTGCGGCACATCCAGCAGCTGCGCGACGAGGGCATGACGATCTTGTTCGTGGAACACGACATGGACGTCGTGATGGGGATCAGCGACTGGGTGGTGTGCATGGCCGAGGGACGCGTCATCGCCGAAGGCCCGGCCGCAAGCATCGGGTCCAACCACGCGGTCATCGACGCCTATCTCGGCGCCCATCATGGCCGCCGCGCGGGAGACGAAGAGCTGAGATGAACGTCTCCTCCCCATCCGATGGCGGCCCGCTGCTGGCGGCGCAGGACATCGTGGCCGGCTACCTGCCCGAGGTGAACATACTCAACCGGTGCACGCTGACGCTGGCCAGCGGTGAACTGGTCGGCGTCATAGGCCCGAACGGGGCGGGCAAGTCCACGCTGCTCAAGGCCATGTTCGGGCTGCTGCAGGTGCGCAGCGGAACGGTGTATCTGCATGGCGACACGATCACGAACCTGTCCGCCCACGCGCTGGTGTCACTGGGCGTGGGGTATGTGCCGCAGGCCCGGAACGTGTTCGGCGCGCTCACCGTCGAGGAGAACCTTGAGATGGGCACGTACCTGCGGCCGCGGCGCTACGCCGAGCGCTTTGCCGACGTGGCCGGGCTGTTTCCCCTGCTCGCGAAGCGGCGCAGGCAGAAAGCGGGATCGCTGTCCGGTGGCGAGCGGCAGATGCTGGCGATGGGCCGGGCGCTGATGATGGACCCCTCGGTGCTTCTGCTCGACGAGCCGTCGGCCGGGCTCTCGCCCCGCATCCAGGATGAGGTTTTCGACCGGATCCGCCAGGTCAACGAGGCTGGCGTGTCGATCGTCATGGTCGAGCAGAATGCCCGGCGGTGCCTGCAGATCGCCGACCGTGGCTATGTCCTGGACCAAGGCCGGAATGCCTACACCGGGACCGGCCGGGAACTCCTCGACGACCCGAAGGTGATCGAGTGCTACCTGGGCACGCTGGCCAGGGTGGAATGACGGGCTGCCCTTCCTTCCCCGGATCAGCTCGCTGCGGCCAGTGTGAACAGCATCATGAAACCGGCTTCGACTGGACCGTCTTCACCGACTGCAGCTTGCCGGACTTGTCATAGCTGTAGATCTCGATCGTCGCCTCACCTGGCTCGCCAGCGGCGATGAAGTTCAACGGACCGCTGACGCCCTGGTAGTCGATGTTTGTCCCGGCGGCGATGAGCTCCTTGCACGCCGCGAACGTCGAGCACTTGGTGCCATCCCTGGTGACTCCGACCATGGCGTTCTTGAAGACCGCCGGGTTGTTGGTCTTCGCCTGCTCCGCCGCCAGCGCGATGACCGTCATGCAGTCGTACGCCTGAGGTGCGTACTGCAGCTCCTTCAGGCCCGGGTCGAACTGCTTGAGAGCCGCAGTGAACTGTGCGTTCTCCGCGGACGCCGGCGCGGTGCCCTTCATCCCGGCCAGCACCGACGGGTTCTTCGGGTCAACGAGCTTCGGAAGTTCCTCGCTGCGCAGTCCATCTGCCCCGTACACACCGACTTTGGCCGGGCCGTACCCCGCCTCGATCAGGCCCTTGAGAATCTGCTTGCCCTCCTCGAACGAGATGACCACCACGGCGTCCGGCATCGCGTTGGCGACCTTCTGGACTACGGCGCCGAAGTTGGTGGAATTCGGGTCATAGACGTTGCTGAGCGCGACGGTGGCGCCAGCCTCCCGCAGCGACTTGGCTGTCGCGTCCGCGAGGCCCTTGCCGTAGTCGTCCGCCCGGGCCACGACCGCGACCTTGGAATACCCGTCCGAGACGACGGTATCGGCCAGCACGGGACCCTGCAGTGCGTCGCTCGGCGCAGTGCGGAAGTAGTAACCCCTGTCCTGGTAATTCGTGAATGTCGGGGCCGTGTTCGAGGCAGAGCACTCTACGACCTTCGCGCCGGTGATCTTGTCGATGATCGACACGGTCATACCGGATGCGGCCGCGCCGACGACCGCCTGCACGCCACCCGCCAGCACCCGGTCAGCCGACTGCTGCGCTACGGCCTGGTCACCTGCCTCGTCACCGGCCACCGGGTCCGGGATCCGCTTGCCAAGCACACCACCGTCGGCGTTGATCTGCTTGATGGCGAACTTCAGGCCCTGGATCTGCGGCGGGCCAAGAAACGCGAGCTGACCGGTCTCCGGCAGCACGTATCCCACCTTCAGGGTGCCGTCACCGATGAGTTTGGGTGCGCCGCCGCCCCCGGCTTCGCCACCGCCTGTTTCGCCTCCGCCACCGCAGGCCGCCGCCAGCACACCTAGGGCGGCAAGCGCGGCTGCGGAGCCCAGCCTCTTGGTAATAAACATGTCCTTCTCGTCCTATGCTCGGTTCCCGACCGGACCGGTTATCAGCCGGTTGCTTGCTCGCCGCTGAACCGCTGGTGCAGCTCATCGGTATAGGGGGCCAGAGGATCGTTGGTGCGCACCACCCGGAACCGGCAGGCGTCGTCCCCCAGCGACATCAGCGAGGTGTGCTCGGCGCGCAGCCCGCTGACTGCGGGGTCCACCGCCCGCATCCAGCTGGCGTCCCAGGCGCACACCACGGTGGTGAGCAGCGTGTTGCCGTGGCGGGCGAAGAAGTCCCGGAAGAAGCAGCGCTCGGCCCGCATCTCGAAGGTATCGGCGTCCTGGCGGTCCTTGCCGGTCTCCTCCATGCTCCTTTCCTCCTCGGAGGGCCCTGGGGTCAGTGCCCGGTCACGGGCATGCCGGTAGCCCAGCAACCTGAGCGCCCCAATGAAGGCGACCTGCCACCCTGGTAATGGGCATTCCAAGGTGCGCTCCTTTCGGAGGCGACATGCTGGCGAGGTCCAGGACCGGCGCCTGTACCACAACAGCGGCACATGCTTTCCTTCCAGCACCTCGTAGAGGGGCGGTGGAAGCGGTATGGAGATCCGATGGTTCTCATGCCTGGTGCGCGGCGTCACCCGGTTGTAACTGGGCTGACGGCGAGCAAACAGGACCTGCGGACTCTGCCAGGGATCATCAGTGACAACCGCAGCCCCCCGGTGGGAGGGAAGGCCGTTGCGCCTGCGGGAGACCTGGCAGGACCTGGTCCGCTGCGATGTCCTGGCATTTCCTCGGCTTAGACGGCCGCCGACAGGCGCCATGATTCGGGCAAGACCTCCCTGAGGTCAACCTCACGCCCGATAGTCAGGCATTGTGGAGCATCACTGGGGACTGCGACCCTTGCTGTCACCCCGACTGCAGCGCGACCTGCGCGGCGGGACGAAACGCTCGGAATCTACCCGCTCGGCAGCGGCACAGCGCCGGCCTGTACTGCGACTACGCCCTCATGCGGGGATGGAGCATGAGCTGATGATGCCCACTGGCCCGGGCCAACCGCCGGGCCCGGGCGGACCGTGCGGCTGATCTTGTTCCGCCGGCGGGACTTCCCCGAGCGCGACCGCGCGCTGCCGCAGTCCACGCTGCTCCATTGCGTTCGCCCGATCACCCGCTCCTCGCGTGGTGGCGGTCAGGGGATGTCGCGTCAGCCCAGGCATCGGTGATGATGGTGGGGGGACTCGGTCGGCAGTTGTGGGGTAGTCCATGAGCTCGCGATCCATCGCCGCGATCGCGGCGTGTGCGGGCCTTGTATGTGGCGCCTGCGCCACGGACGGAGGCCCGGCACCGGCTGGCAGCACGCCGGCGCCGAGGGGTGCCGTGCCATGCAAGCGTTCATGACGCCGGTCTCACGGTCGCCTCGGCCGCCATCGGGGAGGGCCGCGGCGCCTGGCACGGCAAAGGCTGCTGCTGATCCAGCCCGCGACAGCGACCGCGCATCGGAGGGCGTGAGCTGCGATCTGACCGCGGGCACCGCCTGCCCTGGCGCCGGGGCTTATGGCGCGGACTGGGCGGGGTTTAGGGCGGCGTATGCGGGATTAGATGCGTCTAATTGTGAGATTAGAGTTGGCTGTTGGGCAGGGTTAGCTGACTGACATGAACTCGGCACCGGTCCGGCGCAGGTTTTCCTGCTGTGACCTGGAGCGCTCGGAGGCGATGGAGAGGTATCTCCGGGCCATCTACCTGCTGAGCTTCAGGGCGCCGCCCGTGTTGACGTCTGATGTGGCTGCCCTGCTGGGGGTTGCCCCTCCTTCGGTGTCGGCGATGCTGCGCCGGTTCGAGGCCGCGGGCTTGCTGGCCGCTGCCGGCAGCGCCGGTATCGCGCTGAGCGAGCATGGCGAGCGCCACGCCACGAACGTGATCCGGCGGCACCGGCTGATCGAGACGTTCCTGGTGCGGGCCGCGGGCATGCGCTGGGACGAGGTACACGCGGAGGCGGAGGCACTGCAGCACGCGGCCAGCGAGCTGCTGATCGACCGTATCGACTCGGTGCTGGGGCATCCGCGGCGTGATCCGCACGGTGACCCGATCCCGCCGCCGTCGGGTGATCATGTCGAGGACTGGTCTCCGGCGCTCGCGGATGCCCCGGAGGGTGCGCGCTTCCGGGTGGACCGCGTCAGCGACGAGGAAAGTGCCGCACTGCGGTATCTCGCCGGGCTGGGGATCGGGCCCGGGGTAATGCTGCGGGTGCTGGATCGGGAGCCGTTCGGTGGCCCGCTGTGGGTCGAGATCGGCGGCCGGCGCCGTGCGCTGGGAACTCAGCTGACCTATCTCGTGCATGGCGTGGTCCTGCCGTGACCACCGCCGCCGAAGCCGGCACCCGCGGTCGTATCACACTGCAGGATGTGCGGGCCCGGGGCCGGATCCGGGCCGTGCTGAGCCTGCTGGGCCCGGCGTTCGTTGCCTCGGTCGGTTACGTCGATCCGGGTAACTTCGCGACGAACTTCGCCGCCGGCGCCGAGTACGGCTACGAGCTGGTGTGGGTCATCGTGATGGCCAACCTGATGGCCGTCCTGGTCCAGTACCTCACCTCCAAGGCTGGGCTGTCGACCTGCCGCAGCCTGCCGGAGCTGTGCCGGGAGAGATACGGCCGCCGGGTGAATGTGATGTTGTGGCTGCAGGCCGAGGTCGTCGCGATGGCGACTGACCTCGCGGAGTTCGTCGGCGCCGCTGTCGGCCTGAACCTCATCTTCGGTATCCCCTTGTTCCCGGCGGGGCTGATCACCGCGGTGGTTGCCTTCGTGATCCTGGCTCTCGAGCAGCGCGGCTACCGCCGCTTCGAGCTGGCGATCATCGCGCTCCTGGCACTGGTCGGAATGGGTTTCGTCTACGTGTTCTTCGCCGTCGGCGGCCAGGACTACGGGCAGATCGCTGACGGTCTCGTGCCGCACCTGAGCGGCGCAGACTCCCTGAGCCTGACCGTCGGGATCATCGGTGCGACCGTCATGCCGCATGTGGTCTACCTGCACTCAGCACTGCAGAAGGACCGGATCCAGGCCGCCGGCCGCCAGGAACGCCAGACCCTCCTGGCCTACAACAAGTGGGACTGCGTCACCGGCCTCGGCATCGCCGGACTGGTCAACCTCTCCATGCTGTGCGTCGCCGCGGCGCTGTTTCACAAGCCAGGACTGACCGGCATCAGCGACCTCGGTCCCATCCACGCCCACCTCGGCACCCTGGTCGGCGGCGGCGCCGCGCTGGCCTTCGGAATAGCCCTGATGGCCTCGGGCCTGTCATCTTCCAGCGTCGGCACCTACGCCGGCCAGGTCGTCATGGCCGGCTTCATGAACTGGCGCATCCCGCTGCTGGCCCGCCGGGCGCTGACGATGCTCCCCTCGCTGATCGTCCTCGCGCTCGCCGTCAACACCAGCCAGGCCCTGGTCTACTCCCAGATTGTCCTGTCCTTCGGCATCCCGTTCGCCCTCATCCCGCTGCTGCTCATCACCCGGGACCGCGGCATGATGACCGACATGGCCAACCGCCGGCTGACCAGCATCCTGATGCTCCTGACCACGGTCATCATCACAGGCCTCAACCTCTACCTGCTCACCCGCGCCACCACCGGCCTGCTCTGACACACGCACAGCGCCACCAGCCCCCCACGGGTGCCTTCTTGACACCAGTGGCGCTGGGTGCCGCATGCGGTGCGGCCTTCCGGCAGCTTGCTTGCCGCTCCCCAGCCCTGCCCCGAACCACGCCTGCGAACCCAGATCAGCCCCCGCGGCCGGCTCAGCGCCACGATCGCCGCCGCTTCCTATCTCGTCTCGTCCTGTGACTGTAGCTGCGCGTGGCTGCACTTCCCGGAGCACATGGGACCGGATTGCGGACCGGGCGCAGGCGCAGTGGAAATCGCATGGATTCTGAGACGATCTGCTGGTTTACCCGGATCGCCACAGGCGCTGCTCGCGCACCAGGGTCGCGACAGTGTCCTGGTGGCTGGCGGTGAGCCGGTGGTTGATATGCCAGCGATGCTGGCTGCCCCGCGGCTGTGCTGTGCGATCCGCGCGATGAGTTCGTCGCGGCGCGGACCCAGGCGGTGTGCCGGCTGTACCGGCTGCTGGCCGAGCTCAGCCGCCCTGGTGCTTCAGCTGTCTCCGGCCTTCCCGGCCGAGTCGCTGGTATCGGCTGGGTTGTCGTCCCGCTCGGGCCGGCGTTCTCGCCGAGGGTGATCCTCGCGGATATGCAACTCGAGGAGGGGGATGTTGGAGAAGCGGAGCCCGCATAGCGGGCAGGTTCTGGCAAGTGTTGCTGGCATGCCGTCCTCCTGGCTTTGCCTCTATTCAGCCGCGTCATGGTGCGGCCGGCGGGGGTGTGTTCGCCCATTCCGGGTCGCTGGCGGCGATCCAGGAAGCGCCGCCGGCCGCGCCGCGCGGTGGCTGCGCGTGAGCGGCGCGCGAGCATCTCGCCGCGGGTGGCGATCACCGTGCCCCGTTTGCCCTCCTTCACCCACCGCCGGCGCATCTGCGCCGGCGGCTTCATGAGCGGCCTGTGGTCCCAGAGAAGCCAGCCAGGTTGGAGCCCGGATGCGTTACCTGTGGCGGCTGGGTGAAGATAGCCGGTGCGTGACGTCGGTCGCGGCGAACGCCGCGGTCAGCCCGGCAAGCAGGGCAGCCGCGGCCAGGCCGGCATCCGGCCGGCCGAGGCCGACGATGACCAGGTCGGGAGATGCGGAGGCGGCTAGGGTGAGCGCTTCGGCGGGCCAGTCACCCCATCGGCCGCTTCCTGGCAGCCGCACTCCATGATCTCCACACAGTCAGGAGCCGCGCCACGGCGGCTTGGCTGGAAGCCCTTCATGTAGCCATCACATCGGCTACACGCGCCGTGCGTCCCGGTGCGCTGACCTTGGCCTGACAGATGGTGCAACACGTGATGGAGGCGGGGTGACCGCGGCCGACCTGCTGGTGCTGGCTCCGTGGCTGATCTTCGGAGCCGCTCTCGCGGCGATCTGTTACCGCCTGCTCACCCGCCGCGGCGCTTCTCGTCGGCACCGCCGCGATAGATGGTGATGGGTACCCGGGCTGGGCATGGGCGGCAGCTGGGTGCGCCATCCTTGGTTGCCCGCCATCGACCCGCACGTGAACCGGAGTCAGCCGGGGATGCGCCGAGATATCCACCCGTCCTCCATCGCCCGACCATCCCCGCTCCGCATGGGCGGCCTATCCAGGAGGCAATGCCTGATAGCCAGGCCGCCTACCACAATGAGGGTGATCGTGATGACAGCGGAACGGGGGCCAGTCCCTGCACGTTCGGGATGGGCGCTGACGGCCCTGCGCCGGGCGATCAGCGTCCTCCGGTACCTCCAGGAGGAGAATATGCGCGCCTCGGAAGCCCTCTGCCGCCCGATAGGCGCACCGCGTCCTCGCCCGCGGGCAGACGTGCCCGCAGGCTCGGCAGGTCCCGCAGCTTCCACCACTGAACGTGCTGAGCGGGTCAGCTGACGCCGGAACATTTCTCTGTTGGTCTCATCACGGCACGATGTTGTGGTTGAGCCGGAAGATGTTGCCCTGCTCGTAGCCGCGCTTGAGCGCGGCAAGGCGCTCGTTGGCGTGCGTGCCGTAAACGGGCGCCCCGGTCGCTGGACCGGAGTCTTCTTCATCTTCGCCGTGCTGGCGCTGCTGGCAGCCCGGCAACCTCGCTGGCCGAAGACGGGGAACTGCGCGCGCTTGACCGCTTCACCGCCAACGTGCGGCGTCAATGGTCATCTCGCCGCTGGGCTGGCATTTTCCGGCGTTTCCTCGTATGGCCGCCGGACTCGAAGGCGGGCTCAGGTTCACAGTCGCGATCGGGCGGCTGGCGAGCCTGGGTAGCACTAGCGTCGTCCTCCTGCCCAGCGTCTCGGGCGTGGCCGATATGAATCCCGCCGTGCACAGAGCCACGCCGCTGCTTCCCGGATAGCGGGCGGGCGCGATCCGATTGGCGCTCGGCAAGGAAGACCAGAGCGAGCATCACCCCCAGCGAAACGGAGATGACGGCGGTCATGATGAGAAGCTCCGCAGCTGACATGGCACGCGACACCCAACCACCTCCCAGACCGGTGGTCATGTAGTGAGCCCAGATCTTTTGGCCGCGGCTGCCGCTTCTGCGTAGATAGCCGGTCGGCTCCGTTTGCGTCCGTTGTGCTAGTCGCGGTACCTGGGCTCGCTGGGCCTTGGCCGGACGCGCCTGCGCTGGCTGGCCAGGCGCGCCTGCCGGACCAGGCAAGCCGGCGGCTGTGCAGACGCGATGCTGCCATGGTGGTGATGATGTGCAGGAGCACGGAACCGGCGAAGGCGGGCGGCGCGGGAGGGATGCGGCAGCCAAAGGAGTGCGGCAGCTCCTCGGCCGGATGCCGACATGCGCCCACCCGCCTCTTCGCCGGCCCGCCCTCCGCTTCCGCCGCTCGCTTCACACCACCCGTGCGGAGGACGCTCGATCGGCAGAGCCGGTAGTGCATGAGCTCACGATCCATCGCTGCGATCGCGGTTGGTACTGGCGGGACAGCGGCAAGCCGCACATGAAGCAACCGTCTCGCCCAGCAAAAGGAGGAACCGGGACGGCTGCTCTGTTGGTCAGCCGGTCCTAGCCCGCGCTGCAGCCGGACATCATCAGCTCACCGGAGCAAGCCTGGCAAGAAGTTCGTCCAGGCGCTCCATCGAGTCGCTGATGCCTCCCTCCATTCCGTACTGAAGCTCTTGGTCGCGGTCCTCTACTGACTGGTAGACGGTGTTCTGCCTCAGCAGGGTTTTGCCTCCTTGTTCCTCGAAGGTGACGGTCCACATGGAGACGTGGCCTGGCATGCCCTCGAACTCGAAGGTTTGGACGATACCGTCCGGGGATGGCATGCCATGAAAGACGCCGTGGAACACGTACTCGGTGCCGTCGGCCTCCCAGTGACGGTAGCGCCAAGTGCCGCCATTGCGGAGGTCGAAGCGGTCGATGGTCATGGTCAGCCGGCGCGGCCCGAGCCACTGCACGAGCAGGTCTGGATGGGTGTGAGCGCGGAAGAGGAGGTCGGGTGGTGCGTCGAACTCCCTGGTGATCACGACCTGTGGCACTCCTGGTTCGGCGATGATCTGCGTGCTTGTCATAATGCGTTCCTTTCCGGTGAGTTGCTCCTGATGGCCTGTTCCACGGGCCTCCTACCACCGAAGCCGACGGGTGTGAATGCCTCATGCGGCGACTGTGATGCGCGGATGGAGACAGGCACGACCGCGGCGAGGATGCTGCTGCCGTCCGTGAAAGCTTCAAAGCGCTATCAAACCGGCGACGAAGTACGGGGCCATACAACCCGTCCCAGTCGGCCAGGGTGGCGACGATCGTCGCCACACATGTCGCCGCGGTACCGAACAGCGCAGTCATGACCCATGGGTTGATCGCCGCGACGTTGATCGCCTGCGCCGTGCCCATCCCTTGTGGCGCCGGAAGGCGGCCGGGGGCGGGCATCACGAGGCCGAGAAAGCGAAGAAGACCCCGGCCACCAGGGTGAAGACATCCGGCTCGACGCCCCACAGCCCGGCCTCCCGGAGCCGGTGCGGCAGCCGCACAACGTCTGAGAGCACAGCCGGGCGCTGTATTTCAACCATCGTTGAAGCACTGGGCCGGCGTCGAGGGAATGCCGCGGCGCGTCGCCAGCTACCCAGAGCTGCCCGGCGGCGTGACCACGCTGAACCAGATCTCCACAGTCGGCGCATTCATCCTCGGCGCGTCCACCCTGTGCTTCCTCTGGAACGTGTACACCACATCCCGGCACGGGGAACGGGTGACCGCGGACGACCCGTGGGGGTACGCCAACTCCCTGGAGTGGGCAACGTCGTGCCCGCCGCCGCGGCACAACTTCACGTCGGTACCGCGGATCAGGTCCGAGCGGCCCGCTTTCGACCTGCACTACCCGCACATCAAGTCCGGCCGGCCCGGTATGGCCGTTTCATCCGGCCCGGCTGCTCCCCGGGGTGAGTAGGCGCCTCGGGCTAACCCCGGCGTGGTGATCGCCTTAGTCGCCCGCGAGCCTGGCCCAAGGCATCAGCCAGTGCGGCAGATGTCATGCCGCACCGGTCTCCGGCCTGGCCAGGCGCGACTCCCGTCGGCCCGTCATCGTCGGCCAGCTATGCGCCTCCACAAGGACTCCACAGGGACCGCAACCGCAGCTCATCCGGCTGGGCTACCCAGGGCTCATGGGCCGCAGAACACGGATCATCCGTCCTCTCGCAGCCATGAGGGACCGGTTGCACCGCGGCGAGGGCCTGGATCGGCCTGGCGGTACCGGTCGTGGATGGGCCGCATCACCTTCGCGTGCTCAGGACGCGAACTGCCGGCCAGGAATCCGCGGCTACCACAGGGTCCGATTGGGGTTATCGGCCGAGGGCGCACGGGAGGTTCCGGTGGAAATGCGCAGAACTCAGAAGCCGCTGGCCGCGACTAGCGTGGTGTTTTCGATCATCGCACTGCTCGCTGCGGGGTGCGGCAACGGCGCGGGCACAAGCACGACGCCGGCGGCGACGCCGTCCGGCGTCGGTTCGATCGCGGCCCAGGTGCCCGGCGCCATCAAGGCCAAGGGGACACTCACGGTCGCAGCGGACGCCACGTACGCTCCGAACGAGTTCATCGGGACCGACGGCCACACCGTGGTCGGCTTGGACGCTGACCTGGCGAAGGCTCTGGGGCAGGTCCTCGGCCTCAAGGTCAGCATGATCAACGCGACCTTCGACACGATCATCCCCGGCCTCGCCTCAGGCAAGTACAACCTGGGCATCTCGTCGTTCACCGACACCAAGGAACGAGAGAAGACCGTCGATTTCGTCACCTACTTCGTGGCCGGCACCTCGTTCTACGTGAAGTCCAGCGGCGGGCCGAACATCAAATCCCTGGCTGACCTGTGTGGGCGCACAGTCGCTGCGGAGAAGGGCACGACCCAGCAGGCGGACGCGCAGGACCAGGCAGCGAAGTGCAAGTCGGCGGGTAAGCCAAGCGTGACGGTCCAGGTCTACAACGACCAGAACGCTGTCAACCTGGCGCTGTCCTCGGGCCGCGCGCAGGTCGCCATGGCCGACTCACCGGTGGCCGCCTACCAGGTGAAGCAGTCGAACGGCACGTTCAAGCTGTCCGGCTCGCCCTACGGCACCGCGCCGTACGGGATCGCGATCCCCAAGAACAGCGGGATGGCCGAGCCGGTGCTGGCCGCCGTCAAGCAGGTCATGGCCGATGACACGTACACGAAGATCCTTGGCAAGTGGGGGGTGCAGGGCGGCGCCATCTCCAATCCGGCAATCAACGCCGCGATTAGCTGACCGGCCCGCGGATCCGATCGGGCCCGTTGCCGCACCCGGAGGACAAGTGACGACACCGCGAATGGCGGAGACCGCGGGACGCACGGGGCCGCCGGAAGAGATCAAGGCGGTCCCGGTCCGCCACCCCGGACGGTGGCTGGCCGCGGCCGTTGTGTTCCTCCTAGTCGCGATGCTCGTGCACACCCTCGTGACGAACCCCCGCTTCCAGTGGGACATCATCGGGAGATACTTCCTGTCCAGCCGGGTGCTGGACGGCCTGGAGCTCACGATCCTGCTTACCGTGGTCGCCATGGCGATCGGGATCGTGCTCGGCGTGATCCTCGCGGTCATGCGGCTGTCCACGAACCCGCTGCTTTCCAGCGCCAGCTGGGCGTACATCTGGCTCTTCCGCGGCACGCCGGTATTGGTCCAGCTGCTGTTCTGGTTCAACTTGGCTTTCCTCTACCCGCGGATCTCGCTCGGCGTGCCGTTCGGTCCCTCCTTCCTGCAGGCCAACGCGAACGACCTGATCACAGCGCTCACCGCGGCGATCCTCGGGCTCGGGCTCAACGAGGGCGCCTACATGGCGGAGGTCGTGCGCGCCGGCATCCTGTCCGTTGAACACGGCCAGGCCGAGGCCGCGCAGGCGCTGGGCATGAGCAGGACCCTGACGATGCGCCGGATCATCCTGCCGCAGGCGATGCGCGTGATCATCCCGCCCACCGGCAACGAGACCATCTCCATGCTCAAGACCTCGTCCCTGGCGAGCGTGATCACCGTCACCGAGCTGCTTTACGCGGTCCAGCTCATCTACTCAGTGAACT